>JAABUV010002455.1_pt1 | contig 25046 bp, 36 predicted proteins | sample 5559971 | NCBI WGS metagenome assembly JAABUV01 (sample SAMN10711881, study PRJNA513362) | rock metagenome | isolation source: Antarctica rocks | place: Antarctica: Victoria Land, Knobhead nord | collected 2015-12-19
CGCGCTCGTGGCCTCGTCCAGCAGCAGCACGCGCGGGTTCTTCAGGATCGCGCGCGCGCACGCCACGCGCTGCTTCTCGCCTGCGGCCGCGCGCGCGCGGCCCCGCATTTAGAAAAACGTAAGGGTTTCCCTGATCGACTACAGGTAAGAGCACCTGCTTGATGAGGCCGGAGCGTACAGGCAGAGCGAATACCACGCACAGCACGCATCCGCGTGAGATGACGGGCAGCGGTTGCAGCAGCGGGCATGCACAGCTGCAACAGCTGTCCAATGTAGCCATGCCCCAGCCAGCTGCGTGCCTGCGCACTGTCAGCCTGAGGCCTCACCAGGACCTCACCAGGAACCAAGCACGATGCCCCGCCGTACTGACAGCGCTGCACCCCGTGTGCAGGCGGTGCGGGTGCGCGAGGGAGCCGTAACAGGCGAGCCTGCACGGCAGGTGCGCACCGCCGCTGAGGCGCAGCCCGCGCTCGCCGACGACCGTCTCGTACTGCTGCGGGAAGCGATCGGTGATGGCGTCGTGCAGCGAGGCCGCGCGCGCCGCGGCAAACACCTCTTCGTCGCTGGCGCTCGGCCGGCCGTACCTGCGGGCGCGCATGGCACTTTCCTGCCAAGGAGCATGCAGAGGCCTGGCAGGTGCAGCAGGCGACACCCACCGCCCCTGTCACATGAAATCTTTCCATGCAGGTCCTCTGTCCGATACCGAATGCCGCCGTCACCCGCCTCGTCGGCTCAGCTGGCAGGCGCCTGCCGTGACGAGCGCTATGCAGGGCCTGTGTTTCGCCACACACGCGCATCGCCAAGTCACTGGGGAGGGCGGCATCACAGACAGCCCGGACGAACAGGGAAGGCAGCGCGTCGCGCAGCACGCTTCACAAGGCGTGATACGCCAAGTGGACGGCTTGCTTCGCTACAGAAACAAAGCACCCATGTGAGGCGGGCGGCGGCGCACCGGATGTTGTACATGATGGTGTCATTGAACAGAACGGTGTCCTGCGGCACAACCGCCATGACCGAGCGCAGGGACGCCTGCGTCACGTCCCGCACATCCTGGCCGTCCACGCGCACCGCGCCTGCGCGCCCGCGGCCTTACTTGAGACGCCCAGAGCTGCTGCGCGTGACGCGCGTGCGCTGGGGCGCGCGCCGCCTACCTGCAGTCAGCACCCCGGCCAAGCCCTGGAGACTAGTCCAACGCCCCTTGCCAAGCCGCGGCGGGTGAGGCCAGATCCAAGCACGCCTGTGAGCGCGGTTCAGGCACGGAGAGCGGGGACGCTGGCTTCAGCAGACAGACACATCGCAGCGCGGGTCCGGGCGTGGCTGAGCACCTGCTGAGGGGTCGTAGAAGCGGAAGAGGAGCCTGAGCGAGGTGGACTTGCCGCTGCCTGCGCGCAGCGGGCCGTCAAGGCACTGACTGGATGCCGGGCGCGGCGCGGCTGCGGGCCTCTGCTCTGCGGGCCACTGCGCGCCATCACGCAGACTGCAGCCGATCACATGGCCGGCCTCGCCGGGCGCGCCGCTGACCCCGACGGCCCTGCGGGGCAGGCCCGGCGTGCCTGCCGGCAAGTCTCATCGAGCGCCGGCGCACCGGCGCCGCTGCTGCAGCCCGCACACGCGCATGGTGTGCAGGCTGTCGGCGCACACATAAATGCCAGACGGACTGTCCTGTGAACGATGCGCCCTAACCGTAACCATAATCCTGATCCTAATTGCACACCCAGGGGCGCGCGCCTGTCGCGCCGACGAGCGCCAGCGTCTGGCCGCCCGGGCACAGGAACGAGACGTCCTTGAGCACGGGCGCGCCGGCAGAGTACTCGTAGCTCACCGCGTCAAACTCCAAGCTGCCCTGCGCCACGGCCAGCTCGCCGGCGCCGGGCGCGTCCTGCGCAGGCCGGGCAGGGCCGGTCGTCAGTCTCACACTGTCTCTGCCAGGCCTGCAAGGAGGCGGCGCGGCTTGGGGAGCGGGGTGGCACCTGGATGGATGCGTGGGCGGCCAGCAGGTCAAAGGTGTTCTCCACGTCGATGAGCTGCTGCTGGATGGTGCGGTCTGCAGCGCCACGTTCGTCAGTGCCTCTTCAGATCACTACAATGTCAGTACATGTCTGAGCTCCTGTGTACACTCGACGTGTCCAGCATCAATGAAAGCAGTGTTTTCTGCCAGCTGGGCATGCAACGGCGCGCGTTGTGCGTACGGACAAGAAGCAACCCAAAGTGCTGTTCTGATCTACAACAAGGAGCCGGCGGGCCGCACAGTAGGAGCCGAAGTAGTTGAGCGGCGCATACAGCTGCTGCATGAGCGTGATGAAGAGCACCGCGTCTCCGACGGTCAGCCTCCCCTCAGCCACGCCCTGCGGCGCGCCCGTTTGCGTGACGCGCCGCGCCGCCTGGCTCACTGATTGCACACGCGACGCTCGGAAGCCGATGCTGCATGCAGCCGGCGAGAGCTCGGTGCGCGAGCCTGCGCACTCTTGACGCCAGCGTGCGCCAATGCACACATTAACCCTGGCCAGGAGGTCGCAGAGGGCAGGGGGAGGAGGGAAGCACAGAGTATCCTAACCCTCCCCTACGGTGGCAGGGGGGCCTGCCTTGGAGCAGACCACCAGGCCGGCCACCAGGCCGGAGAAAATGATGGACGACTGCAGGATGTTCAGGAAGTTGAGCGAGGTCATCAGCTGCGCGCGGCCGGCGCGCCCGGGGCCAGCGTCAGGGGGCAGTGTGAATTTGTGCGGATCCGAGCTGAGCCAGCAGGCCGAGCAGCGCCCCCAAGTACCGCGGGCACGACCGCGGCTGAGGAACTGACGCACGCTGATGGGTACCCACATGTGCCCAACGCACTGCGTGTCGCCCCAGTCGCCATGGCCGCAGCAGCTAAGCAGGCACTTGCCATGAACTTCCACAACCTGCAAACATGTGTCACATTGTGCAATGCCACGCAGCGCGCAGTGCGACAGTCCGACCGCATCACCCATCACCTCTGGACCCGCAGCAGTGCTTGACCATATGCAGTCAAGCAAGCGTGCTGCGGTTCTGCAGCACACCTTGTACTCGACGACCTGGTAGTCGGTTATGGCTTTTGCAAAGTTGTCACGCTCCAGCGTCTCGTTGTTGAAATACTTGACTGCGCCAGGGCAGCTATGTGTCACCAGCCAGGCTCAAACTCGTCTCATACTCGTCACATGCACATGCGGACAGGCAATCAAGTGCATGATGGCAGACACCGGCAGGCTTGCCTGCCTGCACCTTGGAGGCGCGACTACCGTCTCACCTGTTTCATAGTTGAGCAGCGCGTCATTGACCCTTGCGCCAAGCGCGTTGTCAAACTTGTTGAGGTCCCTGCCCCCAGACAATGGGGGTGTCAGCGCACTGCACCACTGTCTGACAGAGCTTATGTTTTAGCGGATGCAAAGAGGCTGACATCCGAGACATCCAGCTCATCCGGCTACTTGCAAGTGAAGCACAGACTGGATGGTCACAGCAGGCTGTGGTCACCCAAAGCTTGATGGAGCAGCGGCCAACGACATGACATTATGACAACTCACAACATGTTTCACACACTCAAGACAAGCTGCAGCGTTATCAAACAAACAGAGTGTAACCAGAAGGCGTCACGCAGTCAGGGCTTCGCCGCACCGTCGGTACTTTGTTCGCCACTCCGTCAGGTAGATTGTCAGGGGGATGTAGGAGCCCAGTGTGATGAACACAATGACCGCAATCCAGCCTGTATCAACAGGTGATTAGCTGATGAAGAACGTTTGCCATGGCTCAAGTCAATGCACACACGCACACACACAGACCGCGCAGCAATTGTGCCAGGACAGAAAAGGCCCTACACAGCTGCAACGAGGTAGCCTACCTTCCAGCGCAGCAGCGATGAAGATGCAGGCCGCCACGATGTCAAAAAGCTGCGGCACGATGCTGAACAGCACTGCGCAGCATCAGCGCAGACCCTTACACACCCCGTCTGCTGTGCAGGGCAAACAGGAGGTTGCTGAGGTGTGCATTTAGGCCCGACCATGCTTGTCAGCATACTCTGCGCATTCAGGCAGCATCAGGCTTGACTTGATGATCGCAGGATCTCAAGCATGCCAGCAGCCCACAGGGGAGGGGGTACGAGATGATGCAAATGTTCAAGTTCCTTGATACGAGCTGACACGCTGCGCCCAGGGCAAGTGCGCAGAATGTTCTTAAACTCTGATACAGTGGATGCGCTGGTTACTCAGCTCAAGATGTCTTTCCCGGTCTGCTTGAAGACAAAGTGGGTATAGGTGTTAACAGGTCGTGGTGCTAGGCTGGTCCACTGTGTGCTCCCAAACAAGCGGAACGGAAGGCAGAAAACCCGCACCGGTAGACAAGATATTCTGGATTGACGCCGTGCCGCGGTCCATGATGCGTGTTACCTCGCCTGTCTTCCGCCTGAAGCAAGCTCCCACACCGCTCGTCCGCACCGTGTGCGCATGGAATACAGCCATCATTGCATGCTCTGTAGATCCTCACTACGCTATACATAAGTACAAGCACCACCTGGGGATGCCTGCAAGTGCCAGGATGATGTCAATGCCTCCACTATGACAGTGCTCCACAGCAACAGCCCATGGGGCAGTGTACCAGCTTCATGCAGGGCTGAGGCAATGCATTCTCCAGCATCAGGTGAGACGCAAGGTCAAGGTCGTGCGCGTGCATGAACATGCTGCACAACACAGTGCGACATGCGGGGATAGATAGGGGTTTAGCATAGGGGTTTCGCATAGGGGTTCGCACATGAGATGGAACTTGAGGTCGAGGTCGAGCACGTGCGAGAACATGTCGAGCGAGATGGTGCGGTACGCGCTCTGGCTGATGGAGAACCAGAGCCAGGTGCGGATGTTGTTCAGCACGCCGCTGGCGCCGGTGCCCGCGCCGCCCTGCAGGAAGGCGGCCGCGAGGTACAGCGCGACGTATGGGAAGAACACCTGCGCCGCGCGGCGACCCGGGCTGAGCCGAGGGATCAAGCGGCTGCGCTCGGTCCGCCACTCGCGTCTGCAGCCCAAGACTCCTGCTGTTCGTGTCCCCTGCGTGCAGCCAGACATGTCCATGCATAGGTGCTGTTCTTCTAATGGTGCCCGCTGCACGACAGCCACCAGGGGCCCTGACGAAGCGAGATGGCGCAATAACATGACAGACTACACCATGAGCTGCACACGGACGGCCCCCGCACTTCACGGCACGGCAGCAGTCCCAAAGTGACAATGCAAGGGCCAAGCCGAGCAGCGTTCTGCCATATTGCCACAGAGGCATAAACCTCAAATTGTACGGATCCGCTACTGCGGTGCATATGCGCTGGCTTAATGTGCACTACCTACGTGCCATGAAAGTGGTCTAGTCAGCAGAGGGCACCCACAAAACATAGAAGACATCATGTCACGACATCATACAGCGGGCAGGATACGGCTATGCCACGAGCAGCCCACCTGGCCGAGCGTGAAGTGCTGCGGGGGCCGGTCGCCGTCGGCGCGCGCCAGCTCGCTCGTGGAACTGCGCGCGCAGCGACGCGCTCGCCTCAGAGCTCAGCCCCGCACCGGCGGCAACCAAGCGGCGCACGGCAGATGAGTGCTGTTGAGCAACGTTCCATAGCCCTGGACTGCAGGCAGGTGCGCTGCATCCACAGCACGCAGCAACTTGCTAGAGTTGGCGTATTACAGCAGAGCAGCAGGCCCCTGCAGCAACAATTTTTTAAGATGTGCTGGCCCGTAGTGGGCGGTCGGAGCAGGGGCCGGCGCCCGGCCGCGCCTGAAGGTGTTGACCACGTCGCGGTAGAGGATGGGCACGGCCAGGTTGAGCAGGCGCATGGCCGCCAGCAGCACCACACACAGCGCTGCGCGCAGCTGCAGCAGCGGCGTGGTCGGCCACACGTACGCCACCGCGGTCACGATGAGCGCGTACCTGCGCGGCGCGTGCTGCCTCACTCCGCCACATGCCGGGGCGCAAACCCAGACTGCAAGCGCTGCAGCTGCGCTCCGCGTGCAGGCGCCCTGCATGTGCGGCCATGGCGGCCCGCCCAGCTCGGTGCCGACGCAAGCATGTCCCAGCCTCTGTCCTTCATGCAGCGCGCGCGCACCAGGGGCGCTGGCGCTTACGCCGCGGGTCGGTAGACACCTCCTGGGCGGGCCCGCCGCCGCTGCCGCCGCTGAGCAGCGCCTGCTTCAGCACGGCCGCCTCGGCCGCGCTCGGCGTGCGCAGGCACTCCGCCGCCGCCGCCGCCGCCAGCACCGCCAGCTGCAGGCTGCTGGAGACCAGCAGCGCGCGCGACACGCGCTGCGGCTCGCCCCACGCGTTGGCCAGCATGAGGGCGTGCGTGTACACGGCCCATGCGTACGCAACCTGCGCGGCGCGGCGCGTGTCGGACCCTCCACACCCTCCCCTACCCTAGACCTACTCTGTGGCGCGTCTGCTTCCCTGTTGCGGCCTGGCGCTGCTGTGCGCATGGGACCAAGCGAATGCGGAGACAAGGCATACATATTGCTCGCATGGATATATTTGACCGTGCCACCACAACACCGCGTGGTGTTGGCCTCGCAGCAGCGCGCCATCACCGCAGTCTCTGGACAGGATCCTAGCAAGCTAAGACCTGCCTGAGGCGCTCCCCATGCCATGTGCGACTTCCGAGCCGCTCAGTCACATGTCAAGGGACGGTGCGAGGAGGTGAGGCCCCGCACCAGCGCCGGCCAAGTCAGGATCTTCAGCTGCAGTGTGATGCCCTTCATGCAGCCCATCACAGCCACCACCTGCAATGCAGCAAGAAACTGGCTCGTCAGACAGCAAGTGCAACAAAGATTTCGCGGGAAGTGTTTGGGCTGGCCGCCCAACGCCGACGCACCTGCAGGACCTTCTTCGGCATGCGCACAAGCAACTTTTCTATCTTATGAGCAGCATACATAACACGCCAAGGGCTTATGCATTGAACATGCATTCAAATGCCGTGTGATGAGTCCTGACTGCTGCATAACTAGCAATGCAACCACTCCTGAAAGACTCTTGCAGGGCTGTTAAGCAGTGCACATGCACGCAATGCCCTTCCTCTCTTTGTGTTGTTATCGTGCATCTGGCCGATTGGGCAGCTGGTCCAGGCTGAGAATGGATGAAGCTGTCCTCCAGCAGAGTGGCCATATAACGCAGTGCCAATCGCTTCACGCGCCACACGCGCTTGCGCAAACGAGGTGCTGCAAGGTGAATAGCGGTGTGCAGCACCTCTGCGGCCAGCCACACGGCAAGCATGGCGGCGTCGAAGAAGATCTCGAATGGCGCGCCGCCCCGGAGCGACCAGTACACCACCCAGGCCGCATGCGAGGCCACCAGCAGTGCGTAGAGCACGCATATGGCTTTATCCGCCGCGCTGCTGCGCTTTTCTTCCAGGTTGGGGCGCCTGGCCAGCACGCCGAGGCGGCGCAGCTGCGTCACAAGCACCGCCGCCGCCAGCAACACAAGCAGCGGCGCCAGCGTTGTCTCTGCGCGCGCAACGTGCAAGGCTTGGCTTGCCGCTGCTGGCAGAATGCATGCAAGATGGACAGGAAGCTGATAGCTTGCAGCCTGCTAACACTGGCTATATCAGCTGACACCAGCAGCACGTCAGCGCGCTTCAACGGCATGTGGCCCCGTGTCATAGGACTGGCCAAAGCAACTTTTGCAATAGCGCGATACACACTGGATGGCGGTAAACAACCAAGCAAGACACCTGCAGGTGCTTTGACAAAGCACATGCCAAGTATGCGCAGCAGGCAACTCAGGCGCAGAGGCTGGCAGCGCGAACCAGTGATGCAGGGCGTCAGCGTTCCGTGTGCCCATGCTGTGCGGTCGTACTGCCCACACCAGCCCATACTGCTAGGTAGTGATCTGATAAGTACGGCAGGGCGGCTAAAGCAAGTGCTTCTGACGCGCGTGCTCCCACCTGGACTGTTGACAAACAAAGAGGGTCCCATGAGGGTCCTGAGCTCCCGAGCCTTGGAGCGAGCGAGTAGGCAGAGCCAGCGTGACTCCTCTGGCCCAGTCCTCGTTGCAAGAAGTTCATTACAAGAGTGTGAGCACAGCACTGACTTTGCTGCCCGTGGAACTGTTGCACAGCTGCCGTTTTTGAAGCTCAGGCCTTGATGGGCTTGACGTGCGCCGCTGGCAAGTTCTGTCAACCATCTACATATGGCGGTGCGCGAGGCGCTGTCACTGATTGCAACCGCGTTGCCCTGCCTCAGCCATGCACGGGGTGACCTGGCACAGCTAGTCGTATGAGGAGCTGCTGAACGCGCAGAAGCCGGAGGGTACCCATGTGGCCGAGCTCAACCAGCTGGAGCAGTTCCTGCGCCAGCCGGACGCAATCATGGAGCCCAACATCCTGGACGTGCTGCGCCGCTATGTCAGCGACGGCGGCAACCCCGCGACCGTCGTGGAGATGCTGTCCGATAACTATGTTGGTGCGTCGGACGGCACGCGTAAAGCATCCATGCACACCGCTCATTGGGGGAGCTGGCACGCCCCTCCTCAGCGCGCAGCAAGTGGCTATGAGTATCAGGCCCACTCTCCCCTGACGACTCTGCTGGCGCGCACTGCTTGTGACACGTTGCAGTGACACATTGCAGCGACACGCTGCAGCTGACTCCGAGGGGCGCGCGGCAGGCTTTGCGCAGATGGCCAGCCTGGTGGTGAGCTGGACGCGGATGCTGGAGGAGGTGCAGGCGACCGCGGAGGAGCGCCCGCTGGCCGACTTCGAGCACGACGAGGCGCACTTCCTGCGGGCGCGCCCCGCCGCCGTCTCTGGCGCCCCACGCGCGGCTGCGCGTCCCCCCGGCGCCCTGCTGTTGCGAGCTTCCACCTCGTGCTCTCCACGCCGGCTGCTAGTCGTCCCGCGGTACTTCTGCCTCTGCACCCTGCCGGCGGCGCCGGCCGCCCTTCAGGGAGCGGCGCACGGCAGCCTGTGCACCGGCAGGAGCTGGCCGGCTGGTGGCCCGCCAAAGCGAGCCGCGTGCGCGGCGCAGGAGTTGGTGAAGCAAAAGTTTGACCCGGAGAAGTTTGCGGGCGTGTTCACGCGCGGCGGCGGCGGGCCGCCGCGCTGGCTGGACGGCCTGCTCCAGGACTGGCGCGGCCCCGCGCTCCCGGCGCCGGGCTGTTGGGATGCGGCGCGCGATGCCTCGAAGCAACGGGGGGCGTCCTTCAGCCCACAGTCACCCGAGCCTTGTGCCCTTGACTGCACGCGCATGGTGCTCGGGGAGGCGAGCTTGCGCACACGACATGGATTGACGCGTTGCTCACTCAGCTTGCAGTGTGGCGCCTGGGGGCGGCGCGCGCGCGCGGCGCGCCTCACGGCTCGCGGCGGGCGCGCAGGGCGGGCCGGCAGTTGGTGTACGAGCTCAGCGCGGCGCACCGCGGCTGCCTGCTGCTGAATTACGCGATCCAGAAGGTGCTGCGCGCGGGGCACGAGGGCGAGGTCGCCGGCGTCGGCGCGTCGCTTGCGTCCTACTTTGGCGTGTTCCAGCGCCTCATGGCCAACCGGCTGCGCGAGGTGCCCGATGCCGGGCCGGCGCGACTGGCCGGCCTGGCCACGGAGCTGCAGGCGCGCGGCTCCCGAGGCCAGGGTTCCGATAGGGTCTCCCATTAGTGTGTCTGCGCACCCCGGCCTCATAGCCAGCACGCAAGCTTTTGTTGTCCAAGGCCCATGCCGCGGCCCTGCTTGGGGGGAACAGCTGCTTGCGCGCCGCTCGGTGGCGGAGCCGAGGTAGTGCAAGCGCTTGCGAGCAATGCCTATCGCTCACAAGCTCAGCGAACAGCCGGGTGTCATGGGAAAGTGAGGGCGCCAGCTGGGACGGGTGTGAGCGCAGGAGGGCCGCAAACAGCGCACGAGTGTGTGGTCCGTGATGTCACGCCCTCCTCGTCTCTACGGCCTGGAGCTCCGCGCAAGGCGGGCTGCACCGTGCGTGGCTTGCGCCCGAGCGCGCGCGCGGCGCGCAGGAGTCGTGCTGCGGCGGGCAGCACACGTACGCGCACGCGCAGCAGATGCTGACCGCGCTGGGGCGCTTGCCGCGCGGCGCGCGCTTCCGGCGCCTGGCGCAGGAGCTGGAGGCGCACGCGGCCGCGCAGGCCGGCCCGGTCGTGTGGCAGATGGCGCGCTGGTGCGCGCCGCGGCCGCGCCCGCCTCGGCTGGTGGCGCGCGCCCTGGCGCGGCCGCGCGCCGCCGCGCGGGCGGGCGCGCTGTCCGCGTGGCGCGGCTGCGCCGCTGCCGCCGCGCGGCGCGCGGGGGACGCTGCTTGACGTGGCGGCAGCCGCGGGCACCCTGTTGGCAGGGGAAGGAGCGGCGTTGCGGGGCATGCAGTGCGCCTGGAGCCTGCGCACACTGCGAATCGTCAAACCCTGTCAGGGGCGAGCAGGTTCTCGCCGCGGGACGGCCGCGCTGGGCGCGAGCAGGCGGCCGCCGCCGTGGCGGACCTGCTGGCGGCGGCGGCGGCGGCGGTGTGCGGCGGCGGCGGGCGGCCGGGCCTCGGCGGCGGCGCGGCGGCGCTGGGCGCGCGCAGCGGCGCGGACGCGGGGTTCCGGGGCCCCGGGCGCGCCGCCACGGACGCGGCGGCGGCCGCGGAGGCCGCAGGCCGGCTGCATGCGCTGTACTCTGCTGATGACCCGCCGCCGATCGACGTCATACGGCACCCCAGGGTGCGTGTGGCTGACGCGACCAGCGGGTCAGAGGGTGCGTGTGCGCGCGGCGCCGCCGCCAAACGCGCGACGCGGCCGTGCGCCCTGCACGCGCTGATCAGCTTCGCAAGCGTGCTGCTAGCGGCGGATGGGTACCTGCTACGCAAAATCGCATGCGCCCCACGCTGCCTCTGCGGCACGGACGCTCGTTCTTGAATCAGGGGGTGGCTGCCGTCCTGGTATCACTGTTATTTTGTATGGCGCAATGAGTATGTATGCGCGCTGACACCGTGCGCGCACCGCTCGCAGGTGATAGAAGCGCTGCTGGACGGGGCGTTTGCACCCGGCGCGCCGCACGGCGCGGCGGAGGCGCACGTGGCCATGCTCGCGCTCGCCACCGCAGCGATTGACGACAGGCGCGCGCGTGACGCCCGCTTGGTAGCGGGTGCTGTTCATCTGCCTTGGACCTAGACCTGGTGCTATGCTTTGGCCGGCATGGTGGTCCACACCTATTGTGTTTGTGTGCCCTGATACCCAACCCCAATCGTGTATTGCATGTTGTTGTGCAGCAAGCTCTGCTTGCCAAGGCCCTGCAGCGCAGATGCTGCCCGGCGGCACCTGCGCCCAGCCAGCGCTGAAACCGTCACCGGGCGGGGCCCGGCGCAGGCCCGAGGGCTGGCTGGACACGGCGGACGTGGCGCCGACCGCGGCCGCGCTGCGGCAGGCGCTCGCGCTGGCGGCCAGCGCCGCGGCCGACGGCAACTTTGGGCCGCGCGAGCAGGCACGCTCAGGTGCTAGGGTAGGGTAGGGTAGGGCAGGGGTAGAGCAGGCGCGCCCCCGCGGCGCGGCGCGCCGCTCGCAGGCGGCACTGTGCGGTGTGCCCGTGCTGGGCGCCCTGCGCGCGGCGCCGTGGCGCCGCAGCGAGGCGCGTGCGCGCGCAGCGGGGAGGCCCGCTCGCGCCCGGCATGGCGACCAGGCCAGACCTCGGCCTCCTGTTGTATGTGGTCCAGGTCCGCACGCCTTGGTACGCAGCATGAGCCTGAGTCCGCGCTGCGGGGCACCCGGCGCCAGCAGCGAGGCCCGGCCGTGACGACTGGCCCCCGCGGCGCGCAACCCCGGGGCCTCCGCAGCCGCGCGGCAGACCGAACGCCGCAGCAGCGTCACTTTGTCACATAGGTTGTACAGGTGACACGCCTTGCATTTTTCGTCTGCGCGCGCAGGCGCAGGCGGAGGCCGCGGCCGCGCGCCCGGTCGCGGCGGCGGGGCTGCTGCGCAGCATGCGGCCGGCGCTGGGCGCGGTCGCGTTCTGGCGCGGCCAGCACGGCGCGGCCGTGCCCGCCTTCCTGCGCGCGCTGGCGCTCATCATCCCGGCGCAGCCGCTGCTGCACGCGCAGGCGCGGCCGCCGCCGCCGCCGTGCTCCTGTGCGCCGCGGCGCGGCCGAGCCACAGGCGGGCCCGCGACATCGACATGGCCCTGGCGCTGCCAGCTTGTTTGACGCCGGCTCAAGCGCCCCACGCCCGGCTGTGCCGGCCTCGCCAGCCGGGTCGCATGCGCGCCGGCAGCGCGCTGCCGCGGAGGGGCCGCTGCGCTGTGGAGCGGTCCGGCTCTCGGGGGGGGCGCCGCTCGTGCGCTGGCTGCCTGGTGCACGCGCGCGGAACGAGCTGTTGCGGCATCACCCATGGCATGCCGATACGCGGGGGGCGACATGGTAGGGTTGAGACCCTACGCCACCATGTGACAGGGCTTGTGGCGCGCGCGGCGCAGGTGGTGGAGGTGCTGGCGGACGCGCTGCGCGCGGTGGGCAATGCGCGGCCGGACGCGGCGCGCGCGCTGCTGGGCCTCGCGCTCGCGCTGCTGGCTGCGGGGCAGGTGCCCTACACCAGCCCTACCCCTACCCCTACCCCTACCCCCCAAGCCCTCCACGTGCCCGGGCTGTTTTGGTGCTGTGAGGCGCTTTGTCGATCGGCGCCTGTTCGGGGGCGGCCCCCTGACATGGCCAGCAGCCGGCCTGGGTACAGCTCCTACGACAGCGTCGGCGGCGCATCCCGCCCGCTCAAGCAGACTCGGCCAGGACATGTCGCAGCGCGCGCCTGAGCTGAACAGTGTGAGCCTTCAAGGCGAGCAGTGCCGAGAGTCGCCGTGCGGCCTGAACAGAATACGAGCGGACAAGTCCATGCCCGCGGCAGGTGCGGCCAGTGCTGGCGGCGGCCGAGCGGTGGGCGCGCGGCGCAGACCCGTCGCTCGTGCGCCACTTTGTGTTCGGCGCGCTGGACCTCGCCGCGCCGCCGTACTCGGCGGAGTTTGCGGCGTCGCTTATCAGGCGCGCGCGGCGCGGCTCCCCAGGGCTGGCAGACGCCGGCCGGCCACACTGTCGTGCCGAGCTGCATCCACCCCAAGCACGCAGATGTGCAGGCAGCTGAGACCTGGCGGTCACGCTGCCTGCGCAGGCTGATCGTGAGGCGGTCAGGCCTGTGACGAGGTGCGCGCGCGCGCAGGCTGATGCAGGCCTCCGGCGTGCGCCGCAGCCGCAGCGGCGTGCGCGACAGCAAGGTCATCGCGCGCCTGGAGGAGTTTGCGGCGGCGTGCTCGCAGGCGCGGCTGCGTCGCTCTGCAGCTCCGTGTCGGCTGTTCTGAAAACATGAGTATGACACGAGCGTATGCACAGCGAGTGCCTGTGCGCTTTCTGTATGGTGTAGCTCACCGCACTCTGAGAGCCTGCACCTGCACATGGGATGTCTGGCATGCTTGCCCTAATGCTGCTGTTGGCCGGCCAGCAAACTCTCTGCAAGCGCTCCACGAGCCCCCAGCACGTGCGCCTTTGGCTGGCAGCGCCACAGCGAGCGCGCGTGCAAAGCATGGTGTGGCTGACGCAGGTGCGCTTCAAGCCGCCGCTGTCGACGCGTGAGGCTGCTTTCCTGCAGGAGCTGCAGACGGAGCGGCTGTTTTAGCGGCCCTGCGTGGCCGCGCGGTCGACATGCAGTACCCTTTGTTGCTTGACACACAGAAAACCCCGACGCAGACCTGACATTGGCAGAGCGCCACGTTGTTCTAGCGGTTGGGCTGTCGAGCGGAAGTAGCGTTGTGACCTACAGCGTTCGATAGCTGTTGGTCTTGAGCAGACATGCGACGCATGTGTGCAGCAGGTTGCATGGCTTGTTAGGGGCGGTGCTGTGGGCTAGGGCCACAAACACTCCCGCATAGACCAGACTGGCAGGTGAACAGGGGCGTGAGTCCCGACTTGCTGGGTAACCTCCTTGGCGTGCTGAGCACATGCAACACATGGTATGCATGATGCCAAGGTTTCTGCATGCGAGCACATGCCAAACAGAGTGCTTGCGCAGCAATCGAGTGATATTCCTCACCACCCTGCCCATTCTGGGAGTCCATGCATGTCATATACGCACAATCATTTCCTCGAGTATCGTACGGTGAGGTCACAAGGTGGAGGTCACAAACAGAGGTGGCTGTGGGCCTGCAAGCACGCTATGCGCACTGGGGGCTGTCTGGCCAGTGCATAGCTAGCTGCGGCCGTTGCGGTTCATGCGTCCGCGCCGCTGCCACCACACGGGGTTGCGGATGGTGGTGCGCTTCGTCTTGCTCAGCACTGCTGTGGGGCTGCTGGCCCTGGCCGCCGCCCCGTACGTCGACCGCCAGCAGCTTGCGGCTCCGGAAAGGTGCAGAGCTGTGCGCAAGCGCCCGCCTGCTCGCGCGCCTGTACTGGACAGCTCCAACCTGCGCTGCGTTATCACTCGAGGCCTCCTGGCGACCTGGCTGGCCTCATCCGGCTCCATCTTGCAATCTTGCCTGGCAAGCAGCAGACCTCTGCCGGCTGTCATCCAGCCAGGCCGGGCGCAGGGCGTTCCTGCCGTCGGACGCGACAGCAGACGTGGGCGTCGTGCTCGGCTTTGCGCTGCTCAGGTATGCTGTCCCTCTCCCCGCGCACTAACCTACCTGCGCAGCACCGGGGGTGCCCCGCGGCCGACGCTCGCTGTGGCCGGTCGGCCGGCAGGAACGGGACGCCCACCGCGACCCTGCGGCAGCGCGTGCGCGTCGGCGTGGACCTGTATGCGGGCGGGCGCGTGCGCAGCCTGGTGTTCAGCGGCGGCCACCCGGGTGCCCGCCCCACGCGGCCGCTGCACACTCGCGGAAGTTGCGACCTGCCTGGCAGCTGGACGCTGCCCGGCTGCAGCCTGTGACACGCAGGCAGACCTCGGCTCGGCAAGCCTCCCACTGAGGTCTCCTCACCGCGGAAACGGCCAGTCGCAGCGGGCGTGTCCTGAGTCGTGATGCGCAGCATGTCGTGCACAGCTGCAACCCAGGTTGAGTCACAGCCATCTGTCAGCGCAGCCGCAGAGGCCACAGGCGGCCTGCGTGCAGGCGGAGGGCTGCCGGGCAACGTCACCGAGGCGTCGGCCATGGAGCAGCTGGCGCTGGCGATCTGGGACCCCGGCGCGCGCGCAGAGTGCGCCCGCGCTCCGCCCGCCGCCCGGCGCTCGCGCGACCTCGGCGCCCGCGCCCCGACGCCCGCGCCTGCCCTGACTCAGTGTCTGCCGGGCAGCCGAGGTGAGGCGGGGCCCCACGGGCGCGCCGGGCGCGCCGGGCATGCACAGGGCGGCCACCAGGAAAGGGCTAGGGACCCTGACCCCTACCCTGGTCCTGGCGCCAGGGCCCCGCGCTGGTTGCTGGAGGGCGCGAGCACGTCGACGCGGGAGAACGCGGTGCTGTCGCTGGCGGTTGCGGAGCGGCGCGGCGCGCTGGACAGGCGCGCGCCCCTGGCCGCCGCGGCGCCCTGCTGCCACCCTGCCTGCTGCCACCCAGGCGCCCCGCCTCGCGCTGTGCCCGCCGCGCGGCCGCGCCCTGCGCGCGGCGCGCGCGCATTGGCATGCAGCAGCCGCCGCCGCTGCGCATGCGCGGCGCGCCGCGTCGCGCGCCGGGCGTGCGAGGGCGAGGGCGGGGCGGCGCGCGCAGGCGCGGCGGCCTGGCGGTCGCCACGAGCCGCTTCCACCTGCGGCGGTCCTATCTGGCGTTCCGCTGCGCCGCGCGCCAGCGCTGGCCCGCCGCGCCGCGGCCCCGGGTCCGGCCCCGCGCCCCCGCGCGCGCGCCCTGCCGCCGGCCCCCCGCTAGCCTCCTCGGCAGCAGGGCTGCCGCCCCTGGAGCCCCGGCTCTGCAGCGGCCTGTCCGCATGCACGCATGTCTGCAGGCGGTGCGCTGGGAGCCGCGCGAGGCCGCGTGTCACGGCGCTGGCGCGGGCAGGGGGCGTGACCAGCCGCTGCCCTGCCCTCCAGGTGTACGTGGCGCGCGCGCCGCCGACCGCCTGGCGCGGCGCCTGGCTGCCGGCCGGCCTGGCGGCCCTGCTGTGGCGCTTCGTGCTGCTGCGCGAGCTGCTGGCGCTGGCGTACTACTGGGCGCGCGGCTGGCTGTGCTAGGGCTGGGGTATGGGGTTAGGTTATGCTTGCCCTACCCCTGGCTGTGCTAGGGCCGGGCGCGCGCGGCCGCGTCGGCCCCAGAGCGCGCGCTCGGCGGCTGCACGGCGCGGTGCGTCGTGGGGGCAGGCGCGACTCCCGGCAGGCTTCCAGGTAGGTGCTGCTGAGGGGCTTGGCCAGCGAATGGCGGCAGACACAGGCTCTGCAGATCTGCGCTGCGCAAGCGGCAGGCAAGGGAGGCGAGCATGCCGCATGCGTGCCTGCGTTTCTGAGTTTGGGACGCGATTGAGAGCACGCACGAGCGACGGCATGACATGCACACTATGTGAGGAATTACAAGGATGCAGTGCAATAGTGCAGTGCAATACTTAGGCACTTCGGTGACAAGGTTCCAAACCCGCCGAACTGACACCCACCTGGCCCCAAAGGCTGCCGGGCAGCAGACTAACTGTTGACGCAAAGCCTGCCAGTAGCATTTCAGGCTAGACGAGTGACACGCGACCCTGCACATACATTCAGAACAAAAGTGAGCTGGGGCTGGATTCTGTTATGCTGGCCGTCCCAGCACGCCCACCCAATGTACAGACTCCTGCCCAGAATACACCAGAAATGCGTGCAACTCACAACCGCCCCCTCCCAGCGGAAAGTCCGGCTAACGGTGTCACTGCCGCTCGGCAGCCGATGCAAGCAGTTTACGGAAGGCACGCTCCGGCATGAGCGCCCACGCAGGGCGTTTGATCACCAGCGCTCCCACTGCAGCACCCCGAGCAGGCGATGCACGGCCATGCACGCGCCCCATGCGGCGTGCGGCTACCCGCCACGCGCGTGCGCCGCGCGCCGGGCGCGCGCGTACGCCGCAATGCCCCGCAGCACCGATCTTCAATTCACACCCTATTTGTGGCCCACGCCCGGCATGTACACCGTGTCGGTCATGCGCATGTCCTCGTGCGGCGCGTGGTAGCCGCCGGGCATGTGGTCGTGGTGCGCGCCAAACTTGGCGGCGTCGGGGCCGGCCGCGGGGTGCTTGACGCCGTCGGGGCCGACGGCGCCGCCGTTGGCGCCCATCTCCAGCGCGCCCACCTTGGCGTCGGCGTCCGCCTGCGTCCTCACCCTGCGCGCCGGCGCGGCCGCGCGCGTGAGAGGGCCGCTGCATCCCTCTCGCGTGCGGCGCCCGTGCGCGGCGCACCCGCGCACTTTAACGATACTGAAAGTCAACGATACTAAAACAGCTGTCTTGCTCCGGCACCGCCCCACTCGCGGGGCGCTCGGGGTGCCGTCATTGCGGCGGGCCCCGGGCCGGGGGCGCACGCGCGCCGGTTGTCGAGGTCGTCGTCGTGGAACTGCGCGGCGTGCACGCCGTACACCAGGTAGAGCAGGCTGATGATGACCAGGACGATGAAGAAGCGCAGCACGGCCTCCTGCGGCGGCGCGGCGGACGCGGCCGGCCGTGTGTCAGCGAGGCTGGCGGCGCAGGTGGGCAGGCCCCGTACGCCCCATGACATGCGTTGTCCAGCTGCCGGAGGTTCAGCCGGGGGGGGGGGGGGGGGGAGGGCGGCGGGGGCGGCTGCTTAAGACCAGCAGGCACACGAGCTGCTCGAGCAGCATCCGTGGCAGTGCCCATGGCTCATTCATTGTCGGGCGCCGCAGTCCAAGCAGTCTGCGGTGGACCTCAAGGCTGGACAAGGCCTGATGCTCTTTCAGGAGCCATCACTGCGTGGCACTGAAGCCACACCCGCAGCCGCTGCAGGGACTGAGTCCGGGTGCAGTGGCCATGCAGCCCCGCACGCGGCCCCGTGTCCGTGGGCAGCCCGGCGCACCTCGCCCAGCGAGGCGATGAGGAACCAGGCGCCGAAGATGGCAAAGCCGCTCACGTAGGGCACGCAGTAGATTTTGAAGCCCGGCGGGTTGTAGACCTACCGCCGCGCGCGCAACCGCCTTTCCTTCCCGCTGTGGCAGGAGAACCAGAGAGAAACGTGCCCCCCGGATGACCTATCACAACACCCCAGTGGCGCAGCCTTCACACGCCACGAAGCCGCTGCGGCTGCTGGGGGCAGCGCAGACAGCGCTTGTCAAAGACAGGCGGCCCGCGGCCGCGCCTGCTTCATGAAGAAGAAGCTGGTGCAGGCGGCGATGGTCGCGAGCGCAAACACCAGCAGCGCCACCCACTTGAGCGGCTTGGTGCGCGGCCAGCCCTTGTACACCGCCGCAAAGCCTGCGCGCGCGCGCGCGCGCCGGCTGGGTGCGGCGCCGCGCAGCTGCGGAGCCCCGCAGAGCACTGGCATGCTGCGAGTGCAGCCCCCAACTGGACGCGCACACTGCACGTTCCGCCCGAGGGGGCCGCGACCGGAGCAGCAGCCCAGCGGCCTGTGCGTCTGCGCCGAAGCTCTGCCATGTGCGCTCCAGCCTGAGGGCGCCGCGCCAGGCTGCATGCATGACTGGCGCCGCAGCGTCCAACTGTTGAAGGGGGCCTGGCATGAGGAGCGCAGGATGGACATGGGACCGGAGCAGCCTGGCGCCTAATATACGCTGCATCGGTATGAGCACAGGGGCGCCCAGAGGGCCGCACCGATGGAGAAGAGGGCGATGAGCGGCCACCGGATGATGGCACAGGGTATATGGCTATACCCTATGCCCTATAACAAGCGCAAGGGGCACCCAGAGGGCCGCACCGATGGAGAAGAGGACGATGAGCAGCCACCGGATGATCGTGGGCCCGGGCTTGGTGACGCCTGGCTGGTGGTAGCGCCGGATGAGCACGCACGAGGCGACCATGAAGGCGACAAAGAGGTACCTGCCGTGGGCAAGCGCAGCTGAGGTCAGGCGGCGCGGCCGGCGCCAGGCCATGCGACGCTCGCCTCCCAGGAGGCGGCTTGATGGAGGCCGGTGCGGCCCATGTGTGTACAGGCATGGCAACGGCCTGATGCGGCAGGCGCAGAGTGCCCAGCTTTGTCGGGCGCTCCTCACACTCTGCCCGGCCTGCAGCCACCGTCAGTATCACTTGCATGCCAGGCAGCAGGTTGGATAGGGTATGAAAAACCCTAAATGTGCCCGTGCTGCACAGGTACGGGGGCGCACCCAAAATTGACCAGGCTTGCCAGGTCGGACAGCGGCAGGACGAGCGCCAGGACGGCTGCGCGCGCAGCGCACATCAGCGCCTGCTCTGCTGCTCAGAGGCACGGGCGCGCGCCCGCCAGACAGGCAGGGCTGCGCTGAGGGTCCGCGCCATGGCGCGGCTGCGCTGTGGCGGGCATGAGCACGCGGCGCATGCGCGGCCGCCGCGCGGCGACGAAGCGCGTCCTAACAAACAGTGTCAGGCCGCTGCCCCGGCCGGCACAGACAGTGGTACCCTATGAGCTGCTGTCAAGCGTGCCAACTGCAGTGCAGGACGCCCTGCATGCAAGGCGGCCCCTAACAGGCGGAGTTGAGGGTCTGTGTGGGTGCCACACAAGACCAACTCACATGCGATCGTCAAAGACGTCAGGTCTGCAGGTCGACGCACTGCCAGAGCCATGCTGGCTGCACTAGCAGTGCGCGTGCGCACCCTTGATGCAGCCGAAGATCAGCGTGATGCGCAGCGGCGTCCCGGTGTAGGCGTTCACGTAGGCGAACCAGGACGGGATGAGGTTGTGGCGCGCCATCACCAGGAACTCGCGCGAGATGACCATGATCTGGATCTGCGCACCGCCACGGAGAGGGGGGGCGTCTGCCAAGACCAGGGGAATACACACGGCTGATGGACGTTCCCGCGGCAACAGTGGTGAGAAACGCAATCTGAGGTCAGCACGGTCGTATGCTTGCTCCCTGGCCAACGCTGCCACCTCTGCTTGACAAGAGAGCTGGCAGCACAGGCGGGCAGCGCCGGCACACGCCCCCGACAGACACTGCCTGCCTCCAGCGCGCCCATGCAACAGCGTCCCGTGTGGCCTCCGTCAGGCTGCGCCACCAGCAGGACCATGCAGATGCCATGCGCCACAAGCACGCGGCCTGGTCTGCAACCTATTCCAAGCTGCCCCAGGGGGCCCGCACCAGCAGCACGGTGCCGATGCCGAACACGGCGCCGACGGAGACCAGGTAGGACGCCCAGCCCCAGCCGGGGAACTTGTTGAAGGCGGCCGAGAAGGGCGCGCCAATGTCAATCTCCTGGAAGGGCACCATGAGCGTGATGGCGATCGCCATCTGCCGCGCGCCGGCGCCCTCCCTGTTAGCGCATGCGGCCGCGCAGCGGCGCCCAGCGCACACGCCCTCGAGCCCTGGCGCCCGCCTGGGCCAGCCGCTGCGGCTTGTGCGACGGCGTCGGGCAGGCATCAGCACTCCTCCCGAGGCAAAGCAGGGCAGGCAACAAGCAGGCCCGGCCTCCAGGCGCTGCAGGCATGCACCGGCCACCTGGACAAGACAAGACCACGCTCCATATATGCGGCCGCCTGATCAGCCAGGCACATGCAGGCATGCCGTCACTGCCCGTCACGCTGCAACTGAACCCATGCTCCGCAGCAGGGCGGGTCCCCCTTTGCAACCTACCCTACACTAAGACCATTATACCCTGCACTGTCGGCAGGACGCCGCACCAGCACGTATAGGACAGTCGCCAGCGTGAGCGAACCAATGATGGCGATGGGCAGGTCGCGCTTGGGGTTGCGCGCCTGCGCGCGCCGCGCGCGCCTGGTGAGCCAGCCTGGCTCCGCACCTCGGCGCGGCCGCCGCGCGCTGCCGCCCGCTGCGGCAAAGCCTGCCGGCATTGCTGCAGCCAGTGCGCAGTGCAATGACGGACGTCAGAGTGACACGGAGCAGGCAGGGGCGGAAGGGCGGCGCACCTCTTCAGCCATGTTGCATGCGGCGTTATACCCTGCGCGCCGCGGGCCAGCGTGAGCGACTGCGCGCCGCCAGGAACCGGGCACGGCAACAACGCGCTTGCCCGCGCAGGCCAGCGCTGCGCGGCGTGCGTGGTGCAGGTGCAAGCGCGCGCGCGCGCCATTATACGCGAAGAAGACGGTGGACGCGGCGGCGAAGATGCCCACATCGCCAAAGTGCCAGAAGTCGGACCAGTTCTGCTTGTTGGCGTGCGGGTAGGACAGGCAGAGGATGAGGACGATGAGGCAGATGTTGGCACCCTTGAAGATCAGGTTGATGGTGGCCGACTCGCGCGCGCCGTACGCGACGATCGCCGTGATCAGCTGCGCGCGCGGCGCGTGGCGTGAGGCGCAGCACAGCGCGCCGGCGCCGGCCGTCGCTGTTTCGCTCTAGTGGGCGCCGGCGCTGTCGCGGGCATGCAGGCGGGCCGCATGTGTTTGAGGGGCGCGGCAACGCGGATGCGCTTTCACGCAAACCTACACAAACCCTGGCAGGCAGGCGGTGGGCCGGCGGGCGGGCGGCGCGCCAGCGTGATGCCAAAGGCCACAAAGTCGAGCTGCGCGTTGCCGGCCTTGATCACGAAGAAGGAGCTCTTCTTGCCGCACTGCGCACGCACAGGCGCGCGTCGGGCCCTACCCTACCCTAACCGGCCACGCCATGCCTGCCTCCGCCAAGCCGCGCTGGACCAGGTGTCACAGACATTTTGTACGCTGCCGTCTGCACCCTGGGCCGCTGCGCATAGAAGCGCTTCCGTCCCAGCGCGGAGGCAGGCCATGCAGCCGTGCAAAGCTACGGCTGCTCCATAACTCCTACACAGCGGTGCCGCGCAACGGTGCGCAAGGGCGCGAACTCGCAGGAGGTCGAACGCGGGGTTTTTTCGAAACTGCGCTGCAGTCATGCTCTGCGCGCTGTACCAGCCGTGCTCTGCACCGCTGCCATGAAAGTCGGCCTGCGCGCGAAGCAGGGCGTGCGCACCAGCACGGCGAGGTAGCTGGACCAGCCGCGCGCGACCACGCCGCCCGCCAGCACCGCGTCCACCGTGATGGCCGTGATCGTGATCCTGCGCGCGCGGCCGCTTTGGGTAGGCGGCGGCGCCTGAGACGGCAGGGCGCCATGCGCGGTCTGGGCCTGCCAGGCCGCCGTCCGCATTCAATGCACACATGTGCAGGGCGGGCCAATAGCCCGGCCCCGCCTGCGGCGGCCCTCGACCTGCCCTGCCCTGCTAAGGCCGCCTGGCACGGCACCAGCTGGCCGGCGCAGCGGCCGCGCACGCCGCAGGCGGGGCTGGGACGCCGCTCCGTATGTGCCTGCTGGCTTTGCGCGCGCGCTTACGCGGCTGCAGCAGCCCGCCGCAGCGCACCGCGGCCGGAATCCCGCTCTGCTGGGCGGCGCCCGGGCAGCCGAGGCCGGCTGCTCAGAACAGGGCCGGCGCTGCATGCGTTGCAGCGCTGCGTTACATGGGCGCCAGCATTGCAGCCTGTGCAGCTGATGCCTCCTTGTGGCGCTCGCCTCGGGGCTTGGCGGGTCGGCGGCAGGCCGGGGCGGGCGGGGGGCTCGCCCACGCCAAGCCCGGCGCTGGTTCGTTGCGGTTACGGGACGGAACCAGGCGCTGGACAGGGGCGGGCAGCGGGGCCGCACCAGGCGGGGTACTCGCCCATGACCGCCAGCGTGTAGTTGAACGACGAGCCGGCCAGCGGGTAGTCCACCGACATCTCCACGAAGCTGCGCGGCACCCCGCCGCTAGGGTCAGCTGCCCCACCCCGCAGCCCCGGGCTCCGCGCTCATCCCAGGCTCCAGCATGAAGCCGCGCTCGGTGCGACGGGCAGCCTGTGCGACTGCCGCGGGTGCGAGGGAGCGGGGGGGGCGCGCGCGCGGGGCGCACGTCATGGCGGACACGAAGGCCATGATGGCAGTGATGCAGTAGGACAGCACGACCGCAGGCCTGCCGCGCGCACGCAGCACAGTCAGCGCCCCGCCGCCGCGCAGCGCCCTCGGAGCGCCTGCATCAGGGGAGAGGCGGAAGCGGGAGCGCGGCGCGCGGGGCTCACCCGGCTGTGTTGTGCGCGGCGGTGCCTGCGCGCGCGCCGCACGTCAGACGGGTTCGGCGTTCGAGGGCCGTCGGCTGGCCGGTGCCTGCAGGCGCCCGGCGCGGCAGCGCGGGGACCGCGGGCGCGGGGGCGCGCCGGTCAGCACGAAGATGCCGCTGCCGATGATCTGGCCCAGGCAGATGACGGTCAGCAGCAGCGGCCCCAGCACGCGCTTGAGCTCGTGCACCGACTGGTGCGCCGCCGACTCCTCCATCTGCGCCAGGCTCTTGGTCATGAACGCGCGGCGCCGCACTTTCTGCGGCGTCTTGGCCAGCTCCGCGCAGTAGTTGCCGAAGCCCATCGCGGCGCCCTGCCGCTGCGCGCAGCCCCGCGCGCCTCAGCCGCTGCCTGCACTGCCACAAGCTTGTGCGCTGTGCGGCGCCTGCGACGCCGCCTGCTGCCCACCAAGGCCTGCGGCGCACACAGAGCCGCCTGCTGCCGATGCGGCCGGCCACCTCCGCACAGGAGCGGGAGGTCGCGGGAGCGCATGGCCTGCGCAGCAGGCAGCCCGGGTGCCGCCCGCCGCACCTCTAACTGCCTCCCCAGGCTTGCCTCTCCCCGGCCTGCCCACGCACTACCCCACGTGCCGCCCCCCTCCTGTATCACGGCTAAGGCAGCAGCGCCTGCGCCGTGCGCGGCCCGCCTGCCGTATGAAGCGGTGTGCTGTCGCATGCCTCACAGTGGGTGGCAGCACATTGAGTGACTGCACGCTCAGAGCACTGCCATTGAGCCCCTGCGCCGAGGCCCGACCGTGCGCTCGTGCCTGCCATGCACGGCGGATATGACATCCGCCCGCTGCGCAAGGCACCTGACCTGCCCACTACAGCGGTAACGGCGGGGCGTGCTCACCAGCGGCGGGGCGCCGCCTGTCAGCCGCCGGCGGTGCCCGCAGTGTCACAGCGACGGGCAAGCGGGGCACCGGGCGGCAAAGCTTGCAAAGCCGGATAGGGCGCCCACAGGCTCCGTACGCCGGCTGCGGGCGCCCAGCCCTTTGACCAAGCGGTAGCGGCGCTGCTTACGCACCGCTTAGTACAAGCAGCCGCCAGTGGGCGCAGTAATGCTATTACACCAAGGTAATGCTGCCGGGCTCAGGCACCCCCACTCGGCCCCCCAATAGCTCCTCGCACAGCACAACCGAGTCAGAGCCAAACTGCTGTGCTGTCCACGGACGACTAACCGCAATACGCTGGGGCAGCGCAGCGCACTCTCCAGCTCAGCGCCAGGCGCTGTTTACGCTGAGCGGCTGGGCGTTGACAAGCCAGGTTCCACACTTGCGTTCACTGTACGCCGCTCGCCGGACTTAACCTACCGAGCACCGCTCACCAAACGTCACATTGCATGCAGCCTACTTGAGCCCTGTCTGCCCCGCAGCTGCTAGGCGAGTAAGTGCAAGCCGGGCGTCACATGCCCTTTCAACGGACGCAGCAGCGCGGCGGTGCGAGCCACCTTGCTCGGGAGTCGAAAACCTGACGGCGTAGCAGGCACTCCAATTGTGTCCTCCGCGGGTAGAGAAAGCCGGTCACGTCAGCTCCTCCTTTGCCCAGGCGCCGTCGTCCTGTGTGGCTCTTTCGGATCGTATCGGCCATGTGCGCTGAGAACCCTAAGGGTGTGACCGTGCGCTTGCAAAAAGGAGCTGATGATAGACGGCTGCACTTTATTCATGCTTGAAGCACTTTCCCTTACATGCAGAGGGTAAGAGACGCTGCCAATTGAGCGCATGCATACCACATGTGCAGCGAACCTGTTGTGGCATGCCAATATCATGAAACGCCACGTACCGCCGCCACACACCCAACCACACAAGCTTTCACACAGGCAAGCGCTGGCCGCCATGCATGTCGCATCTGTAAAAGACTGGATATCATTGCTAGGAAGAGTCGGCTATCAGGGCCTGACTAGACAACGTACAACGCCCAAAAAAGAACACAGTACCGTCCTAGCTCACATACATACAGAGCAATCCCTTTCGACTTTCAAATGCTTCTGGAGAGCTGAAGGCACACCCGGGCCCTGCCATTGCCTTGTTCCAAACAGTGCAGGGGGGGC
>JAABUV010002456.1_pt1 | contig 25046 bp, 28 predicted proteins | sample 5559971 | NCBI WGS metagenome assembly JAABUV01 (sample SAMN10711881, study PRJNA513362) | rock metagenome | isolation source: Antarctica rocks | place: Antarctica: Victoria Land, Knobhead nord | collected 2015-12-19
GCTTGACCAGCCGCGCGGTCTCTGGAAAGCACGTGCCCCAAATCCATGCGTGCACGGCCACGCGGGACACGTCCATCGTCCGCGCCAGGCTGGCCTGGGTGATCTTTCGCTCCGCCATGACGCGGGCGAGGTTGTGCCGGAATCGGTCGCGGGAGGGGTCCGGCTCAGGCTTCGCAGCCGCCGGCCACCCGCGGAGCACGATCGGCTGCGGCCCCCCCTTCATGGCGCCGGCGGCCCGGCAGGCAGGCTGAGCCTATCCAGGCGTGGCCGCTTCAGTTTGACGACGCGCTTCACCACAATTCCCCTGACACACGTTCCAGCGTCGAACGCAGTGCTATCACGTTCTTGGTAGCATATAATATTCTATTTATGGGTTCTTCCAACCTCTGGCGCAAGGCGGCAAGAGGCTCTTGAACGTCTTGAATGTTGTTATTGCCAACCAACAAACGATCTGTGGCGCGCCAAGGCGACGCGAGGCAGGCAAGGCGAAGGCAGCGCCCTAGCACGGCCGGACCGGGCCGGGCGTGCCGTCGAAAACGGCGGCCCAGGCCTGGAACATCGCCGCCTGGCCGAACTCCTGCTCCGCCTTGGCGCGGTTGGCAGCGCCCAGCTCCCGCCGGACCGCGCCCTGGCCGATCAGGCCACGCAGGCCAGCCGCCAGCGCCGCGTCGTCCAGCGCGGTCACATAGGCGCCGTTCCCCGCCGCCAGCATCGAGCGGATGTCGCCCACGTCGGTCGACGCCACCGGAAGCCCCGCCGCCATGGCCTCCAACAGCGACAAGGGCATCTGCTCGGTGTCGGACGACATGGCGAACACGTCGAACCGCTGGAACAGCGCCGCCGGCTCGGCGACGTGCCCGGCGAACTCCACACGGCCGCCGACGCCGAGCTCGGCCGCCATGGCCTGCAACGCGGCGCGCTCGGGTCCGTCGCCGACGATCACCAAGCGGGTTTGCGAGCCGGGCGTCGCCAAGGCGAAGGCCCGCAGCAGCCGGCCGATGTTCTTCTCCGCCCGCAGCGCCGCAACGGTGCCGACCACGAGACTCGGGCCGGGTGGCCCCGTCGCCGCGGCGGGCGCCGCGAACCGGCCAACGTCGATCCCGTTCGGCACGTAGCGCAAGCGGCTGGGGTTCAGGCGCCAGATTTGCGTGGCGATCGCCCATAGCGTGCGCGACGGCAGGACCACGACGCGGTTGCGCAGCAGGACGCGGCGCGCCAACGCCCGGCGGGGCAGCCGGCCGCCGCGGTCGTCCGGGCCGAACCCATCCTCGATGTGGACCTGCCGCACGAGCGGGACCGCGTTGGCCATCGACCACTCGATCGTGCCCCAGTTGCTCGTCACCAGCAGGTCGGGCCGCATACGGCGCAGCAGCCCCCGGAAGCGCAGCGCGTTGCCGGCCGTGTCGCCCTTGCGTATGTCGATTTCGGGAAACCTGAGGTCGAGCCCAGGGCCGAGCCGCTCCCTGCACGACATGTCGCCGTCCATCGCGACGACCGCGTGCCGCCAGCGGCGGCCGAAATGGTTCACGATCGAGGCGAACCGGGCCTGCACGCCGCCCACGGCGAACGAGGAGAACACGTGCAAGATCAGCGGCGAGCTGGTGGAATCCGGCATGACCGCCCTCAATGCGTTCCGCATATGTAATAGATACGTTGTGAAACTCAAGATAGGTTTGCGATCCTTCTGGAATGGCCTAAGGCAGTGCATGGCCGGCCAGGGCCGCCGTGGGCCGGCCAGCTTTATCGTTATTTTAAGATAATAATCCGCAGCCGCCTGTAGCCTGGGATCACCCATATGCCTGGCGCCCAAGCCGTGCCGCAACCGGAGCCGCGGACCAGCTTGGGGCGCGTGCTCCGGCACTCCACGCTGTATGCGTTCGGCAACATCGCCGGCCGCGCGGTCGCCTTCCTGGCCATTCCGGTCTACTCGCGCTTCCTGTCACCCGCGGAGTACGGGCTGATTGAACTCGTCGAACTCAGCACGCAGACCGTCGCCATCGCCTTTGGATTGCAAGCGGTCGGCGCCGCCTTGGCCCGGCTGTTCCACGACCAAACGTCCGAGGCGGCGAGGAACAGCGTGGTGTCGACGGCGCTCATCGGCACCGCCCTGTTGAGCGCTGTCGTCACGGCCGCGGGCGTCGTTGGCGCCGGGGCAATCAGCCGGGCGGTGTTCCACACCGACACCTGGGCCACGCTGCTGCAGGCGGCCTTCGTGGCGATGAGCTTCGCGAGCGTGGTCGAGGTCGCGCTGGTCTACGAGCGCATGCGGGACAACGCGCGCTTCTACCTGGCCTACTCCCTCGTCACCCTGGGCCTGAACCTTGGCCTCAACATCCTGTTCATCGGTGGCCTCGGCGCCGGCGTCTGGGGCTTCGTGTCGAGCAAGCTCGTCGTCAGCGTGGCGGGCGCGGGATTCCTGCTCTGGCGGCTGCGGCGCGATGTCGGCTGGCACTGGCGCGGCGCCTGCGTGCCGGAGTTCACACGGTTCGGCGCGCCGCTGGTCGTGTCCGGGCTGTCCTACTTCGCCGTCCATTTCTCGGACCGGTTCTTCCTGACCTCCGCCGTCTCGCTCGCCGAACTCGGCCGCTACGCCCTTGCCTACCGCTTCGCGCTGATGGTCAACGCCCTCGTCGGCGACAGCTTCGCCAAAAGCTGGGACGTGAGCCTCTACCGCCACACCAACGAGGCCGGATGGCGCGAGCAGTTCGCCCAGGTGTTCGCCTATTTCACCCTCGCGCTTTGCACCACCGGCCTCGCCATCGCCGTGTTCAGCCCCGAGCTGCTGAGCGTCATGGTCCCTGCCGCCTTCATGCCCCCGGCGCTGCTGCTGCCGGTCCTGGTCTTGGCCTATGTGCTGCGCGACATCGCGGATTTCTTCCGCAGCCTGCTGCTGATCAACAAGCGGGCCGCCTGGGTCGGCAAGATCGCGCTCGCCGCCGCAGCCGTGAACCTGGCGATGAACATGCTCCTGATACCCGCCTACGGCATATTCGGCGCGGCGTTGGCGACCTTGCTGACGTGGGGCGCCTACTTGGCCGTCTGCTGGGCCGTCGCGGACCGGGAGCACCGCCTGCCGATCCGCGTCGCGCCCTATGCCGCGCTGCTGACCCTCATGGCGGCGGTCTACGCCGCCGCCGCAGCGCTGCGCGTCCATGGTTTGCTGTTGCAGGTGTGCCTCGACGGGACATGGGTGGCGTTGTTCGCCGGCATCGCTGGGCTGATGCTGTTTTCAGGCGGCGAGCGTAGAACCATGGTCCGGCGGCTCGGCGTCGTGTTGGCAGGCGCCCTGGCCGCGAACGCGCCGAAATAGCCCTGGCCAAAGCCGTTGAAAGCGGGCTGGCCTACCCGGCCTGGTCCGCCATCCTGGGCCGGTCCCACAGCATCGCCGCCAGCGTCGGCTCGATCGCCTTTGCGATGCGCTCCTGCGCCTGCGCCGTCGGGTGCAGCGGCGGGTCAGGCGGGTCCAACTGGTCGTCGAAGAACTGCGTTCGGTCCACCTGGCCGTCGCGCATGAACAAGCGCGACAGGTCCATGAACGTCACGTCGCCGCCGGGCGGGTAGCGCTCCGCCAACTCCAGGTTCACCGCATTGGCCGTCCGGCTCACATACTTCGACCGCACGCTCGGCAGGATGCCCAGCAGCAGGACGCGCGTGGCCGGCAGGCGGCTGCGCAGCTCGTCCACTACTGCCACAATTCCGGCCAGCGTCTGCGGCGCGCTCCAATGCACGCGCCCCAGGTTGTTGGCGCCGATCAGCACCACAGCGGCCTTGGGATGGATGCCGTCCAGCTCGCCGTTCCGCATGCGCCACAGCAAATGCGAGGTGTTGTCGCCGCGGAACCCCAGGTTGACCGCATTGCGGCCACCGTAGAACCGCCGCCAAACCGGCGCGAAGTCCCGCCACTCCGGCGGACCCTGCTTTTCCCAGTCCTCGGTAATGCTGTCCCCGAGCCACACCAGATCGACCCGGCGGCTGCGCAGCTCAGCCAGCTTCTCCTGGTGCCGGGCCCGCCACCAAGGCGTGTCCTGCCGTGCCAACGGCGTGGCCGCGACCGGCACCCGGTCCGCAGCGCCCAGCAGCGCCCCCGCGCCAACGAGCGCCAGGCGACGGGTCAACACCAGCAGAAATCCAGCAACAGGGAGGATGCGCTAGTAAGCGGCATTGCAGACCCCATACGAGACAGGAACGCCGGACGCGCCAGGACCGGGCTTGCGGCGGCGCGATCAGGACGGCAGGCTACCAACAAAAGGGAGGGACACATGCCGAACCTATTCGATCTGTCTGGCCAAGTGGCGATCATCACTGGGTCGAGCAAGGGCATCGGCCGCGCCATCGCCGAGCGCATGGCCGAGCACGGCGCGCGGGTCGTCGTCAGCAGCCGCAAGGCGGACGCCTGCGAGGCTGTGGCGGAAGGCATCCGCGCCAAGGGCGGCGAGGCGCTGGTCATACCCTGCAATATCGGCCGCAAGGACGAGTTGCGGGCGCTGGTGGACCGTACGATGGCCGAGTGGGGCCGGGTCGACGCCCTGGTCTGCAACGCCGCTGTCAACCCGTATTTCGGGCCGTCGCTCGACATCCCCGACGACGCCTGGGACCGCATCATGGGCACCAACATCCGCAGCAACCACTGGCTGGCCAACATGGTGCTGCCCGGCATGGCGGAACGCGGCGCCGGCTCGGTGACGATCGTGTCGTCAATCGCCGGGCTGCGCGGGTCGACGACGCTGGGGGCATACGGCGTCAGCAAAGCAGCCGATATGCAGCTCGTGCGCAACCTCGCCGTCGAGTGGGGGCCGCGCGGCATCCGCGCCAACTGCATCGCCCCCGGCCTGGTCCGCACCGACTTCGCCCGCGCCTTGTGGGAGGACCCGGCCAACCTCGACAAGCGCACGCGCGACACGCCGCTGCGCCGGATCGGCGAACCCGACGAGATCGCCGGCGCGGCGGTGTTCCTGGCCGCTGCGTCCGGCACGTTCATGACGGGCCAGACCATCGTCATAGACGGCGGGGTGCTGGCGGGGGCGCCGGCGCTGGAGGAGGACTAGCCGGCGAATGGGTAGCGGCCCACGGTTTCCCAGGGACCGCCGAGGTAGCGCCACAGCAGCAGGGCCTCGGCCCGGACCGTGAACGGCGCGAACGCTGCCTGAAGGTTGTGCAACAGGGCACGGGCGGCCTCGGGGGTGGCTTGTTCTGGATGGTGACGTGCGGGCGGAAGCCCTGGCGGTCCTGCGGCGTGAGCCAGTCGCACCACTGCTTTGCCAGGTTCGCGCGCAATGTGGCCAGTGCGGGCGCCTCAAGCGAGTAGGCGACGCCACGGCCCAGGAAGCGCAGCCCGGCCGCAGTCGCCTCGAAGGCCGGCAGGGCCGAGCACCGGTCCTCCAGCTCACGCTGGATGGCCCCGGCCTCCTCGCCGGGCAAATGGTGGAACAAGGTGACGTGCGCAGGAATGAAGTTGCGGTCGGCTGGGAAATGCAGGGCGCGCAGCCGCTCGAACCGGGCTTGGTCGTCCGCATGAAGCCCCAGCGTCAGGATCAGTGGCGCGGCGCTCAAACGACTGACCGATGACAGGGCGTGAACAACTGGTCGCGCGCTGGCTCGACCTGACCCGTGGCACCCTGCCAGGCTTGGCTGCTGCCGCACGCTGGCCGATCCGGTTCGACCACTGCTTCATGCGGGTGTGCCTCGACCATGCGGTCGGCCAGCCCTGGCACGAGCGGGTGCGCCGCCCGGCCGTCCGCCACCTGACCGACGACCAGTTGCGCGCCGCCATCGCCATAGCCGAGCGGGTCGCCGCCGATCCGTCCGCCTTGCCGGGCCTCAACGCGCAAAGCCTGGCCTGGCGCCGGGCGAGCCGGCAGCGGGCCAGTTGACGACGGGCCAGGTGACGACGGGCCAGCCAGGGGCGTCAACGCTTCGTCTTGGCGGGTGGCACGGTCGGCGGCGCCTTGGCGTTGCCCAGCAGCCCCGCGCACGCCCCGTCCTCGCCGGTGCCGAGCTGGATCGTCGGCAACAATGCGCCAAGCGGGGTGAGCAGGACGCCGAGCGCCACCGCCGCGCCGGCCCGCGCGCCGACCACGGCCACGTCCGGCAGCACGCTGGGCTTCCCCAATGTCCCGGTTATGTTGATGGGAGCGGGCAGGGAGCCGATGCTGAAGTGCTTGCTCTCGGTGTTCAGCACGAGCTTGAGCGTCTCGTCGCGGAGGTTGATGTCGCCCTTGCCCCCGATCCGTGCCTCGTCGGTGTCGAGCAAAAGGGTGCGGGCGTCCACGACGCCCTGTTGCAGCACGAAATCAGTGATCAGGCATTGGACCTTGGCGCGGTCCGGCACGCCGAGCGCCGATAGCACCGCGTTGCCGAACTGCAGGCCGGACAGGTCGACCAGCAGCGCGCTCAGGTTGCCGCCCGAGCCCATGTACAGCTTCAGCTCGCCGTTGCCGTGGCCGAGGATGTCGGCCATGGACCGGCCGCTGCCGTCGATCACCGCGCGCCCGCCAATGGCCCCGGCACCGCGCGCGGCTCCGGTCGCCGCCAGCAGCTTGTCGACGTCCACCCGCTGGAAGTCGATGGTCGCCTTGGCGCGCACTCCTTGTTTCTGCTCGGCCAACTGGATGTTCGAGGTGATCTGCCCGCGGCCGATGCCAAAGCTCAGTGGCGCCAGCGACACGGCGCCGTTCACGATGTCGAGGTCCGCCCGCATGTTGTCGAGCGGCTGCGACCGGCCCTGGATGTGGCCGGCCCGGTACTTCAGGTGGACATCGGCAGCGTTCAGCCTCGGCAAATTGATGGGATCGGTGGGCAGCACGCGCCCGCTTGCCTGTCCGCTTGCCTGGGTGGGCCGCTTGGTGCCTTTGTCCGCATCGCCAGGCTCGGCGCCGATGAAGCCGCCGAGGTCTTTCAGGTCCACCAGCTTGGATTGCAGGGTGGCGGTCAGCACCGGGCGCTCAGGTCCGGTGTCGGCCTGCAAGTCGCCCTCCAGGTCGCTGCTGCCCACTTTTCCCGCTATGCCGGTGAATTTCACCAGGTTCTTGGCGTAGTCCAAGGCGCCGGCTATGCGGTAGGGCGGCGTCTTCGGAATGGCGACGCCGGTCAGCGGCAGCAGCAGCGACATGTCGGGACCAGATAGGTCGAGCTTGAGGTCTGCGCCGGCAAACGCCAGCGGGTCCTTGACCGTGCCAACGAGCGAAATCTTGGTCGGGCCGTTCGCCACTTGCAGGTTCAACGGATAGGGCTGCGATTCGTCACGCAGCGACAGCAGCGCGCCGCCGGTGAACTGCGCGGTGATGGGCTGCTTGGCGTAGGTGCCTTTTGCAGACGCAACGATCTGGCTCGCCGCCGCGGCGCCGGGCTGGCCAGCCTCGTCCTTGGCCGTCCCGTCCTTGGTCGCGACCTCGACGTTGAAGTCGGACTGCAACTTGCCCGAAACGACATGCACATGGCCGTCGCTGATGCGCAGGTCGCCGATCTTCGGAGCCGGGCTTGAGGGGTCCGAGCTGTTCCCGCTTCCCAAGGTCCAGTTCGCTCGGCCGTCGGCCAGTTGCTGGGCGTCGACCTGCGGATGGTCGAGGGCGATGCCGGGGATCACGATGGCGCGGTTCCGCACATAGGCCATGGCGTCGACATCGACGCTGAGCTTGTCGGCCGTCGCGAAGTTGCCGCCGCCGGGCCAGTCGTCCGGGTTGGCGATGGTGACGCTGTCGGCCTCGATATGGGGCACCCAGCCCAGCCGCACATGCAGGTGCGCGATCGTCACCTGCCGCCCCAGCGCCTTCGAGGCCTGCGCCTCCACGGTCGGGATCAGCCAGTCCCATCGGAAAACCGCGACCGCGACGACGAGGGCGAGGGCCACGCCCCCCACCACGAACGGCCATTTGCGGCGGCGCTTTGTTTCGGACATGCGACCTATAACGGTCCATGGGCCGTTCCGGTTCCGCCCCGCCGTCTTGCCCCCAACGCCGCGGCCCGTCATCCTGGGCCAGTCCGTGTCCAGGAGGCCCCGCCATGATCCATGAACTCCGCGTCTACCGCTGCCTGCCCGGCAAGCTGCCCAACCTGCTGGCCCGCTTCGAGCAGACCACGCTGGCGCTCTGGGCCCGGCACGGCATCCGGCCCGCCGGGTTCTGGACCACGCTGGTCGGCCCGTCGAACCAGGAGCTGACCTACCTGCTGGCCTGGGAGAGCCTGGCCGAGCGGGAGGCGAAGTGGACTGCCTTCCAAGCGGACCCGGAATGGATCAGCAAGCGCGCGGAAACCGAGAAGGACGGGCAGATCGTCGCCAACATCGAAAGCTCGCTGCTGCAGCCGACCGCGTTCTCGACCGTGAAGTAGCGGCCATGTCCGAACTCCAGGCCGCCATCATTCCGGTCACGCAGTTCCAGCAGAACTGCGCGCTGATCTGGGACCAAGCCAGCAAGCGGGCCCTGGTCGTCGACCCCGGCGGCGACGTGCCCCGCATCACCGAGGCGATCGGCAAGCTGGGGTTGGCCGTCGAGCGCATCCTGTTGACCCACGGCCACATCGACCATGCCGGCGGCGCCGCCGAGCTGCGCGAAAAGCTCGGCGTGCCACTGGAGGGGCCGGACGAGCGCGACGCCTTCCTGCTCGACGGGTTGACGGAACAGGGGCGGGCCTACGGCATCGCCGGGGCGCGCAACGTGCGCCCGGACCGCTGGCTGAACGAGGGCGACACGGTGGCGCTGGGTGAGCACCGGTTTGGCGTGCTGCACTGCCCCGGCCACACGCCGGGCCATGTCGTGTTCGTGAACGAGGCCGGGCGGGTCGCCTTGGTTGGCGACGTGCTGTTCAAGGGCTCGGTCGGGCGGACCGACTTTCCCTATGGCGATCCGGCCGCCTTGCTCGCCTCCATCCGCGACAAGCTGATGCCGCTGGGCGACGACGTGTCGTTCCTGTGCGGCCACGGCCCTGGGTCGACGATCGGTGCGGAACGCCGCGCCAACCCTTATGTGGCCGAGGCGTTGCGCTGACCGCAGGCATAGGCCAGGCGGCTGCAACCAAAGCTTCACAGGGCAGGGCGGCCCCGGTCGGCTAAGCGGCAGGCCATTCAAGGTTTTTACCTGAACGGTGCCCATGGCCGCGAGATCAGACACATGCAATGCACAGCGCCGCGCCGGTTCAGGGATCGCCCTTTTTCTCGCCCGCTGGCTGGCCAATCCCTTGCAAATGGGGTCGGTGGTGCCGTCCTCGCCCGCATTGTGCCGCCGCGTCGTGCAGCAGGTGCGGCGCGGGCCGGACGAGTGGGTGCTGGAACTGGGCGCCGGCACCGGCGTCGTGTCCCGCGCCCTGCTGGACGGCGGGCTGCCGCCGGAGCGCTTGGCGGTGCTGGAGATCGTGCCCGACCTGGCCGGCCACCTGCGCACCCGGCTGCCCGGCGTCGAGGTGATCGAGGGCGACGCCCGCGCGCTGCCGGACCTGGTCCCGCGCGGCCGGCACGGGCGGATCGGCACGGTGATCTGCGGCATCCCCATGGTGCTGCTGCCCTTGGCCGAACAGCGCCGCTTCATCGACGCGATCGCGGCGGTGGCGCCGGGCCGCGGCTTCCTGCACTACAGCTACTGCGCCACCTCGCCGCTGCCGCACCGCAAGCACGGCCTCGCGGCGAGGCGGGAGGCATGGACGCCGCTGAACGTTCCGCCCGCCAGCGTGTGGCGCTACACCCCGGTCGCCGCAGCCTGACCTGGGTGTGGTAGCCTGTGCCCATGCGGGCAGAACCCATGCAGGCGGGCAGCGAGATCGAGGCGTCGGGCGGCACCGTCCACTGGCTGGACAGCGGGAGCGTCCGGCTGCGGGCGGCGCACTGGCCCGGCGCCGGCGCCGGCACGGTGCTGCTGCTGCATGGCCGCACCGAGTTCATCGAGAAGTACCTTGAGACGGTGGCCGAGCTGCGCCGCCGCGGCTATGCCGTCTGGACGCTGGACTGGCGGGGCCAGGGGCGGTCCACGCGCCTGTTGCCCGATCCGGTGCCGAACCACCTGCGGTCGTTCGAGCACCACCTGCAGGACTTGGAACGGCTGATCGCCCTGGCCGAGCCGTCGCTGACCCGGCCGTTCCTGGTGCTGGGCCAGTCCATGGGCGCCCACTTGGCGCTGCGGCACATGGCGCGGCGGCCTGGAACGCTCGACCGGGCGGTGCTGGCGGCGCCGATGGTCGATTTCCTGCGCCCAGGCCGCATGCCGCTCCGGGCGGCGCACCTGTTGGCGCGGTCGGCCTGCGCCGTGCCGGGCATGGCGGGCCGGTTCGCGCCGGGCACGGGCCGCATCCCGGATCGGCAGCGGCCGTTCGAGGGCAACCCGCTGACGTCCTGCGAGCGACGGTTCGCGGCCGATTTGGCGTGGCTCGACCGCCCTGGGCTGGTCGTGGGCGGCGCGACCTGGGGCTGGCTTCGGGCCGCCGCCGGATCGGTGGCCCACATGCGCCGTGGGGGGTTCGCCCGCCGGGTAACGGCGCCGGTGCTGATGGTGCTCGCGGGGGCGGATGCGCTGGTGGACAACGCGGCGGCCCGGCGCCTCGCGGCACGGCTGCCCGACGCGCGGGTGGTCGAGATCGAGGGCGCACGGCACGAACTGTTGCGCGAGCATGATAGCCACCAGGACCGGCTCTGGGCCGCATTCGACGCTTTTGTTGCGCCCGAGGCGGCTTGTGCCACACCCCCTTTGCGATGAGCGGTCGTATAGGCCCGCCGTGCCGGAAGATTTTTATGACGGCACTGGGAGGAGTGGTTCACATGCCTTTTCGGGATGCCTCAGTTCAGCCAGCCGCGTGAGCAGGTGATCCGTGAGCGTGCCGAGCGACGGTTCCTGAAAGATGCTGGAATGATGCGCTTCAAGTAGGACGATTTCGAAACGCTGCGCCAAGGCTTTCCACGCTGCCCCAATCTGAAGCAGGTGGGTGAGCGGCTGCATCCTAGCTTCGCAGACGAGAACGCGACCGCCATAACAGGTCGGGACATACGCGCGCAAAGCGTTGTGAAGCGCACGGACGAAGGGCATTTGTCCGCTCGGCCATCCAGTCTTGCCCAAGAAGCCTTGGATCGCTTCCCCGTGCAATGTTTGCTCGTTCCGAAATGGCGGCGCGCAAGGGCCAGCGCCTCCACCGGGCCGCCGGGCGCCTGTATGCCGCCGCGACGGTCGCCACGGCCGCCTCGGCGCTCTACTTGGCGCTCGCGACGCGCAACCTGCTTCTGCTGGTGGTCGCGGTGTTCAGTTTTTCCCTGGTCTTCAGCGGCTGGCGGGCGCTGAGCCAAAGGCGGCTGCACGCGGGCCAGGGCGCACGCTGGTTCGACTGGCTCGTGGCTGCCCTCACGCTGCTGTTCAGCGCTGCGTTGTTCCCCGTGGGCCTAGCCGGAGGCGGGGACGTCACGACGCTGTTCTTCGGAGCTGTCGGCAGTGTCTTCGCACTGCTGGAGATGCGGCAGCTTACCGGGCGGGCCCAGCCCGGCGCATGGCTAGTCCGCCACGTGGTCGGCATGTCGGCCGCCTACATCGCCACGGTGAGCGCCTTTGCGGTCGTTACCCTGACCTTTCTGCCCAAGCCGGTGGCGTTCATCGCGCCGACGCTGATCGGCACGCCGATGATCGCCTGGGTGGCTGCGCGCCTCACGGTCGCCTTGCGCCGGAGCCGTAACCCGTACACCTACCGGGTTGGCGGCGTGCCCCCCGCCCGCTCCTGACTTGCGGTGCCGCCTAGCTGCGTCACCGAACGGCCGCCTTGCACGGTGGTGGTCGACAAATTGCCTGGAGGCCTGGCAAGAGGGCCGGTGGCGGGTTTCGGCTGGTCCCTCACGAACGCTGCGCCGGGGTTGGCCGTGGTCGATCCACTGGGGTAGCCTGGTCGGCTTTGCGGGCCGGTCGTCGCGTTTTCCGAGCCGGCTGGCGAGCCGTTCGCCGGGGCCAGTGGGTGGCCGCCGTTGCCCAGCCCGTCCCGCGTTTGCGTGGTCCCGGACTGAGCGAGGGCCGCTGCGGGCAGCGCAGAGATGATCAGGGCGAACAAGGCAGTATGGTGCATGATGAGCCTCCGGACGTTCGTTCAACGTCAACGGTTATGAAACGAGAAGGCTGGTGTTAGGCGGCTGCCTGCATGTGCCGAACTCGCCAAAAATTCGGGCACGCCTCAAACGTAGCAGCGCAGGCGCCTACCCGGCAGCATGTCATAGGGCGCCTTCCAGCCCGGCAATGCGGCGATCCGCTGCAGCCATGCGCTGGTTGCCGGGTGGCTCGCCGCGAGGTCGTAGCCGCTCTCCTCTTTTGGAAAAACCAGGTAGCCCGTCATCGACAGATCGGCCACCGTTGGATGGTCGCCGACGATGAATGAACGATGCTGTAGATGCTGGTCGAGGATGCGAAGGAAATCATCGACGCGCCCTTTCATGTAGGCCAGCACGGCAGGGTCGGATGGCGGCATGAATGCGCGCCGGTAACGGTAGGCCGCCATGGTGCCGGAGAGCTTCTGGTTGTCCCAGAAAAGCCAGCGCAAGACTTCGAAACGCTCATGTTCACCTGCGCCCTGGAACTGGCCGTAACGCTCGGCAAGGCGCAACAAGATGGGGGCGGTCTGCGTGAGGCTGGTTCCGTCCTCTTCCAGGACAGGGATTTCTCCCATCGGGTTGACGGTCCGCCGCCAGTCCGCCGTCCAAGTGACCCCGCTGCCGAAATCCGTCCAGACCGGCTCGAATGTCTGCCCGCATAACGCAAGCATCAGCGCCAGCTTGTAGCTGTTTCCGGACTCAGGAAAATAGTGCAACCGATAGTCGACCATGCGGCCCTCTCATGTTTCCCGAAAGGTCCTAGCAGCTTTTGGCAGGGCCATGCGGGATCAGTCGGCGGTTGATCCGCCACTCCCGACGGCAGCGGCGGCGCTTTCACCGACATTGGCCAAGCATCCACTTTGTTCGGGACGCCGCGCCATGCCCGGTGTAGTTGTGGCCTGTAGGATGATGGGACCGGGCTGAACCACGGGGATCGAGGTTTGAATGCGTCGACTGATCTCGTCAGGCTCTGCGTTCGAGGCCGGGATCGGCTATTCCCGCGCCGTCGTGGACGGCGAGTGGGTGTTCGTTTCCGGCACGACCGGCTTTGACTACCAGGCCATGACGATCTCGCCGGATGTGCGCGAGCAGGCCGAGCAGGCGTTGCGCAACATCGGGCAGGCGCTGGCGGAGGCGGGCTGCTCCTTCGCCGACGCCGTTCGCGTCCGCTACATCCTGCCGGACGCCGCCGACTTCGAGCCGTGCTGGCCCGTGCTGCGCCGGTGCTTCGGTGAGGTCCGGCCGGCGGCGACCATGATTGCGGCGGGCCTGTCCGACCCGCGCATGCGGATCGAGATCGAACTCACGGCGCGGCGTTCGGGCGAATGACGGCGGGAGGGCTGCACGCCGAACCCTTGGCCGTGGACTTCTACTTCGGCATTGGCAGCCGCTACTCCTACCTTGCCGCGACCCAACTCGACGCGCTCGGAACCGAAACGGGCGCGCGTTTCAACTGGCTCGCCGTGGACAGCACTCAACTCATCGCGGCACGCGGCCACAACCCGTTTGCCGCCCCGAACGGTGCCGGCCAGTATGATTGGGGCTACCGGCGGAGGGACGCCGAGGCCTGGGCGGACTTTTACGGGGTGCCCTTCCGCGAGCCGCATGGCCGTCTCGCGCTTGATTCCAACCTGCTCTCGCTGGCCTGCACGGCCGCGCGCCGGCTCGGCGCCACAGAGGCTTACGCCCACGCATTGTTCCGTGCCGTGTTCGTCGAAGACTTGCCCGCCATAGACCGTAATTTGTGCATCGAACGGGCTGGGAAGGCTGGGCTTGACCGGAACGCCTTCACCGATGCACTTGATGATGCGGGCACGAAGGCCGAGCGAGGGCGGGTCACGCACGAGGCGGCGCAGCAAGGTGCGTTCGGCGTCCCGACATTCGTGGTTGGCGGCCGGCTGTTCTGGGGCAACGACCGCTTGGTGCTGCTGCGCAACCAGCTTCTCGGTCGCACAGGGACGGCGTCCCGCTGACAGTTACGATGAGGCGTGGCTGCTGAGATTAAAAAGGCGCGTTCGCCGATGGGCGGGCCAGCCTGGTGGCTGACCGCGCCCTACGGCTGAAACTTGGTCCGTTCAACGCACCGCTAACCAGGGTCGCCCACCAGCCCGGCCGCCGCGATCCCCGCCATGCCGGCGGCCTCGTCGTTGTCCGACGTGTCCTCCGACAGCCCGACCGCGCCCACCAACTCGCCCGCCTCATTGCGGATCAGCACGCCGCCCGGCACCGGGATCAACGCGCCGCCCGCCACGTGGGTGACTGCGGCCACGAAATACGCCTGCCCCGCCGCCCGCTCGGCGATCGCCCGCGAGCCCATGCCCAGCGCCAGCGCGCCGTGCGCCTTGCCGTGGGCGATCTCGGCCCGCTTCAGGCTGGTGCCGTCCTCGGCCGCCAGCGCCTTGTAGGCGCCGCGCGCGTCCAGCACGGCAACCACCAGCGGCTTCAGGGTAAGGCGCCGGGCCTCGGCGAGGGCGGCGGCGACGATGCTTTGGGCTTGGGTCAGGCTTAGGTCAGGCATGGATACTCCGGGCAAAATGCTGTTCTCCCTAGCTAGCCCGGTCAACGCGCGTCCGCCAGTCCGCGAGCACGTCGTCGATGGTCTGGTCCCAAGGGATGGCCGGCGCCCAGCCCAGCAGCCGCCGGGCCAGCGCCGCGTCGCCGGCGGCGATGGGAATGTCGGTCGGGCGCAGGCGGCCAGCGTCGGCCACAACCTCCGCTTGCACGCCCGCCGCATGCATGAGCGCGGCCAGCACGTCGCCCACCCGGCGCGGCTGGCCGGACGCCACGTTCAGCACCGTGCCGGGCGCCAGCGCATCGGCATGAGTCAGGCACAGCGCATACGCCGCGCACACGTCGCGCACGTCCAGGAAATCCCGCATCGGGTCGAGCGCGCCCACCCGCAGCATCGGCGGCTGCAACCCGGCGGCGATGCGCGCGACCTGCTCGGCGAACGCCGCCACCACGAAACCCGGCGCCTGGCCCGGCCCAGTGTGGTTGAACGGCCGCACCCTGACCACCCGCAGGCCCTCCGCCGCCATCGCGCCCAGCGCCAGGTCGGCCGCCGCCTTGGTCGCGGCATAGGTGTTGAGTGGCGCAGGCAGCGCGCCCTCGTTCAACGGCTGGCCGGAGCGGAACGACGCGCCGTAAAGGTCGGCGCTGGAGGCGAACAGCAGCATGCAGCCCGGCGCACGGTGCAGCACCGCCCGCGCAACATTGAGCGTGCCCATGAGGTTCACCTCCCAGGCGCGGCCAGGGTCGAGCCGCGCCGCCGGGATGGCGGCGATGGCGGCTAGGTGGACGACGGCATCGGGCCGCACGGCATCGACGGCGGCGTCGACCGCCTCCGCGTCCGTCACGTCGAACGGCGTCGCGTGCAGCCCGGCACCGGGGAACGCCATGCGCAGCACCGGCAGCAGGTGCCCGCCGACAAACCCGGCGGCCCCCGTGACCAGGATGCGGCGGGGCGGCACCGCCTACCGCGCCAGGCGCGTCCGGTGCCGGGCCAGGTCGGCGTCGACCATCTCCGCCACCATCTCATCGAGCGGCACCTCCGGCGCCCAGCCCAGCTTTTGCCGGGCCTTGCCGGCGTCGCCCAGCAGCACGTCCACCTCGGCCGGGCGCACGAAGCGCGGGTCCAGGCGGACGTAGTCCTGGTAGTTCAGGCCGGCATGGGCGAACGCCGTCTCGCACAGGGTGCGTATGCTGGTCGTGGCCCCGGTCGCGACCACGTAGTCGTCCGCCTCGTCCTGTTGCAGCATCAGGTGCATCGCCCGCACGTAGTCGCGCGCGTGGCCCCAGTCGCGCTTGGCGTCGAGGTTGCCCAGCGGCAGCTCGGTCGCGAGGCCGAGCTTGATGCGCGCCACCCCATCCGTCACCTTGCGGGTCACGAACTCGATGCCGCGCAGCGGGCTCTCGTGGTTGAACAGGATGCCGCTGCTGGCGTGCAGGCCGAAGCTTTCGCGGTAGTTCACCGTCATCCAGTGGGCATACAGCTTCGCCACGCCATACGGGCTGCGCGGGTAGAACGGCGTGCGCTCGGACTGCATGGGCTCTTGGATCAGGCCGAACATCTCCGACGACGACGCCTGGTAGAACCGCGCTTCAGGGCGCACGATGCGCACCGCCTCCAGCATGTTGCCGGCGCCGAGCGCTGTCACCGACCCAGTCAGCAGCGGCTGCTGCCACGACGCGGCGACGAAGCTCTGGGCCGCGAGGTTGTAGACCTCGTCGGGCTTGTGCGCCTGCAGGATGCGGATGAGGCTCGACAGGTCGGTGAGGTTGCCGTCCACGAGCTGCACATGGTCCAGCACGCCCAGCCAGCGCAGCCGCTCGCCGATCACGTCTGACGACGCCGACCGGCGCATCAGGCCGACGACCTCGTAGCCCTTGGCCAGCAGAAGCTGGCTCAGGTAGGCGCCGTCCTGGCCGGTGACGCCGGTGATCAGGGCCGTGGGCATGGGCTTCCTTGCGCGTCAGACACGGCCATAGGTGTCCTCCAGCCGTACGATGTCGTCTTCGCCGAGGTAGCTGCCGGACTGCACTTCTATCAGTGTCAGCGGGATGCGGCCGGGGTTGGCCATGCGGTGGATGCAGCCGAGCGGCAGGTAGATGCTCTCGTTCTCCCGCACCAGCACCTCGTCGGCGTCGCGGGTGACAAGCGCGCTGCCGCTCACCACCACCCAGTGCTCCGCGCGGTGGAAATGTTTTTGCAGCGACAGCTTGTGGCCGGGCGTCACCACGATCCGCTTGACTTGGAAGCGGTCGCTGTGGATCAGGCTCTCGTAGAAGCCCCAGGGGCGGTAGACCCGGTTGTGCGCCACCGCCTCGTGCCGCCCGGCCTTGCGCAGCCGGTCCACCACGCGCTTCACGTCCTGCGCCCGGTCCCGGTGCATCGCCAGCACGGCGTCGCCGGTCACGACCACCACCACGTCCTGCAGGCCGACCACCGCCGTCAGCACGCCGTCGCTGCGGACGTAGCAGTTTTCCGAACCCTCCAGCAGCACGTCGCCCACGGTGGCGTTGCCCTGCATGTCTTTTGGTGCTTGCTCCCACAGCGCGTCCCAGCTTCCCACGTCGGACCAGCCGAGGTCGGCCGGCACCACGGCGGCAACCGTCGTCCGCTCGGCTACGGCGTAGTCGAGGCTGATGTTCGGGCAGGCGGCGAAGGCGACGGGGTCGAGCCGGGTGAAGTCGAGGTCATGCACCCTGGCGTTCACGGCGCGGCGCACGGCGGACAGCACATCCGGCACGTAGCGCTCCATCTCGGCCAGCAGCGTGGCGGCGGTGAAGACGAACATGCCGGAGTTCCAGAGGTAGCCGCCCGCGGCGACGAGCCGCGCCGCCGTGGCCGCGTCCGGCTTTTCCATGAACCGCGCCAGGCTGTGGACGCCGGGCGCGCCTGCGAGCTCCGGGCCGACCTGGATGTAGCCGTATGCGGTCTCGGCCCGGTGCGGCTGCATCCCGAACATCACGATCTGCCCGGCGCGGGCCGCGACCGTTGCGCGCCCGAGTGCCGCATGCAGCGCCTCCGTCCGCTGGATCGCCGCGTCGGCAGCCATCATCCACAGGACGGCGTCGGGGTCCGCCTCGGCTGCCAGCAGCGCCGCCGCGGTGACGGCCGGGGCGGAGTTGCGGCCGACCGGCTCCAGCACGATCTCGGCGTCGGCGATGCCGGCGGCGCGGAGCTGCTCGGCGATCAGGAAGCGGTGCTCGTTGTTGCACACGACGATGGGGCGCGCGAAGCCGGGGCCGACGCCGCGCAGCGCCGTGTCCTGCAGCATGGTGCGGTCCGACACCAGGGGCCAGAGCTGCTTTGGGAAGCTCTCGCGCGACACCGGCCACAGCCGCGTGCCGGTGCCGCCGGACAGGATGACGGGAACGATGCTGGCATTGGGCGAGGCGGGGATCGCAGTCATGCGGGCCTTTGATGCGAGATGGGGGCTGTTGTGACCCGTTACAGTCGCGTTGGCTTCGTGTCCAGTTGCCGCCGGGCGCTCGGGTCCGCATGATGGCGTTCCAGAGGTGGAGGGAACCCAATGCCCATGCTGCGCCCGTGCTGCGCATGCCCGTGCTGCATATGAAGGTTTGCGTGTTCGGCGCCGGCGCGATCGGCACCCATGTCGCGGGGCGGTTGGCGAAAGGGGGCGCCGAGGTTTCGGTCGTCGCCCGCGGCGCGCAGCTTGCGGCGTTCCAGGCCAACGGCCTGCGGGTGCGTGCGGCGGATGGCGAGATCACGGCACGGGTGGCCGCCAGCGCGGAGGCCGCTGCGCTCGGGCCGCAGGACGCGGTGGTGGTTACGGTGAAGGCGCCGTCGCTGCCGTCGGTTGCGGCCGGGATCGGCCCGCTGCTGGGTCCGGACACCGCCGTCGCCTTCGTCATGAACGGGATTCCCTGGTGGTACTTTTATGGAGCCGGCGGCGTCCAGGACGGCCAGCGGCTGCCCAAGCTCGACCCCGGCGACGCGCTGTGGCGGGCGGTGGACCCGGCCCGCGTGATCGGCGGCGTGGTCTATTCGGCCTGCACCGTCACGGAACCCGGCGTGGTGCATGTGGAGAACCAGCGCAGCCGGATCGTGCTGGGGGAGCCGGATGGCCGGATGTCCGGGCGGGCCGAGGCGCTGGCCGCAGTGCTTCGCGCCGGGGGCCTGCTGATGGATGTGACCGAGCGGATTCGGGACACGGTTTGGTCCAAGCTGCTGCTGAACCTTGGCTCCGGCCCGCTCGCGGTGCTGACCGGCTGCGCCCCAAACCGGATTTTTGCCGAGGAGGCGTGTCGTGACGCGGCACGGCGCATTCTGGCCGAGGGGGCCGCGGTTGCCGCCGCGATGGGCTGCCCGGTCCAGCCGAACGCCGAGGGCCAGATCGCCAACGGGGCGAAGTCGCAGCATAAGCCGAGCATCTTGCAGGACTTGGAGTTGGGCCGGCCTATGGAGATCGAGGCGTTGTACGGCATCCCGCTGGACTTCGCGCGGAGGCACGGCGTTGCGACGCCGACGCTGGATTTGCTGGTCGCGATGGTGCGGGCGCGGGCGCGGGAGGCTGGGCTGTATCCGGATTAGGACGGGGCCTGACTGCTATGGGTAGTCCTTCCAAAATGGCTGTTTTCGACTCTTGCAGACTTTCGGGGCCATTGCGCCAGACGACACTTCCGCGTCCAAAGTGGAAACCAAGCGCTACTCTGGCAGACTCCAAAAACACTGCTTCTTGGATGTTCGATGCTAGAAAACTTCAGGGGTCTTCAGACGCTTTTGACCAACCGTTAGTCGTAGAGCCATTTGCGAACCTTGTTGGCGGTTATTCCAGCACTGGCCGAGTTTTGTGGGTTTATGAGGACGTTAAATTCCTCGGGGACAATCACTGAAGGAACCACGAGAAGCGCAGAATCTCCTGACTGAAGCCATTTCGTGCCGAAGTCTATGCTGGCCCACCCAGCGGGTTCGGCATCCCATCCAATCGCCAGACTGGTGGAGTTCTCTCTCCACGCCTTGGCCCAGACGTCGTCCAGAATCATCACTTCGACAAGGTAGCGATTGAGAGGGAGGCCGCCGGCGTTCAAGTGGACCACCGTCTCCAAGCACGCCAGGGCCCGAGTTTCCGAGGTGTAAACGACCGGAGCGTCCTTCTTGTTCCAGCGACCGCCGGTCGCCTTCGCGCCGGCTCCCGAAAGGTCGTGGGCCTCATAACTCGGCGTGTCGGTGGCGATCCGCCAGACCGTTCGGCTCACGCGTAAGCGCCACTCTGCATCTGCGTAAGCGCCGTGGACACCAAGGCCTGACCCTCCATGGTGTCTATCAAATCGACGGGCCGCACGCCGCCGAAGGCAGGCAAGGGCTCTTTGAGCCATCGCGCCATCCACGCCGGGGCGTCGAATCCTTCGGGGTTGCCAGACTCCTGGATCATCGCCTCCAGTTGGCCTACCAGCCTGACGATCCCAATGACGCGCTCAGTCTCTCCGCGCGACAGGATTTGGTCCTGCTTCGCCTTCTTGTTGACTGTGGCTGGGGAGAGCCCCAGCGCCCTGAAAGCCGCACCCTGCCCGATGGCTAAATCCGCGAAGATATGCTTTACCTCGGTGGCGGGAATGCCGCCCTTGATCATCTCGATGCGCTCGAACGGCGACGCCCGATACACCCCGAGATAGGAGAACTTCGCGGACTGGCGCTTAACTACCCCTACGGGCGTGGCATGGGTCGAGCCGTCCTGAAAAGGCATTGTTTTAGCTCCTTTGAGCAATTTATATGCTCATTTGAGCGAGTAGTTCAAGCTGCCTGTATGCGCGGCCGGGCTTTCCCTTTTGAATTCCGGGCTCGACCTTGCAATCGACCCAATCTGCGGCGCTCCGCAAAACAACGATAGGACGCCCTGCCATCTGCTGCTCCATCGGGCGCTGTCCTCCGATATCGTCGGCGTTGGCCGCGTCCCGCATGACGCCATGGAGGTGGAGCGCCATCTGCCGGCGGACTATGGTGATCGCTGAGATCAACCCGCAGCAAGCCAATCAATCGACTTGCCAATCAGGCCGCTCCCGGCAACTCTGGTTCGATGCACTCCCTGCTTGCGCCGCCCGGTACCGTCCTCCTGCTGATCGATTTTCAAAGGGCGATCGACCATCCGAGTTGGGGGGTGAGGAACAATCTCGACGCCGAGACGCGGATCGGGCAGCTTCTCACCCACTGGCGCGGCCAGGGGTGGCCGGTGTGGCACGTTCGGCATGACTCTATGGAGCCACAATCTCACTACCGGCCGGGTCAACCAGGAAACGATTTTAAGCCAGAGGTCGCACCGATAGCCGGCGAGTTGGTCATTCCGAAGCGGACAAACAGCGCTTTCATCGGCACCGACTTGGAGGAGCGGCTTCGGGCCGGCGGTCACGAAGCGTTGGTAGTAGTAGGCGTCGTCACCAATAATTCGGTCGAGGCGACGGTTCGCATGGCCGGCAATCTCGGTTTTGCGACATGCCTTGTGGCTGACGGGTGTTTCACCTTCGGCCAGCTAGATTGGGACGGCACTCTCCGGAGTGCCGAGGAGGTTCACGCCATGTCGCTCGCAAACTTACACGCCGAGTATTGCACCGTCGTCACCGTGGACGTACTACTCGGCAGCTTTGGCTAGGTCAGGTTTCCCGCCAAGCCGGTCGTGGGGCAAGGTCTCTGGGACAAGGCGATGCCTGACCCAGCACCCAGCCCTCCCAATGCTGCACCCAAGGGTCGTCTGGGACCGTATCGGGCCGCCGGCCTGCAAGCACTTGCAGCACGCATAAAAGGCCAAGAACGCAATCCATCCGGTCCTCCCCGGCCGCGTCTTGGCCAAAGCCTCCGGCCAGCAACCGCTCCAGCGCCAGGTCAGGACGCGCGGACAGGGCAGCCATCGACGCCCTAATCGCCGGCACGAGCGCCAAGCGGTCCGCATGGCGCCGCTTGCTGCCGCCCATGCGCAGCCCGAGTTGCCGCATCGCCTCCGCCGGGTAGGTCTCGGCAATGACAACCCGATCCGCCTGCAACAACGGCAGCAACGCCCCATCGAATGGCCAAAGCGCCGGCGGACGCGGCCCGGCCAGCGCCGGCAGCAGCAGGTCGCGCCACGCCGAGATCGCCGCCTTGCCCGTCTGGTTCGCGCCCAAGGTCCAGAACAGCGGCGCCCCCGCCGGCCGGCCCGCAGTCGCACCATCGCACAAGCGCGACAGCCCAGCCGCGCTGTCCAGACCAAGCGCCAGCGCGTGCGACAGCCGCGTCATGCCGCGCACGCCGCGCATGGGATAGAACGGACGCTCCGGCCGAACCTCCTCAACGGCGGCGCAGACCGACAGGAAGCCGGGCCGGTCCGCAAGCCCGCGCAGGAAATCTGGGAAACCGGCACATTCGCCCAAATGCCGGGCAGCATAGGCGCGCGGCAGGCCAATCGGGAAATCAACCCCCAGCACCACCGGCCCGCCATCGGCAAGGGCACCCAACCGGTCCAGCAAGATCGAGACATCCCCGACCGGTTCGACGCTCAGCGCCCAGCCCGCCTCCGGCGATGTCCAGCCCCCCTCCGCCAGCGCCATCCACCGCTTGCCGGGATCGACGCTCCAATCCGCGTGGGCGGCGACGGCCCTCAGAGCGGCTTGTGCGCGCGGTCCAGCAGGCGCGAGATCAGGCCGGGCTTCTTCTTCGGCGGCGGAGCGGCCGGCTTGGCCTCCGCCTCGGCGCGCTTCTGCTTGGCGTCCAGCCAGCTTTCCAGCGACTTGCCGGCTTTCGCGGCGCGCTTCTGCTCATACGCGCGCTGCGCGGGGGTCAGGGTCTTGGGATCAGCCATCGCAGTCTCCTAGGCCCTTGTTGTGGCGGCGGCAGGCCCGGCCTTCAAGCCTTTCCTCCCTGGCCCTCACCCGAACCGCCGCAGCAGCCAGGCCGAAAGCGCCCCCAGCCCAAGGTTGATCGCGATCCCCGCGCCCGAAAGCAGTGCAAGCGCCGCGAACATGCGCGGGATTTGCAGGCGGTACCCAGCCTCCAGAATGCGGTAGGCCAGCCCGGACGCGAACCCGCCCGACCCAGCCACGAACTCCGCCACCACTGCGCCCACCAGCGCCAACCCGCCCGAAACCCGCAACCCCGCCAGGAACAACGGCAGCGCCGCCGGCAGCCGCAGCAGCCACAAGGTCTGCCACCGCCCGGCGCCGTTCAGGCGGAACAGGTCCAGCAGCTCCGCCGGCGCCGCCGCCAGCCCAGCCGACGTGTTGGAGAACACCGGAAAAAACGCGACGATCGTGGCGCACACCACCAGGGACGCGAACGGGTCGCCAACCCAGACGATGATGAGCGGGGCTATGGCTACGATCGGCGTGACTTGCAGCACCACGGCCCAGGGCAGGACCGCCGCCCGCGCCCATGCGCTCATCGCCATCACCCCGGCCATCAGCACCCCAAGCAGGCAGCTTGCAAGGAGGGCAACAGCCGTGACCGCCAGGGTCGACAGCAGCGAACCCAGCAGCAGCGCCGGGTCGGCCATAAAGGCGCGCAGAATCGCGGCCGGGCCTGGCAGGATATAGGGCGGGACGCCGCCGATCCGCACCGCGGCCTCCCACCCCAGCAGCGCCAGCAGGCCGAACAGGAGCGGCGCCGCCCTCATGCAGGCCCCAGGTCCGGCTCCAAGTCTGGCCCCACGTCCATCCGGGCGCGCTGCATGGCGTGGGTGATCTCCGTCACCAGCGCTGCATAGGCCGGGTCCAGCCGCCGGTCCCGCACCAGCCCCAGGCCAGAGGCCACCTCATGCACGATCCGGCCAGGGCGCGGCGACATCAGCACGACGCGCCGCGCCAGGAAAGCCGCCTCGTAGATCGAGTGCGTCACGAACACCACGGTGCATCCGGCCTCGGCCTGCAACGCCAGCAGGTCCTCCTGCAACCCGTGCCGGGTGAACTCGTCGAGTGCCGCGAACGGTTCGTCCATCAGCAGCAACTGCGGATTGGCCACCAGGCTGCGGGCGATGGACACGCGCATGCGCATGCCGCCCGAAAGCTCCCGCGGACGGGTGCGCTCGAAGCCAGCCAGGCCCACCCGCGTCAGGGCGGCGGCGACGCGCGGAGCGGAGGCCGCCGCCGGCTCGCCGCGCAGCCGCAGCGGCAGGCGGACATTGTCGGCGGCGCTGGCCCACGGCAGCAGGGTCGCGTCCTGGAACACATAGCCGACGCAGCGGGGGGCAACGCCGCGGGGGCCGACGCTGCCGGGCGCGTCGACGTCCCAGCGCACCGTGCCGGAGTCCGGGGCGTCGAGCCCGGCGAGCAGCCGCAGCAGCGTGGACTTGCCGCAGCCGGACGGGCCGAGCAGGGCGATGAAATCCCCGGCCCCGACTCGCAACGACACGTCCGCCAGCGCCTGGGTCCCGTTGGCGAAGCGGCGGCTGGCGTGGTCGACCGTCAGCACGCGGCTACTTCGGGCGCGTGCCCAGCCCGGCGCCCTTGTTGACGAACCGCAGCGTGTAGGCCCGCTTGTAGTCCAACGCGGGGGGATACAGCCCTTGCCCGGCCATCGACTGGAAGAATGATTCCCACCGCGCGTCGCTCATGGCGCCAATGCCGAGCGCCAGGGTGTCGCCGGAATCGACGATGCCGCGGTCCCGCAGGACGGTGCGACCGTAGTCAAGCAGCGCGTCCGTCATCTCGGGGTTGTCGCGTTTCATGAGCGCGTTCGCCGGCGCCGGATCGCCATACAGGTAGGAGTACCAACCCTCGATCGAGGCGTCGAGGAAGCGCTGCGCCAGCTCCGGCTTCTCGGTCAGCAGCTTCGTGCTGGCGGTGACGAGGCTGCCGTAGCCGCTGAACCCGGCGTCGGCGAGCAACAGGACCACCGGGTCGAACCCGGCCTCCCTACTGATCGCGAACGGCTCCGAGCCGAGGTAGCCCTGCTGCACCGCCCTAGGGTCCGCCAGGAACGGGGCGAGGTTGAAGGTGTAGGGCCGGATTTGCGCGTCGGCATAGCCGAACCGGGCGCGCAGGAAGTTCCACCAGCCGGCCCGCGTGTCGGCGCCGATCATGATGGGCTTGCCGCGCAGCGCCTCGAAGCTGTCATTGCCCTGGCCGGGGTGGGCCAGCAGCACGGCCGGGTCGCGCTGGAACATGGCGGCGATGGCGGTGAAGGGCAGGGCCTCCTGCGCCAGGTTCAGCGCCAGGTAGCCGTTGGAGGCGATGCTGAAGTCCAGCCGTCCGGCCAGCAGCAGTTGCGTTTGGTTCACCTGCGGCCCGCCCTGCCGGATCGTGACCTCCAGCCCATGTCGGGTATAGAGGCCGGTGGCGACGGCCTGGTAGTAGCCGCCGTACTCGGCCTCAGCCTTCCAGTCCAGGCCGAAGGCGACGGGGTCAGGGGGCTGCGCCGCGGCTTGCGCTGGCGGGCGGGCTATGAGCGTTAGCGCGAGCAGGCAGAGTGTGCGCCGCATCAGGGCCTCCAATGGGTCGATGGGAGTATGATATGGCGGAACCGCGGGTAAAGGCGAAGCTGTGGGTGCAGATGGCGCTGCGCATGGGGGACGTGGACGGACGG
>JAABUV010002457.1_pt1 | contig 25042 bp, 26 predicted proteins | sample 5559971 | NCBI WGS metagenome assembly JAABUV01 (sample SAMN10711881, study PRJNA513362) | rock metagenome | isolation source: Antarctica rocks | place: Antarctica: Victoria Land, Knobhead nord | collected 2015-12-19
TGTAAGCCAGGGGGGTGTACGGGTATCGGCTCCCTAGATAAATAGGTAGATGAGGGCTCTTTTTCTTGTTTTCATTGATGTGCTATTTCTACAATAAGGATATTGGGCAAGACTGGAATCCATAGATACTTGGAGAATCTTTCAAGAAGCCGTACAAATTCTTCGGGACTAAGTTCGAATTTCTCACGGGTCACGCCTGCTGTTGCTAGTCACCGGTCTGCGTCTCGTCACTCACATCATCTCTCGTTTCCGCCGTCGCAGGTTTGCTCCTCGCCGCTCGTGCTTGCGGACTGCGCGACTTCGGCGTCGGCGCGGGCGACGGCGAAGGATATCGATGCGCGAAAGGATTATCCTTATTGGGCCCCAAAGTCTCACTGTTCGAAGAGACAGCTTTCGTGCCGAAGGGGCTACTTGCAGACGGAGCCTGAGAGCTATTGCTACTGGGACTACCATCATTCGTTCCAAAGAGACCCTTTGCGGACGAAGCCTTGAATGTGGTGTTGCTGAAGGAACCGAACCCGGAGAAACCAGTCGTGCTGAAAGGCGTACCCTTAGATGCGTCGCTGTTTGCGGTTGTACCAAAGAAATTGCCTGTAGAACTAGCCTTCGAAGTGTGATCATTGACAGACATGGCATTAAGGCCGAATGGGCCGCCCTTTGCAGACGAAGCCTGAGAGCTATTGCTACTGAGACTACCATCATTCGTTCCAAAGAGACCCTTTGCGGACGGAGCCTTGGATGTGATGCTGCTGAAGGAACCGAACCCGGAGAAACCAGTCGTGCTGAAAGGCGTACCCTTAGATGCGTCGCTGTTTGCGGTTGTACCAAAGAAATTGCCTGTAGAACTAGCCTTCGAAGTGTGATCCTTGGCAGACATGGCATTGGAGCCGAATAGGCCGCCCTTTGGTGTAGCTTCTGAGACGTCACTATTGGAAGATGTGGCATTTGAGCCAAACAGGCCTAGGGACGGGGTTTTGAATGTGTCGCTGTTGGGAGATACGCCATTGGAACCAGAGAAATTACCTACCGTCGATGAGGGTTTGGTTGATCCGAATAAACTACTCCTTGAAGGTGGTTGGGTGGATGCGTTGTTGCCAGAAGGTGCCCAGTTTGAACCAAATGGATGGCCCCCCGGGGACTCCGTTTTCTTTTGAGACCCAAGCGTTGATGATCCGAATGTCCAATTATTGCTTCTCGGGACGCTGTTGGTGGCAAAGGAGCCGAAGTTGGCAAAGTTTGGAACTACAGACTCTTTTTCATCATCGCTGGTCCCAGTGTCGCTGCTTGTCCCAGCGGTTGTTGCTACTATCCTTGTTGTCCGAGCTGCAGCTGCCCTGGCGATGCCGTTTCCGACCGGCATAGTGGGATGCGTTAAGGGCTTTACAGCCCAAGTGTGTGTGCTGATCTCCAGCTCTCGATTTCTCCTCTTCGTCTCGGGGTCGAGATAGATATGCATGCCTGTCTCATCGCCTTTACCCAGATTGAAGATACGGCAGATCATATAGATGCTCGAACGGCTTTTGCCATCTTCAATTCGCTTGTCTTGAATCTAATACCATGTAAGCGATTTCAAGCCTGAAGGATAGAGGTTCTTACATGTCGTTCCTGGGCTTTACTCATGAAGAAAGGCTCTTGCCAATTTGAACTCGTTGTTGTCTTGATCTCGATGTGATAGAGGGGTCTTTGGCTATCCCACAACCCTTGTGTTAGATGTCCCTTCTGGGTCAAGAATTGGGTAAGCCTGCGTGAATCATCCAGGTACTCAATATCAGCAATGGCCCTTCGATCAATGTCTTTCTCTAGGTCATGATAGTCGGCGTGTATCTTGACTCGGTCTCTGATCTCGCTCTTCCAGTTCTCCAAACCGAATCTTGGCAGACCGAGTCCCTTCAAATATTCGAACATGTAAAGTTCCCCAGCAGCTCCAACCTTGAAATCCCGTTCTTGCGTGCGAGTTGCGAAAGCTTCTCGAATAGTTCCCTGAGGCAAAGCTATAGTGGCCACTGGGCCTTGAATGGAGACCCCCGTCGACTCGAAAACGCCAGAATGTACACGTTGTCTTGCAACGTTGACGACATGTTCGAGGATACGCTTGTAAGCTGTCTCCTGAGCCTCTCTCTGCTGCTCCTGATATGAGGGGTTCGGTATGATCTTATCGCGTACGTCCTCCGCATTTTCACTTCCGGATTGCCTCTCTCTCCATCTCGCCCAACCAGAGGGTGTGTACGGACGTGGACCAGAACTTGGAGTGGAAAGCCTGATATTGCTGGTAGCCTCGACCAGAGTCTCAACGTCCGACTCAGCGTCTGCTACCCCAAGCTCTTCATCCAGAGCAGCAAAGTCACAATCGACTTGGCCCACTCCTGCGTTCTCGAGGATTTTGTCTATGACAGCCGGGTTGTCTTTTCGAAACACGCCTCCAATAACGCCTGGTGCACCTGAATCAGTGATGCTCAGGAATGTACACAATCTGCGAGGAAGGTCAGATTCGAAGCAAACATCGCGTTCAACCTCGTCCTTCGGTAAGTAGAGTCGCAGGGCACCTTCTGCTTCCTCAAAATGGAAGTTCGCTCGGCTTGATGCGCCTTCAATGCTGCGTCCATCCTGCGTGATCTGCAGTGAGCGTCTGATGCCGTCACTCACGTAGACAATTGCACGCTTGAACTTTCGATATAGCGAGGCTACGTCCTGTCTTTTGTTCAGGCTAGTAAAATGAAAAGCACATCTGTACTAGCGTCAGCCAACTGAAGCCTCATTGCTAATTCATGTTCCTATCGAGGTCCTGTGACGAATGACATACCGGACAATAGCCTGACTTTTGATGCGGAGATTTCTGGTCATCTCATGATCCTGGGAGCCTCCACTTACGTCCGTGACTTCTTTCACAAGTTTCGAAGAAAATCGTTCTTCCAAGCCCATGGCTAGGAGAAGTGGTCTGGTATCCCTGATTTCTTCAAGAGATAAGTTCAAAACCACGATTTTGCCCTTAAAGGCATCCCAGTGAATGGTATTTTCGACAATCGCAAAATCTACGAAGTCATCCTTGGAAGAAGCTGAGGCGAAGCTGCCCACCCCATTTGCAAGCTTTACCGGTAAGACTTTAGCCTTGACAAGGCTCGAGAGATCAGTTTCTCCAATACCCAAGCCGCAAATCAGTGTCATAGTCTCCTTGATTTGCACTACTGATGCTTTTCCTTTAGCTTCAGCTTCCAGTGAATCAATATACATCTTGACGGTTGGCTCCGAGATCTTGAGAACTGTTGTGAAGAATGTCTTCTTCAATGGATATACGTCAGCAACGGAAGTTTTCCACGGAATCTTAACACTCGACTCTACCCAGACGCATTGCGACGGAGGGCGCCAAGCATTCTCTTTTGGAATGTACACCAAGGCAGAATCTTCGAAGGTGGACCGCAAGGCTTTCCGGCTCTCTGGGTTCTCGCCATTCATCGGGAACGAATGCTTCTGCCACAGGTAATCGTATCGCTTCTCAGCTTCCTCGATGATTTTATCGATTTCGAGTCCAGCGAATGCCTTTGATTTACAGACTGAGGTCTTAGTGCTCCATGAGTTTCTCCCTATGTCATAATGTTTTAGACGGAGCTCCTTTCAAATGAAATTAGTCAAGTCTTGTTCGTCAAGGGGAAGATCCCTTTACCTCAAATGATTGCATTTCATATGCCTCCATGAAAGTAATGCTCTGGTAATTTTCAGTGATGCCGGAAGCTTCCTCTACTGAAGTGACTTGGTATGGCGCGCCGGCGGTTCCAATGTTCGGTTGAGTGTAGACGGTGGATTGGCTTCTCAAGGCACTCTTGTCTCCGCTATGGCTCTTTAACATAAGCAGATCATTAAGGACATCTATTTGAGAAGCATCGGGAATTCTTAGGGACACCTTGAAAAGATGCTCAAGCTCAAGCTCAAGATAGAGCTCGAGCTTCAGACACTGCTTTGACTTGAGCCATTGCGGACCGTCCCAAACACAGTCTGCAGTCGAAAGCCATGTAGAGTGATTCCTGTTTGATGGCTGTATCCAAATGATAGGATGCCTGAACATATCACTGAATGTTCGTTAGTCGGGAAAGAGGCCAAATCATACAAAGGCATACCGAACATGATCAAGACCTTCACTACATTTCGACTGAATGTTCTGGTATATCCTAGCCAATTGGTCTCTCGCAGAAGTAGTGTTGAGCGCAGGGTTGATTGTTTTGAACGTGTTCAGGGCAGAGAGGTAGAAGTCCAGATTCTCCTCAATTCCAACTTGCAAGTCCTTCACAAACATCCAATCTAATCTTTCCTCATCCCGAAGGAGCTCGGATATGGCAATGAAAGGATATGCGTCGGCAATACGGAGCTCCGCAGCGATTTGCTTAAGCTTGGGTAGGGGCAGGAACGTGCATATTAGAGATGTCCTGCGTCCATTTTCAAGAAGCACAGCGCTGTTCCGCAGCTTTCCCTCCACGACATCATTGGGTTGAAGGCGATAGTAGGCCCATCCACGCTTCAGAGTTCCTAGCAGCTTATTCGATCGATGGTTAACGATATACTGAAATTCTTTCGACAGTCCATCATAGCCTTTGGCACGGAGCTCGGGTATTCGGCGAACCCTGACTATTTCTTCAAGCCATCTCATCCACGACTGCCCGTTGTGGATAAGTTCAGGATCAACCGCCTTCAAATAGTCTTCATGTAGATAATGTACCGGATGGCCAGGAAGCTGGGCATCTTGCTTAAAGAGTTTTGATGGACTGTAGTCATCCCCTTCGTCAGGGAAGTACAGGTATTGGTCTTTCTTGAGCAGAGAGCCGTGCTGATTGGCAAGTCTAACCTGCGGAGCCAAGCTCAAATGGTCTTTCGGAAGGAACCAATATAAATATCGGATGTGAGCAACAGCATTGAACACTTTGAAGTTGTCAAGGTTCGTAGCACTGTAACGTTTGTGAATCGAGCTGATCACAGAATCCCGCGGGCAGCTCATCACGCCTAAATTTGAAAGAAGATCTGCCCAAGCAATATTCTCGGTAGCCAGGGGGCAGACGAGATCGAGGCCGATATCTGCAGGAATGGAAATACCATCAGTCTTGGGGAAATATATTTCGTTCCCAGAAGCGCTGGATACCCATCTGCCGTCACGCAATGGAATCAAGGCAAGCGTTCTTAAGCGCTTCTGTGGATTGGGACGGTTCTCAATGAAGGCTCTCGAAAGTAACTTGCAGATCCGAGTACGCCAGTCGGCAGTTTTCTTCATCGATCTCCATTTCGAGCCGCCAGAGATGCGGAGATCAGTTTCTAGAAGATCAACAAATTTGCTCCATTGAAGCGTTATTGTCCCTAAGCGTTTAAGTATCTGGAAGTCTGCTTCTGTGTACTTCGGTGAGAGGTAAATTTCTGCACCCTCTAGATCCGGTAACAAAGGACTTTGATCTTCGGCGATGGCACTTTCGGACAGCTTCTCGAGGTCGGAAGGCTTGTAGAGACCATTACCGCTCCATGGCTCTAAAAGAGGAGTTTGCTCGAGCTTCTCACGAACTAGGGTCCACAATGTCCTCCAGAAATCATCTGTAATGAAATCTTCAGGAAGGTATCTCATCCACTGATACCTAAGCGATGGACGCTTGCAGAACACGATCACGGCATCCGCAAATGCTTTGGCGACCCCTTTCAGAACGGCTTGGTTCCTCTTGGAATGTACTACATCTTCTCGATTGGCTTGAGTGACGAAGTCAGCTTGGATTAAGAACTTGAATCCTACTCGACGCAAGGGCAAGAAAGCATAGGTGTACTGTTGCTCGAGGACCGGCTCATCGTGCTCATCCATCGGAAAAGCGAGAACGACTGTTGCCCGGTCAATGCTGTTTCCTTGCTTGTCTTTTCTCGCCTCGTCGAAAGGGAGATCGTGAAGGTCGCTCTTCATGGAATAATATTTTTTTTCCGAAGTCGACTCTTCCTTGCCTTCGCGCATAGTCTTTGCAAGGAATGTTGTGTACAGCCCATTTTCTTTGGTTTCTCGTTTCGAGTATTGAGTGGCCGTAAGGGATTTGTCTGGCGGGTGCAGCTCTATGGATAGTCGCTGTAACCGACTCAAGAACATTAGGAAAGTGTCAGGGACATCCCGGAATTCAGAAGCCCGCTCCTCGAATTTGGTTGAATCTAAGAGCGTCAATATCATGCGCGTGCGCACACCTTTGGGAAGCTCTTCAGCGTCCTCATAGTACGGTGTGATCATGCCCAGACCATCGTCATCGTCCTCTCGAGTATGCGAAAAGGCAAACGAGAACGGTCCGGACTGGATGTGCACCTTCTGTGCAATCTTGAAAACGGACTTGAAGCCGATGCCCTTCTCGCCGATATATCCCGCACTATGTTTCTTTGTAGAGTTGCCGACGGAGCAAATGGCTCTGATGTTGCTCTTCGAGAAGCCATCCTCATTCGAGTCAATGATGATCCTATGTGAATAGAGTTTGAAGGCCAGAAACGGCTCTTCACCGTCCGCCGTCGCTGTAGAGTAAGAGTTGTCTTCGGCGTTCTGGATGAGTTCATACAGAAAGCGAGTTTCTTTCGAATAGAGGTTATCGACAACACTGCAAAGGTCAGCTAGATTCTCTACACGGGAAGGTGCAATACATCTTGATAGAATCCGCGAGCTGTCTTCGTGTCTTTTGTAATGCTCGAAGCGCAGATGGCCGATTAGCAACTAGAAAGTCTCGGTCCTCCGCCGTGATGCCGCCATTGTCCTCCCTTACTTCTGCAATGAAATCGCGGGCCTCTTCTTGGGAGGGATTCGGCATCCTCAAGAGGAAAATTTAACGATGAGGAATGCTGAGGTGACAATGCTAGCATATGATCGACCCGATTAATCAAAGACCAAAGCAAGGATGAAAATGAGAGAATGGTAGGCATATTGACAGCCTCGTGCAGCTGGTGTATTTCAGGTAAGATGCAGCTCGTAGGAGGCTTTCGTATCCTGCCGGCGCAAACGACAAGGTTACCTGAAACAGGCTGAGAGCAAAGACCCTTCACTGGAGGTACCTCATTTTCGGTGTGACTGCCACGCTGCCACCCAATCTCATGTATCTCACGATTAAACGTCTTTTCATAGCGATAAACATATAACGCGTCGCGGTCATTTTCATCTTCCTCCACCAGTCCACCACCACCTACTACAGTCAAAGCTGCATAGGGGAATTCCGACACGGCCCGGATTCAACCAAATTTAGGTGGGGCTAACGGAAAATCTCCATAGAATATAACACAACCGGAACCCTTTTGAATGATTTTTTGGTGAGGTCCGTTATATCAAATGTCTCCCACTGTTTTCACACGCGCCGAGCAGAAGAACAAGAAATCACTGATATCTACTGGGGAGCTGACATGTGAAGAGCATGAATGAAGGAGAGTCCTACCACATCTCTTGTTCTTAGAGGGGTTTCGATGAGGGGAAAAGGGCCATCGACCCAGGCGCTCATTGCCATGCTAATCTGCTATGTCTCGAACGATCTCTGAAGCTATTCCTTAATGTTAAACTTGAATGGAGATATTAAGAATCGGTTCATATGTGACGTAGGACAAGTGCTGTGTCTCGAATCTTGCTGAGCCTCCAAATTCCTGAGGTAAGTTCCCCTTTGCAGCAACCGCACCTCGGTCATATGTAGGCTTTAATCACTGCGCAATCAATACCTTCATCGCTCTATTATCGCCTCTCCTTGTTCTCCGCCTTTTCCTTGACCAGTTTTATAAGTTGAATTTTCCCGCAGATTGAGTTCTTTATCTGCTTCAGGATGTAGTCGTCAATAGCTATTTAAGGACTTTCACATCGTTCCTGCACTTTTTCTCCTTTGCTCTTAAGGACCGCAGCCTGACTTCAATCGAAGGGTGGTGGGCGGAGTCAGCTCGCTCACCGCCTATCAACCATTCCGCGTCAGCCTTCGTGAGCTAGATCGTAACATCAATTATCGATCCTTACGGAGGTGCTTTCCTTCCGTTTGATTATCTCGGGGTAATATCACCGTTATCATAACTATATGGCGTTACACTCAATCGGCAGACGTTTTGTCCTTCTGAAACGACGCAAAGATTGCTTTCTCGTCCGTGATGGCTGGTTTCAATGTACCTATCGCGTCAAAAGCAGCTTTTTACTTTCTTTCTCACAGCTACAGTTCTCTATGTCATCTCACTCGGCCGCTATCGCCTCTATTTCCACCCGCTGGCTTAATTCCCGGTCCCAAACTTGCTGCAGGGACGAATTGGTATAAAGCCTACTTGAACCTGGTAAAAGGAATAGGAAGGCAACTCTCTTCGGAGGTAGACCGCATGCACCAACGATACGACCTATTGTGCGTATCAATCCTAACGAGCTCCATGTCAATGAACCCAGAATTTTACCAAGTCCTTTATGCTGGCCAGCCGGCGCAACTAAAAAAATGGTCGCCTGCCGCAGCCATTTTAGGGACAACTCTAGAAAATTTGGGATGACTGATCACCATATCTGGCAAAACGAAGAGCTGCAAACAGTGCCATCTTCTCCCGGCACGCCACCTCCGGCACGGAGCCAACCCTTCATGACCACCTACAGCAGCTGTGCAATGTCCGGCATCGTATTGTTGGTGAGGTCGTTGAGCTTGTGTCAAAGTTTCTGGCCTTTACTACTGATGTCTTCGGTGACTATGGCTCGGGAGAGTCCTCTGGTCTGCAAAGAAACGTAAAGGCGGCAGAAGATTGGAATCAGACCATGGCTGCAGTGGCTATGCCCCTGAAAGATTTGCCCGCTCAGAAGAAAGGTAGATATAATACAAGTATTTAAAAAAGCAAATGATCGTGGTGAGAGGCGGCTGGAACGATGCAGCTAGGAAGAACTCGAAATGGCTGCCTCGAGATTCTTTACTACCCATATGAGTGTACAATACTGGATGAACTTAGGCATGTAGGAAGGGGCGTTGGGGTGAAGCTCTGATGGCGAAGATAATATGAAACCTTTTCGTACTCGAGGATATCGGTGGCATTTCGGATAGAGTACTTGGATGGCCTACATATTATGGACCAAATGGTTGTATATTGCGAATGCAATGTAATATTAGGAATTAATGGGTCGGTTATCATACGAACAGTCCGTACCACAACATCAGTATGGCACGCATTCATACATGATACAGCTTCCTCCATATTTTATCATCCATGTGATCACTAGCAACATGTGAAGTAAACTTCCGAATGATCGGATGAGAGATAGTTTATGTCCTTTATATCTTTCTTGATCCTACTTCGATCTATTTGTTATGTCTTTGCGGTTAGCCGCGTCTGGAATCAATCTATCTAGTGGACAACATCCTGTCATTCTGATCTTGGAGCTGTTGTTGTTGGAAACCTAAAGCATTCTATCTAGTGCACCGTCGGCACTCGGCAGTGAGGCATGATCTCTCGCTTGGCAGCCACAACCCGCCCCACTCGCTCAAGCAAACATCTGAGCATTCGCTCATGCAGATATCATGGAGGTCAAAAAAGATCTTAACAGCACTCTCTACACGCAGATGCAACATACACACCAACAGGATGGGGCGCTCTTATGCAGATGCTGTTGCCGCTCTCAATACCCTGCAATCGAACTTCGCCGTTATCGACGCCATCAGGAAGTCCGGCAGAGGCATGAACCAACAAGCAATACCTGAGATGATTGAGTGGTGCCGTAAGATAGGGTATGAGGTGTGCGCCTTTACTGTGGATCTACTTGAGACCAGTCACTGAGAATTCATAGCCTTCCGACTTCAACCGGCTGAGAATCATTCACATCGCAGGAACAAAGGGCAAAGGTTCCACAAGCGCGTTCATCTCCTCGATCTTGGGACAATACTTGCCTTCGCTCTCTCAATCCAAGCCATTACTACACAAAATTGGCCTGTACACCTCCCCACATCTCCGCTTCGTTCGCGAACGTATCCAGATCAACAATCAGCCTCTCTCCGAGGAAATCTTTGCAAAATACTTCTTTGACATATGGGACCGTTTGGAAGATGCTGCAAAAGCTAGGGGAGAGGCAGTAGATGTAACCGCGAAGCCTGTGTACTTTCGGTTCCTCACATTAATGGCATTCCATACATACATGAGTGAAGGGGTTGACACGGCAGTAATTGAGTGTGGTGTTGGTGGTGAATATGACAGTACTAATATCGTTACGGCGCCCACAGTCACAGGCATCACTAGCTTAGGCATCGACCACGTCGCTATGCTCGGTAATACTATTGAGGAAATCGCTTGGCATAAGGCGGGGATAATGAAAGTCGGTGCCCCTGCTTTCACGTCTCCTCAGCCTGTAGAGGCTCTTAGGGTTCTTGAAAACCGGGCTGCCGAAAAAGCTACGCCTCTAAAAGTGGTTGAGAAGAACCCACAGCTCTCAAAAATCAAGCTCGGTCTCGCAGCCGATTTCCAGGTCTCTAATGCCGCCCTCGCTGTTGCTGTAGCTTCAGCTCATCTTCAGGCCCTTGGTCATCCTATAACAAGGAGTCGCGAGCTAGAAGTCCAGAAGGAAACCCTTCAAGATGAAGATGTGCAAATGAAGGAAGAAAAGGATGAAACAGACATTCTCGAAGAGGCTGACTATGGACAATCGTACACGAAAAGTTTCCAAGGGGATGATTTGCACATCGGGCAAGGAAATTTCGATAGGGAAAACCATGGACGAAATGATATAGAAACCGATCAAGGACATGTTTACAAAGATAATTTCCAAAAGGAGCATATTCGAATCGATCGAGGAAAAGGCCACAAGATTGACCCCCAAGAGGAAGGTCTCCACAAGGACAAATTCCACTCTGCATTCACTCTTCCACCTGAATTCATTCACGGCCTACAAAACGTGCACTGGCCGGGCCGATGCGAAACTCGACACGAGGCCAATATCACATGGCATATCGACGGTGGTCACACGCTCGAAAGCATCGAAGCCGCAGGCAGATGGTTTGCGTCGCAAATCCATCAGCATTTTCAACCAGGACATGGCTCCCCATGCATTCTAATCTTCAACCAGCAAACCCGCGACGCGGGCGCTCTTGCACGTGCCCTTCACCGCACTCTAGCCACTGCATTGCACGACGACCGCCCGTTTGCCCACGCCATATTCTGCCCCAACCTCACATTCCGAGATGCGGGTTACTCCCCCGATTTGGTCAGCGTCAATACCAACGCACAAGAGGTGAAGCAGCTGGAGGTGCAGAAGCGGTTGGCGGCCACCTGGGGAGAAATTGACTCTCAAGCTAAAGTGGCGGTTGTGGGGACTATTGAGGAGGCGGTGGAGAGGGTGAGGGAGATCGCAAAGGGTGAGGGGGAGGTTAGGGTGCTGGTGACTGGGAGTTTGCATCTTGTGGGGGGCTTTTTGGATGTGCTTGAGAGGAGGTGATGAGGTTGCGATGTGCACCGTAACTGGGATATAGGCATAGGAAGGCGTTGGGGGAGATGGAAACGTATAGGCTAGATGGTTTTGCGTGGTTTTTTTGATTGTGCATGGCTCGTCTTTCCTAGGTCTCACTCTCTTGCACTTATACCCGTCATCAGCAATTGGATTCAACTCCATCGCCTACCCACACTTGATTCCACGAGACTCGTTTTCGCTTCATGAAAATTTCCCTTGTGGGGATTATACCGGAACCGGGTATGGAACGGAAGGAAGTAAATACCGTACGTCTGACTGAGCGAGGAGTGATATACGCAAGAGAGAGGAGCCACGATCTCGAGTGTTGATCGACTGAAAGACTTTTGGTTCTGTTGATTGGGAATACCCAGGAACTGAGGGGTTTTGTGGACGGCAAAGATTTCATACACTTGAAAGGGGGGGGATTAGGACTTGACTACTGTAGAAGATGAAAGAGCAGTTACTTGGAAGGCTCCCGTCGTCGTTGACCCTGTTACACCCGAGCCGGTACGCTTTGCGCCATCCGGACTTGGTGTGCAGCATGCTGTTCTCTATTGAGGAAGGGTGGTTGAGGGGGTAGAGTATGCATTGGGGTTTCGAAGCTGGGATCAATGGGGTTGTTGGGTCTGACAAGTTGAGATCAGTGCTCAATTCGGACGGAATTTTTGGCGATTAGTGGATTAGGAGAGTTGTGCGGAGAGAGGGATAATAGGTTCAATTTCCTTCAGGCGTGGCAACACCTTCCCAGATCGACAATACACCCCCAATGAGATGGAGACTACCAGCTACAAACACTTGAGTCCCATGGCAACTCTTCGCATAGGTCTCCTGCTATATGCACGCTTGATAGGGAATGGGTTATGCAAGACGCATCCAGGCCAGCCCAAACGTCCGCAAAGGATTTTTGTACTATAAGGCCAGCAGCAGCAGCAGAGTCGTTGTTATGGTCTACAGGATCTAACGTGTCGTCTTAGAATTCAGGCCACAAGAACACTTTGCGGTATTGGCCTACCCGTTGTGTAACCGCTCAACTTCCGAGGGACGTCAGTTTAAAAGACAACATGGTCGAATCGAATCCCGAAGTCAGTATGGTTACTCCCGTGTAGGGTTTGAAGAACAGAGGTGGCCTCGGGTCGAAACTGTTGGTTAAGATCAGTATTCGTGGGGAATCCTGGGCGAGCCCAGCCAGCCAGTGGCCCGCCACCCTGAAGCTGTCAACGGTATGGGCACCATCAAAATGCCATGTTACGTTGCCAAGAGGCAAATCCACTTATCGACCGCGCCAGACAGTGTTTCCCAGGCCTTGTTTGATGAGCGAGGAAGGCGTGCCCTTCATGAGAGAATTGGGTCCAATCTTCTGCAGAACGAGACTTGCTAGAGCAATTGCAAGCGAAGCATTTTGTCGTAAAACTGCATCTGGCATGATGTCAAGGTCGGATAAGACAGGGTCGATTTTTACGGTCTCCAGCGAAACCCCCTTGCAGTCCGCCTGGGTCTGGAGCACCTAAGTAGCCGCCGGGACCTGTTCCACAGTAAAGGCTGGGCAATTTACCTTGAAGATACCAGACTTATACCATGCTATTTGCTCAATGGTATCACCCAAGACCGCAACATGTTGAATCCCACGCTCCTCCAATTCCGACCTCGCAAATGGCGATATCAGCTCCTTCCCGGATGAGTACATGAAATGACATCAAAGGTCAAGAATCGGAAGTATACCGGCTTGCTTTTGAGATCTTTGCCATCTCATTGCAGACTCCTCCAAAGCGTCCCAAACTTCGAAAAAGTATTTTGCGAAAACACCTTCGGCTATAGGTTCCGACTTGATTCTTATCCGTTCGCGTACCGCAATGAGATGAGGCGAGGTATAAAGATCAATCTTATGAGGGATGCCGTGAATACCCTGATGAGCTAATAGTATGGAGTTGACAAAGGTACAGGTAGAGCCTTTGCCCTTGGTACCGGCGACGTATACGACCTTGAGACGATTCAGTTCCGAAACCTCGGGCTGATTAGCCTTGAGATCATGATGATACATATTCGTAGAGAGGGTACTTCGTGACCGGCTCGACGAACCCATTGACTCATTTCATCGACGGCTGAAGCATCTAGCTTCAACCCTAGCCTCCGCCTTTCCTCCAGCACAGCGAATGGAGTTTGAAGACTATTCAAACATTCAAGCGCATCGTGGCAATTCGACCATCAGCCAGAGACTTGCCGGTACACAAGTATTGAGGTTCTAACTTTATATGAACGGGTTCAAGCCATCGATAATAAGGCCCGATGGAAGCAGTTCCCCTTCGACAGTAGCGATTTTAGACAAGTTGTGGCAAAAGACAGTATCAGAGATAGACTCCTGCGCATCGCTATGCACGAACGAAAAGGCTGAGAGATGAGACTTTATGTACCACAAATTAATTGTTTGCAGTTAAGGGCAGCGTGTATAGAAGGTGAAGATACATGGGTTTCACCAGTCCAATCGAATGTTACTGATTCCATTCACTGTTGTAGATAGCCAGTCTTTGTTCTGGGACATTGACGCGGGCGAAAACCTATCGTCGCTCGCCGCACACAAATCTCCTACGATAAGGGCATTCATCCGAGAGCATCATACAACAGCCAAGGTTACGACTGGTGTGAACATTTCGTGAAGAATAGAAGATTGCTACCAGCAAATGCTGCCACTGCAGACAGCCACCTTTTAAGAAAAGTCCTTCGGGAACGGACTGCTGCCAGGAAAAAAGGTTACAAATTCTGCAATTTATTGGTAATGTATACGTAGATCGATTTCATTCGAGACGGTCACTTCTCATTGATGAAGTGTAAATCTGTTGATTGCCTAGAGGTGTGTTTGTTCTACATAGAAAGCCATCTACTACGTTGTATGTTTTATGCGGAGCGAGGAACATATCTGCGCTAGTACCAATTTGGTCAGCGAGCAGATTGCTCCTACTACACTGTTTCTCCTATTGCTCCTATGCTTCAACACTCATCGCGAGAACAATCATTTTCTTCGCGTTCTCTGCTAGTGATTCAATTGTGTGACCGTTGTTTTGGATGCACCCAATAAACCCAACCCAATTCACCCAAGACTGTGAGGTCAAAGACCTGTTCCCAGCGTGCCAGCATACTGGTGTGGGTTCTATCTGGAGAGCAATCACGGGTGCTGAGTTTCCGATTAGATGAGATAAGATAAGATAAAGAAACTTCTCGCAGAGCAGCATAACCCATTACGCATGTAAAAGTGCTTCATTCTTCGTGGATATTGTATCGTTGGAAAGTTCCCATTCAGCTTATTAAACTCAGCTATTTACATATGAAATACATCGAATATGCATGTCAGTTCTGATGCTGTACCCCGCAAAACCCTTTGCGTAGAGATTTGATATCTCGCTAAAAGAGTTCCAGTCATTGGCTCCACTGGCTCTATCAGTGCATCAGGCAACAGGCAACAGGCTGGATCTCAATGCCACACCTGATCTTCAGTCATTGTCTTGTTCACCGTTGAATCCTTTCCGTTTTGTCTACATCCTCTCTACAGTTTTGTTAGAACGCCTTAATCTTTTTGTCACGCAAGATGCCGGTGACTATCACACCTGCCGATCATCTTGCGAGAGCATGGAGATCTACCGACGCAGTATACTCCGCCGAGTCTCTCCTGAAAGAATCCAGTCCTACTGAGTATCGGAAATGCAAGGCATTGATTCAAACTTCCTTCGGTAAATTCACGTCGGAATTACCTCTTCATCCGTCCAACAACGGATTTGTAGGAGCTGCAATTGCTGCTTACTGCGACCATCATCATCTCACACTGCGCCCAGAGGACATCTGGTTCGCCATTCTTACACAACTTAGTCTATACATCAATGCGCATGCAGAGGAACTGCGCTCCTTCTTCGTTGCCCATCAAGGACAGAAAGAGCTTTGGATCAAAGCTGTCGGGACCATACATACCGTCGATTTTGGGGCTTTGGCTAGAAGCATGACTGAACTCATGAGCGCCAATGTAGTCGACCCAGAGCTACGCCCTTGGATCATGCCGGCCTTTTCTACAACAACCGAGACTGACAAAGTCGTGGCATCCATCGTCATGATGGGTGCGTTACAGAAATTCTTTACTTACGGGTTTAAATTGATGTGTGGTATCCCTTCGGTTACTCTCCTTGGCGTCCAGGCAGACTGGCAAGAAATTCTCCACCGTCTGGAGAAACTTCCAAATCTTGGCGCAGAGGCGACTCAGTTCTATAACCTGCTGAAACCAGTCTTGAGTCGATTTGTGAGGTCATTTGACTCCCCAGACTCGTCGGAGACGAAAGATTTTTGGCAGAAGATCGCAGACCGGTCGGCGGGTGGAAGTGGACCACCATATCTTTCAGGCTGGATTACAGCATTCTGCTTTTGGGATCAGGACGGCAAGTCTATGTATGCGCCCAACGGAATACCTCCTTCTGGACCCGTCAATACTCAATCGCGCGGTCGAAACGCGGGCTGCTGCCTTGACAACACCTTCTACCATTGTGTAAAAATCAAAAACGTCCCATCCGGCCACTCATCTGTACCCGTGAAGGTCAACGATAACGGCGTCTTCTACGAAACCATCATGGTAGCTGGCTCCATGGGTATTCGTATCAAAAGTACAGGAGAAGCACTAGATGACACTAGCACACACGCCAACAGCAGCAACCACATTCGGGATCGTTACGGGAAGGTGATCCATGTTGAACATCATCCTGAAAATCCCCAAGGTGAACCGGGGCTCGACTCGTTGCAGCCCGAATCTGGATGGTTTATGTTTGAAAGGACGGGAGATCCAAAAGCTGGAGATGCCGGGATGGGAGGAGCTGAGGTTTGCGCCAGCGATAGAATGAGGAAAGTCGAGAAAAGCCAACTAGGCGAGCTTGTTGGCCTTTGAGTATGGGGAGTTTTGGAAAATTTGCAATTGCTTGGTTAATGAAGACATGAACTCTGTAATGTTATCAGGGAAAAATTCAGACATTGTAGGAAAAGGAGGTGTACTAATGATCCCACCCTTGATTATAACATATTTATGATTACAGTAATTGACATGTCTTTCAATCACTGAATCTTTCATTCACCAAGAATAGGTCAATGAATCTTCAATCCACTGACATTTCGCTCGATGCTCTACCCAACTTTCACGAGGCACCTTTCTTGTCTCATGATATGGTCAGTTCGGCACGTTGATTTCGGACTTGTAAGGATTTCTCAGCCAGACACAATATCAGGCATACCGTCCATTTCTGGCAAAGGGTATGAAGAGAGCACAATCAGTGTAGAGTTTTCAAAGTCGAGACTGAATGAAGATGTTCACAATTAGTTAATCTAACAACATTGTAAAGGTACTCGTAGCGTTAGATGAAAGTGTAAACGAAGTTTTGACAAGGATTGGGTTCAGAGCATCGAAGTATGGAATTCCTGGTGAAGCATTAGAGCGAGGCGAAATTTAGTAGATAATAACCGGCGTAAAAAGAAGATATCGAGTTGGCCAACTTGACATACAATTACTCTAGTAACAGACCGGTATCAATGACTTTTTACTGACGTTGCGCCTCCACCTGATATAGAAGCAAGTGTGTCGGTGCTGTTGCAGCGATTCGTGCAAGAAGATAATTTAGCATCGGAAGCCGCCCCTTTCGTCAGAGATTTTATCTGAAAGATCCTCGTATTTTCTTTTCACATTCCGAATACTCAATGTCCACGCCAGAAAGCGGCAGCGCTTCGCATCCCGAATCTCCGCTGTTCCACTCGACGCAGCATCAACAAGTAAATGAAATCATTCCGGACAACGGACTGACATCCTCGGTGGAAGGGTCACCTCGATCGCACGACGGCTCGGTAGAGACGCGATTTGTCGAAGATGCCGTGCCAGAGGTTACGGTTGACCATGATGCCAGCAGTGGAAGTGTGTATACTCCAGAGCGGCATAGCCCCCACCAGATACCCAAAATGCCATTGTCGCCGGGTGCCGGTAACGACACGATTTCTAGTGTTCCGCCGTCTCGTCCTAACAAATACCACGGCCCACCTTCAACATGGCGGAATTGGACCGCTGCGGAGCGGGAGCTAGCAGCTAGCCTTCAGCAGCTAACCGCGAATGATCTCAGCGTGCATCTCTACAATGCTTTCCATCTACAGCGTAGACCCAAGAAAATACGAGAACAGGGAGGAGAGCAGCATGAAGGGGTTCCTGAGGGCGCAGAAGCTTGGCTTCCACCGAAGGTATGGACAGCTTGGCCGCTGCCACCGGACGTTGTTCCTAGGGACGCAGATATCTCACATTGGGAAGAGGAAGGAGATCGGCCTGGGCGATACTATGGTAGGAGAGACGCTACAAGCAATGTTCTTAAGGAGCTTTTGGTAGCTTACGTACTCAAAAAAGCGAAAGAGAGATTCTGGGCAAGGGAGTGGGACGATGACGAGCCAAACGGCGCAGATGGCAAGCTAAGCAGGGAGTTAGGAAGCCAATCTGACCCATCCAACTGTGACAGTGGGAAATCCAATCCGTCGCCACCCGCCACTGAGCATACAAGCCGTGAAAGTAGCTCATCAGCGCGTTCTGGGCTAGACGACGACGATGTGCAGCCCCACAGTGCAGAAGCGAGCCCGCGAGCGGAGAGTGCGGCTACACCTTCTGGTGGTTATTCGGATCTAAAGCCCAGAGATTTTGAGCCCGAAGTCATGGTTGACGATGATAAAGCAAGCGATATCTTGGAGCCTACCATGAACCATGTATTGGCCAAATTTGACGATTTACTGATGGGACTTCGCCATGCAAGAAGCGCCTACATGTCTCTGGATGACTCTGCTAGCGAGTCTCGGAAAGATGTGTGTGACCCACGGCAGTCTAAACAAGGGAAGGGAAGAGGCAGGCCGAGTAGCAACGGCAAATCGTCAGTCGGGTTTGCAATCGATATTGCAGGAAACTCGAGGCCGTCGTCCACGTCTCGAACAAGAAGTCAACGAACATCTTCCTCAAGTCGAAAAGCGCAGAGTTTCCAAAGTCGCAAGGCCCGAGTTGGTCTTCGAGACTGGAGCGATGTTCTGGGTATCGCTTCCATGACTGGCTGGGAGTCAGCTGTTGTGGAGAAGGCGGCTACTAGGTGTGCTGCACTGTTCGAGGAGGGTATCTCGTTCAGGACTTTAGGAGAAGGCACGGATGAAGTCAGGGAAGACTCATACCTTCCAAGAATCTCCAAGCGGTCAGAAGTGAGAAGGCTCGGTAAAGGCTTTCTGAGAAATAAAAGAAGTCACGATTCTAGTGACGGTTCCAATCCCGGTTCGAGCGATGAGGAATCCGTTGGAATGGCTCACATTGACAGTTTCCTCCAACCTGTCGAAGCCGAGAGGCATTGGAAACGGAAAAAAAGGTCGCGCCAGTCTGAGAGACAGTCGCGTCAATCAAGAAAAGGATAGCGCAAGGTTTCGATGTCGATTCATGTCGGTTTTGATTGGTCGTACTGTGGATCCACACTTTTGCTGTAGACGCTCGGTATGAACGTGATCGCCACAACTAAGGTAGTGAACAGTCCAGATCAGGTGAGCAGACAATACATGACTACAATGCAATGACGTGCATAATGTCTTTCGCTAGTTATTTGTGGGCAAAGAATTGACAGAAAACCACCAACTTCGTTGCTTTGGATTGGCGGACACAGGCCCATGCTCGGAGGGCCAAACGACGACCATGGTGGGCTGGAGAAAATGGAAACAGAAGGTTTTACCGTTCTGCCACAAAAGGCTAACCAGTGATGGGAGAAGCTTTACGGGGTATCTGACTTCTAACTAACCACACCAGGTAGCATCCACTTTGTTGACGACACCACTCTTCAGCTGGTGGGGGCAGTCATTGACCGTTTATATGACATGCATAAGCCCTTTGCGCCTTACGCTACCGTCGATCCGATGATTGGGGCCGATTCTGGATACGCATTCGGGGGCTTTATATTCGAAGAAGACGCAGTCCCAATATCACGTACGCATTTCGAGTCTCACTGTGACGGTATTCGTAAGATTTCAAACTACGCAACAACTGACTAGAAGCATGGATGGCAGCCGCTTCTTACTGAAGATATCAATTCAATCAACCTTATAGATGGAATGTTAGCATCTGAAGATTTGCCTCCGCAGTCAAGAGGTCCCTCTAAGTCTCCCATCTGCTCAAGCAGCGCCCAAGCAGCACCTTCCGGTCCTTCATAGGCCCGACCCTCGAGAATATAAATAGTTGGCAGCCGGTTCCGAGAAATGGGAGTGGTCCACAAATAATCCGAAAACAGAACCACCACCTGGAGACCCGCGAGGCATGAGCGTCGCTGACGACGTCTTATTGGCTTACGGATTGGCCGACACAATTTCATAGCGGCGTCCTTGTTATTCTGTCTGGAAGACATCAGAAGTACGAGCGCGTGGAGCTGTCCCTAGTTTCCGAGGGACGGCCCTCTCATTCGGGACGCGCCAGCACGGGTTCGATAAGGCTGCTCGGAAGATCCCGCCTTATCCTGCTATTTCTGCAAAGCTCAACGTGTCCCCCCTTCCGCCAAACCTTCTGTGTACACTACTCTACAGTATTGGTCCGCATAAGTCCATTTCTTCGCATAAGCGAGAACGAGACCCTGCACCGTCTCATTGGCTTGAAAATTATCCTTGTTGGTAGTCGACGTTCAGGTTCCTTGACATTGCTTCGCCATTGGCTTCACGTGATTATGGAGTTGTTGCGCCACATGGAGTTCTTGAACGCCCCCAATAACCTGCATTCGTCAGTAAGACCCTCACCGACAGAACCATTGTGGGTCCCTTTTCCGTAACATTCCGCTTCTAAAACCCGGCAAGCCTCAGACGATCATTCTACATGTCATATCTGGCAAGGCTGCTGACACGGATGTGAGAAGTTGGCAAGGCCTCGACTCTCTCTCGGTACTGCATTAAGCCTTTTCAAGACTCTGACAATGTCTCTGCGTTATGAGATTTGTCAAAACCCGGTTAGTCTTGTAACGGCTGAGAACCTCAAACGTCCATAAGCCTCCACACGGGACGTCCTTAGCTTGCCGTTGTTGATGCAACTATGAAGAAATGCAGTTTTCCCAACATTGTTGCATGAGCTCTTATCATCCGTGAGGGGTTTAGGCAGCTTCCAACATACCACATCGCCCTATTCTGGGATACATGACCACTACCGGTTTCTTAGTACAATCCGGGATGAAGCTAGGAGCCTATGACTTGGCACTGGCCCCAATTGATTTTGATACATTTGCATTAAGTATTTGAGTTCCTGCTGCTCATAAGCCTCAAGTATTCAACCGATTTGATTGGAGCCCCGGCCCAGATCTGTAGGATTCCTTTAGGATCGGTCCAACAAGTCAGCACAAGCCACTTTCGCTTCGAAGTCAAGCTGACAGGGAAACCGTTGCAGGGGATGCAAGGATTCATATCATAGACTGGCCTTCCAACAGCCCCACCCCTTCTTCGACCTCGTAACGCAGCCAAGGAACTTCTTAGTGTGTCGTGGAAATAATAAAATCAGCAGCACCTCTCCGACCGAGACGCAAAGTTGAAAAGTACTGAAGTCTTTGTTGCTTCAACGCCTGTGTTATGTTCTCGACTTTGCGATACACGCAGGACCCCAGCAAACAAACCGTCTGCATTGAGCAAGCAAACGATCCACCAGGCCAAGGCCACGGGCAGCGACATTCTGCATGTAACCATTGTCGGGCAAAAAAGGTTCGTTTCTGACATATTAGCCCATGATACTATCCTGTTGGCCACGGCTCCATCCGCAATCGTACTGTCATGCAGCGCAAAATAGTTACTATTGGTCGCTAGAGCAGAACTCTAAGACCATCGATACTAACCTTCTTTTCCACCAGCTGAAGTGCCTGGGAGAAAATAAAACGTCGGAGCGGAAAGAGGGCAGCTCATGTGATCGGTGTCGTAAGAATGGCATCCAGTGCGTATTTCCACAACCTTCTCCCACCAAGGGCTCGAAGCGGCGAAGGTCCTTTCCTGCCACTTCCCGGACGACAAAGACAGGCGCAAGCACCCCTTCTTCTGCAACCATGGTTTCAACGGCTACGGCTCCGTCTCCTCAGCATCGGACGGCTGCGGTTCTTCAACACGATATGGCATATAGTGCGATAGGTGATAACAAAGTGCTGTCGGATATACCCTCAGGACCCCCCGTCGGCTTGCAGCCTAGTGAGTGCGTGGAGCAGCTAGACATGACCGGAAACCAGTCAGTCGGCGGACAAGACAGGTATCCTTATCATATGAATCATGGAAGCGACCCAGCCCATCAATTCGACTTCAACCTATCAATGCTGTCCACCGCGGACGATTCCTACGACTTTGGTTTCCTCCCTGATGATACGAACGGATGGCCAACACCCATGCATGGTGGAAACGTCTATAGTAAGTTACAAGCCAGGCCTCATAGATTATCAACGAATGTAAATACTGATGGTCTCACAGGGAATTACAACACAGATGACGTTCAAACAAGTCCTGCTTCAGCAACATATCCTGGGGAGTGCGCCAATTCGAACTCTTCCGGAACCTGGGGTATGGCCCCACATTCAAACGGCCAGCCCTTCGACATGAGTACCACGCGGAAACAGGACTGGCAACATTAGCCGCAATCTCGGTAGCGCCGGATCTGGACTAATGCAGTCACGGTGCTATGTTTCCTGTTTGGGTCTTACGTGTAACATCATTTTCAATAATAGCGCATATGGTACTCCGTATCCGTACATCGGGCAACTATCTTCACGTGGCTGTTTAGCTGCACATAACCGCCAACTGACGTTCTCTGGGGATTAGCACGCAGGGCCTTGCTGATTTGGGTTTTTCTTATGATCTGTACACATACCCCGCAGAAACATTAGGCTATTCTCATACACACGGGAAATACACAAACTACCTTAGGAGCTTAGATCGGTGGGGGCCTCTAGGAACACACATACCGGTCGCTTCACCTCGATAATAACACAGTACAAGGAGAAACACCCATCGCAGAATAACCATCGCAGAACATCAGTTGCAGAACAACCTATCTGCTCCCACAGCAACCACAGCACGTTGCTGCAACCTCTCCTAATCTTTAACCAAGCCCCTGACCGCCCGCACACAGCGACCGCTAAGCTGAACTCCCTTCTGCGTCTAACTTCCGGAAGAACCATGAGACCACGGATCGATCTCCAGCCGACATACACCATAGAAACCCTAAACGTACATTTCATTTCTTTTTCCAGCTCATCAAGGTCGGGGCGAATATGTAAATCTTCTGGGCTATGTGATTCATAGCGTATATCGCCAGTCTGTTGGTCGGTCAACCTGTGTTTATGAGTGGATAGTCCACGCATCATGTTTGTATTAGCTGATTGAACCATGTGGTGACCGACGCATATGTTTTTTGCAGGCGGTTTTGTTGTTGGTCTAACATATTTCTCTGATTTAGAATATGTTGCAACCCATTCATGGATCGGGTACACTATCGATGAAGCTCCCCTCTCCATGGATAGGGTGCGAGTTTGGGCCTTCATCCATGGATCAAATACTATTTTCGTAAATGTTTAATCATACATAGATCTTACATCTTTTACAATTATTAACTTTGGCTGTGTTCTCTTGTCCTTCTTTCTTCATTTCAGACTGATGATGAAGATTTTGACTTGATCTCATCATGCGATTAGAACGTGTATAGAGTCAAAAGACGACAGTGAGATTGTCGTCCAGCTGAAGATCATGGTAGATTCCAGAGTTGCTTCATGTTTTACATAAATCCTGATCCATCAATATATCATTTGATTCATGGATGAAGGCTCAAATTTGCACCCTATTCATGGACGAGGAGCTCCATCAGTGGTGCATCAAATACACCGTACCTTGATAAAGAACAATCACCCAAGTGAAAAAACGACGGTTCGGAGAAGTAAAAACAGTTAAAACCCCACTTGTAAACAGTCTTTTATCCACTTCTCCCAAATAAAATTAAAAAATCTCACTATTCTAATACTTTTACATCGGATACATCACGAAAAAGCATCTAAACCTTTCTCCCCCTCTGCACCACCACGAAAAACAACTCTTTCAATGAAATTCTCACACCCTCACCCCGATCGCTCACCCATCTCCTTCAAATGCAGGCACAATCGCAAAATCCTCAAAACCCACCCACATGGAAAAGCCACAATCCTCCCCCCCTCGCAAACCCCCAACCTCTTCCACATTCACATCATCACATAAACGCACATCCCATTCCCTACCCTCAACGCAACCCCCTCAAGCCTCATCCCTCATCCTCAGCACTCCCAGCAACACCCCCCACCCCCCTTTTTGCCCCTAACCCACCATCCCCCACAACCCAACCATCCCCATACCACACTCACTACCCACAAACAAGCACATCCCCATCCACCCTCCGCCCTCAACCCTCCGGCGCCCCCCAGCCTCAGCCTTAACCTCAGCAGCCCCCAAACAACACCCTCAGCCCCCACCTCTACCAACCCCCATCTCCCACACCTGTTTCTCATCCCCGTCACCTCATCTCCCCGTCCAGGAACCACACGTGCGGAGTATAAAATTGCACAGCCTATGCTTTACATCAGCAGTCGTCATCGATTTGGACGGGAGAAAACGGCGAAGAATGTTTTTTATATAAAATTAAGAAAAAGGGGGAGGATGAGTGGATATGTGAAACGGTGCTGCATATCGTGTGGGTGAGGTGAAAGTGGCGTTTGGATTGCTGAGAGTTTGGGGGATATCTTGGAAACTCGGCTATATGGCGTTACTACACCGCTACATGCCAACAAAGAAGCCCATGACCAAACCCCTCTCCCTGCCCTATTCTATCAAAAACCGAAGATTACATCTTTCCCTTTCCCTTTTCTACCAAAACGACACACATATCCAACACCTCAACCGCCATCTTTCCAAAAGCACAGGCTGCCAAGCCCCTCTCGCACGCAGTGGTGCGTTCTACAAAGGGACGCCATGGATCAAAAATAAATCGCGTAAGAAAAAACGTTTGCGCAAAGAATTTCAGAATTTAGTTAATAGTAGTTTAGTATTGAGGAGGGATATTGCAAATGTACTGTACTCACTGTAGTTCTGCATTGATGACCGAGGGGTTTTGGGAAGAAGGATGAATGAATGAAAGCTGCGTTTTTGGCTTTTAGATGCCATAGATGACAGTTAGTTGCGCAAGCGGCAAAGGATCGAGGGGTTCTCGTTACTACATATGACGGACGCTCCGATTGTCGTTTCGGTTTGGTGGGGAAGAACCTCTTTTGGACGGGGATTCCAAGGTTCGGGGACCCCCGTGGGAATTGCCCTTTGTAATATCTTGCTTCATTAGGTTTCCTGTGCGATTTCGATGAGGAGCCTTCTGGTAGTATCGCGTTAGGCCGCCGAGATGGCAGCAACGAGAAGCAACTTTTTGGACAACAGGGTGATGGCGATTGCTGGTCACTACGTTATTGGGGTCAATGTAAGAGGCCAGGGGCCCACAGATTCAGCAAAGCGTAAAGTCTTGTATTAAGAGCACGTGATAGCTTTCTAGCAAATGGGTATAAAGCTCTCTACATGCATGACCATCCGCCTCATGTTTCACTGTATCCTCTTTTTACCTTC
>JAABUV010002458.1_pt1 | contig 25038 bp, 20 predicted proteins | sample 5559971 | NCBI WGS metagenome assembly JAABUV01 (sample SAMN10711881, study PRJNA513362) | rock metagenome | isolation source: Antarctica rocks | place: Antarctica: Victoria Land, Knobhead nord | collected 2015-12-19
GGACACGCTGTCGCGGCAGGCGCTGGAGGCGCAGGCGGGCGACCTGGCGATCGAGGACGCGCTGTACGCGGTCGAGAAGGCGCTGCAGGCCGGCGCCATCACGCCCGACGTCTACATCAAGCAGGCGTGCCCGTAGCTGGGTCAGGGTAGGGTCTCTGTCCCGCTGGCCTGCCCTAGACCTGTCATTATCCTGCCCACCTTATGCCTGCCGCCTGCTTTGGCTGGCGCCGCGCTTGCTCGTGCCGCGCGACAGGGCTGGGTGCCACCGCCTGCGGGCGCTCCTGACGCGTGCGTCCAGCGGGTGCACACAGCCTGGTCCGCGTGCGGCGCATTGTTCAGCTCGAGCGGCCAAGTCAGCGATGGGCCGCCAAAGCAGGGCAGCTCTGTAGGCGTGCGCAGGCAGCAGCCGCTCTCGTGCTTCTCCACAGACTTGCGTTCATGCTCTGGGTGCATCTGGATTCTGCCTGTGCCACCAGCAGCTGTCCCTGCGCATATTGCCCAAGGCCCACCATGGCGTTCCTGGCACCAGGAATCCGCACCATCCCTGCCCACGCGCGCGCGCGGCGCGCGCGCAGGTGCGCGGCCTGTGCGGGCGGCAGCTGCTGGTGCGCGCGCTGGGCGCCAAGGTCGCCGCGCGGCAGCACCAGCTGCGGCGCGCGTTCGCGGCCGGCGGCGCGCCCGGCGCGGGCGGCGGCGGCGGCGGCGGCGGCCTGCACTCGCACGCGGTGCAGCTGCCGCAGGGCGACAGCTGGGCCAACACCGGCATCCTCGCCAATCCGCTGGCCGCCCAGCGGTGACTGTCTGGCTCCTGTGCGGCGCATGGGTCTCTGTGCGCAGGCCCAGCCGCTGGTCGCCTGACAGTGCAGGCCAGCTGGCCGCCCAGCGGTAGTGTCTGGGTCTGGGGCGGCGCTTGGGTGCCCTGCAAACGCGGATCTGCTGGCCGTTCTGCGATGACGAGCCCACTGGCCGCCCAGCGCTGGTGTTTTTGGGTTCTGGGGTTGTTTGCTTGGCTGTGCTGTGCGCGGAAAAAAGCCTCTGTGGCTCATCAGTGCCTCAGTGTCTGTGCGCATGTTGACCGGGCAGGAGCCTTGGTACAGACATAACTTTTTTGTATTCTTCATGCAAAACCCCCTCCATGTGTCGGACTGTGTGCTCAGAGTCCGAGCCCTTGAATGACACATCTTCTCTCAAGATTGCCTGATGCAAGAAGCGTCAGAGCAGAGGGAGCGACGGACCAGAGCGCATGGTAGGCAGGCGCAGTGCTCTATTGACATCATCTGCATGTCCTCGGCGGCGTGCAATGAACCGTGCAGCCTTCGCCGCAGACCCAGCACAGCAAGTGGCACCCCCCTGAAAAGCGTCAGTGCGCACAACAGTCCAACTGGGCGAGCGCCGCGCCCTGCTGCAACCCTACATGCCCCAGGTCGGCACGCTGAGGCCCTTGGGCACATGGAAAGCAGCGTCGAGAGGCGCTAGTACGCCAGCGGGCTCTGCTTCGCCGCCAGGAAGGCGTCCAGCGCGGCGTAGATGTCGCGCACGACCGGCCGGTCGCGGTGGCGGTTGTCGCGCGGCAGCTCGAAGCGGCGCACGTTCCACTTGCGCACGTTCTCCGGCAGCACCTCGCCCTGCAGGCCCAGGTGCACGCCCAGCAGCCGCGACAGCGTGTCCACCGTGTTGCCCTCGTCCGCGCCCTGGGACATAACCCCCATAGTGTTAGGGCTAGGATAGGTCGTTGCTAGTCCAGTGAACAGCAGCAAGCCCAGCGTATGCTCGATGTGCAACAACAGTGCCAGGGCACCCCCAGAGATACCGCCCGCCTTGCGCGCGCGCGCGCACGCGGCGGCCATGCCCCGCCCTTGTCCTTGGCACACCGTGAACGGCGCCCGTGGGGCGCGCCTTGAACGGCCAGCCCTTGAACTGCCAGGCGGCGCCGGTGACGAACACGGCCACCACGCGCGCCCAGTCGCGGCTGCCGCGCTCGGGCGCGCGGTCGGTGACGTGGTAGGCCACCGGCGCGCCGCGCCCGATGCTGCGCGCCACCACCTCCAGCGCCTGCTTGCGCGCGCCGGCCGCGCGCGCCGCGTCCGGCGCCTGGTACGCGCCCTCCTCCAGCAGCCTCTGCCGCGGGCCCAACAGCGTAGGGTGGGTAAGCCATTCAGGGTAGGGTAGACCCATCGTATCCCTCCTCCAGTAGCCTCTGCCGCTGACGCAGAAGCTGCTGGAGCGTGTGCGGCTGACATTGCCGCCCCAAGACCCCAGCGGCAGCCTGCCACAGCGCGCCGCGCATCGCGCCAGCCACTGCATGCGTGCGTCGCCCGCACGCGCTGCCGCGCCGCGGCCGGCGGCGCCTGGCGCGCCTCGTCTGACGCCAGCACAGCGCGCAGGTCCCGTGACCTGTCAGCATGTGGCTCTGGTGCTCGCAGTGCCTCGCGTCCCAGACGGCACCTGTACACTGCAAGAAGCTCACCGCTACCTGCTGCCATGGCTCGCCTCACGATTGTGGTCACTCATTTGATCACAGCGGATTTTCGAAGAGAGCGCAGACACGCGCACCTTCGCATTGTACATGTTGACGGCGGCCGTGGCCGCCGCGGGCACGATGATGATGGGTATGCCGCCCTTGCCCTTGTCAGGCTTTGTTGGCGTCCTGCGTGCGCACATAGCGGGTGTAAGTCACAATGTTGCCACCGTGCGCCATGCGCGCAGCAGCCTGTTTGAGCGCAGGGCAAAGGAGTCACATCCTGATTGACATCCATAGAAGACCAAGCCTTTCCAATGAAGCACAGAAAGGCATCAGAAAGTATCGAGCTGGAGGACAGGACAGGACGCCCTGCAATGCACCGCAGGGTCCAGCCAAAGGTGTCTCGACAGCAACCAGGCCTGGGAAGACTAGACTCCAGGAGGCAGCACGCCTGCCCCCCCGGCTGCTGCCTGGCGGCGGCGGCCGCTTCTGCGCGCTCCGCGCCGCCGCCGCCGCCGCCGCCGCTGCCGCCTTCTCCTTTTCCTTTGCGCGCTGCCGCTCGCGCTCCCGCCCCGCCGCCGCGTCCCGCTCCGCGCCCCCGGCCTGCCCGTTTGCGGGCGCGACGGGGCGCCCCGGCGCGCCCGGCGGCGGCGGCGGCGGCGGCGGCGCGTCGGCGTCGGCCGCCGGCCGCTGCTGCAGGCCGTATGCCTGGATGCCCAGGCCCTGGAACTCGTCCATGCCGACGGCCTTCAGGTCCTTGCCGGCCGTGCGCTCGAAGCGCCCGCTGGGCAGCACCGGCAGCGCGGGCCGCGCCTGCGCCGCAACCGGTCCTTAGTAAGACAGAAAATAACAAGCAAGTTCTATGTCATAGGTGCTGTCGGAAGATCGGCCCGATTGGGACTGCACTTGGCTCCCCGGTGCCATGGAAGGGCCAAGTCCTGTGTCGGCCTTGTCTAAGGTAAGGCACTCTTCCGCACCACGCGACGCACATCATCATGCAGCGTAACCACGCAGCAAGCTCATCGCGACCGTGCCGGCCGCATGCGGACCCCGCCGGCCCATGGCCTGCCAGCAGCGGCGCGGGCGCACCCGCTTGGAGGGGCGCGGCGCGGGCGCGGCCGCCTCCGCCGGGCGCGGCTTGGCGCCGGCGGCGGCCTTCTGCTGCGCCGCCTGCGCAGCAGGTGGAAACCCAAAGTGAGGCGAGCAGCGAGCCCTGCCTTCATGCTCCTAGCGATGCACACCAGAGCTCATGGCACTGTGTACATCTCCCGTTCGATGCCACTTGAGCCACAAACACATCCCGCCAGCAGGTCGGGCACACTCAGCATGGCCAGCAGCTGCACTGGCACCCCAGGGTCTCCCTGGCGCCGGGCACAAGCAGTTCTGACGGGCAGTGTCTCTGGTTTCTGTTGATGTGCAGGGTACGGCTGAAGCCAGGACCAAAGCGCAACAGCGGCAGCACCGTCCCTGCGGCCAGCGAGGGCGGGGCCAGGGGCGCCTGCACGGCGGCCAGCACGCCCAGCGCGCGTCAGACGCCCTGCCGGGCGGCGCCCACCCTACCCCTAACCCCACATTCCTGCCCTGGGGCACCTACACAGCGGCCAGCACGTCCAGCGCGCGCCGGAAGCTCTTGCCGGGTGGCCCCAACCCTTAAACCAGTTTAAGGTCCCTGGCGGGGGGCACCTGCACGGCGGCTAGCACGTCCAGCACGCGCCGAAAGCTCTTCCCGGGCGCGAGCAGCTGGCTGTTGCGGTCGCGCAGGCAGCGCTCGCGCGCCATCAGCGCCGCCAGCGCGGCCGCCTCGCCGCCCTCGCCGCCCGCGTCCGCCTCGCCTTCGGCGCCTGTGAAGTGTTGGCACAGGTTTTGAGTCAGGGTTTGGCTCGCCATCCTGGGAAGCACGCCTCCGGGCAGAGACAGTCATCACTTGGTGATGGCCACCGAGCGGCAGTGCGCTTCTCATCAGCGCCGCCAACCTTCAGGCTGGCTGCCCTTCCTACCCGCAACTGCCTCGCGCACACTTGTTGGGACCAGCTACCTGTAAAAGTTCTTGCAGCACTGTCTGATGCAGTGCGCATCTACCGCCATGGGCGTAGGAACACTCCTCTCAGCGGCGCTCCTGTCGTACTGGCATGACAGCTTGCTCTGAACACGGACCAGATGAGCTGCACCACCACCGACTCGCACAGCACACGCACGCGCCAAGCCGCAGGGCTGCCGCACGCCGGGCGCGGCGGCTCGCAGGGCGGCCCGCACCTGGCGCGGAGGCCGCATCCGTGCGCGCGCGCTTCGCCGCCGGCGCGCCCTCCCCGGCGCGCTCGCCGTCCTCCTGCGCGGGGCGCCCGCCGCCCTCGCAGCCGCTGTGTCAAACAAACTTACGCTGGATGCGGCCTGGAGCTTGCAGATCGTGCTGTCACGGGCTGCCACAGCACGCTCTGCGGGTGTGCTGTCGCGGGCCGCCACACGCAATTCGCGGTCGTGCTGTCGCGGGCCGCCGCATGCGAGCTGGGAGGCGCGCGGCGAGGCTGCAGCCGCCCTTAGCACGCTCGCCCTTGCAGCACTGGGCATGCGCCGTCAGCACGGTCGCGCGCCGTTGAGCCAAACCCCAGAGCCGCACCGCTCCCAGGTGACACAGTGCGTCTGAGAGCACAAAGCGCCAGCTCTGTCACAGCAGGCGCTTCCGGGGCGCGTTGACCACTTTGGCACGCGCGCCATTATGGTCACGGTCTGGGTAGAACTAGGGGCCCGGGCCCGCACCGGCTGCGAGGGCAGCCCTGGCAGCACCAGCTCCGGCAGCGCGAGCTGGATGTATTCCGAGCCATCGCTCGCGCCGGTCAGGTACGCCTCCAAGTCCTGCGCGGCGCTGCTGTGACCACTGCAGCACTAGGACTAGGGCAGTGTATGATCAGTTGGTTTTTATGTAGTATACTGCAGCAGGAGCTCCGGCCATGCAAACACAACTAGCTATACCTCCCGCCCTGCAGGCTCAGGCTCAAACGCGGTCGCGCGCGCACGGCGCCTGTGTGATGGTCCCGCCATGTCCCAGGCGGCGTGCTCAAAGGGCAGGACACCACCATGCGAGGCTGCTTGCCAAGGGGTGCTGGAGCCTGGTCGCCCGGGCGCACTCACCTCCGATGCTCTGCCCTTGCACGCTCCCTGCACATGGCTGGCAGCAGGCGCCGCACCTGTGCAAGTTATCGGCGGCACTGCCAGGCGCAGGGTGTTGAGGCACATCGACAGGCACACTCACTATAGGCTCCAGAAGAGAATCCTGCGCCAACGCCCGCGCCGCGGCATACCCGGCCAGCCGGGGCGCCGCACCTTGCGGTCGATGAACGAGACGGCGGGCAGACCGGCATCGCGGCACGCCTTGAGCAGCGGGCCGACGCCCAGGTGCCGGTTGCGCGCGAAGAAGACGAGCGAGTCCAGGCGGTAGAAGCCGCCGCGGCCCTGCTGCGACTTGTACGCGGTCGGCACGGCCTGCGCGCGCGCACGCGCTGATTAGGGTACAAAACCCTACCTGTCATTGCCCGGCCTCTGCGGCGGTAAGATGCTGCGGCCCTGCTGCGATTTGGTCGGCATGGCCTGCGCACTCGCGCGCGCCGGTTAGGGTGGGGCAACCTATCCATCAGGGCCTGGCCTCTGCGCAAGGGGCTGAGTCGCAAGGCGCGCGCGCGTGCGGCGCGAACGGTGCTGACCGGGGCGCGGCGCGGCGCAGCGCCCCTGCTGCGCCGTGCACGTCTGCGGCGTGGTCCGCACGGACGAGCAGCAGGCTCGGCTGCTGCCTGAACAGAGGCGCTTCCAAGCAGCGGCGCCTGCAGGCGCGGTGCAGGGCTTGAAGCAGCAGCCCTCCGGCAACGAACGTGCCCACTGGCAAGGTTCTATGCAGGACGGCAGCGACCTCCGGCCGCTCCCTCTACCGGGCGTGGCGCAATCTGCAGGCCCCTGACCATGCTCTGTTGAGGAGGTATGCGGCGCGAAAAACTACTTCCCTGCTGCGGCATTCAGCGCCGGCAGCTCTGGTTGCTGCTTGGAGCAGCACGTGAAAAACGTGAACCAGCTTTAGCGCACTGGCCATAAGTACAGGTGCTGAGGTAACCTGAAGTGCCTTAGAAATACGCCAGCCTTGGAAGCCCCGTCCGTGCAGACCACCTCCAATCCATTCGTGATGTGATCGCAGAGCGCAGTCTGCACCTTGGGGAAGGAGTAGCGGTCGCCAAAGTTGAAGCGGTCGCCGACCTCCGCCACGCTGCCCAGGTCGTTGCCGAGCACAAACTCGCGCAGCACCGTGAGCGGGTCCATGCCGCGCTAGGGCGCGCGCTGTGCCCCGCGGCCTGGTGGCAGGCCTACACCGCCAGTATCAGCAAAGCCTGCATAGTTGCCCCAAAGGACTGCAGAACGGCTTCCAAGGTATCAGCTGCACTACCTCGCTGCGCTGCATTGTCCACAAGACTCGGCTTGCTCTGGTTCCTGCCAAGTCGGAAGGAGGAGCCAGAAGAGGCTTCATTGCTTGCATGGCCTGGGGGTGCACTACAAGGCACACCCGTCCGCTTCCTCCACGATTGGCTCCAAGGCAAGCTGGCAGCTGTCAGGCACAGGAGAAGGAGACCTGCAAGAGTGCACCTTGCAGTACAGCTTGCAGCAAACGAGCACTATGATTGCCTCCGGGGCGTAAGTACTGCGGCCAGGACGGCTGATGTCTCCAGGTCTGCGGCGGTGCTAAGATCGCGCGCGGCCGTGCAGCAACCTGCCGCACTTGAGCCACGCGGCCGCGCCAGCTTGTGCGCACGCTATTTTAGTGACACTGGCTGCTGCGTACCTTTTGTACTCTCAGGCTTTGTTTACGCCTCCCTGCCTGTGGCGATGCTGACCCCACCTGGCCACGCAGGATTCGCTGCGCGCTCTGCGCCACGCAGCGCCAGCGCGCCTGAAGCCGCAGCGGCTGTGTATAGCTCTCCTTGTATCGGCACTGTTGTGTGCAGCTCTAGGCACGGCCGGCCTGCTTCCTGTGCACACGTCCCTGCGCAGCGCGCACGCCCCTGCTCGGAGCCGCTGCGGCAAGGCCACGCTATCTGTGCGGCCGGGCGCGGAGCAGCGGTGATCTGCGCACCGGCGCGGCACTCACACGACAACTTGCTGCCCAGGCCCGAGCGCCGCAGCCAGCCACGGGCAGGTGACGGGGTGGCTGTAGGTCCTCGCCAGGTGGGAGCTGGGGCTGGTCGCGGCGCGAGCTGAGCGGAGCGTGCTGCAAGGCCGGCCACCCCGCAGCTGAGCGCCAGCTGGCGTGGGGCGCCACGGGCGCCGCGTGCCGTGCGCGCACTGGCAGGCTTGCAAGCAGCAGGGGACGCCGGAAGAGGGATCAGCCAACGGCGTAGAGAGGTCGGGCAGTAGGCAGCGAGCAGCGGCGGAAAGCTGGCGGGCAGGGGCGGCGTCGTGGCTGGCGCGCCTAACGGCGGCGGCGAGGCGATGCCGCCGCGCAGCCGCCACTGGCAGCAGTGGGCTGGGCCCCATGAGTTCCTGATACAGCGGTGCGAAGTGCAGCACGGCCCGCGCCTCGCCTCCCCAGCCGCCCTTGACCTTACTCTGCACTCTGCGCTTCTTGCGCGAGTGTCAAGCACACACACTGCGCCCTTTGCGTGCGCGCGCCAGACGTGCACGGCCGCACTTGCCCAGCCTGCAGCCGCGCGCAGTCCCTCCTCGGCGCCTGGCCGGCCGCTGCTTATAGAGCTGACAGTGACGGAGCGCCGTGCGGTGCACCCTGGCCCGCCAGCGCAAACAGGCCCAAGGCCTGCGGCTAGGCGCCTGCACTTTAGTTGGTTCTCGCAGTGCACAGGGTGATGCGTCTTGCCACGCGTCAGGGGAAGCGCGACCGGAAAGAATCGTTGGGCAGCCGGCGAGCGGCGCAGCTGGCGGGCGGCGGTCCTGCTGGTCGTCGGGGTGCTGTCTTTCGCGGGGTGCGCCCCGGGCCCGCGCTTCTGCCGGGCCGCCTGCTTAGGAGGAGCGCGGCCGCATGGGGCGAGCGCAGCCGTCATGCTGTCGCTGCATAGCACGCCAGATTGCAAGCTGACACGGCCCGCCTCTGCGGCAAACATGCAGACCTGGGCATGGCATGCTCGGTCACTGCGCTGTCCTGTATGATGCATGTGCCTGTCCTGTATGATGCACGTGCCAGACAGTACTTGCGCTATTTACATCATCATGGTCTTTATGTCGTTGCACGCTGCACAATCCAGGTGATGAGGGCGGCGGAGCATCGCTTGTAGTTGTCTCTTTCATCCGTCGTTGAGCCACACCGTGCTCGATGGGTGAGCATGCTCGCGTAGGTTCTTCTATGGAGCGCGCTCGTACGCGCGGTGCTCCGCGGGCAAACTGGCGTCAGCGGTGTTGTCAGCGCCGGGGCGCCTGGCGGATGGCGCGGCCGCGTCCAACGCGCCGTGCCCCATGGAATACAAACGCCTCACCGTGAAGGCGCGCCTGGCGCTGAGCCGGAGCGTAGGGTATACAAGTAACCTACCCTGCCGTACAGTAACTAAGGACAGCTATTGCGCTAGGGTGCATGTGACCGCGCGCAGTGCGCCGCGGGGTGCGAGGGCGTGTGACACTGTTCTGGATGACACTCTGTCAGTAGATTGTAGGTGAACCTGGGGCATCTCGGGTGGCAAACATACCGGCCACCCTGAGGGACGCGCCCCCGTTGCACGGCGCAGGAGGTTGAGGCGGGCGCGCAGCCGTACCTGTACGGCGGCCGCCCGGAGACGTGCGCGCAGTGCGACTCGGAGGAGCCGGTGGCGCAGCAATGCCAGTTCGGCATCGCGGGCTTTGGCACCTGCGGCTGGATGCGCGGCAAGCTGGTGCAGACGTACCTGGAGCGCGGCTTCACGGACATTCTGACGTTCACGCCGTGCGACATGTGGCCGCTGGTCGCCGGGTGCACCGTGTTCTTCACGGGCGACTCACAGACGCAGGCGCGCGGATGGGCCTTGTGCGCAATACCCTAACCTCACCCTCACCCCATGTCATCATGTCGTTCACGCCGTGCAAAAAGTGGCCGCTGGTCGCTGGCCGCACCGTGTTCTTCACGGGCGACTCGCAGATGCAGGCGCGTGCGTGGGCGGCGTGCGGACTACCTCAACCCTATCCCTATGGGCTTGCACTCTGTGGCGAGCGCACGCGCGCGCTTGCGGACGCTGCCGCTTCTGGAGGTCCCGCATCGCTGCCCGCAGAATCTCAGGCCGCGCCGGAGCATGGGCTCTGAGCAGCGCGCGCAGAGCGCCGGTCAGGGTAGGGCACGCCGTAACCCCAAACCGACACACGGCGGCCGCGCGCGCAGGACTTCATGCGCGGCGCGCACTGCTTCTTCTACCCGTTCACCGACCTGGGCTGGCATTCGCTCTACCCCAACGGCTCCAGCGCGGGCCCGCGCAAGGAGGGCTTCATCTGGCACAGCGAGCCCGGCTGCGTGCACCTGCCGGCCAACACTCGCTTCTGCTTCCACCGCTGCGACACCGCGTCGTGCATGCTGCAGGAGGCGCGCCCTGCCCTTCTGCCGTGCGTTTGGGGTTCGAGCCTTGGGCGCGGCCGCCGCGGGCGCCATGGCCGCCACGTCAGCATGCGGGGGCCAGCACCTTGGCGCCCGCCCGCCGCGCCGCGCACGGCCGTGCGGTGTCGCACAGCCTCTGCATGCCGTGCATTGATTTGAGCATGCGGCCGGAGTGCATGTGCGCTGGCCATGCCGCTGCTTGCAAGCGCTGCCGCCAGCGTGGCTCCCCAGCCAGCCCTGCAGGTGGTAGGCCGCCGGGTGCGCAGCGCGCTTGCATGAACCCCGGGTGCCGCGCGCGCGCAGGTCATCCCGATGCTCATCCGCGGCGGCCACCGCCAGGACTACCTGATCGTGAACTTTGGCCTGCACTTCACGGAGGACTACAAGGGCGAGCTGCAGACGATCATCGAGCAGGCGCGCTCAGCACGCTGCCGGCTGGGGCGTCCTGAAGCGCAGCGCCTGTGTCCGTCTGTCAGCTGCCCTGCATGGTCCTGGGTGGCCGCCAGCGCTGTGGGAGTTCAAGGCCTGCTGGCATATGTTTGGGCGACGCAATAGTCCACGCCCTGGGAGGGAGGAGCGCTGTGGACATACCCAGGGCGTACAGCATGGGCGCGGCCGTCTTTTCTTGCCATGCAACCCGCGCTGCACTGATACGGCCCGTTGCGCGGCAGCCGAAACGGCCGTCGTCTCTCGGGAACGGCGGGATGCGGTGGGGAGTGCGCGCAGACACGCGCGCCGCGCGTGGCGGGCCACTTCCGATGCTGTGGAAAGACATCCCGCTGTGTTTGCAGGGAAGGTACTAACCCTAACCCTAATATGCTAGTATGCGCGCGCAGACGCGCGCGCTGCGCGCCACGGGCGACTTTCCCATGATGCTCTGGAAGGACATCCCGCCGCAGCACTTTGAGACCATCTTCGGCGAGTACCCCGCGCACAAGCCCAAGCCGCCCTTCACATGCTACGACGTGGGCCTCGCGCACGAGCCGGCGCCCGGCAAGGAGAAGTGGCGCCTGCGGCCGGACCACACGCTCGAGGCGCGCCCCGCGCGCAGCGCCCCGCGCGCGCCCCGTCCTGCCGCTGGGGCGCGGCTGGTGCGGTGCATGCCGCGCCCTGCTCGCAGCAAGTGCGCCGTTCGAGGCGGCGTGCGCGGCGCCTGACCCTAGCCGCCGCAAGCAGAAACTTGACAGAAAGGCAGTTCAAGTAGCAGGACAGCTGCCCCGTGCAGGCTCCAGGGCAGGGTCTCCCGGTGCAGCGAGCGCCTGTGGAGCGCGCCGCCCGCGCCTAGGGTATGCGCCAGGGTATGTGCAGCTGTGCAGGAGTGAGGGAGCACTGCGCGGCGGCGCAGGTCCTGTACCCCGAGTTCCAGGAGGTCGGCGAGGGCGGCTGGCGCAACAGGGCGCGCGCCCCCCCCCGGACGCCAGGATGCGGGGGTCCTAGTTCACCCTCGTGCCCTGGGGCAGCCCCCGCGTCATGTTGATGGCCCGCATGCACGCCTGCCGAGCGTGGGCCAGCTTGCATGCCAGCGCACGGCCCCACTTTGAGATAACTCCTCATCAGCGCTCTCGCGCTGCGCGCACCGCCGGCAGCGCGGCGCGCGAGGCGGCCACCTTGCTGCCCACCGGCCGCGGCCTGGGCCGCCCCGTGTGAGAGGCGCGGCGCTGTCGGGAGGCGCTCCAGACAGCGCGGGCCTCCGCGGCGTGTGAGATGCCTTAAAATTGTCACATCGTTCAGCAGGCAAGGGCGGCAAGGCTGTGCAGGTACCTCCAGCCCCAGGGCATGGCGCGCGCAGATCGCGAGGAGCGTGACGCGGGTGGCGGGCATTTCGCTGGCTGGGCCGCCCTGGACCGCCCTGCATGAGAGGCGCGCCGCGCGCAGCTGACAGCGCGGGCCTGCGCGCGCGCGCAGATCGCGTGGAGCGTGATGCGCGAGGCGGGCGTGCCGCTGGTGGAGACCTGGAACGAGACGCTGCCGCTGTGGGAGTTCCACCGCGACAACGGCGCCGGCCTGGAGTGCACGCACTACTGCTTCCCCTCCGCGCCGCAGCTCTGGACCTACATCCTGTACGACACGCTGCGCCGCCTGGCCGCCGCCGCCGCGCCGCCCGCGGCCGCCGCGGCGCAGCAGTGAGGGCTCTAGGGCTCCACGACGCGCTGCGGTGGCTCGCCGCGGCGCCGCCCGCGGCCGCCGCCGCGCAGCAGCGAGCGCTCCACGACGCGCTGCGGCGGCTCGCCGCGGCGCCGCCCGCGGCCGCCGCCGCGCAGCAGTGAGCGCCGGGGCGCCGGGGCGGCGGCCGGGGCGAGCGGCGGGCTGTGGCGACGGCCCCGGCGCCGCGGCCTTTGGCGCGTGCGCCACTGGGCATGCGGCGCGCGCGCCGCTGGGCGTGCGGCGCCTGGCCGCCCGCGCTGCTGCGGTCGTCCCTGGCGCTGCAGGGAGAGCTGGGGGCTTGCAGTCCTGCGGGCCTGTTGTGCAGCTCAGCTTGTAGGGCTGTCTGTCCTGTATTTGCAAGCCAGCGTAGTCCACGCTTTGCGCGCCTTGCAGCGCAGTGCCCTGCTGTGAGCATTGCGCGCGCGCCAGCGCAAGGGCGCAGTTGACCGATAACCTGCGGAGCTGACTTAGCTGACCTCGCCATCGCGTCTGTGCGCCGCGTCAGCGGCGGGCCAACCTGTTGCGGGCTGCAGCCGCACCTGCAGCGCGTGCCTGGTCAGAAAGCCTGTGTGTGGGAACGCTTTGGCGCTGCGGTGCCAGTTGTTGTGGCCTCACTACCCGTGCGGTCCTCGGATGGGGTGCCGGAGCTTTGAGCGCCTCTCACACGGCGACGCGGACAATAGCATTCCGTGAAAGCCCAGGTGGCAGGATGCCTTTCATGGGTTCTTGTGCATGGCTGGCCTGGCCGGCTCTGCGCGACTTGCCAGATGCGCCGCCGCGCACCCTGGCAGGCAGCATGTCCGCGGTGGGCCATGGGGACTGCATGTGGGCCATTGCCCGCCATGTGGATGCCACCGTGGGCGGCATTGCGATGGGAGCAAGCGCGCACGGCAGTGGACATTGAGCGTGTGGGTGCATGGTCCCCCGCACCAGCTGCCTGGTGGTCAACTCAATGCATGCGCTGCGGCGCAACATGGGTGTCGTGCATGCCCATCACCAGCGCTCACGGGCCAGCACAGCGACCGTGTTCGGAGATGCCAGCTGCCGCGGGGCTGGCCAGTCTTATGTGAGCTATCAGCGGGGAATGGGATGCACGCATCAGCCGCAAGAGGAAGGCCGCTCGGGGCGCGCTCTACTGGGGGCATGGTAGCTGTTGCTCCAGACCGCCTGCCACATGTTGCACACACTCGGCCCCGCTTCTCGTCTCAGTGTTACAGGAGCCTGTGGATGTGTGCGCGTAGCGCGCACAGGCTCCCGGTTGGCACAGTGAGGCAGTGCTTGCAGCCGCGGGGTGACATCCTGTTTTAGATGCAAGTTTTTTGCACTGCAGCGTCTGTTGCGTGTGTGTCGCATGGCGCGTAGGAGCATTCAGGAGTATGTCGAGCTAGTGGCCTGGGTGTTCTTGTAAGCGCTCGGGTACATGGAAGGCAGGCCAGGTAGATGGCAGCCTCCACGGGGCATTAGCTCATGCATGACTCAGATGCAGGGCGCGCCCTAGCTTCTGGGCTCGAGCTGTGGTCGCGTGCGCTTGCTTCGCGGCATAGGGACGCCAGCGCCAGCAGCAAGTTGTCCGAGCCTGCTTTTAACCTGAGTATAAGCGTGCAACGCAACTGACTCAGTGACACGGTAGTGATGGATGCGCGCCGTGGAGCGCCTTTGCTTGGCATCTGAGCGCACCAAGAGTAGCTTGCCTGCTCGCAACACTGCGCCTGTTCTGCCGCGAACGCGAGCACACCCGGTGAGTCACAGGCGCGTCTGCTTGCCGCCGCGGGTCAACCCCGGACGAACCCCCGCGGCCGGCTTTGAGAACATACGTGATATCTGTATAGAAATGGTCTGCAAAGCAGTGCGGGCTTGGTAACTCGCACCACTGCCAACTTGCACCACTGCAGCGTTCCACACTGCTTATGTCATGATTGGCGAGTGCAGCCATGGCAGTCGCTCCCCTTTCCTCCCTCCCCCAAAGCCTGCTCTTGCTGGCCTCGCAGGTGCGGTGCGCATGCGCCTGGCAGCGGCGCTCGTGCTCTGGGCGGCCGTGGGTACAGCCGGGGCGGGCGCCACGCCCGGCTTCGCGCCCGCCCTAGCGAGCGCAGCAGCCTCTCACGCGAACGTCAGCCTGCCCAGCGCTGACGCGCGGGCTCCCGCTGGCTCCGACGGCAGCGGCGCGGGCTCGGCCCGCGCGCCCGCGCCCCCCGGCGCTGCCGCGCCGGCCCCCGCCGCCGCCGCGGGCGCCGCGCCAATTCCCGCCGCCGCCGCCGCCGCCGCGCCCGCCGCGCCGACTGGCGCTGTTCTGGACCCTGACGCGCCCGGCGGCGCCCTGCTCCCGGTCAGCGCGAGCCCCGGCCGCGTGCCCAGCCCGTCGAGCGCTGCCCCTGCGGCGCTCGACGCCTTCAGCGACGCCGCGGCCGCGCCGGCGCCCGCCGCGGCGGCGCCCGGCCGCCGGCAGTACTCGCCGAGCCACGCCACGCAGCTCCCGGACAGCGCATTGCTGGTCGCCGCGGCGGGCAGCCCGCTGCCGCCGCCGGCGGTTGTGGCGCCTGGCGACGCGCTGCTGACGGCCGCATCGCCGCAGTCGGCCACCAACACCGCGCTCATCACATGGCTGACCATCGTGGGTCCGTGCCCCGCACGCTGCCTCCTAGCCGTCTCACGCCGCCTGCCGTAGCGCACTGTAGAAGGTCGCGCGCAGGCATGCCAGCTGAACCCAGCCGGGCGTCGTGCGCTCGGATCACAAGAGGTTCTTGTATAGCCCTTGCAGCCGGCTGGCAGCGCCGCGCTCATTGTGTGGCTGATCTTTGTGGGATTTTGGCCTGCGCGCCGCCCACCCCCTCCCTGTGATCATCGCCGCGCTCCGCCCAATCCATGCGGCAGGAGCCGCAGGCATTGGGCGGGAGCGTCGTGCATGCCCAAGCACGCAGCCTGTCCCAGACACGGCAGCCGCATGGCGCTGGGACACCGGGGCGCAGATCAGCGGGACTGTTCGCGCCCACCAGCCGGCTCAGATGCCCGAGCGCGCGCGAGCTGAGGCGGCCGGCGCGGCGCCCGGCAGGCGGCGTGGTGGGCGCGGCGCTGGTGGCGAGCAGCGTGCTGCTGCTGACGGACCTCTGGGCCGGCCGCGCGCCCTGCCAGTGCTGCTGGCCGCGCGCGCCGCCGCCGCCGGAAGGCGCGCCAACTGCCCGCACGAGTATGCTGCGGGCATGGAGCTCTGCTGCTCGCATGCGGCTGATGTACGGGTGACCCGCAGCTGAGCGTGGGCTGTGTTGCTGGGGTGCCGCCGCCCGCGCTGCCGCGCCCGGCCCGGCGCCTGCCGCAGCAGGCGCGCCGAGGCGGGGCGCACGCCCTGCATGTCAACAAACCCCAAGCCAGGCGCCCCCGACCCCGCAGCGTCTCAGCGCGCGGCCGCGCGCGCGACTTGGCGCACCCTCCGCACGCCTGCAGGTCTCGTCGAGCAGCCGCGCTACCAGCCCGACCCGCCGTAGGTATGCGCCTAACCCTGAACCTGGCGCGCAGACCCGCCCGGGCGCGCGGGCAGCGGCGCGCGCGAGCTGCGGCTGCCGGTGCTGGTGGGGATGCCGGCAAGGAGGTGGCGGTCGTGATCGGCACGATTCGTCGGGGTGCCATAGGGTTTAGGCCTAACCCTAACCCTGCGCGCAGACCCGCCCGGGCGCGCGGGCAGCGGCGCGCGCGAGCTGCGGCTGCCGGTGCTGGTGGTGATGCCGGGCAAGGAGGTGGCGGTCGCGCACCGGCTGTCCATGGACCGCAGCGCCACCGCCGGCGCGCCGCTGCCGCCCGCCGACGACAGCGTGTTCCCGAAGGCGGGCGCCGCCGCCGACCGTGCGTGGCCCCGTCGCCCCCTCCGCGCCTGCCGGCGAACGTGTCCGGGGGGCATGCGCATGCGGCTGTGTGCGCCCTGTTGTGCATCGCGCGCGCCCGGTCGTGAGGGCGGTCAGCAGAGGCAGAGGAGCGGCCACGGGAGCTGCTGAGGAAGCGCCGCGCGATGCTGTGGTAGGTCTGAGCATGTGGTATGACAGGTCCTGGCCGAGCATATGAGAGGCCTGGGCCGGCGGCAGAGGCGTACATGTCGGCGATGGTGGAGGCGCATCTGCAGCACTGGCGCTCGGAGGCGAGCGCGTGCGCGCCGCCGTCCGCCGCGCCCAGCCGCGAGCTGCCGCCCGTCGCGGCAGCGCACTCGGCGGGCCTGGACGCGGCGGGCGCTGCCACGGCCGCGCCGCTTGCGGCCGCGCCCGGCCGCGAGCCGCCCTGCCTCGGCCCTGATTTGTCCAGGGGCTGCACGGCGGCGGTCCCGCCCGTAGCCCTTGATCGCGCCAGGGTGCTGATGGGGGCGCCGGAGGTGTTGGGGCCCCGAAGTGATACCCTGGCGGACCCTTTGGGTGCGGGCAGCCTAGAAGAGGTTGTGGACCGGGGCGAGGGGTGCCATGAAGGCAGGGGGAGGGGCACATCGATCGTGGAGCGCGGTGCGTTTGCCCGGAGCACATACGCGCAGCGCGGCCGCCCAGCAGCAGTGCAGCCACAAGGGGGCGGCGCCGGGCCTGGGGCCGGGCGCCCAGCCAGCGGCGGGCCGCCGGGCGGCAACCCGCTTGACGGCTGCATGACACGCGGCACAGGGTGTGCTGCCGGGGAAGCAGCAGGCGGTGGGGTCATGGGCGGCAGGCCTGGTGCGTCAGGAGGCGCCGGTGCTCAGCCGGGGCCTGCCCCTGCGACGTCGCATGCGGGGCTGAGCGCGGGGGGCTGCGGCGCCGGCGCGGCGCCGCCGGCCTGGCCCGCGCGCCTGCCCGTGTCGCCCTTCGCGCTGCAGGCCGCGCAGCTGCAACGCAGCTCGTCGGACTGATGCGCCTGGGCGGCGCAGCCCGCGCTCGCCCTTGCGCGTGGGCCACACGTGCGCTGACATGTCCCGCACGCCTGGTGTGCCCGTCCGGCGGGCGTGCCAGGTCGAGCCCGGGACGGCGACCCTGGCCTAATCCCGCCTTGCCTGACCCGTCACGCTATGCGGCAGGAGCCTGCGCCTCGCCGTGTCTGGGGTGTGGCGCGTGTGGCTGCCTCGACTCCTTGCCCCACAAGGAGACCAGGGCGTGAGCAGGTTTGGCTGCGAGTGGCGTGTCGAAAGGACTGCTGTCTGATGCAATATGTGCTGCTGTGGTCAGCACTGGTCCTGGTCAAGCTGATTTGTCAAGCACTGACACCGTGTTTAATCGTGTTAATGGCTCCGGCCAGTGTGCATTGTCCAGGGGCCCAAAGCTGGTGACCGCTCGTCGGTCTTCTTCGGGCTTGGTCGAGGCTGAGAGTTTGTGAACATGCCTGCATGCCTGTGGCGTCAGCATTTGCCGATACTTTCTGTGTGACCAGGTGGGAGGCAGCTGAGATGCTGAGCATGCTTGTGTTCAAAGAATGAGAGACCATTACGAACTGTCTGGTCGTGTGGGCATTCCCACACCTGGTTCCACAAGGTGTGTATTTGGCTGAGCTGTAGCCTGGAAGGTTTGCCAGAATTGCCTTCCCTCACACTGCCTGTATGTGTGTACGTGATTGAAAGCGGTGAACCTGATTGCCGTATACCTCAATGTAAGTCATTACTGCGGTGAGCTCTCATGCCATCCCAGTGCTGAAACATGCAAGTATTTTTTTGCCAGTTTGCGTGCATGTATTTTTTGCAGTTTGCATGCAAGTGTCTGGTGTAAAGCTCAACCTGACTGCGTGTTCAGCGCGATGCCCCAGCGAGTGGTGCAGAGCGCACGCATCACATGCGTTGCCTCTTTGCCGTAACTGGCAGTGTTGTAACCCAGACCACAACACTGGCAATGCATCCTGCCGCGCTAATGAGGCCCTCATGAGGCAGATGATGACAATTTTTCTTTCATATTGCTTTTCTATTGACATAATTTGGCCAAGCTTGCCAGTGCAGGCTGTGTAGCCAAGCCCAACCTCGCCGTCCCGCGTTTGCTAAGGCGTGTGCCGTGCGCGCTGGCAGCTTGCTGCTTTTCTCGCACTGGGACGCCACTGCTGGGCCACGTTGGGCGGATGTGCTAGCTCCACTCTCAAGCACGTCACCCGCATGCGCAACCTCAGCCGCCTCCTGCACTCTGCGCGGCCCTTTGCTCGCGTCTCAGCGATGAGCGCCCCGGCGACGGCAATGCCGCGTGTGGCTGTCGTGGGAGGCGGCCTGGCCGGCCTGGCGTGTGCGAGCGAGCTGCAGGGCGCCGGCATCGCGGCGCACGTCTTCGACATGGGGTCGCGGGGGCCGGGTCAGTTCCTGCGCTTGACGCACTGCAAGTGCATGCCCCGTCTGCTGCATCCTGTAGCATGCTTGACGTGCGTCCTGCGCTCTGCGCTAGCTGTCGTGTGTCGCTCATCCCTCGCTTCTATACAATTCAAGCACACCGTGGGCCTGCGCGTGCGAAGGAGGGCGGGCCTCGACGCGGCGCACCAGCGGCTTCCAGTTTGACCACGGCCTGCAGTTCATGCAAGCCTCGACGCCAGAGTTCGCCGCTGTGCTCGACGGCTGGCGGGAGCTGGGTGCGTCCGCCTGTACTGATGGCATGTTGCTAAGTGCTGAAGTTCGCTTCGCAACTCGTCTGTGAGAACCATGCCAAGCACCCGGTAGGCGCCCTGCGGCCTGCTTCTCCTCGCTCCCACCGCCTCCCTCTCCCCGCCAGTGTAGGCGCCGCGGCCGAGTGGCGGGGGCGCTTTGGCGAGCTGCGCGCCGCGGACGGCGGCCTGAGCGCGGCGCCCGCCGCGGCTGCCGCGGACGGCGAGGGCGCCGGCCCGGGCTTCTGCGGCTTCCTGACCGCCAGCCCGGCCTACGTCGGCGTGCCCGGCATGGACGCCGTGTGCCGGCACCTGGCGCGCGCGCCGGGCCTCCAGGTGTCCTGGGACACGCGGGTGCGGCCCCCGCTTGCACCTGCGCCTTGACACAGTCCCCACTTGTCCGGTCCTCCTATGTGGTGTGCAGGCGCAAGCTGTGCCTCACATGGCCTAGCGAGTCCGCGCCTTGCCTTTCTGGCAGCTGTAACATGACACCCACACTGTGCGGTCCTCCATCATGGAAGAGCGCAAGCTGTGTAATACCACATGCACAACGTGAAGCTGCATTTAAGTCTGGTTAATTTTATGTTGTCTCTCAGGTGTGCGTGTGCTTCTGGCACGGCACCAGAATCACTCTGATGTTGTTCATGTGGCCTGCTCGAAACAGGGCGTGTGCAACACGTATGGTTTTAGTAGGAAGCGCTTCTGCAGCACAGGCTGGTGTGCAACAGGCAGTCAAGACGGGCGCTTATAGCCTGACCATGAGAGCTGCCTGCAGGTGCACGCTGCGGAGAGGTGTGACGCGGACGGCTTGTGGCAGCTGACGGCACGCCATGGCGGCCACGACGCCGTGCACTCGGGCTTCCACGGGCTGGTACTCGCAGACATCATGGCCGTGCGCGACAGTGCGGGCCTGCGCCGCGGCCTCCTGTGGCGCAACTCGTCAGAGGTGGGCGTGCCAATGCTGCATGCGCAGCCTCGCACCAGCTGCAGCACCCAGCTCCAAGAAGATGCCGCATTTTCAGCTGCTTTTTAATTGCCGCCAGCAACATGCGGGTCGCACCCAGCTGCCTATTCTTTTCTTTGTGAGTTGAGTTGTGTCTCCTGCTTCTTGCCAGCAGTGCTGCTAAAAGGTGCAACCTGCGTTTGCCGTACAGGCAACAAAGCGTCTGTTGAGCACCTTGGAGACTGACAGCCCTGGCGCAGGCGCGCCTGGCACAGTCGACCTGGGCGCGGCGGGCGGCTGCGAGCTCGTGGCGCGGCTGCGCGCCGTGCGCGCCGCGCCGGCCTTCTCCCTGATGGTTGCGCTGCCGCGCGCGGTGCCGTGCAAACCTTGCGTCGACCCCGTCGAGCAGCCCCGCCTCGCCGACAGCTCCGACGGGGCGAGCGCTGCCGTCGGCGCCTCCGCGTTTGACGCAGCGACGGTGGCCGGCTCGCGCGAGCTGGCGTGGGTGGCCTGCGACAGCAGCAAGCCCGGTGCGCCGCTGCTGACTCGCCAGACCTCACCGCGCCAGCATCCGTCAGTGTGTGTTCACAGTCCACTGTGCCGTGCCGCTGGCCTCTGTCAGCTGTCAGAGCATGCTGGCGCGTCTCCCCCTGCTTGCGCGGCGCGCAGCGCCTGGCGAGCAGTGCGGTGCTGGTGATGCGCCGTGTTTTTGCACACAATATTGACAATATTTTGCACACAATTTTGACACGAACTTAGGTACATGACGGGCATATGTGCTAGGGAGGCATGTGTGAGCGCCTCTTGGCCTGCGCAGGCCGCAGCCGAACAGACGGCATGCAGTGCTGGGTGGCGGTGTCTACCGAGGCATTTGCTCGCGAGCTCATTGCCGCTGGCGCCGGGCAGCTGCCTGCGGAGCTGGATGCGGGGAGCAGCGGGACAGCGGAGGCGCGCAGCAGCAGCGGCGCGCTGCCGGACGCTGAAACGCGCAGCGCTGGACCCGGGAAGCCAGCGGGGCCGCCGGGGCGCCCCGCGGCGGGCGCCCGCCTGCCGCCCGCGTCGCCCGCGCTGCTCGGCGCGGCCGCGGACGCGCTGTGGCCACCGCTGCGCGCGCTGCTGGCGCGCGCACACGGGTGCGCGCCGCCCCGCGTCAGCCTGATGGTGACGTTGTATGAGTCCAGAATTGCTTTTCTGTGCAAGATTAGCGTGCGTGCAGTCCTGCGATGCGGGCTCCGGCGGCTGCCCATGTTTCTCAGCGCACAGGTGTGTGCCAGGTGAGCCTGCACTTGGCGCCGGTAACCCAAATGAATGTGCCTAGGCAGGGCAACCACCGCTGCCTGCTGACTGCGCAGGTGCAGCGAGGGCGAGGTGCCGCAGCCGGTGCACCTGACCGCGCAGCGCTGGGGCGGCGGCTTCAAGGTCGGCGGCCTGCCCGAGGCGCGTTCCGCCCCGTCGCTTGTTGCTGCACACGCTGGGAGATAGCATGGTCCATGCCCCCAACTATGTGACTCGCGCCTTGTGGCAGGTGGTGGAAATGTCACGTCAAATACTCTTAGTTTAGCTGGTGCACCACATGGGCATCACTTTGTGTTTGCCGTAAGCAGCTCAATAGCCTGGGCGCGGCTGCACGTGACCCCGCACCGCTGGCGGCAGGCGTGCGGCTTCGAACGGGAGCTCGCGCTGGCCGCGTGCGGCGACTTCTGCGGGCCGCCCAACGCGGAGGGCGCCATGCTCAGCGGGCGGGCGGCGGCGCGGGCGATGGCTGGGGCCTTGCAGGGGAGGGGGTCCAGCTAGGGCTGCTGTCTGGGGCTTTGCAAAAGGGAGCTAGTAATCTGCAGAGCAGAATCTGCACTGAAGCAGCTCTGGATGCATCGTGAGGCTGTAGCAACCTAGTCTGGTGCAAAACTGAGGAACCTGACAGCATCAAGCGCGCATACAGACTGTCGCGCTCTGTGCAGTGCGACCACTTTAAAAACAAGTTGCACAGCGAGCCACGTGTGTACGCAGGCTCTGGAGACAGCCGGGCGCTGTTGCTGGTCAGTGCTGGAGTGCAGCGCTTCCTGAGCAGACTCTGTTGCTGGGGCACCGGGACTTCCGGCAGCGCACAGTGTGACGTTGGGCAGCTCTATGAGACTGCCGCAAGGCGCCACAACGGGCAGCAGACGACATCACGTATCATGCAGCTGACGCAATGACATGCACAGCCGGGGGAGCCCCCGCCCATGCAGCGGCGGACGCGGCACGCTGCGCCAGCAGTCGCCAATGTGGCGCCTAGGCCGTGTATTGCCACTGCACAGCCCCGCGAGCAGCGGCGCAGCCTGGTCTGGCCTCTGGAATGCTTTGGCGGGCCGCATCAGCAAGCAGCGCGTTGCCGCTGTCGCAGCGCCCCCGCGCCAGGAGCCGGCTTCCAGTGCAGGGGCCGCCCGCACTGGGACTGTGCTGCTCGTGGAATCCCCCGCGAAGGCCAAGAAGATCCAGCAGTACCTCGGCGACCAATACACGGCGCGGCCTTGCCCGCGGGCTCTACGCAGCTGTTTTTGAGCGGCCTGCGAACCTGCCAGCAGGGCGCAGCAGTGTGGCTGGTCACGCGCATGGTCACGCGCACGCGCTTAAGCGCCGCGGCAGCGGTGTCCCGTGTTTCCGGGTTGCCAGCAGCCAGGCGACATAGGAGACCTGCTGTTTGGCTGTGGCCAGGGCGGGGCGCGGCTGCTGCAGCCCTGCCTGCGCCGCGCTGTGCTGCTGTGCAGCCTCGCCGGCTGCGACCCTCCCTGCCCGGGCGCGACCGCGTGCCGGCCGTCGCGGTAGGTGCTGGCCAGCTACGGGCACGTGCGCGACCTGCCGGCGCGCGGCGCGGCGGTGCGCCCCGACGAGGGCTTTGCGCTGCGCTGGGCGCTGCTGCCGGGCGCGGCCGAGCGGCTGGCTGCGCTGGCGGCCGCGGCGCGGCGCGCGGCGCGCCTGGTGCTAGCCACCGACCCCGACCGCGAGGGCGAGGCCATCGCGTGGCACGTCACGCAGGAGCTGCAGGCGCGCGCGGCACTGTGCGCCGCTCTCGAGCTTCATACAGTGGGCAGGCTGCTATGCATGCCGAATGAGAGTTGGCGACCGGCAGCCGCATGTGGCCGGCCCGTGCCGCGTGCGCTGGGCGCAAGCAGCGCTGTGCTCAGCCGGCCGGGCCTGGCCGCGCTCACCTGCGCGCGCGCGCGTACTGTAGGACAATTACGGCAAAAGCAGCGCTGTGCTCAGCCGGCCGGGCCTGGCCGCGCTCACCAGCGCGCGCGCGTGCGGCAGGGACAATTATAGGAAAAGCAGCGCTGTGCTCAGCCGGCCAGGCCAGGTCGCGCTCACCAGCGCGCGCGCGTGCAGCAGGAGGACAGCCACGGCGCGCTGGCGGGCGTGGACGTGGCGCGCATCGCGTTCACGGAGGTGACGCAGCGCGCGGTGCTGGCCGCGCTGGCGCAGCCGCGGCCGGTGCGGCCGCGCCCGCGCTGCGCAGCGCGCGTGTGTGCGGTCCATTCGCGCAAGCCCATTCAGGCGTGAGTAGAACAATGCAATGTTGGAAAGGGGGACAAAAAAGTCCATATGGCCTGTGCTGCCGCTGCTGCAGCGGCCAGCTCGTCGCCCTGCGCGCGCGCGCGAGCGAGCATGAGTACCCGCACGACCTTCCCGCACAGCCCCATCCCCCCGACGCCCCGAGCCTGCCAAGGGACGCACACAGCGCGTCCCTCTGCTTCTATTTTGGGTCAGGGTTAGGGTTCAAGCTTGGGGTACGTATCACTGGCGCGTGTGCAGGTGAGCCAGGCGCTCGTGGACGCGTACCTGGCGCGCCGCGTGCTGGACCACCTGCTGGGCATCGAGCTGTCGCAGCTGCTCTGGCGCAAGCTGCCGGGCGCCACGTCGGCAGGCGCGCCGCGCGCCGCGCGGCAGTGCGGGCTGGCGCCGCGGCGCACTGTGTTGGGGGGGCGCAAGGCTCGCACGCGCGCAAAGGACGTCTGAGCTTTTCCTCTGTGCTTGAATGGAACGAGTACGCGCGGTACTGGCCCCTCCATGGCAAAGGGTTGTGTTAGAGCAGCGGTGCGCAACGGCGCTTTGAGCGGGCGCCTCTGTCACAAGGTGAGCAGGGGCATGGCGCGTCACGACCGATCCCGCGTCGCGCCTGGGCGCCCGCTCCGCGGCCGCAATCCGGCGCAGCAACGGGGCGTGCAGGGCGCGTGCAGTCCGTGGCGCTGCGGCTGGTTGCGGAGCGCGAGGCCGAGATTGAGGCGCATGTGCCTCGCGAGTACTGGAGCGTGGCCGCGCGCCTGCGCGCCCCGGGCGGCGCCGCGTTCGACGCGCGCCTCGTGCAGGCGCGCGCGCGCCGGCTCTGGGTGCATGGGGTCACGCTGAGCGCATGCGCACTCGTTAGGGTTTGTGCCGAGCGCCGCACGCTCGTTGGGTTGATGCAGAGCGCCTGCGCACCATGGAGGCTTCCCGCGAAGCGCTGCATGTCGTGCAGGGTTTGCGCCTTGCTCAGAGCTGGTTCCTCGGTCTGCACCTCCGGGTCGTCTGCTGAGCATGTCGTAGGTCTAATACAGGCTGCTGCTGGCGCGCGCCTGGTGCCCATGCGCATGCTTCAAGCTTTGCGACAGCCGCTTCAAGAAGCTGTGCGTGTGCAGGTCGATGGGGCGCCTGTCGGCAAGGACGGCCTGGATGAGGCGGCGGCGCGCACGGCAGTCGAGAGCTTGACCGCGGCGCCAGCGCTTCAGGCAAGCCGTCCCCAGCGCAGCTGTTCATAGTGGTTGTCACACCTTTGCATGTGCAGACTCTGCAACACTGCTGTGTGCGCATTAGTGTGGGGCGCCTGCGCTGCTCCACATGCTCTAGGGTATCGGCCAACTCAGGGTTGGCAGCCGCTCGTGAACGTTAGGCAGGCATGCATCTCATGAGCTGCAGAAAATTGTTTCTTGGCTGAGTGCATGTCAAGACTTCCGGTATAGGCTCTCGCACTTTCCTCCGCCACCTGGCTCCCGCTCTCACGACTGTGACAGCTATCGCGGCAGGTGCGCAACAGCAGCCCAAGACCTTGAAACGTGCTGCGCTGGGGCCAGGTGACGGCAGTGGCGCAGCGCGAGCAGGCGCGGCGGCCGGCGCCGCCGTTCACGACGTCCACGCTGCAGCAGGAGGCGTCCGCCAAGCTGGGCCTGAGCCCCGCGCGCACCATGGCGCTCGCGCAGCAGCTGTACGAGGGCGTCGAGGAGGCCGGCGGTGCGCACGCGCGCCCGGGGGATCCGAGGGAGGGGAAGGAGGGGACCATGGCGCTCGCGCAGCAGCTGCACGAGGGCGTCGAGGAGGCCGGCGGTGCGCACGCGCGCCCGGGGGATCCGAGGGAGGGGAAGGAGGGGACCATGGCGCTCGCGCAGCAGCTGCACGAGG
>JAABUV010002459.1_pt1 | contig 25017 bp, 38 predicted proteins | sample 5559971 | NCBI WGS metagenome assembly JAABUV01 (sample SAMN10711881, study PRJNA513362) | rock metagenome | isolation source: Antarctica rocks | place: Antarctica: Victoria Land, Knobhead nord | collected 2015-12-19
TGTGGAAGTTCCATCACGGGTAGCCGGCATCAGTGGTACCTGATGCACGCTGGCTGGCAGTGATGGAACTTCTACACCCGAACGTGACGCAAAAACGTCCCAGGCAGCCCACGCTTGGCGCTTGTTTTTGTTTTTGTCACTGCCCTAAACGGGTTGCTCGAAGAGCCTGCCGCCCGCTTTCGGCTCGAATGCTGCGGCCGCATTAGACTCCCTGCTGCGCGCGCCTCGGCGGGGCGGCCGCGCGGCAGCCGTGCGCGGCGCGGCGGGCAAGGCGGCAGGCAAGGCGCGGCGGGCAAGGCGGCGCGCGCGCGCGCGCAGGCGCGCACGACGTGGACACGCACTTCCGGCAGGCGCCCTTCGCGGACAACATCCCGGTGCTGCTGGGCCTGACGGGCGTGTGGAACACCACGTTCCTGGGCTACTCCTCGCTCGCCATCCTGCCGTACACGCAGGCGCTGTCCAAGCTCGCGCCGCACATCCAGCAGGCGCGCGCCCGCGCGGCCGCCCGCCCGCTGCACGCGCACGCGCAGCGCGGCGCGGGGATGCGCCCTCTCACCTGGGATACTGACGCAGGGCGCGTGCAGAGCTGGCGGCCCGTCCTTATGTGGCGTTAAGTGCTTGCAAGGAAAGTTTGCAAGCGTAGAGCCTCCGCGCTGCTTGTCAGGATAAGCTGACAGGATTTGCAGCAGCGTGCATGCGCAACACCGAGCGCAGGCGTATCCGCGCCTTGTCCCGGGGGCTGACGCGCGGCAGCCGCCGCCGCGCCAGGTGTCCATGGAGAGCAACGGCAAGGGCGTGGCCACGGACGGCTCGCGGCTGCCGTTCAAGGCGGGCGAGATCGACTTTGGCGAGCCGGGCACGAACGGGCAGCACAGCTTCTACCAGCTCATCCACCAGGGCCGCGTGGTGCCGTGCGAGTTCATCGGCCTGGTGAAGAGCCAGCAGAGCGTGTACCTCAAGGCGCGCCCCCGGCCGCGCGCATGCGCGCGCCCGGCCCGCCCGCGCTCGGCGCCGCGCGAGCTGCGCGCCCGACAGCCGAGAGGAGGCCAGCGCGACGGAGCCGCCTGACGTGTCCTCCTGGTGTACAGCCGGATGTCAGCTGCGCCAGGTGTCGGTTGACAAGAGGGGTTGGCGCGCAGCGGTGCGTCACAGATGGTAGGGTTTGGGTAGGTCGCACGCCCCCGTCGACGGGCGGCTGGCTGCGCGCGGGGCGCAGGGCGAGGTGGTGTCCAACCACGACGAGCTCATGTGCAACTTCTTCGCGCAAGCCGACGCGCTGGCGACCGGCAAGACGCCCGTGGAGCTGCGCGCGGAGAACGTGCCCGACTCGCTCATCCCGCACAAGACGTTCACCGGCAACCGGCCGTCCACCTCGCTGCTGCTGCCCGAGCTGACCGCGTTCACGACGGGCCAGATCCTGTCGCTGTACGAGAACCGCATCGCGGTGCAGGCGCGCCTCCCCTCCCCGTCCGCGGCGACGGCAGCCTGGCCGCCGATGGAATGCGTGGGCCGCCGGTGGCGCACCAGCGTTTGCAGCGGGTGCAGAGTTTGGTGACGCGTCGTTTGGAGCAGCTTGTGAGCCTCGGCCCTTCTGTATGGCCACGCGGCGGCACTGACTACTCGGCGCTCGGCCCATCGTGCTGTTTGCACCAGCGGTGGCCTGCCGCGCGTCCGGCTCGGGCCGCCCTGCACCTGGCTGGGGCAGGCGCCTCGGACGGCGTCAGCCGCTGTGCTCGGGCACTTCCGCAGGCGCCGCGGGGCGCCGAGCGTGCGGCAGATGAAGCCCTGCGCGGGCGGCGCAGGGCTTCATCTGGGGCATCAACTCGTTCGACCAGTGGGGCGTGGAGCTGGGCAAGGTGCTGGCGAGCAAGGTGCGCGCGGAGGTGCACGCCTGCCGCACCAAGAGCCGCAACGTGCTGCCCTCGGACGGCTTCAACGCGTCCACCACGCGCCTGCTCAACCGGTGCGCCGCGCGCCGCGGCCGGTCGCCACGGCCGGCGGGCCGCATCGATTCCTGCCGCTGTGGCTGTTGCTCGGGCTGCGCGCTGTGCTTGGCTGTTTGCTTTTGCGCGCAGACCCGCCACAGACGCCGCCGGGAGAGCATGCATGCCCGCCATGTCTGCTAGCGCGCCGCAGCGGCATGTGCCTGGTCATGCAGTGCAGTGCATAGCTCAGGCCTGGCGCTGTCTGCGCAGGTACCTGGAGGGCAAGGCGCGGCTGCTGTACCCGGAGCCAGAGGACGTGTTCCCGTGCGACTTGATAGACTCGGACACCTGCCGCCCGCCCTCGTCGTACGTGTGAGGCTGAGGAGGCAGTGAGGGCGCCCGAGCCGGCCAGGGGGCCGCATGCGGCAAATGGTTTGTGCAGCGAGCGGAGACGCAGCCTGTTTGTGCAGGACCTTTTCAGAGTAGGCAACTGCCACTGCCCTAGCGCGGGCCCGCCAGTGCTGTGTTTGGCAGGGTGGTCATGAAATGCTACACCAGGTCGTGTGCTAACGTTCACTGAATGTGACATGCTCAGGTCTGTGAAAGGCAACAGTACTTGTCTATCTAGCCAACTTTAGAAAGGGAGAAGATAGTCGAGGCCTTAAAAAAAGACCCTATCAGGGCTCGCTGAGCAAGAAGCGCGGGCTTTTGCTCGGGAGACCGACGCCTGCCTCCCGACGTCGCGCGCTTCGAACCAAGGAGTAGACAGGCTGTCAAAAGTGACCAGCGTTGCTGCCGAGATCTGCCCGAGGTCGAAGTACATTGATCGGCGCTGGCTTTGGAGGGCAGCTGCGAATTCTGGGACTCTTGCAGCTGTGACCAACCCCCTTGGCAGCGACCAGGTGTGCACTCGTTTGCGACGGCAAGTAACATGTACCAGGAGCAGCGCTCGCTGGCAGGAAGAGGGACAATTGTGCGCTGCCACGCACTTGCCGCCACGCACTTGCCGGCCACATGCGAGCGCTTGAGCTCTGTGTCCCGGCCGCTGTAGTTTACATAGTAATTGCATGGTCAGGACCTGGTTGCAAGCAGAGAGCGGCGCAGCTCGGGCAGTCACTTGACACGACCTGTGCAGCTGCGCGCGCCTCTGATTGCCTGCTAGCTGCTTGTATGTGGGTGTCATGTGCCCCATGCCAAGGAGTAAATCTGCATGCACACCTGTGCGCACGTGAGGAAGGACACTGCCCCACAGCCCCGCTTCTGTGCGGTGCAGGTGTCACAGAGGAGGTCTGCAGGTTAGTGGGAGTTGTGCGTGGGAGCCTGGGCTGCGGCGCAGCGCTGGCGCGCCAGCGCGGCGCTGAGCGAGGTGCACGCGCCGCGCCGCGCAGCCGCAGCATGGCTGCATAATGTCCGACATCACAGACGAGAGGGGGACCTACGGCGCCGGCCCCGCGCGGAGGCGCAGCGGCACCCGCAGCGGCACGCGCAGCGCCGCCGCCAAGTCTCCCACCGTCGCGACTCCCGCCGGCGCCACAGGTCCGCCAAACCACACACGGCGCCTAGGCTCGGGCAACACTCAGCCTCGCCTGCTGTCTGCCCGCCTGTTGAACGTGCACGGCACGCTGCACTCACAGGCGCCGCGCTGGGCTCAGCCGGACAGCCTCGCGCCGCGCAGGCAGCTGCCGCTACGACAGCTCGCTCGGCCTGCTCACCAAGAAGTTTGTGGCGCTGGTGGAGGGCGCGCCCGACGGCGTGCTGGACCTGAACAAGGCGGCCGAGGCGCTAAACGTGCGGCGCCCCGCCTGCTGTCTGATGCGCGCTTTTAGTGATGCTGTGCCGCATGCTCTGCGCACGCTCCTGTCATACGCCGTACCCGGATGCAGGTGTCATGGCGCCTTGCTGGTACAGTGCCTGAGGCCAGAGGTCCAGGCTCGGCCGCAGTCCTGGCACGGGGGGCCGGCGCGGGCGAGCGGGCGGCCTGCGCGCGTGGCAGGTCCAGAAGCGGCGCATCTACGACATCACCAACGTGCTGGAGGGCATCGGCCTGATCGAGAAGAAGTCGAAGAACCATGTGCAGTGGCGGCCGGCCGCGGGCGCCGCCGGCGAGGACGACGGCGGCGAGCACGCGCCGCTGGAGGCGGAGGTGTCGCAGATGCAGGTGGCCGCTGCCCCCAGGCTTGCGTAGCCCGACAGATTGACGCCCGTCAGGCTCCGGTGCCGGCATCTGTCTATTGCGACTGGGATGCACAGCAAGCGGACCTGGCGCCAGGACCAGTTTGTTGCGATGCTGGGATGCACAGCAACCGGGCAAGTGCTCACAAGAGGCTTGGATGGCGCTGCACAGCCTGCACTCCAGAAGCTGTGTCTGCAGTGCTCACAGCCCCTACTGAGCACCTGGTGCCTGGGCGCAGCCGTGCTTTGAGCAGATTGGGGCAGCTGCGGCCGGGCACAGGCAAGGCGCCGTGATGCCCGCCGCCCGCGGCGCAGGACGACTCGGCGATGCTGGAGCAGCACATCGCGCGCGTGCGCGCCAGCATCGCGGCCATGACCGACAGCCCGGCCAACAAGGAGCGCCTGTTCGTGACCAACGAGGACATCCTGGGCCTGCCCAGCGTAGCCGGCGACAACGTGTTTGCCGTCACCGCGCCGCAGGGCACCAGCCTGGTCGTGCCCGACCCCGACGCCAACCTGGGCGCCAGCGGCGAGCGCCACTACCAGTGCGCGGGCCCCTGCCGGCTGCCTGGATCAGGCGGGGACGGCAGTCCTTCAAACGCATCACCGGGTGATGCATCCAGTGCCGGAGGGTGAGCGCGGGACGGGCGCCCCCCCCCCGACTGTGCCAGAGTGCCGCCCTGCCACCCTCTTTAATACGACTCTACAGAGAGCTCTGCCTGAATCATGCATGAGCTTTGCCGTGAGATGCTCTTATCAAGGCCGGCAGGCTGTGCGGCGCCATGGCAAGCTGTGCGGCGCCGAGCCGCGCGCGGCGCCCCCGCGCAGGGCCAAGCTCTCCAGCGACACCGACGCGATCGAGATCTTCCTGGTCACGCCGCAGACGCCCCAGGGCGCGGCCGGCGGCGCCGCGCCGCCCGACGCCGCGCGCAAGGCGCACGAGCGGGAGGCCGGCGGCGCGGGCGCCGCCGCCGCGCCGCCCGCGCGCACGCCGCCGCCGCTGCTCAAGCACGAGGGCAGGCCGCGCTTCCCGGCCGGTGAGCGCCGGGCTGCGCGCGCCGCAGGGCGGGCCGCCTGGTCTGGGCAGCGGGCGCGGCTGCAGTGCGCGCAGTCGTGCGGCTGGCAGCCGAGAGCTCTGCGGCTGCTCTGCACGCAGCCGTCCGTGCCGGGAGCAGCCTGTCAAGAGTGCTGAGCAGGCTGAGCATCAGGCTCTGTGCAGCAGTTTGTGAGGCGACATGCATGACAGGCCGAGCGGCCTCGCTGGACCGCCAGCTCGGCATGCCGAGTGTATGCTGAGGCGCTGCGCGCACAACCCGCAGCTCATGCTACACGCTGCACATGCAGCACATGCACCGAGGAGCGCCACGCGCGGCAGGCGTTGCGGCCGGCGTCGCGCAGGGCATCATGGCGGCCCCGGGTGCGCAGGCGGGCGGCCTGGGCGGCCTGCACTCCGCGGTCGCAGGCCTGGCCAGCCTGGCGGGCGCGGCGGGCACGCCCGCGCAGCTGCACACGGGCGAACTGGACCCCAGCGCCTGCTGGTGCGCCCCGAGCAGGCCCTTGCATTGGCGGTCTTGCTGGTGGGGGGTTGCAGGTTAGGGTAGGGTAGGGTAGGGAGGGTCTTGCGGGCGTGCTGCAGGGCGCCCGGCTGCGCATGCAGGGCGGCGTCGACAGCGCCGAGTGGCGGCGTGGGAGCGCGCTGCGCGGGGCATGCAGGCAGCTCACACACCTATGCCTGGCACAGCTGCACGCCGTTACTGACCCACTGGGACTGGTGTTGCGCCCTTGTGGCAAGGCAACGCGCAAGCATATGCTGCGAACGTGGGGTCGGACGTGCCTGCGCTTCTACCCCTGCGTCACGTGCACCTGGTGTTGTGGAGCCGCATGCTTTGCTTGTCCTGTGCCAGCAGCTGTGCTGCTGCCTGCTGCTGGGATGTTGTCAAAGCCTGGCAGGTGCGCAAGCGGCCGCGCTGTGCGTCGGCTGCTCCTCTTGCGTGGCACTGGACAGACGCGTGGCGGCGTGTCGCGCTGGAACAGTGCGTGGGTCATTATTGCCAGGCTGTTTGCGCGCCTGACCGGACACGCCTGTTGCCGCCGCGCCGCAGGTACGACTCAGACATGCCGTCCGCGCTCGGCGTGGCCGACATCTTCGCCGACGTGCCCGGCCACGGGATGTAGCGCGGCCGCGAGCCGCGGCCTGCCGGTGAGCCGCCGACTGCGCCTGCCCCTGCGACGCAGCGCCTTGGCGCGCCGCGCTTGCTGGAGCGCATGCTGGGCCACGGATGCGGGCGCAGACACCCAGCCTTTGCAGCTTGGCTGCATTGCTGCCTGTTGCTCCTCCACCGCGGCGACCTGCTAGCTGCGCCGGTCTGTTGTATGAAGTCTGTGAGACGACCTCAACAGTGTTGCTGAGAGCGCGCCGCTGGCCACCAGGCAGTGCCCGGCAGTGCTGTTCACTCTGCCAAGCACAGTGCGCCCCGCACAGAGTGCAGGCCCCCATGGCGACGCGGGCGGCGGCCTGTGCCTGCACCCGGCTGCTACAGCCTTGCTGCTTTCACTTTGTTTTGCTTGCTATGTGCCCCGTCAGTGCCAGTGCACTGACAACGCTACTTTCCGAGCAGCAGGCCTCAGTGTTTTGGTTCTTACTTTGCTGGTTGTCAACTTGCGGTCGCCCTGCTATATGGAGCACTCTGCTCCTGCCGTGTGCCTGCATGGGAAGTCCCAACTTGACATGCGCTGCAAAGGCATATTGCACGTGCCGCACAAGCGTATGTAAGCCAGATGCAGCATAGTGTGTTTGAATTTGGTTCAACGTGTGGTCAGAGCTCACACTGTGCATTGCGTGCTCACACGACTTGACACGTGACAGCCCTGTCGGTGTACCAGCCCCGACTGAGAACTTCTGCTCACGCATGCATGTCTGCCGCACAGCGCCGCCTACAGGCTGTGACTGCGCAGCCGCACTGTCTGCTGCACAAGGTGGGGACGCAGCAGTGCTGGAAGTCTGGCCCACCGGCCAGAAAAAGGAAAAAAAAGGCTCTGCGTGTTTCGTCATGGTCCCACCAGCTGTTGGAAAAACATACACAGATCAGCTACCGCCTGATGCAAAATAAAGCATCCCATAATGGAAGGGTAGGGTCGACACCTGTGAAGCGCTTTGCCAGGCCTTGCAGCCCGTGCGGAGAAAAAATACAGCAGCAGGCATCAGCAGGCTTCCAGATCGAGAAGAGTTGCCGCCATGATGGGGATCCAGAACTTGCTGTGCGTGCTCTTTGCTGCCCTGCTCTTCACGCTGGCGCCGGTGCAGGGCCAGTGGTGGGGGTGCGCTCCCGCTCCTCTGCCCGCTGGGCAACAGGGAGCGATGCCGGCCCTCCCGCCCGAGGGCCTGGCGTGACCATGAAGCCGCCTGCATGCGGGCCCGGCTGCCTCTGCGGTACCGGAACTTTACTGCTGCTCCGTGGGTCTCTGCCGCGGCTTTGGAGAGAGCTCTAACGAGCTGCTATGCTGGCTTCGGCCCGAGCGGCGAGAGTTATGGGCCACTGCTGCCAGTTGCGGCACGGCGGCCAGTCTCGCACTTTCGGAGCTGACAGAGTGTGAAGTGTGCTTGGCAGTGCTCGGAGGCTGTCATGGGTCGCTTAGGCAAGGGAGGCCTCATCCCATGGCCGGGTGCCCATGCCTGGCATGGGCTCTTGCGCATGCGCGTCGTGTGTATGTTGATTGCTTGCGGTAGACGTCTGTATCGCAACCGCAAGGTGGATGTTGCTACGTTTGTGGTCTGCGGATCAGGCCAGGTGGCGCAGGCGCCTTATACAATCCCGAAAGTGTGTGCGGGCGCGTTGCCGCGCAGAGCGTGTACATGAGGGTGGATGTTGAGGAGATGTGCAATCCGTCTCTCCGCAGCGTGCTGGGATGTCAAACCAGGTGTTGGCTGACAACAGCTGTGCGGGGTTGCGCGCAGAGGCTGGGGCGGCTACCGCGGGTATGTACAACGTAGCAGCCGCCCGCCTTCCCTGGCTGTGTGCTCAGTTGTGTTGTGTCCTGCGGCAACGTGGTGCAGTGTCAAGACAACAGCAACAAGACATTGCTGCTGGACTGCGTGGTGCGGTGTGTGGTCAATATTTGGCCTGGTCCTAAACTGAACACGTGGCGCCAGGCACGGCCACGGCCACTACGGCCACGGCCACGGCCACTATGGGTGCGCACGCTGGTCTGTTGGAGCGCGCAACTGAGCGTTTTGGGCGTGTTGAGAACTGCTCCTAGAGGTTTAGCAAGGTCAAAGCTAGACAGTGCTGGGAGGCGAGCATCGCTTTTGACACTGCACACTGTTTGTGCCACTAGTCGCGGCTGCCCAGTAATCCAATGGAATGGATCTGCAGCCTGCGCACGACGCGTCACTGACCGAAGTAAGGGCTCACCTGAAGTAGAAGCTGGGGGTAATTGCAGGCATGGTCATGGCCATGGGCATTACTATGGCCGCCACCTGTTGCAGCATGGGCATGGGCATGGGCACGGGTGCTGGCCTGTGTTGGCTGCTTTTGCATGCTGGTGCCCGTCTTGATTGTGGTGTCTTCTACTTGGGGTGTCTTTCATTGTACACTGTATGTCATGCAGCGTGCCAGCGTCATGCGTGGTTGAGGCTGGTCAGTAGGCCTATCTGACCGCACCCTTGCTATGTCGTGCAGGCACGGCCACGGCCGCGGCTATGGCCACGGCCACGGCCACGGCCACGGTCACGGCCACTACGGCCGCAAGATGCTGCAGCACTACGGCCACGGGTGGGCGCCCTGTGCTGGTGGCTCGCCCCTTGCCTGTCGTGCAGTTGCACCTGTGAAGACCTTGTGTAGGCCTGCAGATTGACCACCTGCCTTTTTATGTTACAGCAAGTCTGCCATATTGTCTAATGTAATACAAGTGTTGGTCGGATTTTGCTTGACCTGGGCTCTGCGCTGCTGCGCAGGCACGGCCATGGCCACGGCGGCGGCCACGGCGGCGGCCGCGGCTACGGCCACGGCCACGGCCATGGCCATGGCCACGGCCACGGCCACGGCCACGGTTTCTTCTTTGGTTAAGGCATGGGAGGTCGAAGCTCGGGAGGCACTGAAGGCGAAGGAGTCGCACGCGAGCTCGCTCTATGCTAGAAAGCGAAGGCGGCCAGCTTTTGGCAAGGCATGTACTTACCAAGATTAGCGAAGTTGTTGTGCTCACGTAGTAATGCTGCTGCCAGAGCCAACGCCCGCACAAAGCACTCGAGAGTGAGTGGGTAACGAAGCAGAGGCCCTGGAACCTGAACGGTACATATGCGGTTCCAGGTTGCTTCTGGCGTAGAGTTTTGGGAGCTTGCGCACTTAAGTTGTAGCACTTTCTTGACTGTGTTTTAGCGCACTGCGTGGTGATGGTACGCCTCAATGCTGAGGCGAGTGAAAGACCGTGCATGTAAAAGCGTAGGCTCTTTCATGAACTGCCAGCCGCTCCGCTCACATAGCTGCAAGCCTGCCTGTGGCAGTGCTCATGACTGATGTGTGCGTATGCTGGCACATCTGCATCATGGTGGCCATGCTGGGCAGTCTAGGCAGGCAAGAATGCGGGCTGAAGCAAAATGCATTGATGGGTTAATTAACTGTGTATGTGCTGGGAGTGGCATACAACACTGCGCACTGCGCAGTGCTGTGTTTACATCCTGCAGTTGTAACTATGTGAATGCACTCTATGTGTAACGTCATATTTTGCAACGCCACATGCAACATGGCGTCAGTGCTGGACTCTGCATACGCTAGCTGGCCAACCTCTCCAACCTTGCATGTACCGATTACATGACAGCTTGGCGCACAGCTGTGCAGGCACACATGGTGATGCAATCGCAAAAGGCATATGGCAGGTTGGAAAGTTGATCCAGAGCACAACAACATGAAGCAACATACTGTTTACAAGTGCGCCGGCTGCCTACAACCATGCCACTAATGACAAGACGCCAACTGTTTAACAATGGACCACACACTGAACACATTGCCAAATGCAGCTAGAGAAGCACATATGCTTTTGCCCAACTCTTTTACACCATCTCATACCATTCAGCGCCCTCAAAACATGCACTGCATCAGACTGGTGTACTGTTCCGGCGAGAGGCAGGCGCAAGCCCGCGCTGCCTTCTCGCTGGAAGCACCCAGGCCTGGTGCTGCCAGCGCATGCGGCAACACATGCCACACTGCAGCACAAACAGGCCATCCATATCTGCGCACTGTTCCTGCAATCGCACAGGGCACCAGAGCCAAAAACCACACAGGGGCCGACAAGCGGCGGCCGCCTAGGATGCATACGACGACGAGTAGCCGCTCGAGCGTACGCAGCCGCTCGGGTGCCTGTTGTACCGATGAAAGTGATGGTACCGATGGTACCCGTACTCGCGATAGCACGGCACGCCCAGGCCCGCCACCCATGTGTGCATGAGCCTGGCGCATCACAGCCGCCGGTCAGTTCCGCACCGAGACACACGAGCGCCGCCGCCCCCCACCCTACAGGGCAGGCCGCAGCAGATGGCGGCATGCACATGCGCTGAGAAGGCCGACCCAAAGCAACAGAGCACGCAGCAGGGTACCGCACCTAGCGTTAAGCACCGCTCTGCAAGGAACAGCCAGCAGCACGCAGGCGCACTGGCCAGACGCCACAGCCTGGGACGGGGCATGCGGCAGCGCGCGTGCGCGCCGGGCCCGGGCGCGCGCACCCCATCACGCCCAGGCGCTTGGACGTGCCGTCGTACGCCGACTCGAGCCGAACGCGCGTGCCGGGCACGACCTTGTAGGGCGTGGCCAGCGTGTCGTCGGTCATGGCCACGACGTAGCCGGCCTCGTTGCCTGGCTCGCCTGCGCGCAGCCGGACGCCTGTCAGCGTGTCTGTGGCTAGTGTCCTGCAGGGCATGGCAGGCATGCTGCTGATCGAGATCCCGACGATTCCACCTAGCCGCTGCGCGCAGCGGCGCCCACGTCAGCATGTTGTGGCAGTCAGGTCTGCGCGGCGCAATAGCCTTGGCCAATGTTGTCTGTGACACGGGCACGTCAAACGCCATGCAGCCACGAGCATCCCAGCTCTGGGGTGGACATTCCCCAAGGCGTAGGTATGCTGAGCCAGGCCAAATGGCAGCCACCCCTTCTTACGCACATCGCCAGTGCCTGTGCATGCACTCGGCTGCGGTGCACGCTGGCGCAGAAGAGCGCACCCTCTTTCTTGCCGTACACGGGGCACGACTGGCAGATCTTCTCGTTGGTCTCCGCGTTGAACAGCGTGATGCAGCGCGCGCCAATGTGCTGGTGCCCGACGCAGCGCACGATCTCAAACTCCTCCTGCTGCGGGCAGTCGGCGTCGACGATCGTCTCGTACACCTGCCACGCACCCACAGCGTCCAGTCAGTACCAGGCTTAATAGGGTTAGGGTACATACGTGCCCCTGCTCTGCAGCCGCAGCTGGTATACTTTGCAGAATTAGCTACTGCTGCGTTATGCGCGCACTACCATTCCCTGCATGCAATGCTCCTCTGAGCATTTGAAGGACAGGAACCATTCGTTGGACTGGGTGCGTGAACACGAGACCGGGCGCAGACATCGCTACATCACGCTCACTCGGCTTCTTCATTCACGCATACCTTCACATGGGTGGCGTTCGAGGTGTCTGTGATTTGGTACTCGATGCCGTCGGAGTCACCGGTGATGTCATACCACATGAGGTCGATTGGCTTGACGCGCGGCTTATCCTTTTCCGTCATCATCCTGCGCAGCCGTGGCAGCGTTAAAGTCAGCAGCACGCCCACAGCGTCCCTCGTTTATTGCAATCGTCTGCTGCCTGGCAGCGCCTTGCAGGCATAGGCGCCACGGACAGGCACCATGAAGCGCATTCATCAAGTAAGGACCCCCAGCACACCAGGGCAGCTGGCGCGCTCGGCATGTGCACCGTGCTGCGTGGCCGTGCGCCAGACGCAGCGGGTCATTCTCAGCGGCGAGCGGGGCAGCGCGGCACCTGTACGTGACGTTGTACTCGAAGCGGTACGCGCGCGGCGGCCCAGGCGTCTGCGTCTTGCACGTGCGGCAGCACGCAAAGCCGCCCTTGTCCGGGTCGTCGTCGCACGGGCCTGGCGTGACCATGCAACTGCATCAAGGCAAGGACTATGCACGCCCCATCACATCATGGCAGTTGTCATGAGCTAAAATAACATGCATGACTGACAAACACCACTTGACACCGAGGTGTGGGTCTACACAAACAATGACGGTCAGTGTGTGAGCTGCTGCTCAAGTAAAATACACGCACTGCAGATGTTGAAATCTATTTTATAGCACACCGCACAAAGCTGCTCCATCCACTGCTCCCACCGCTCTACGCAACATCGAGGTGGCCAGGATCACATACACAGCTCACAAACACACCAAAGGAGGGCCTGGCTGAGCGCGCGAGGCGCACATTGCAGGCAGCGGTTGATGTCCTCCGGCGCAACGCCCGCTGTGCTGATCAGGTAGATGTTGAACATGCGCGCCTTGGCGCTCAGCAGCGTCTCGGTCTCCGCGATCAGCGCGTACGGCCACTTCAGCTGCGACCCCAGCAGCCACACAGCTGAGACTGGCTGGCACATGCTGTTGAGAGGCAGAGTCTGCTTGGCACCGTGCAAAATGGCAAGACCCAGGAGAAGGCACAGTAGCACTGTGAAAGACCGGGGCTGCACCGGCTCGCGCTTCATGCGCCCACGCATCTCAGCGCCGCTCTCAATCAGCATGGTCGTTGCTCCGACGTAGTGGTGCATGTACACCTGCAGGCCGTCCCTTGCGCCTCAGCATACGCGCGTTTCATGGAGCGCAGACAAACAGAGCTTGAACTAACCAATAGAGGACAATGTATGGACAGTGTGTTGTGTATACACTGCAGGCACGTCAGGCTGCGCGTGCGCGCATAACTGCATGTGTCGGACCCTTTCATTGTATTTGAGCCAAACCTCCCGCCGCGCTCGCACCGTACACCAGCCACTACAAGCTGCAAGCGACAAGCAGACCTTCCTGCAACAGTAGCCTCACCTCAGAGAGAGGCACCGGCCGCCCAGCCGCGTTTATCAGCTGCGAGGTCTGGTTGACCACCACTGCCAGCCCGTTGTGCAGGTAGGGCGACGCGAGCAGCGTCATCGCGTTCTTAATCTGTGCGCGCGACGCAAACACGTCAGCCAGCGTGCTTGTGAGCACGCTTGTCAGCGCATATAGTGCACCGCATATAGTGCAGAAAGCAGGGGTCTTTACTGCCTGCACGCATGTGTCCAACGCTGGCCCCACACACGTCTCAGCCACCTGGCGAGCCGAGCTGTGGCGCACAGTGTGCAAGCTCCGATAGCCCCAGCGTGCAAGCTCAGCCAGGGACCCTGCAAGGCGCCGCACCTGTCCAGGCTTGAGCAGCTCCTCCGGCCCCACACACCTGACGTCATAGAACTCGCCGCGCTGCACGGGCGGGAAGCACGTGCCATAGCCTGCACGCGCCCGCTCGGTCAGTCTCCAGCCAGCTGCGAGCGGCAGCTCTGACAACGGTTGCACAGCGTGACCGGCTGCAGCGCAGAAAACAGAGGTGGCCACGCATGCATGCATACAGGCGCCCGCCGCGCGCCGCCGCACCTAGGAACGGGTAGCGTATGTCTGCTGGGTACAGCTGCGCGCCGCCGCACCACCGGATCAGCGCGCGCCGCACATGCCCAGGGCAGGAAGGGCGCTGTAGCTGCGCGGCAGTTTGCGGTCACCAGGCAATATAGGCCGCCACGTGGGGCGTGCGCACCCCCGTCGGCACAGGATTTGCTGCCAGGTCCGCCTCGTTGCTGCCCTGTGCTATCATGTGGCCCTTGGCCGGGCCATAGGCGGCATGGTTTTCAGCAATCCAAGCGCACAGCAGCGCACACGCCAGGCCCACTCCGCGCCACATCGTGCTGTCACTTGCTCCTCTCGCTGGCTCGCAGTGTCCCTGCTCGCCTGACTGGCCGTGATGTTGGGTCGCCAGCTGGAGCCGGCACGAGAGCCACATTCCTGTAGGGCGGAGTGTGACTAATCGTCATTGCATAGTATAATATATATCATGGCTATATAGCCATGCACATGGCAAAGAAAGTTGCACAGCCTCTCCCGAGACATGCGCGATAAGCGGACGTGACGTGCTGCTCCGCCCACATGCTTGGTTTGCAGTGCGATGCGTTGAACACGCTGCTATGGTTTCCAAAGCAGCCCAGTACATAAAAAGTCGGCCCAGCAGCACGCTCTTCGCGGGCGGTACAGCATTTGGTCAGCATGGACCACGTGGACAGCACAAGCATGCTCGCGTTCTTTACAGAACGGCGCGTCTAGATGACGGGGGCCTGAGCTGCCTTCCAGCTCCCAGCGCCCCGCCACAGTTGACCACGGAACTCCAGGACCGCAAGCGTGCAGCGACCGCAGCAGACCTTTCAGCCACACTCGCAGACCTGGCTCGAAAACGCCAGCACCCCGTGACATGCTCGAGAAGGAGCGCAGTGCGCGCTCCGCGCACGAGGTGGTCCACCAGCCCCGGGTCTGATCAGGCACATCTTGGGATGCCTGGCACGGGCCGGCGCCGCGCCCGCCGCTCACTTGGCGACCGCCGGCGCGACTCCGTGCGTGTCCAGGTATTTCAGCAGCGCCGCCTTGCCGATCGCGCCCTCCTTGTGACTGCCCTCGACCATCTTGCCTTCCCTGAACAGGATGATGGTCGGCAGCCCGTACACCTGCCGCCGCCCAGCGCGAGACTTTCACACATGCATGTAATCACTGGAGCCGTTCACCTGACAACAGCAAGACCTGACAACATACAGATACGAACCTCAGAGGCGCAGGATGGTGCTGGCTGCTCTGTGGTCTGCAGGCCGCCAAAAGAACACGGCACTAATGCACTCACTGCCAGAAAGGGTGTACATCGGCTGAACACAACGCATTCCATGCAAGCGTCCGCTCCTCACGCACCGCCCGCCTCGCCTTGCCAGGATGTGACACGCTGTGACTACCAGCGCAGCTCCCCAGCCCCCGGGCGACCTGCAGGGCGCCGCCTGGCCGCACCTTGTACTTCTCCACCAGGTTGGGGCAGGGGTCCGCCTCTATCTTCACCACCTTCAGCGCGTCGCCAAAGTCCTGCCGCGCAACCAAGCAGTTGCCGCAGGCTCAGACAAGCGATGGCAGGCAGGACACAGGGAAGTGGGCGACTCCAAAGTCCTGCCGCGCAACCAGATACTTGCCGCGAGCTCAGAGGGTGGCGCCTGGCAGGACGCCGGGCAGTGAGCATCACTGCAGCTACAAGGTGGCGCCTGGCAGGACGCCGGGCAGTGAGCATCACTACAGCTATAAGTCGCGCAGGCCGGCGCAGCACCTGCTCCACCGCGCTCAGCAGCGGCGCGATGAGCTTGCACGGCCCGCACCACGTCGCCCAAAAGTCCACCAGCACCGGGCGGTCTGCCTGCGCCCGGAACGCGCCCTGGCTGACACCGCAGCTGGAACTTGCTTGTCTGCGACTGGCGCGGCAAAGGCTCAGCACCACAGGACAGCTTGGCAGACTTGCCGCTCGTTGTGTTGCCCTGCCTGCGGGAGTGTGGGTGCAAGCAGCGCAGCGGGAAAGGTGCAGAGGATAAACGCGATTCAGGCGCCTACCTGCAGCACCTCCGCCTCAAAGGTGCCCTCATCCACGTCCATCAAGGCGGCAGTCTTCTGCGACGCAGACGCTCGACACCGGCGCCGGCTCTGCGGGCTGCCTGCGAGCGCCGCGCCGCGGAACGCCCGCGCGTCCAGGCGCCTCAGCGCGGCACGGCTGTGTGCTGACCTACTGCAGGGGGCGGAGCCGCGGGCGGGCGCGGCGGGCAGCAGGGCAAGCACGCCCTGCTGGCACCGCACGCTGTTGGGCCCCATGCTGGATAGCAAGTAGCACGTGAGCTTGAAGTGACACTGGGGAACTCACACCACAAGTTGATGAGTGCAGAGCTGTGAGGCCGCTGACGCAGAAGTGGGCAAGACAGGGCAAGGCAGCCCTACCCTGCCAATTCTTCTTGGCCAAGAAAGTCATGTATGGAACGCAGGCTTGTGCTTATCATACGCTCCTGGGGTACCTGCTGCAGTCCAGCCAAAGCTCGTTTGACTTTACAATGCTTGCGTGCAGTGGCGCATCCTCGCCGGCCTGGCCGCGGGCTGGTGCGAGCGTTCCGCAGCGCTGCACCTGCCGGTCACGCACCAGGCTAGGATGGCGTGTATGTGCCAGCAAAGACAACAAGGAGGGCGACAGGGGCGTGGACTGGGACGGCGCATGGGAGCGGTTCAAATCTACTGCTGCGAAAGGCGCGCAGAGCTTGTTTATTTCACTGTGCTGCCCTTATGTCTGCTGTAGCTGACCTCTTGTGCAAGCAACCAGGGATCCCCGAGACGGAGAGCAGAAAGGCGCCCAAATTTGCGAGCACACGCCGCCCAACTAGCCTGCAGGAGAGGTACCGCCTGTGTTGTTGGCACTGTGCTGTGCTTTGTATGCTGTCAGCACGCACCTCGCGCTTGACACAGGCTCTCAAGCTGTGTGCGCGTGCGTGCAGCATACGTAAGCAGGAAGACCTGGTCTTGGACTTTTGGAGCTCTGAGAACGCATTCAAGGTGAGCGCCTGCCATGTGCGTATGGTGCTGCCTGTTTGCGTGCTGTGTAGCCAGCAAGACATGGCTAGCACGCGGGCAGGTGGGAGGCGTGGTAATAGCGGTATTCCTGGCTTTCATAGTAGTGACAGCGCTGCGGTCTTCGTGAGACACTGCAGGCGTGAGCAGAGTGTGTACAAGGAAAGCAAGTTGCGACTGTATTGCAGGTGCTCCGCAGCAGTGTGCTGTCCTTCCCCCACTTGTACACTGGTGCGCTAGTGCAAGTAGCGCGGCTGTAAAGCAGGCCACTGTGTTCTTGCAGCACAGCAAAGTGTCTGAGCACAAGTCTGCTCCGAAATCACTTGCAAGCATGCACCATACGCCAAGCAAGGCTACCTCAAGCCACCAGTAAGCAGTCTGCTACCCTGCAGTGTGCCCACCCTCAGGCCTGCGCAGCGAGCGCTGCTTCATGCTTCCAGCGCAGTGCTGATGCTGTGGTCATCTTGCTTTTGCACAGCGACGCCTTGCTGCTTACAAGCACCGCGGCTGCAGTGACCCTGATTGCAAGTATTTGAAGCATCTGCGCCAAAGGCACCTGGGCCAGTGTCACTGGCCGTGAGTGCAGTGATACATTCTTCTAAAGCTGCTGGCCGACCGGCGCCTGCCCCATCCTCCAGCCAGAGAGCATGCAGAGTGCACTCAGCCTGGTCACCAGCAGTGTTGCGTGTTGGCAGCCCACTGCTTGTTTGGCGCGCCCGACAACAGCTGCACGTTATTGCGCTCAAACGGCAGGCAGCACGGGCCTCAACACAGCACCAACGCCGAGCTCTGGCTGCATCTGCACCTCTGCCACTTGCCCAGTGAGCCCAGCAACAGCTGCACTGCTCGTGCTGCATCAACTATGACGGATTGCACCCATGCAGTGGCCTCCAAGCAGGGACTAGCACTGTCATGCATTCCTGCAGGCATTCAGGATCATGCCACGTACTGACTGGCACTGTAGACTCGACCAAGCTCTGCCCCAAGCGCGTCACGGCCTTTGCTGGCCGCCCGGCCGGCCCGCCAGCAGCTGCATCACCTTCTCATATACCAAAAAGGTAATGGCAGACTGCGGCATGACGCGCAGCACGTTCGGCAGCAGGCCGCGGTAGAGACCCAGCGGGCCCTCGCGCCGCAGCGTCACGCGCAGCGCGTGCCAGCCGCTGTTGTACATCGCGCCACGCGCCGCGTCCTGCCGCTGCTGGATGCGCGCGCGGATGACCTGCGCGCGGGGTAGGCGCACGCCTTAAGCATCGTTTGCGCGACCAAGCACGCACTCCCTCGACAGCTGCAATACGGGCTGTCCGCTGCTGCAAGGCCACAGCCGCGCAGCTTCTTACAACTAGTGCAAGCAAGCACGGCAAGGCTTCACTCACAAGCGTCCAAACCACCACAATGTGGCAGTTGTAGCAGCCCGAGAACTGCCGCAGGGCGCACAGGGGAGCACTCGGCAGCAGCACGTGCCGACGAGAGCGGGCTGGCGCCAGACGCGACACACACGAGCGCTGCCGCAGGGTGCGCATGCGCGCAGAACCAGCGCGCCTGGGAGGGGTAGGTCGCGATGGACGCGGCCAGTTTGGACACGGCGCCAATGGCGGTGATCTCTGCGGAGGAGGGCGGCGCGCGCGACGCGCCCGCGGCGGGCCGCGTAGCGCGCTCCTTCAGGTCCTCGTACACCATGAACTGGATGGCGCCATGCGACACCTGCCGCAGGGTCGGCGCCCACATCAGAGTCTGCCACGGCTGCGCACGGCGCGAGCGCGCGCCGCGCGGTGCCCTCGCCGGGGCTCTGTTAGGTCCTCGGTCACCATGACTGGGTGTTACCCATGTGCGAGGGCACTCTGTTGCGCTCTCTGATGCACGAGCCACATGATGTCGCCCTGCAGATCTCACGCCGCTAAAGCTGGACGGACTCTGACTTAAGGCATGCTGACAGCAGCCAATGCAAGAGCGGACCTCAAGCCAGTTCAGAGTCTCCCCCGTGGGTCCGTGTGCATGCATGCAGCATAGACATGCATGAAGGGCACCATGACCAGACAGATGCAAGTGGCCGTGCGCTGCACCAGCAGGAGCGACGGCCAGATGCCCCGATAGAAGCCCTGCAGGCCCTCTTCGCGGGCAATCTCCCGCGCCGCATGCACCACGCCGCGGTAGCGCCGCGCAGCCGCAGGCGCGGCCATGCCCGGCCGCGCGAGCCAGCCGGCGCTGCGCTGCAGCTGCAGCCGCGTCTTGATGACCCACACCGGGTTGGTCAGCAGGCACACCTGCGGACGCACCCGGCACCTCACACTGTGCGGTGATGCGTCAGCTGCCACCGCTCAGTCCATGCGTGTAGCATGGGTTGGCCCCAGGAGCACTTTCCTATGTGAGTGACAGCTGACAACCCGTTTATTCGCACACTGCACGGCGTGCCTGTCACATGCAGGCCAGCGTAGGAGGATACAAAGCACCAAGCCCCTGGTCCCTGCTGCTGAAATTGATGCTGCATGGAGGCATACTCGATGAGAGTGTGCTGGCTGTACGCAACCTGTCACTCGAGCAAAGGCTACTATAGCACGCTCTGCTGGTAAGCGCCAGGCGACTCACCAGACAGCCTGCCTCTGCAGCAGAGAGCAGGTGCAGCTGCGGCGGCAGGTGTGCCACCTTGCGCCGCCTCTGCCAACGGCGCTTTGCGCTGTTGTACGCCATGAAGTAGATGCCCCATGACAAGCCTGCAGACCAGTGCAGACCAGAGCCAGCTTGGCAAGAGGCAGTTTAAGCGACAACAGATTCAGCGTGCTTGAAACCGCCTGCTTTCACGCCCAGGCACACCTGCGCCGAGCAGCGCCGGGGACAGGCCAGCATACAGTGCTTGCCAGCCCTCCTCCCGCACGATGGTCCGCAAGGCGTCTCGCGTGCCTTGGTACAGGGGCAGGACGCCATGCAGGCCATCTTGCACTGCAAGCGCACTGGCCCGTTTTAAAGAGAGCTCCGAGCCACATGTGCGAACAGCATGGATGTGTATGTGCGGACCTTGCAAGCGTGTTTTGACAACGTCGAGCGGCTGCAGTGCTAGCACTGACGTCAGGCCTGCAGTGCACCCCGCGACTCCATGCTTCCTGCCGCAACATGCCTCCTGCGCTTGGTCCGACTGGCGCCGAGCAGTGCTGCCTGGCGAAGCACAATTGACTATGAGCATAGCTGCGGGGGATAGCGCACCATCTCTGCTCATCTGCGCTCGCCATATAGCACTATGGCCGCCGCCTTGCAGTCTGCTGCAGACACTGCATGTTCGCACCGTTGCCAGCACTGTGGGTCACAGGTCCGGCCCTTCAGATACGGCACCGCCACTGATGCACTCTGAAGGGCCCTGAACGAGCGCAACAGGGCGCCGGCTTGCGCTTCAAGCCTGCACTTTCAACCTCAGGACCTCTCACAAGGTGCTGCTTGGACTGTGGACTTCGGAGGCAGAGGCCTGCTTGCCGTGTTCGTCAGACGTTTTTTTTGTGAGAAGCGCTTCGCATGGGGCGCAACAATAATATCATGCTGTTCATGCTGTTTGCTGTTCATGTTTTTTTAGTGCCTGATCTCAGCATGACTTGTATAGAGCCTTTCATAGAGCCTGCCACTAGATTTCTACATGACACACACAGCCCGAAGATTGCCAGTCAGCTGGATGCATACAAGTCAGCATGACCTGGACCCCATAATGGCACATCACGCATGCGCAGTTGGTGATGCATGCGCCGCACAGAGTATCCAAGCATGCCTCTGCTATGCACGCGACTCGGGTCCACAAGCGGTGGACACAGGATAGATGCACAGCTGGCCGCTCTCCCTGCCAACAAGCAAGCGCGGCGGGCACACACATAGTGCCAGGCTCAGCACTGCATCACCAAGTACAGGTGGCGATGAGCGTAGTGATGCCGCCTGCACGCGCACAGCCTGACATGTAAAAGGACGGCTGCCACCGAGCAGGCTTGCATGTCTGGATTGACCAGTCTGTACGCATATATCTCTGGTTTATGTACATGCACTGTACATGCACTGCTGGGCATAGCATGCCACCTAACCTTCCAAGCACGCCACAAGCGCGCAAGGCCTTCAGCGTCAGCACTTTATGTGAGTGCTGCAGGCTACACGTTCGAAACATGCACAGGAAAGCAAGAAAGCTGCCACGCTCATCGGGTGCACAAGCAGTGGCGCGCTCCAGATGCGGTAGCACCTGACCCGGGTCCCAGACGTGCACGCTGCCGTCCTGCGCTGCCGCTGCCGCCAGCCCTCCCTCCACCTCCAAGTGAGTGACTCCCTGTGCGGCGGCGGGCATGGCTGGTGCATTTTTGCGGTGCGCGGGCAGGCAAAGGACGCAGTGCAGCTGACATGCCTTGGAGCAGGGCGGGCGACATGCAGCTGCAAACCTCGCGGGTGACACGGCCGTGCAGGTGGGTGCTCCACTAACGCAGCAGAGCCTGCCCCGACCCCACGCCTGACGCTGGTGGGGCGAGCGCGCGCCTGCAGCGGGAGCGCCCTGCAGGCACGCAGGCTCGGCAGCACGACCGCTGCCACAAAGCCGGCGCCGCTCGAGCGCACAGCGTCGCCTGCCTCTGGAGCCGCCACAGCGTCCTCAGGCAGCTCGGCCGGCGCTGAAGTGCTCAGCGGCAGCCGCGGGAGCGCGCGCGCGAGCAGCAGCTCGGGCAGTGCGGCCGCGGCGCGGCCCGGCCCTGGGCGGGGCAGGTCCAGGGGTGCGGCGCGCACGTGCGCGAACCCAAAGCGCGCATCCTGGCGCGCCGCAAGCAGCTCGGCCCTGCCGCAGCGTCACAGGTCAGAACAAGTAAAACGTCACAACACGAAAGGGAGTGCATGTCACAAAATGAAAGGGAGTGTATTTCAAGAGAAGCAGGTCTGAGCTCTTGGTACCAGTGTAGGCTGCTCCTCTGTCACCAGCACCAGGCCAAGGATGCTATAGCTGGCGTGCCCGCCCTTCAAGCTTCGCTCCATGAACCAGATAGTGTGCATGGCCTTGCAATGCACTGTATGGAGTGGTGTGACATAGTGCATGAAAGGCAAGATGAAGTGGCGCCACGCCCGCCCGGCGCCCAACGACAGACGCACGCTGCTGCGGCGCACCGCTCCAGGTCCCACAGCGCGACCGCGCCGGTGGACGAGCAGCCGAGCAGGCGGCCGGCGCCGCCCGCCGCCAGCGCGACCAGGTCCGGGAAGGGCTCGCCGCGGAAGCGCGCGGCCGGCAGGCCCCCGGCAGCCTCCACCCGCGCCCAGTCCGAGCGCGCACGCCAGCAGCGCACCGCACCGCCCGCGCCTGGCGCCGCTGGCGGCAGTGTTATCATCCTCAGCCGACCTGCTTTCAGGCCAGCAGCGTCACGCCGTATCTTTGGACTTCTCCAGCATCACTGCACGCCTGGTCCGGCATCTTGCTGTCCAAATCACTGCATACAGACCTGCCTGAATCATGGCCGCCAGCGCCGCGTGGGTCTCCAGCAGGAGGCAGCGGGGATGCAGGCTCGCATCATGCACGGCCGTCGAGCGCGCCAGCGCGCTCCCAGGCGCGCTAGGCACAGAGCACCGCCCTGCCTGAGGGACCAGGGCCGGCGGCCGGGCGCACCGCCGGCGAACACGCGGCCGTCGGGCGTGGCCAGCAAGCACAGCGTGCGGCCCGCGCCCTTCAGCGGCGCGCTGTCAGCCGGGCCCGGGCCGGCGCCGGGGCGGAAGTGCAGCGCCGCGCCGGCCGGGGCGCCCGCCTGAGCCTCAAACATGCCCGACAGGAGCAGCACGGCGCGCCCGCCCCTGTGCCACACCCGCCGCGTCATGGCAGTTGATGGCCCGCTGGCGGCCTGCCTGCTCCGCCCCGGGACGGGGGCGCAAGCACTGGCGCGCATGCCTGGCGGTCTGTGTTGAGGTACGTGTCAGTGAGCAGCAGCTAAGGAGCAAGGACCTTGCAATACTTTAGCAGACAGGGAGTCTGCGCGTGTCTGCCTTGCCAGGCACGCGGGGCCTTGCATGCAAGGAGCCCGGCGGGACGGGCCGCCCACCCTGCGGACACCAGCTGTATGCCGGCGGCCTCGTCGAGCGCCAGATCAGGCGCCCAGCCCGCCCACAGCCGGACGTCCACCGCGCCCAACCGTGCCGGCCACGCGCCAGCAGCGCCCCCGGTAACCCCCCCGGCCTCGGCAGGGCTCCCATGCGCGGGCTCCGGCCAGAGGCGCCAGACCTCGATGCTGCGCTCGCGCCCGCATGCGCTACCCAGGCAGACCGCCACCAGCCTGCGCGCCCGCCTCGAGCCATGTCAGCTCCTGAGCATGCGCATGTGCCTCGTCTGCAATCAGGTCGCCAGGCAGTGTTGCAGTGGTGGTTGAAGCGCTGCATCGCAGCCCAGGACTGGCGAGAACAGGCCACCACACCATGCTGCAGTCAATCAGTCTGTAGGCGCTCGCCATAACAACTGACGGGGGGCGCAGGCGTGCACACCCGCCAGAGAGGCACGGCACGACAGCGCGCACAGGCCGGTCGAAGCGCATGCCGAGCGCCCCATCGGCCGCCGCCGAGCACGCCGCGCCCGCGCAGGGCTGCGCGCCGCTCAGCTGACCTGCAGGACCGGGCATTCCCAGCGCCGCATGCGGAGGTAATTGATGTACCTCGCTGACCATGCACATGCCACCGCAGACGGGCATGCCGTCGGCGGACCCGGCATCGGGCACGGAGAGCGGCGCAGCCGGCGCGGCCAACGAAGGGCTGCTCGAGGCTGGTGCGGCCCGCGCGTGCGCGCCATGCAGCGGCCCGCGCGGCTCCGCCTCTGTCGGAGGCGAGACTCCTGCGTGCGCAGCGCCGGGGCGGCCACCTGCCGCAGCCGGCGCCTCTCTGCTGCCGCCGGGTGCGGCGTCGCCCGGCGCGTGTGCTGGCACGGCAGCAGCGCCCGCGCCGCCACCCGCGCCTCGCCCAGAGCTGGGTCGATCGGGACCCAAAGCATCGCCGCGGCTCATGCTGCGGGTCTGGCGCGCGGCCAAGCTGGCGGCCCGCGCCGCCCCAGCGTCCGCCGCGGTATTGCCGCCCCCGAGGCTGAGCCGGCGGTCGCGATGCGGCGCGCCCTGCTCTAGTGCAGCGCCGTGCGGGGCGGGGCCGGCGCGCCCCTGCTGGGAGCGCGCTTGCTGCGCGGGCTGGCTGGCCGCGGGCGTGTCGGGCACCGCCTCGATGACGTCCTCGGCACAGGCCGGCAGCTGCGATGCGAAGCCGGCAGCGCATAAGGCGGCACCTGGCATGCACGTGTCCGGCACGTAGGCCGGCGCCGTAGGCGCCGGCGCCCGCCGCTCGGGGCTCCCCTCTGCGTTGCGCTCGCCCGCGGCCCCCGGCCCTGCAGCGGCCGTGGGCGAGGTCAGGAGCGCGCCAGCGCGGGCGGCGCCGGCGCTGGGCGAAGCTGCTGCGGCAGCCCCCGGCGCGGCGGCGCGCGATCGCAGGCCTGGGCGGCCACTGTCGCCGCTCGCCTGCCTCCACGTCTCGGCTGGCGGGTCTGGCTGTCCCCCGAACGTCCCACCTTGAGGGTCCGGGCTGGCGGCCGGTGGAGGGCCCAGCAAGAGCGCTGGGCCCACGGAGAGGGGCATGGCGGCCGCCGCGCCGCAGCCCGGGTCGCACTCTGCACACTGCGAGCGCACTGCGGGCGGCCCTCCCGCGGGCTCACCCACCCGCCCAGGCTCCCCGCTGCGCTCTGCGCGAGCGCCCCGGCCCTCCTGCTCAGCATGCCCCGCTGCCACGGCGCCCCTGGTGGCACGCGCACGCTTGGGGCTGGTGCGCGCGCCCTCAGCCCCTTCGCGTGGCGTGCTGGCAGGTGACGCCGCATGCTGGCCCGCGCCGTCAGCGCCCTGCACCAGCGCGGCCCGATCGCGCTTGCGGCGCCAGGGCGGCCGCTCGACACTGGCGCCAGGCTGCTCGTCCTGGGCTGCCCCGCCCGCTGCGCCTCTGACCGCCGCGCGAGCCGCGCGCGCCTGGCTCGGCGAGGCGCCGGCAGGCTCCGCGCCTGCTGGTCGCAGGCGGCGCGGGATGCGCAGCCCGTTGTCATCCGCGCACGCGGTGGCCGCGTCCTCATCCTCGTGCGCGCGCGCGCTGCCGGCCGCGGGCGGCGAGAGCCCCTCGTCGCTGGCGCTGCTGGACGCAGCGGCCAGCGTGCGCTGACCGGCATCGGCTCGGCACGGCGCGCGGCCGCTGCCAGCGCGCCGCCAGCCATCGTTGAGCAGCGGCCGCAGCTGCAGCCGCGGCTGCCCCTGCGGCTTGGCCTGGCGCCGCGG
>JAABUV010002461.1_pt1 | contig 25008 bp, 44 predicted proteins | sample 5559971 | NCBI WGS metagenome assembly JAABUV01 (sample SAMN10711881, study PRJNA513362) | rock metagenome | isolation source: Antarctica rocks | place: Antarctica: Victoria Land, Knobhead nord | collected 2015-12-19
TCGTTGAGCTGCACGCCAGGCAGCGGCGCACTGTAGAAGGGCGTCACGGAGATCGCGTCCTCCATCTTGTGGAAGCTGAAGAAGGAGCGGCCGAGCAGCGCGCCCTGCCGCGCACTGCCGACGCATTGGCAACAGTGTGCCCACGATGGGCCAGCTGCGCGGCACCAGGGCCCAGCTGCCAAACATGGAGCTGAGCGCCATGTTCGCGCGCGTGCCGAGCGCAAGGCTGCGGCAGCTGTCGCCGCTGCCCGGCAGGAGCTGCGGCAGGGGGGGGCGCGCCTTCAAGAGCTGGAAGTCGGAGTACCCGCCGTCCAGGCCCCACGCCCTCAGGCTGGGCACCCAGACGGGCGGCGCCGGGAACACGCAGCTGGACGCCAGGATGGCCGTCTCCATCTCCTGCCAGGGTTAGGGTATGGGGGGCGCTCAGCCCCTGACCTCCTTCGTGCGCCCAACGCTTCTACGTGGGCGACAGCAGAACACCCCTCAGTCAGGGAAGGGCAGGCGCGCAGCGTGAGCGGCGGCGCGGGCGGCGTGGCGCACCGCATTGTCCGCAAACTCGGTCACGCGCGCGTTGCGCAGCCACGGCAGCGTCGTCACGGACACCTCCATGTTCCCCGACAGCCGCACGCCTGCGACCAGGGGCCTCAGTACGCACTGGGGCCTGAAGCAGAGGCGCGCCCGCCAGCGTGCAGTACACTGCTGGCAACAGGCTCGCCCAGCCGAGCGCGCCAAGCATGCTGTGTAGCTCTTTGAGGGTAGCAAATTGCCACTAGCCATCCTGTGCACATGGTGTCGATGCACCATAACACAGCACAAGTATGTGCCTGCTCGGACGGCTAAGGTGCGGGCTGGCAGGGCGCGTGCGCACCCGCGTCGGGGGGCGAGAAATTCCTGACGGCGCCCTGAACGTACTGCTTGATCTTCAGGGGGCCGGCCAGGTGCGAGCGCGCGTAGGTCGCACAGTCGCATACGTACTCCACAATTTTGTCCGTGTCGACCTCGGTCAGAATCAGGTATGCCGCCGCGCACGCGCCCCCAGAGCTGCCAACGACGTGCATATCCCTGCAGCAGTGACACCTCTGGCAACACAGGCACGCGGTAGTGCATACTTTTAAGTCACTTCACAACATAGCAGCTGGCACTGGCAGGACCAACCGGTAAAAAGAATAGACGGGGGATTGCGGCATACCTGGAGAGCTTCAGTTCTCGCAGCGCCCGCACAACGCCAAAGTGGTAGACAAACAGCTGCGCCAACCACAAAGGCTCGTCAAGAGAGAGGTGCAGGGTCGCGTGTGGAAGGCACTGGGGCCACTGCAGGCAGCATGCGTTTGAAGCGCCCGCGCAGGAGTGCTGCTCAGGACCCACCCAGCCAGAGCTGGAGAACGTCCAGGTCTGCGTGGGTCGCAGCCCTTGCCGCGGCTCGCCCGCATCCCCTGCCTCCTCCGGCAGGCGCGTGTCCTGGAACTGCAGCTGCTCGGCAAGCGTTTCCGCGCCGGACACGTCCACGTCGTCGTCGTCCGGCCAGCTCAGCGCGTCGTCAAAGTCTGCAGAAGACAGCGGGTGCCCGCGCAGGTTCCCGCTCATCTCTGCGTGCCCGTGGGCGCTCCCTGACCAGTGCCACAATGCTAAAACAGAGTCAGCTTCTCAGTTTGCGCGCGCCCCGCACTCCAACACTAGCTACTGCTCTCCCTGAGCCTGCGGCCGAGAGTCTTGGACTGTAGGTTAGGCTAGGGTAGGTGCTGGCCAGCGGGCTGTCACAGTGTGGCCAAGTTACGGGGGCTAGCAAACTTGTGCGCCTCCTTTCTGCCAGCACTACTCTGAGCGACGCATGGATGCCGGGCCTCAGGGCGTGTGCCGCGTGTATGCTCCCTCCCCTTGTCTTTCTACAGCACGTGTGCTGCGACTGCGCCGACGTCCCAGGCCGTGAACACTTCTTTCCCGTGCTGCAGGTGCTTGAAGCAGTTTGCCAGGTACACGTGCCCACGCTGCCACCTGCGGTACTGCGCACTGCCGTGCTACCAGAAGCACGGGCTGCAGTGCACAGAGGGCTTCTACAGGTGCGCGTGCCGGCCTTGAATGCCTGCAGACAGGCTGGCTCAGCTTTGCTTCACTGACGCAGCCGCTCACTACTTGCAGGGAGAGCATAGAGGCTGACCTCCGGGACCGGAGCGCATCTGATGCAGAGCGGCAGCACATGCTCGATATCCTGCAGCGTGAGCAGCGCCAGCGTGAAGCACCGGGGCACAGCAGCTCCAGCGAGGATGATGGTGAAGGCGATGGTGCGGAGGAGAGCTGCTGCGAGCTGTCTGAGGCCACGCTCACCAAGCTGCTGCTCCGGGTGCGCCAATGAGCCTTGACCTGCTACAAGAGGCGTGGTGTATAGGAGCCTGGCTACCAAACACTGCAGGAAAAGCTGCCTGAGGCAGGAGCGCTAGTTTATCAGCTTAAAATGGAAACTGCGCATCTTATTACCTTCCCAGCGCCTCAGCAGGCAGCGTTGCGCCAAAAGTGACACGCCTGCCGCAGGCCCACCCTTGCTATGCAGTATTGCACCTCAGGCAGCAGTTCTGTGTCACCCATATGCGTATCTGGGACACGCCTGCTGCAGGCCTACCACTGCTATGCCGTGTTGCACCTTGGGAAGCAGTTCCTGTGACTTGTTTTTGTATCTGGAGCACGCAAGTGCCAGACAGGTGTTGGTGGTTGCCCAGGCAGAGGCCAACGGCGGCGAGCTGGAGGTGGACCCCACAGACCTGACTGCATCGGAGCGGGCGGCCTTTGAGCGCGCCGTGGCGGCCGGCGCGCTGCGCAGCGCGACTGAGCCCTGGCATCCCTGGTGGCTTGCGTGCAATGCGGCGCGCCTGGCGCTGGCTGCCGATGGCACCGCGCTGGTACGCGAGACCGCGGGTGCGCTTGCAGCGGGGCTTGGTTGTGAGGGGCACCAGGTGTGCGCCTGTAACTGCTTCGCCAGTCAGGCCCGGGCTTGCACAGCGTGACCTCTGCTAGCGGTCTTGATGCAAGTCTAGCATGCCGGGTGGATCTCCATGCTGCAACCAGTGCATCGCATTGCAGGTGCGGAGCCTCCTCATGCGGTGACGGGCGAGAGCAGCGCGGCGGGCGCGCCCGCGCCGCCGCCCCCGCTGGACGCTGCGCTGCCGCGCCTGTCGGCGCTGACGCCGCGCGCGCCCTCGCCGCTGCTGCGCTGGCAGCTGCCGCAGCTGCTGTACGCCTACTGCGCCATGCTGCGCCTGTACAACGGCGACTACCGCGCCGACGCGACGGTGCGCGGCCGCGGCGGGTCGGAACTTGACGCCTGACAGGGCCCGATTGCAGGTGGCCAGAGCGGAAGCAGCACTCGCGGCAGCTGCCAGCGCTTGTCTCAGTTGAGCAGGAATCATGAGTGACCGTGGCCATTGTTGCAGCGTCGGTAGAGCGGGAGCCTGCTGGCGCACCAGCGTGCCTTGCAGTGCAGGAAGCAGAGGCACTGCCTGTGTGCCGCCAGGAGGCCGCCGCAGCCGTGCGAGCGCTCGCGCCGGTGCTGGATGGCGCGGGCGCGGCGCGGCCCGCCGCAGGCGCCCCCGCCGCCGCTGCCGCCTCGGCCGCGCCGCCGCCGCCCGAGTCTGCGGCCGAGGCGCTGCTGCCGAGCGTGGAGGCCGCGATCGGGCCGGCGCTGTATGGCGCCGGCGGGCGCGGCGCCGCGGTGGCGGTGCTGGCGGACGCGGCCGCGCTCCTGGACCTGGGCCGCCCGGCCGCCGTGCGCGCGCTGGCAGATCTGCAGCGCCTGCACCAGCTGGCCCTGGCAGCGGAGGCCTCGGAGCCGCAGGCGCCGGCCCAGTGCGAGGGCCAAACATGGGGGCCGCGGCCGTCCCGCCGGGCAGCCCCGCCCGCTGCTGCAGCGCGAGCGGGCGCTCACAGCACGCGGCGCAGCGCGGGACCAGGGAGCACAGGGCGGAGCTCGAGGCTTGGCAACGGGTTGAGGGGTACACGACGCCGCCTGCAGGCCGGCGAGCTCAAGCTGCGCTTCCTGCTGTCGTGGGCCAATGAGCAGCCCGGTGCAATGTATCGCGCGCTTGCGCGGGACGTGCGCGCCGAGCTCGAGCGGCACTCTGAAGGCCTGCAGGCGCGCAGCGGAGCTGAGCGTAGCCCTGGGTCTGGCGCCCTGGCAGGGTTGCCTCCGCGGGCAGGCCCCGAGGCGCAGGGCGGTGTTGAGCGCGGACGGGGCGTAGTGGCGTCGCGGGTGCTGGTGCAAGAGCTGCCCCGGGGTGGAGAATATTGAGGCTGCGTGCCAGCCCTGTGGTCATGTGTGTGGATTGTGACGTCTTGTGAGCAGGTGACTTGTAGCTGAACTGAGAGGTGTCTGCAGGGGTCACGAAACCAAGTCATCACAGTCGACATGAAGTGCAGCGCAGGCAGCAGGATAGGACCACATGCGTATGAAGACTAAATATTGTGCCCCTGTTGGGCTTGTATTGCTGGACGCTGCCCTGAGGGCAGTACGTACAGCAGTTCATGATGTTGTGCTAGTTTGCAGCGGGCAGTAACATACAGACGCTACGCTAGAATGTAAAGCTAGCAATCTAGCGCTAGGTTAATCACGAGGCAATTCATTCACATGCTAGCTATATACAGTACCTCTTCTGCATGTCACGCGGCAGTACACAGTCAAACACCTCCATACTTTTCATACTTACTTTCAACAAAACATGCTAAATGGTACGTTTACGGCATGCACAGCAGGACAAGCACGAGCAGTTTGGCTAAACAGGGAAGTACAATATGCTCGACATCTGCGCAAGTTTTAAACAACTTGTGCCCAATGTTTAAAACCAGGCCTGGACAGCTCAATTCTGAGAGATTCTGAGAGATTTGTCCACCAAATCCTGCGGGACAGGGCTCTGCTGGCGCGCCAGCGGCGTTGCGGAGGAGCACACGCACCATCGTGCTGAGTGTGGTGAGCGACAGCCATGCTGCACGCGAGAGCCTCGCCACAGGTGCCTTAGGCGCCGCTCCTGTGCGCCAGCGCCACGGCTCCGCCCCGCGCAGTGGCCTCCGGCGCTGCCGTCGCCGCAAGCGGCCCCTCCGGGACAGGCTTCAGCGGCGCGCCGCCGCCAGCGCCGCGGTGCAGCACGCGCTCCAGCGCGCCGAGCGTGGAGGCCGACAGGCGCGCGAGCGGCGCCGACAAATGTGCGAGCGGCTGCGCCAGGCCGGCCAGGCGCGGCGGCGGCGCGCGCGACAGCAGGCCCGACCCCGTTGGCTCCAGGCGCAGGATGCCGGTCTGCGGCGCAGCTTTTCAGTCACATACAGCGCATGAATGGCATCCCATGGTGGCATACATTGGCTGAGCCCAAATACGATGTTGGCATTTGAAGGTGCAAGTCATGTCCAGGTGTATACAACCTGTACGGACCATGTGAATGCGCAGGAAACTCAGAAGGCAAGTGGATGGCAGAGTCATGCACTGTCAGCTGGTGGGGGGAGCCCGGCAGGGGGAGCCCGGCTTGTTCAGCAGTGGCGGCCAGGCGCTCCAGGCGCAGACCTGGTCTGCCACAATGCGCGCGCACTCCAGCTGCATCAGCCGGCCGCCCCGCCGCTCGGCCGTGTCGCCGCGGAGAGGCACCTGCATGCAGGCAGTGTAGGCGTGCGCTAGCACACAAACTGATAGAGCCGTATTGGGCATCTCGTTGAACAGGAGCAGGTGTCATCTTTTCCTGCTCTATGTCCTATGTGGCAACCAAAACTATATGAAAGTTCGTCCTTCGGTAAAGATAATTTGTATTGATTGCCGTCTTATTCGACGAAAAGGAAGATGTTGAGTTGGCCATAAGGCTGGACAAGAGCCACGTGCATCGCAAGCAGCACCAAGCCCCACCAGGCTTCAATCGGAGCCAGCAGGTGGAGGCCTGACGTCGCGCAGGTGCGGGTGCGCGCCCGGCTCCGCACGCGCATGACCAGGTTGAGATGGTACACGCGCGGGCAGTCCACGCTTTCGGCGCTGAAGCGCCCGTCCGCGCCCTCCGCCAGCCGCAGGTGCGCTTCGCTTGGCGGCTGCATGTGCCTGCGGCTTTGCAGATAGGGTCGGGTGAGTACATAGGCTAGTTCCATGTATGCGCGCTGCTGTGCCCGTTCGCATCCTCCTCCGCCGGCCGCAGGTTTGCCTCAATCAGCAGCGGCATGTGCCTGCGGCCTCATGCAGGTAGGATGAGGTAGGGTATAAAAGAGCACTTCCATGTTATCGCTGAAGCGCCCGCTTGCGTCCTGCGCAAACGAGCCTGGTTCGGCGGCCGCATGTGCGTGCGTCCCATGCAGACGCCCTGCATGCGTGTGCTTGCACCCTGCTGGGCCTCTGCTCAGCACGTCACAGACGTAGCGCGCTTGCCGCATTTATTTTGGAAGATCAGGTGCAGCACCTGCGAAGGCATGCGCTTGCATCGGCCCGGGGCGCTCGGCGCGGGAGCCGCAAGGACAGGCCGGCGCGCGCCTGCAGAAGTGGCCGAGGTCCAGGCGCAGGATGTCGGACAGGCCGCGCACACCCTGCAGGGCAAGTGCCCATGTCAGTGCAACTGCCAGCAGTGCCGCGCATGTCAAGCAGCCAGGACAGTGAGTGCATGTAATGACTAGCTACCAGGATGTCACAGTGAGACCGGGCATGTGACTCGCTGGAGCATGGCTGTGCACCTGCAGGCGCGGGTCCAGCGCGGCCCAGGCCACCGTCGTGCGGCGCGAGTAGCACATCACGCGCTCGGGCTTGATGACGTGCCGCAGCGCCGTGGGCATCGGCGCCCGCCTGCGCGCGCGCGCGCGCTCTGCCCTCTGTGAGCGCGGGCGACGGCCCCCTCCCAGGTAAGCTGCGTGCCCTCCGCATGCAGCTTCCGCCTCCCTTTACAGGGCCGTCTGCACGCCGGGCCCTGGCACAGCGCCCAAGGTGGCCGCGGCACCACGCGCGGCGCCCGCGGCGCCAGCCCTGCAGGCGCCCGCCTGCACCAGGACCGGCCGCGTGCGGCACCCGCCGGCCCCCGTGCGCGGGGCGCGCACCCTGCGAAGCGCGCCTCGAGCACGCGCGCGTCGGCCTTGTCGCCGTCCTTCCACGTGCAGTGCTCCTCGCAGCGGCCCACCACGCGGCCGCCTGTGTCCTCCACCTGCGGCCCCGGGGCGCCCCGTCGCTGCAGCCCTGTTGCTGCAACGCCTGGCCATGCGATGCCCTTCCGTCACCATGGCAGGCAGCGAGCCTTGCGGTCCCAGCGGCGTCCTGTAGCCTCTCCCCATGGTGCGCCTCGGCCGTCCTGCCGCCTTACCTTATAGCAGGACTAGCTGTGCATTCAGAGCAGGAGGCGAGAGGCCGTGCCGTCCAGCGAGGCGTGTAGACCGAGCTCTGTTGCTGCCCATGCCAGCCCATGTGCAGAAACTTGACCTCAGCATCAGCATGCCCCTCAATAGCTCTGCGGATGACAGGGCGGGTGGGGCGCTGAGGGGTGGAGGCCAGCGCAGTGGGGCACCCGGACAATGCGATCCGGGAAGCGCATCCCAAACCACTCTGCCACGGGCTGCAGGAAGCGCTTGCCCCACTCCTTCATCCTGCACGGCCACACGCGAGGCTGGCGCTGCTGCCAGTGCGCGGGCCGCAGGGACAAGCTCAGCATGCCACTCGAGTCACTGACAGCATGGCGCTGTGTAGCTCTGACGTCCTCGCCCATCGGCTTCAACCACATGAAGTGTTATCGGCTATGCGTGCCCGTGTGGGCGCGCCTGTCTTTCAGGATGTAACCAACGATGATCAGCTGCACGCAAGCAGACCCTCACCACTCATGGAATGGTATGAACGCAAAAAAGGGTCTCGTATGACCTGGCTGCAGCATGCTCCTCATTTCGATCTGTTTGCCTTTGCATGCCGAACGAGACTCAGCACCAGGCCTCCGCAGAGACATGCCCCAACAGTGCAAGGATGTGATTGAGCTGAGGCAACCGTGTGGAAGCACCATCATTTCCACGTTCAGGAAAAGCTCCCCCGCACCATGCAGTAGAGCACGCCATACATGTTGGAGGCCCGTTGTGCAGCCCAAGTTGTCACCAATGCCACGCCCATTGCAGTTCCGGCCACCGCCATTCCCTGCGCAGCAATGTCACGGCTTTGCAAGTGCCCCAGTTAATTGCAAGACCGCTTATGTTGAACACGTCGGATCTGTTATTTAACTACTATGGTTTTTGGTTTTTTTACATGAGAGAAGCTTGTACTTTTTTTTTGGAGGTGCTTGACCACAAAAGTGCTTTTGTGGCAAGCAGACAAGCCTGAAATGCAACACATACAAGTGCGCACAGGTCTGCACCCTCTGTGTCTCAAGTCAGCATACCTGTGCAGCATGTGCACGCACACCCAACAGGCTGACCTTGAGCGTGTCAAGACAGGTGCGCACCGCGACATCAGCCAGGACTGTGGACGGTTTCTGCACGCGTGGCCAGACCGCAATAGCAGCGCGCGCGTGTCGCTTCAGCACTGTGATCCTGTCAGTGCACACGCACATTGTATGTGCGCAGTGCCTGCATGGAGTGAGTGTGGCGCCCCGAACCCCACCTCATGTGCAAGTGACTAGACGCTTTGACGACGCCATGTAGTCATGCAGAAAACTGGCGGTCAGCACCGTCCCATTGTGCGGGCCGCTGTACCAGCCTACAAGCCCTACTTTAAGAAGGGCAGATGTGATGTCGCGCTCTGACTTGCAGCACTTTTTGGACATATAAGAGCACAAACTAACACTCGCTCAACACCACGTGATGCCCAAAACTTGATCACCACAAACATAGGGAGCGTGCCGGTCGGTGTACGCCTCGTGGCCATGCGGCGAGCTCTCCGTGTAGCCGCGCCGCCGGGCGGCCTCCTCGCACGCGCGCACCGCACGGCCCACGAGCGCGCGCGCCGCTGCGAGCGCCCCGGCCGCCGCGCTCTCCAGCGCCGGGTCCCCGCCGGCTGCCGGGGCAGCACCCCCGCCTCTGTCCGCGACCGCCTTCGCGCTGGCCGATGTGGCGCCCCCGGCCGCGCGTACGCCATCAGGCCCTACCGGGGCCCCCCTGGCACCGCACGCCGCTCCTTCACCATCCGGCAATTGTGCAGCGCCGCGGCTTGCGGCGAACCTGCAGGGTGCCGCCGTGGGGTCCCGATCAGCCGCCGGGGACGTGTCCGCTTCTACACGGGATGCGCTCGAGAGCGCATCCGAGCGCTCAGGATGGGTCCCCCTCGTGCCGTTCACCAGCCCCGAGTCGCTTGACCGGGGCGCAGCGGCTGGCGCTGGCACGCGCGGTCTCGAGTGCCCGCCAGGCTGTTTGCCGGTCCCTGCAAGCGCAGGCGCCGTGCGCTGGCTGGCTGGGTTGCTCCGCCCGGAGAGCCCTGCGGCCGGCGGGTCCTCCGGACCCGCCAGGTCACCGTCGCCCTCCTCATCCACCGCCTCGTTGCGCCACTCCAGCTTGGCAGAGCGCGAGCGCGAGCGCAGGCGCGGCAGCACGCCGTGCGCAGCCCCCGCCCGCCCGCCCGAGGCCGCCGCTCGCGGCAGGGAGCGGCCCGCCGGCCCGCCCGCCAGGCCAATACCAGCCTCGAGATCGTGCAGCGAGCCCCGCCCCGACCCTGCCGCGGGCGCCTCCGCAGCCGCTGCGTCGCCGGTGCGCGCGCGCGCCGCGGCCAGCTGCGGCGCATCAGTCGAGCTGTCGCGCGCCGAGCCGTCGCGCGCGGCGCCGGGCGCGCCGCACGGCCGCCGCGCATCGCTAGCGTCCGCGAGCTCCGTCAGGTGCGCGACCACCTTGGCGGCCTCTTGTTGCAGCGCGCGCAGCGACGGCAGCGCGTCCGGGTGAGCGCCCGGCAAGGCCTGCCGCCCAGGGTCCGCCGAGCCTGTTTTTAGCACCAGCACACAGGGCCGACAAGGCCGTTGTGCAAGCACACAGGCCCTGGTGCCAGCGCTGACTTTGTTAGAACCATGTCGCACCCAAGTCAGTCAGCAGGCAGGTGGATATGCACCCACGTGCAAGCTTCAACTGGCACCAGGGAGCGATAGACGCGGCCGCGCACGCGGCGCACCTCGGCCGGGCGCAGCGGCGCCGGCGGCAGCGCCTCCAGCAGCGCGTCCGTGGTCGCCAGCACCTTGAGCAGGGAGCGCGCGGCTTCGCTGAGTACATACTCGTCCACGAGCAGCCAGGCCGCGGCCACCACGTCCGGCACGTCGCCGCCCTTGACGCACGCATCGCACACCTGGCCGCACGCGCTCGTGACGGCAGGCAGTACGCGCGGTGTGCAGCGGCGCGCAGCGGCGGGATCGGGCCCGTCTTTCCCCCTCCTGGCCGAAACATCATGCATGGCCTCACAAACCCAGGTCGGAGTGGAGCCCGCATGCTGCCAGCGGCTGACGCAGCAGCTGGTGGAGGCTGCACCTGCTGCAACGCCTCGACGGCCGCGCATGTGCGCTGCGCCAGGAGCGCGGCGGCGGCCGCCACGCGCGTCGCCCCTGCGCACAGCGTCTCGTTGCCTTCCTCAATCCGCTGCACTTGTCGCAGCAGGCGCTTGGCGGCCTTGCGCACCGCCGCGCGGAACATGCACGCCTGCGCCCGGCAGCGACCCCGGGCCCTGCACTGAGCGCAAAGCAGCTTGTAAAGGCAAAGGCAGTGCTTGAGCATGCGGCAGCACATGCATGAGTCGCAGACGGCAGGATGCCACGGCGTGCGGCTTCCTAGTGTTGGAGCAGACAGCAGCAGCACGCGCTTGCAGCATGACGTGCTGAGCTGGCGGGAGGGGGCACCTGCAGGCGCATCTGCCGCACGAGCACCGCCGTCCTCTCCTCGGCCTCGTGCGGGGCCACGGGGGCGGTGGCCGCCGCCGCGGACGCCTTAATCGCCCCCAGCAGCGTCCCAGGCCCATGCATTTGCGCCAGGGACTCCACTGTGGCCTGCCACGCGCGGTGCGCGCTCAGCTTCTGTGCGGCGTCCCAAGGGTATGTCTAGAGCGGAGCATGCCGCCAAAGCGCCAAAGCAAAGAGGAGCAATTCACGCGAAGTGGCGGACACACACCTTGGGTGTATGCAGCCGCACAACTCTCCACACGCTCTGATAGATGTCGGACTTCTGCGGCTCAAGCAGAGCGTCAAAGAAGAGGTGGAGCTCGACCTGCCGCGCTGGCAGAAGGCCTTCAGGTGCAGTCACCTGTACACGGTATACAGTAGCGGCTAGCCACCGGACTGTCTAGTGCCAAGGCACTGCGGGCAGCACCACTTTTTGCTTCGTCCTGATGCTTGCCATCACTCCTTCGGCGCACCTGGTAGAGCTGCTTGTGAAGCGCTGGGTTGAGCCGGTAGACAACCTTCACCTCTGCGCAGTGGAGCACTGCTCAAGCGCACAGGTGAAGCAAAAAAGGTGCGTGCATACGTGCATGAGGCTGCCCAACCTATCTGCTTCGCGTCCACAGTGCGCAGACTGATGCGCGTCGGCACAGATGCAGTGCCGCTGTCACCGGCTTCCTCCCTCCAAAGGTGCGCTGGTGACTCACTGGGGAGGAGCAGGCAGCGTCTCAAGAACTTCACAAAGCCTGAGGGCATCGTGTGCGCAAGCGCGGCGTTGCAGCACGAGCTAAGACACCACTGGTGTCACACCAGGGAGACGGGCCCAAGCAGTCTAGCGCATCTAGCCGTTGGGACCTAAAGCCAACCTACCCGAATTTCCTAGTTATCTCGAGGAACAGTGCCTTTCGGCTTGCAGGCAAAACTCCCTGTCACTTCTTCAGCGCCCACCATGGCGAGCATGAGCACTGCGGCAAGGCCGGCTGTGGGTGCTGTGCCCAATGCACGGGCGCTTATCCACCCGCACCAGTGCTTCAGGGGTGCCGCGCTGCCACGCGCCCCGCGCCGACAGTCGTTCCAGCACCCATCGCTGCGGACAGGCGTGCGTGTCACGGCTACGCAGACCATTGGCACGCAGCCGCTGTTCGCAGCGGCCAAGGCGTTTGGGGGTGGAGGCAGCGAGGTGTTCGTCGCGGGTGGTGAGCTTCCTCAATGCGTCAGCTCCCCTGTTTGCAGAAGCAAGTGTGCATGCATTCTAGACAGACAAGATGGTGCAATAGTGTAGCTCTGTCAGCAATCTGCGACACACATTACCGGCAGGCGCGAGCGGGCTGGTGAGCACGCGGCTGGTCCAGGAGCTGCTGAAGTCCGGCCAGCGTGTGGCAGCAGGCACGAGCGCAAGCTTGTTGAGTGCTGCAGTGGAGCTCGCTGGCACTGCCTTTTACCGTGACGTGCATGGCAAAGCTGCGCTACTGAGCTGACAGGGGAGCTTGCATAGACAGCCTTCACCCACCAGCAAGCTCGCGTTGGCTGTCAGCCACACCAGTGCGCCCGTCCTTGCAGGCGTGCCGGACGTGGCCGCGGCGCAGGCCGTGCTCGACTTTGCCGTGCGCTTTGAGCTGCTGGGGAAGCAGGAGGCCGGCCGGCTGCGCCTGGTGGCGCTTGACCTGTCCAGTGCTGACGCGGTCGCGGCCTCGCTGCCCAGGTGCGCTCACGCATACCCTCACCGAGAGGGTCTGCCACGGCCGCGGGTCCCCTTGTGCCGTGCTGTGCATCAACTTGAAGAGCGCGTGCGGCCCTGCTTGGCGAACGTGGATTAACGGCCGCGCTAGCCACGGCGCTCAGCTTCCCACACACGCGCTCTCATGACCACCCATAGGCACGCAATAGGCGTGGCCAGCTTACTCCGCCCGTTCGCCAGACGCATTGGCACGGCGGCCATGGTGCCGACCACCTGTCACACCGCGCGCTCGCCGTCTGCAGCGCACACTGGCCTTGGTGCTGGCAAACGACACACAGCGCGGACCGCAGCGCTGACGCTGTGTCGATACGGGCGAGCTCACGAGCAAAGCATGTGCGGCAGGCGGGCCAGCGCAGTGGTGGCGGTGCTGAACGAGATCGGGGGCGCGCGCGCCGCGCTGCAGCTGGTAGAGGCGGCGGATCGCAATGCGCCCGCGCGCTTTGTGCTGGTTGCGCCCGCCGGCGGGTCGCGCGGCGGCGGCGGCGGCACGATGTTCTCGCTGTTCGGCGGGCGCGGCGGCGGCGGCAGCGCCGCGCAGGTGGAGCAGGCGCGTCCACCCGCAGCGTCAGCGGGCCGCTGCAGGCTGATGCCGACCCCTGCTTGGAGGCCGTTGCTGGCGGCTCTGTGCCGGGAGCGCCTGCCGGTGTCCAAGCGGCGGCGGCGCCATGCCCTGTGCTGCTTCAACAATGGCAGCAGCCGCAGCGGGGGCAGCGCCGTCCAGGTCAAGCAGGCGCCCCCACGCCCTAAGCAGGCGCCCCCATGCCATGTCCCGTGCTGCCTGGCAGCCCGGGTGCGCACCTCTTCGCAAGGCCTGGCACAGAGGCAGCGACGGCGGATGCGATCAGGGTGAAGGGCCCTATGCCTGACCCCCCACCCGCGCAGGCGCTCATCAACAGCGGCATGAACCCAATAATTGTGCGCACGGGCCGCATCGAGGCCGATGCGCCCAGCGGCGGGCGCGTGGAGGTGTCCGCACAGGGCGCGCTGCCGGCGGGCGCGTCCATCAGCCCCACCCAGGCGCGTTTCAGAGCGCTGCTCACAACCTGCGGCTGTGTGGATGGGTGTGGACAGTGCTATCTGAGTAACTCACCTGGGAGGGGGCCAGCTGTGCAGTGCGGTGCTGGCCACATGGTGCTTGCAGATTTGTCAACTGAAACGTCAGACAAAACTGCGTTTGTGATATGCATATGTAGTAATGTGTGTGACTGCGGCTGACCTCTGCACCAAGACAGGCATGCACGAGACTGTCTCCTCGGACAGCCGAGAGGCACGATCATAGCTGCGGGCATGAGGCACTGGCGGCATGCGCGGCCGTGCAGCCCCTCACACAGCTCCTGGGCCAGCATGGGGGCGTGCCCAAGCTGCCAAGCCCTGCGCGCAGGCGGCGCGCGTGGTGGCGCAGGCCCTCGCGCAGGCCAGCGGCAGCGTGCTGCTGGAGGCGTGGGCCGGCGAGGAGGCCGCCGACGGCGCAGCAGACAGCCGGGACGACGTCGCTGCGCGTGTGGCTGAGGTGCGCGCTTGCGGGAGCAAGATGCGGCCGCCACTGAAAGGGGACCCGCTGGCAGAGGCGACCTGGCCACTTGGTGCCCTAAGCAGTGATGTGTGCTGTGCTTGTCGAGCAGAGACGGAAGTGCGAGTTCTGGTCCCCTAGTGATGAGCTGAGGACATGTTCATCGCTGTCACATCATGCGGGGCCCCAGAATCAGAGCAGTACCGCTGGTGCTGCAGCACTGCGTTGCAAATGCAGGTAAAGGAAAGCCGAGGGCTCTGCTGGGGCGAGACGGCTGTCCCTGCGGCCGGCCAGGTCCTGCCGTCCGCCGCAATAGAGGAAGAGGAGGCGGAGGAAGAGGAAGAGGAAGAGGAGGAGGCGCCTGATGAGGCGCCGCAGCCCGTGGCGGAGGTCGCGGAGGCGGCCAAGCCGCTCGGCGGCCTGTTCGGGCGCGCCAAGCGGGGCGCCAAGGCCGCCGCCGACGAGGCCGAGGAGCTGGCCGATGAGGCGCCGCAGGTGCCTGCCCGGCGCATGGTGTCGCGCTGCAGCGTGAAAGGTCCTGCAGTGCTGGTGCTGGTGTGCAGCTGCGCGATAGCACACAACTCGCTGCTTTTTCTGACAGATGAGCAAAGCGTCTGCGGAGCAGTAGCTCACAAGCAGTAGCTCACATGTGTGATCAATTGCAGCAAAACTAGCCTACGCTGGACAGCTGGCGATAGCCGTCTGATGCAGCGTCTCTCTGGAAGCGTTTCTGCAGTCGCCTACCGGTCAAGGGCGCGGTGGTGCAGCAGCCGCCCTTGGTCCTGCAGTGACCGAGCTGCGTGCATGGCAAGTTCGGTCCACGCGCATGCACATGTAGAGTGATATTATTGGGCTGTGTGGTTGCCGGCAGCCGGCCAAGCGCCTGGGCGGGTTCTTCGGGCGCGCCAAGGCCGCCACGGAGGATGCTGCCGAGGACGCGCGGGACGCCGTCGAGAAGGCGCCGCGCAAGCCGCTGTTCGGAGGCCTGGGCCGCGGCAAGCCGAAGGTGCGGCGCATGCGCTGTGCCCTGCTGCGGCAAGATGCACACTGTTTTACCCGGGCCATGCCTACTCAACGGTTGGTCGCTGTGGGCGGCAGCGGCACTCCCGCCAGCTGCACACGTCCTGGCGAAGAATTTGCTAGGTGGGCTGCCTGCTTGGGTGCATGAGCTGCCAGGCGCCTGTGATCAGGAAGTGCGGTCCGTGCTGCGACGTGCCCGCGCCTGGCGTGGCCCATACATGGCGCTGCAGCCCCGCGGCCGAGGATAACCTGCTTGGCGGCCGCATGCATGGTCCAGAGCCTGAGGAGGCGCCCGCGCCCACCGGTCGCCGGTGCTTGCCAGGCTGACGTCAACGGTGCATGGCGTGTGCCCTCAGCATGTCAACGGGTTCCTGCTGCGCGCAGGAGGAGGAGAAGCCGGCGCCCAAGAAGGGCCTGTTCGGCGGCCTGGGCACGCAGCGCCTGCGCGCGCCGGAGCCCGAGGTCGAGCCCGCGCCCGCCAACCCGCTGGCGGCGCTCTTCCAGCGCGGCAAGGCGCGCCCCAGCCCGCGCCGGCACGTTTCAGCCCGTCGTAGGCTCTGGTTGTTTGCATACGCAATCTGCAGCACGGCCTCAGGCTCCAGCGCGCAAAAGTTGGCAGCGTTCACAAGGCGCTGTGTGGAGGAAACGTCGTGTGAGCTGTGTGCGCCTGCCGTGCCGCGAGTGTGCTGCAGCAGACATCGGCCAGCTCCACCACCGCCCAAGCTTCCTGTGGGCTGTTGCGACCCATGCAGCGCAGTGCCACAGCACCCGCTGTATCGCTGCCTCCTCAGCACGCGGCCGGCCCTGTGATAAGCTGTGAGTTGGGCCGCTCTGCACAAGGTGGCATTTGCGCTGCTGGCACCCGCGCTTGTGCGCGGCGGACAGACCCGACGGCCTGCTGCGCCTGTGGCAGGCGGCCGAAGAGGAGCCGCCGGCGCGCGGAGCGCGCGGCCGCAGGAGCGCGCCCGCGCCCGCGCGGCGCGGCCGGCGCGGCGCGGCCGCGGCCGACGACGAGCCCAAGCCCAAGGGTGGCCTCCTGCAGGCGCTGGGGCTGGGCCAGCGGACTAAGTACAACGATGATGATTGATGTTTTCACCTGCGGTCTGGAGCACTGCTGTCCATGCCTTGCAGAGTGTGATGGCATCATATGTATTGGTCGTTAGGGTGATGGTATTATGAATGAGTCGAGGCAGGGGTGCACCGGTGCGAGCGAAGGTGCGACGAACTGGGTGCGCACAGAAGCAGAACTGCTGTGCTGAGAGGCTGCTGAAGCATGCGCGCAACTACCTTGTGAGTAGGGCGCAGTATGATTTGTGATACCACTCGATTTTTAAAGAATAAAAACAAAGAGTGCCTGTATTTACTTTGTTGGACCCGAATATGAGCTGCCAGCAGCCCAGTGCTTTGTGCAGAGCATACAATTTGAAATTATGCCTACCCTAGAGTGCAGACTTTGTAGGCCGATGTTCAGCTCAACAGAAGGCTTGTGTTGGCAACTGACAAGCCAAGCTCGCTTGCGCGAACAACAGTATTGCAAGCATCTCTAGACACACAAGAGCTTCACCTGCTCTGCTAACGCGTGTTGCAAAACGCAGCAGCAGTGGTATGTACAGAGAGCAGCTTGTGACCTCCTGACTTTGTTGCTATAGCCGATGGCCTTCAGCACACCGGCAGACGATGTGATAGGGCGTGAAGCGGACTGTGTGAATCAAACTCTTACCTGCCTGTGCGTGCGGCGTGCAAAGCTACCGACGCCCAGCACCAGCGCAGCGCCCTGCTTGTGAAACGCACAGGGGCAGCCAACGGCAATGCAGCGGGCGCTCCTCGCCGTGTTGCAAGAGCAGTTTGGTGCGCACGCCGCTGCGTGCTTGTGTTTCTTGTGTTGCACTCTGCAGCATACCAAGCATGTGCTTGCATCGTACAGGCTTCCCAAGCTTCCAGGGAAAGCAGCAGGAGGCCGTTCTGGCTGCGCTAGACGGTGCGTGGTGCGCAGCGTTCATATTTGTATGCATGTATTGTGTCGGGTGCGCGCATAGCCAGTAAGCTACTGTGCGCACCGAAGCCTGAAAGGTCTGCTGCAGGGCGAGATGCGTTGGTCCTCATGCCTACGGGAGGAGGCAAGAGCCTGTGCTATGCGCTGCCTGCGGTGTATCGGCGGGCGTTGGCCCTTGTTGTCACGCCGCTCATCGCGCTTATGCAGGACCAGGTGAGATGCACTTTCTCATTGTCGCGGTCCTTGGACTGCGTGTCGAGGCCGGTGCCCACTTGGCTGTGCCTGACCCAGCGAGCGGCAGGTCGCCAATATGCGCGCCAAGGGCATCCCGGCTGCGCTGCTGTGCTCGACGCTCAAGGCAGCCGAGCGCAAGGCTGTCCTGGCAGCCGTGCAGGCCGACGAGCTGCGGCTGCTCTATGTCACACCTGAGCTCCTGGCATCAAGCTGGTGCGCCAAAGGGAGGGGCCGGGACTGAGGCAGGGTGGGCACCAGCTGCTTGCATGCTCTGGCTGTGCCCTTGCTGACCCGCCTCAGGCGCGTCGCAGGTTCATGGACATCCTGCGCGCAAAGAGGGGGTCGCTGGCGCTGTTCGCGGTCGATGAGGCGCACTGCATCAGCTCCTACGCACGCACCTTCTGCCTTGCATGTCACGCTGCCTGTGCTCATGTGGCATTGCCCAAGCTATCCGATGCGGGCTGTGCTTCTGATCGCCCCAATGACTGGCGCGTGCCAGCTCACACGTCTGCTGGCGCCCCCACAGGGGCACGACTTTCGACCGGCGTACAGGAGGCTGTCTGCTCTGCGCCAGGCACTGCCGGACGTGCCGCTCATGGCGCTCACTGCCACCGCGACCGCACCGGTTTGCCTGCTGCTGTGCTCTGTGCTGTGTCAACCAACGCTGCTGCATTCCCTTTGCTCACGTGCCACTGTGCTGTCACCACCTCTCAAAGCTATTCCAATCATAATTTGCCCATGCCAAGCGCCAAGCTCCTCGGGGCTCTTGAGTTGTTACATCTGTGACCCGCAGGTGCAGCAGGACATAGTGAGCAGCCTGCGCATGCGTGACCCCGTGCGCCTGACAGCCTCCTTCAACCGCCCCAACATCGCGTACGAGGTGCGCCGCACGTGCGCCCACGCACGCCCACGCGTACATCTGCAGCTGTTCGGACCTCGCATGCGCCTGTCGCGTAGCTCCTGCGCCGAACGCAGCTTGTTCTCACGCGCTGACACTGCCTGCCCATCCCCTCGCGCGAGCCCGCCGCTCAGGCGCCTGCCGGGAAGCAGGTGCTGTACATGACTGCCGCGCGGCGCGAGCCCCTGGCGGCGCTGGCGGCGCTGCTGCGCAGCGCGGCGGGCGCGGGGCCGACGCCCTGCGGCATCGTGTACACCGCGCGGCGCGAGGACGCGGAGGCCGCCGCCGGGCGGCTGCGCTCGGAGGGTGCGGCGCGCGGGGTCGCGGCTTCTTGTTAGCCTGCACCAGGTTGTTGTCTTGCCATGGTCTAGTGGGCAAGCAAGGAGCCGTCTCTTTGCCCATTAGGGCAGTGGATCTTACCCTTCCAATACAACAGCCGCGGAGAGCAGCTCTACACAGTGCCCTGCTGTGCGTTGTGCGGCTCTCGGTGCTACGATGCGCAGACATGGTGTGCGGCGGTGCCATGTTGCTGGGGCGAGCTATGGGTGGTGGGGCGCTGCCGTCCCAGCAGGTGCAGCTGTGTTCCCGCCTATCAGCATGCAGCGTGCTCACCGCCAGCTGTGTGCGTGAGAACTGAAACAGCAGTGCCGCCTGCACTCTACTCCACCCACCCCCGCTCCTGCAGCCACACCAGCGGGTGCCGCGCTGCTCAGCCGCCGCCGGGGTGCGCAGGCATGCCCGCGGCCGCCTACCACGCGGGCCTGCCCGCGGCGGAGCGCGCGCGTGTGCTGGCGGACTGGTCCGCCGGGCGCACGCCGCTGGTGGCCGCGACCATCGCGTTCGGCATGGGCGTGGACAAGGCGGGCGCGCACCCCAGGTCCCGACGCACCGCCGCGGTGTTTTTTTCCAGGTGGATTTAAAAATTCCGCGGCTAGCATCGGCGCCCGCAGAAGTCTGTCTTCCACGCGCGCCGTCCCCTACAGCCAGCCGCACATTGCAGCTGCTCAGGACGGACAGCGCCGCCTCACGCACGAGCGTGCTGCCACGGAAAGCCGCGCACGCCGCGCTGCCTGTCCCGCTCCCTAGGGAGCAGGGGGCCGGCGCCGAGCGGGCCGCGCGCCTGCCGCAGGCGTCCGGCTGGTCGTGCACTTCGGCCTGCCCAAGACGCTGGAGGGCTTCTACCAGGTGCGGCGCGGCCGCCGCTTCTGGGCGGATACGCCAAAGGGAGGGACCCATGCGGCGGCGAGAAGCGTGACCCCGCGGCGGGCGGCGCGGGCAGGAGAGCGGGCGCGCTGGCCGGGACGGCCTGCCCGCGCGCTCGGTCATGTTCTACGACGTCGCCGACCGCGAGCGCACCGACTACATCCTGGGTGAGCGGGGGCCTTCTCGCGCCGCCGCGCCGGTCTGGTCGCTGCCCGCGTGCCTGTTTGGGTGCAGACGGCGCACGCGTCTACGTTGGTTCTGTCCTCGGCATGCTGGCCATGCTCATGGTGGCCCAGGCAAAGGCCTGGACCTAGCGCCATACATAATGAAGTTGGGTGTGCTTGGTTTGGTGTGCATGGATGCGCGTGCAGTGGCAGGTGTGGCGTGCGTGGCGCCTGGGGCACTGCGCGAGGCCGGGGCGCTGAGCGCGGCTCGCGCGGCAGGCAAGGAGCAGGCGAAGAGAGGAGCGGCGGCGAGCGGGAAGCGCGCGCGCGGCGGCCCCGCAGACGCGCGCGGCAGCGCCGCAGATGGCGCCCCCTCGTCCGACGCGCTGGCGGCGTTTGCAAAGGTCGTCAAGTGCGCGCGAGGCAGCCGCCGGCCACCAACTTCCCAGCCTCCTGATGCCCAAGCTTGCCTGCAGTGCGCAACCCTTTGCATCTGATCTCGAGAGTATGTGACCTCGGCTGGAGCCACTCTGCTTCACCAACCCGGTATATGTGCACTGCGTGGTGGGAGTCAGCTGACGCGGCGCGGTGCCCGGCGCGGCCAGCTACTGCACCTTGGAGACCTGCCGCCGCGCGCTGCTGCTGGCGCACTTCGGCGAGCGCCTGCCGCGGGGCGGCTGCACCGGCTGCGACGTGTGCCTGCACCCTGCAGCCGTCGCCTTGCAGGTCCGCTGCCGCGCGCCTGCTCCTGCCACATGATGTGCAAGGTTTGTTGAAGGGCTCGCGCTGGCAGGAGGCGTGTGGGGGCGCTGCATCGGCAGGTGACGTCGGCAAGTTGGATTTACAGTTGGCCGAACGTGTTGGTGTAGCGCTGAATGACATACATGCATGTAGTTGACATCAGTGCGTGTTCGTGTGCATGCGCAGAAAGAGGGCTGGGGCCTGCGGTCTCAGCTGGGTGCGGATGTGCCCCTGCGCAGGACCGGCGTGGTTGCAACAGACATATAGCGAGCGGCGCAAGCCTTGGTCCGGGTGCTCAGTCCTGAGGCAGTATGCCTGAGAGCTGGCTGTGGCTGATCAGAGGCCTGCGCCTGCAGTTGGGCGTCGTAGCGCGGGAGGCGCTCGGCCGCGCGCAGTCGCGATCCTGGCGCCGCGGTGACAGCTGGCGCGGCGGCGGCGGCGCCGGCGGCGGCAGCGGGGGCGGCGCTGCAGGCAGCGCATGGGCCAGCGGCAGCGAGGACGAGGGATGCAGCGACGCCGAGCGGGAGCGTGCGGGTGCGCCCCCGCCGGCTCGTGGCCCCCGTTTGCACATATGCACCCAGCTCACATGGGGATCATGAGGGGTGCAGCTACCAGGAGCATGAGGAGGAGAGTGTCCACCAGCTGAAGCGAGCAGGGCTGGCAAGCAGCTCAACGCAATGTGCCTATGCACGCGTCATGGCCGCCAAACGGAGCTGTGAGTGCCAGAGGGCTTTCTGAAAGGCGCTGGAGCGAGGGCGTTGCCGTACAGAAGGGTGTGCTCTGAGACTGATGGCACCTCTTGACTCAGCCCGCGTTGTGGCACGCCATGGCTGCCGCGCAGCCTGCAGCTCAGGCGAGCAGCCCCTTGCACCGCTGTAAAAGAAGGGGGCCTGTGCTGCACAGCATGCCCCTCCGCGCTGACTTGCGTGCGGCTCCAGCAGGCAGAGACGCGGAGCGGCGGGCGACGGGCGCAGCCGCGGCCGCCGCCGGGCGCGCACGTGCGGGCCGCGGCGGCGAAGCAGCGGTCGTCGACGCGCTGGAGGCCGCAGAGAGGCGCTCCGTGCAGGCACCTGCCGGCAAGCGCACAGGTAGCGCTGCGTGCCGTGTGCCAGATGTTCCGCGACGAGCCCCCTGCGCGCTCCTGTCTCTCCCCGCCGTCTGGCCAAGCGGTTTGAACACATGAGTCGCGGCACACGCATGACCCTGCACCCTACAGTCTTATGCAAGGCATGCTCCGTCGTGCCTCTGCCGACAGAGTGCATGCTCCGGCAGGCAGGATCCTGTGTGGGAAGCAGACCCTGAGCTGCGAGTCATGGCGGCTTATACTCTGCCAACGCCTCGACCATGCCAAGGTATTCTGCTTTCTGACGTCCCTGCAGGCGGGCGTGCGGAGCGGCTGCTGCAGAAGCTGGCGGGTGCGGGCCGGCCTGCCGCTGCAGCGGCGCGACCGGGCGGCGCGGCGGTGCCAGACAGTCTGCGTGGGGCCGTGCGCGCGCGCCTGCGCGCCGCGCTGGGCCGCAGCCCCGCGGCGGCTGCGGCCGATGGACCCTGCCTGGAGGCCGCGGCTCAGGTGCTGCACGTGCATGACCTGACACAACACAAAGTGTACGTACCTTAAGGATCACCTATGACAGAGAAGGATCGGCAGGTCAAGGAGCGCGCAGCTGGTTGCGCTGTCTTGCCTGCCGCGCAGGGCGCTAGCCTTGGCACTCGAGCAAGGCGGCCTGCAGATGCAGCAGGCCACGCGCTCGGGACAGCAGCGACCCTTGGAGGTGCCTGCAGAGCACACAGTGACTCAAGCAGGCGCACCTCAAGCGCCGCTGCCGAGGGCGCAATGCCTGCGGCGCAGGCGCGCGAGCTGGAGTGCTTTGCAGCGAGCGCGAGCGCGGTCGTCTACCGCCAGCGCGTGGCAAACGCGGCGACGCTGGCCGAGAAGGCCGCGGAGCTGCCTCTCGCGCCGGGCCGCGCGCCATCCGCCGACCCTGCCGCCCACGACGGGCGCTGCGGGCCGCCCGGCGGCTCCGCGCGCCCGCGGTGCAGCGCACCGCGCGCGGAGGCGGCGGGGCCCGCGGCCCCTGGCGCGGCCGCGCAGGCGTGCGCCGCGCCGCAGCGGGAGCGGCTGGAGGCCCTGTACGGCAACGCCGAGTCTGCGCTTCAAGCTGCTCTGGCGGCTGGCCGCGCGGGCTGCACAGCAGGCTCGGCGCCCGCTGCGGAGCAGTGCACAGCAGCCGCGGCTAAAACCGGCAGCCGCGGCGGCGGGAGCCAACCTGCGGCCACGAGATGCGGTGCAGGGGCGCTGGGAGCGGCGGGCGACGGCGGCGGCGGCGGCGGCGAGCATACGGCGGATGCATGCGCAAGCGGCAGCGGCAGAAGCGGCCCTAGCAGTGCATTGGAGGGCCCTGCCGTTCGTCCGCCAGCGGCAGCGTGCGGCGGCGGCGCAGGTGCCGCTGGGGCGGCGGCTGCGGCGTGCGTGGCGCTGGGCGCGCTGGCCGGCGCGCCTGTGACGGCGGCGCTGCTGCGGGACACCGGCCTCGGCCGGCGCGCGCAGGGCCTGGCCAAGCGCGCCGCAGCGAGCGGCGATGCCGCGCTGGCGGCCGCGGCGAAGGCCGTGGTGGCGGCGTGGCGGCGACAGGTGCTCCAGGAGCAGCAGGATGGCGTGGGTTAGCAAGTTGTGTGTTGTGTGAACACATAAAGCTGGCTTTCTGGCTATATTTGTAGTGGCAGTCAACTCAACCGGTTTAACTGTGCTGATTCACTTCAATTGCTGTCCGTGCTATACATTTGTTCATACGCTACTGAACTCTGAACAATAGGCTTGGCAGCATTTGATGCGAAGTCACATAATAGCAGGTCACACACCGCAGAGCGGGACATGCGCAGCAGTACCAGTCTGTGACCCCAGTCACAAGCTGACAGCAAAAGGTTGCGACGCCATGGCCGCATCAGATTATTTTGACAAGGACTGCAACACCACACCACTCTCTGGGCTCGAGCTGCAGTCTATTATCACCCCCGACGAGTGTGGCTGGATACAGGGTAGAGTACTAACCCTAATCCTAACCACTGCGCGTGCATGCGAGCTCGCAGGCTACCCAGGCCGCTGTCGGGGCGGCTCGCAGCGGCCGTGGTGGCGCGCAGCAGGGTCTGCGCAGGCATGCGAGCTCGCAGGGTACCCGGGCCGCAGCCGGGGCGGCACACTGCGAGCGTGAGGTGCATGCGAGCTCGCAGGGTACCCGCGCCGCTGCCGGGGCGCCTCACAGCCAGCATGAGGTGCATGCGAACTCGCAGGGTACCCGGACCGCTGCCGGGGCTGCTCACTGCCAGCATGAGGTGCATGCGAGCTCGCAGGGTACCCAGGCCGCCGCCGGGGCGGCTCACAGCCAGCACGAGGAGCATGCGAGCTCGCAGGGTACCCAGGCCGCTGCTTGGGCGCCTCGTAGCGACCGTGGCGCTGCACAGCAGGGCCTGCGCGGGCATTCGAGCTCGCAGGGTACCCGCTGCGCAGCTGGCGCGGCTTGACGGCGCCTATGAGCCTGCATAGCAGGAGGGTCCTACCCATGACGCTGACGCCCACGCCCACGCCGCCGGCATGATGCGGGCTGCACTGTAATGCGGTAGAGGGCATGCCGCTGGGCAAGAGCCTTGCCCTGCAGCCCTCTGCCCGCGCATGACAGGGGGGACAGCAGCGCTGTCAAGAACAGCGGGGGATGCTGGGGCCGAGCATGTCGGCGGGTCGCGCACGCGAGCATGCCCCTTGCTAATTGTGCAGCCTGTGCATGTGAGCGCGTTCAAGATGTCATGAGCAGCAATCTTGCTGTGTGTTAGCCTGCAGGCGACAAGCGTTGCTGAATGCCAGGTCACCATGCTGCTCTCCTTCATCTAGCTACCCGAGCACTGCAAGACTCCTACGACAATGGTTGATTGAATGAAAGGCACACAGCAGAGTAGTGAATGCAGGCGGCCTGTCTTTACACGCTTTTGAGACGAGCCGAGGAAAGGAAAGTGACGGCCATGCTTGTAACGGGCAGAAATCGAAGGGGCAGGCGACTGTCGTGCACTGTTTGTTGTGCACCAGCATTCTCTACAACGGGTGTGCAAGGGGGCCCGCAAGGCGAGACTTGGCGCCGACCGGGTTGCAGGGCCTCGGCGCCATGACAAACCTGTAGCCGCAGGGAGCAGTGCTACATGGACGAACGCCGCCTCTAGCAGGCAGGCTCAGCCAAGAAGCAATGCTGAAGACCAGCAGCCAATACAGACCGGGTTGCAGGGCCTCGGCGCCATGACAAACCTGTAGCCGCAGGGAGCAGTGCTACATGGACGAACGCCGCCTCTAGCAGGCAGGCTCAGCCAAGAAGCAATGCTGAAGACCAGCAGCCAATACAGACAAGCGCTTGTTGCGCCCTGGGCAAGAACGGCCTTGAAGGCTAACCCAAGAGCGCCCCGTGTGCTTACCGATGGACAGACGGCAGATGACTTTGGGGCAAAAAAAGCCGTTGCCAGGCCACCCTGGAGCCGTCCCGCAGCAAATGTAGGGGGGATTGGATTCCTTGGTAGGAACCAATCGAACAAATCATGGGACGGCGGCTGAATCTCAGCGGATCGTAGCAGCAAGGCCACTCTGCCGCTTACAGTACCGCGTCGCATCCAAGTCGTCTGCATGGGATCTACCCCAATGATCGGCTGGAATTGCCATAGGCGG
>JAABUV010002462.1_pt1 | contig 25000 bp, 21 predicted proteins | sample 5559971 | NCBI WGS metagenome assembly JAABUV01 (sample SAMN10711881, study PRJNA513362) | rock metagenome | isolation source: Antarctica rocks | place: Antarctica: Victoria Land, Knobhead nord | collected 2015-12-19
AGGCCATGGCCGACGCCCTGCGCTCCGCTTAGCCGGTGCGCGTGGCGGGCGGCTTTGGGGTCGTGTGCGCATAAATTAGGTTAGGTGTGATGCGTAGATAGGGAGGTGTAGACAGGAACTGCATTGGCTACATTGTGCGACGAGGCGCAGCAGTGTGGTAGGGCAGGCAGGGGAGGCGGGTTTGCGTCCATTGTGCAGGGCTAGGCGTAGAGCTGGGCAGCCACCATATGTGGTCTATCCCATGCTGTGCCGTGGTGAACTTTTGCCAGATGCTTTTCAAACGCCGCTGGTTGGTGTAGGTGTTGTTTGACGACTTTTCCGCTGGGTGGGATGTACAGTTTTGGCGTAGGAGCATTGCAGCGCATGTGATTGCTGCATGTAGTCGGGAAGTTCAGTCTGTTTGTCAGGGCATGGGTGTGGCGGTGCGTGGGCTAACGAGCGTCAACAGAGCGTAAGCGTGATTGAGTGTTGACTGTCAGGTGCACCACGTGTGTCATGTCCTGATGTGACCGCTGGAAGCTCCTAATAAAAAGCAGTGATGACCATGGCATTGCCAGAGGTGAACACGAAGAAGAATCCTTCAGAAGACGATTTGGCAAACTAGACGTGTAGCGCCTGTAGGGCGCTCAAACGGAGAATCGCTCTTGGTGTTCCTCCACATAGTAAGCGGGTGGCGCGATGGCGCAGTTCTCAGGAGCCATGAAGTTGGCCGACCTGAACGACTTCATCGCGCCCGCTCAGGCTTGCGTGGTGACGCTCAACGGCGCGAAACTGGACGAGCTGCCTAGTGACGACGCTTTGCCGGTGCGCTTAGGCAGGCAGGTATGCAGACACGTATCAAGCCAAGCGCCTGCCTTCACGCGTCCCTCTCCACTGTGTATGTTTTTACAAGACCATGCTCCCCCTGTGCAGAGTGCAGTACGTGTTTCACAAGCGCTGCATACAAGCGACTAAACATGCTTCTAGACGCAGACGCGCTTACCTGCCCGCCGCGGCACACCGACAGGCGGGGAGCGTGCAGCTGCAGCAGCGCGCGGCGGCGCCCCCGCCGCCGCCCGGCGGCGGCTTCTCGCAGACGCAGGAGGCCGGCCCCGGCGGGCCGCTCAAGGTCACGCTGCACGACTGCCTGGCCTGCTCCGGCTGCGTGACGTCCGCGGAGGCCGTGCTCCTGGAGCAGCAGTCGGCGGGCGAGGTGCTCGCCAAGCTGGCGGACAAGCGCACCGCGGTCGTGTTCACGCTGTCACCGCAGTCGCGCGCCGCGCTCGCCGCCGCGCACGGCCTGGGCCCGGCGGCCGCGCAGGCGCGCCTGTCGGCGTTCCTGAAATCGCTGGGGGCGGCTGCGGTGCTGGACGCGGCCGCCGGGCGCGACCTGGCGCTGCTGGAGGCCGCCGCCGAGTTTGTGCAGCGCTTCCGCGCCGCGCGCGGCGCGATGCCGGGCGCCGCCGGGCTGGAGCGGGCGGTCAGCGGCGCGGCGGCTGGGCCCTCAGGCCGGCCCGGCGTGGTGGCGGTGGCCTCCGGGCAGGCGCGGGCAAGCAGCCCGGGCAGAGCGGCAGCGCCGTGCAGAGCCCCCGGTGCCGCACGCCGCGCGGCCGCCGCGGTATGGGGTGATGCATCCGTGTGCGGCTGCGGCGGTGCTCGTGCGGGGGCGGCCGCCGCCGCGGGGCCGGAAAGCGCCGCTGCAAACGGCTGGGGCGGCGCCCACGCGGGCGCAGCTGGCACAGGAGCGGTCGGCAGGCCTGGCCGCGCGGCCGACCACACGGGCGGGCCGCCCGCACCACGCGCAGGTGGTGCGCCACCGGGCCAGCCGGCGGGCGCGCGCGAGGCGCACGCAGTGTACGCGAACGGGGTCGCGCCCGCGGCGAGCGCAGCCGCCCGTGCCAACCCCGCGGAGAAGCCTGCCGCCACGAGCGGGCGGGCTGGGGCTGAGCCGGACGGCGTGCTGCACGGCTCGTCGCCGTTGGGCGCGCTGCGCGAGGCAGGGTGCGAAGGCCGCGAGGGCGCTGGCGGCGGCGCGCATCCGGGCCCGCTGCCGATGCTGGCATCGGCGTGCCCCGGCTGGGTGTGCTACGCCGAGAAGACGCACGGCGAGTATGCGCTGCCGCACATCAGCACCGCCAAGAGCCCGCAGGCGCGCAAGTGGCACGGCCTCCTGCGCTCTGCGCGCTGCGGCCACCTGGGACCACGAGCGGCTTGCAGCCTGGCTTTGGCGCCCACTTGTACACGCAGGCACACATGCATGACAGACCGACTAGTAACCGGCCACAGAGGTAGTGTGTATTAAAGGATTTAGAGTGATGTCACGCGAGATGCGCTCTCCCTGGCACGCATGTTCTTATCATGTTGTGAGTTGATTAGGGCGTGGCATCCGCGCACAAGCGCGACGCACATCTGAAAAGACGACAGGGAACGCGCCTTGGCTAGCACTGCGCATGTAGCAGCGCGCAGGAAAACCCGACGCCGCCGAAGCGTGCGCCGCGCAGGCGGTGATGGGCACGATAGTGAAGCGCCACCTGGCGGAGCGGCTCGGGCGCGACCCGGGCGCCGTCTACCACGTGGCCATCATGCCCTGCTACGACAAGAAGCTGGAGGCCTCGCGCCCCGACTTTGACGTGCCAGGCACGGCCCGGCCGCCCGCCTCGAGCGAGGCGGCCTGCGTCTGCTGCCACGCTTTTGTTTCGGAGGCGCAGCATCACGCGTGGGCGGCCATGCCAGCAGGCGTTGGCGGCTGTGCATGCGCGCACGGACTGAAAGGGTGATGCTGGGTCGAGGTGGCTGTCGACGGGGAAGCCTGGCAGGGTGTGCCTTTTTAATGTGTGCATTTTTAATGCGCCTGGTGCCTGAGCTGCCTAAGCTTTGATGCTGGCGCGCAGGCACGAGCGTGCCGGAGACGGACACGGTGCTAACGACGGGCGAGGTGCAGCGGCTGCTGGACGAGCGGGGCGTGGCGCTGCGCGCGCTGCCGGGCGTGCCGCTCGACCGCCTGTCGGATGCCGCGCCCGACGACAGCGGCCGCATCTATGGGTACCCGGGGAGCGCTGGTGCGCCTGCAAGCCCTCCGCATGCAGCAGCTTCAGGGCTTCTTGCGTGTGTTGAACGGACGGTCGATTGCGGCGCCCGAGCGCGTCCTGTGTATAGATGTATGCGTGTGCGAAAAGCCCATGCAGGGTGGGCATTGGCCAGCCTGCCTGAAGAGGACAAGCTGGCAGCGCAGGGCATCTGAGCCGCGTGTCTGGGCTGTTTGGCTATATGTCGAGATGACACTCCCTGCATGAGCACGCAAGATCTGCAGGCTCGGTGTTGGGATGCATGCTGTCGAGGCCGGCTCAGCACGTACCTGGAGCACATGTTCCATACTAACCCTACTTTATTCTATGGCCGCCCGCGCAGGCGGCTACCTGGAGTATGTGTTCCGCGCGGCTGCGCGCGAGCTGTTCGGCGCGGACGTGCCGCCGGGGCCGCTGCCGCTGCGCGCGCTGCGCAACGCCGACCTGCGCGAGGTCGCGCTGGAGGTCGACGGCCGCCCAGCGCTGCGCTTCGCGGCCGCGTACGGCTTCCGCAACATCCAGACGCTGGCGCGGCGCCCTGCTTGCGTTGCCCCACCCGCCACGTGACGCTGCCTCACAGGGCGCGGGCTGGTGGAGCTTGCCGGTCAAGTGGCGCTGCGGCCTGCCGCCGCCGCCGGGCCGGGAGTGCACAGCCTTGCTCCACATATTGACTTCGTCGACGCCCTCCCGCGCGCGCCGCGCAGGTGCGCAAGATCAAGCGGCGCGCGTGCGAGTACGACTATGTGGAGGTCATGGCCTGCCCGGGCGCGTGCCTGAACGGCGGCGGGCAGCTGCCGCCCGCGCCCGGCCAGAGCGCGGCGCAGCTGCTGGACCAGCTGGACCAGGTGTACCACGACCCGCAGGTGCGCGCATGTGCTGCCCTACCCTACCCTAAACCTGATTGCAGGGGCATCCCGGGGGCGCGTCGGGTCCTTGCATGCCCAGTGAGCACGACGATGGTGGTTGCGAGCGCCGCTTTCAGCGCGCTCGGCGCCAGGGGCCAAGCGGGCGCGGCCGCCACGCCGTGCGGGCTGCGGGCCTGGCCGGGCACCGACGCCCGCGCGTGAGGCTGGGCGCAGGTGGAGCAGCGCGAGCCCAGCGATGGCCCGGCCGCGCGCGCGCTGTATGCGGGGTTGGTCGGCGGGCCGCCCGGGTCGGCGGCCGCGCGCCGCCTGCTGCACACCGGCTACCACCGCCGCGAAAAGCTGGCCACCGCTGCTGCGGCAGACTGGTAGCGGGCGCAGCGCTGAGCAAGCGGGACCGTCGCCGTGTCTCCGGGGCGGCGTTCGGGCGCTGCAGGTCGGCGGCCGTGCGCGCCTGGTGGTGGCTGACCAGCCTGGCCGCCTGTGCTGCAGATAAATGATGGCGGGTGTGGAGAGGAGCGTGTGAGCCTGAGCTAGTGCGTTGGGTGGCTGGTTGGGGCCCAAGGCGGCGGAAGTTGTGCGGCCGGCGGGCCGGCACTGTATGCTGCAAACCACCGGGGAGCGGGTGCGGGGGCCAACCAAGTGCTGGGTGTGTAACTGGGGCTTCGTGCTGGCTGCTGAGGCCCAGGTCCGAACGCCCTCAGCCGCCTTTGACGCAACAAGCTCCGCTGCAAGGTCAAAGTAGACGTTTGTCACCCAGTGTGCCATTCTTTCTGGCACCAGCATGCAACAGCAGGAGCAGAGGCGAGAGGTGCAGGGTATGGTGAACAGGGTTTTAACTAACTATGAACTCAATCCTGAAGGCTGCGTCATCAGAAGCTCTTGCTGTTGCGGCAAATCGTAAGCTTCTTATGTTTTGCGGCCAGAAATAGAAGATCTAGGGAACTCCAGGAGGATTGCCACAACTCTATTCGTGTAGCTCCCCGCCAATAACATACGCTGCTCAGCACACGCCCGCTTGCCAACTCGCCGTAGCGCAGCTGGCACTGTCTACGTTCCTTTTGTGTCAGCAGCAGCACTGTCATGGCTGAGCAGTGAGTCTTCCATCTCCTCGCGCTAGTGAGCGAGCTGCTCATCAGCCGGCGGTGCCGGTGCCGGCAAGCGTGCGGGTATGCAGGCGGCTCCCAGCCTCCCACCACTTGTTTGTACGTAAGCTTGTCTCAACTTATCCGAACTTGTGCGAGTGCCCAACGACCACTGTGTGTAGTCGGGCCCGTAGGCCGCCGCACCTGCGTTCCCTCTGTGCAGAGCTTTCTGGAGCGCTCCGAAGAGGCTCCCGGTGACAAGGCCTGCTGTGCACGGGGACGCAGCCGGCGCACCCGATCATGTCGACCTGCGCTTCGCAAACTCAAACTTCGTCGTGGATTCTTATCGGCGTTGGCGTGGGCGCTGGAGTGCTGGGCGCCGCGGGCGCAGCCGCGGCCTTGCTTTACCTGCAGCCGCGCGCGCACGGTCCTGCGCCGACCGCGACTGCGCGAGCTGCGGGTGTTAAGGCCCTTGCACAGGCATGCACCTGGCCCCCCGAGCGTGCTGCGCCAGCTCCGCTGCGTCCCGCACGCATACCAGGGCGCCCGGGGCCGGAAGGCATCTGACTGTGCGCACCGCCCGCGCGCAGGGCGCCACCTCAGACCCCGCAGTTGAAACCAAGGCGGTAGTTCTGGCCACGCCGGGCGCCTCGCCGCCGATGACGCCGACGGTGACGACAGAGGCGGCGCCCGGCGGCCGGACGGCGGCGCTGGTCAGCGCGGGCGCCGACATGGCGCCCGGCGCCGGCCCGGCCCGTGCGGGCTGCGGCGGCAGCGGCAGCCCGCGGGCGCCCGCGCACGGCGCGCAGGCCTGGCGCGCCAGCGGCCTGTTCGCGACAAGCGCTTCTTCTGCAAGCTTGTACCCGGGCTCCAACCCGCCGTCCACCGCCCCATCGCCGCACAGCACGCCGCCGCCGGCGACGTCGCCGCTGCCGCCGCTGCCGCCGCGCGGCGGCACCGGCGCGCACAGCCTCTGGAACACGCCCAACAGCGCGGGCGGCGACGCATGCCAGGACGCGCTGCAGAGCCTGCCCAACGTGCTGCGCATGCGCTCATCCTACAACGGCGTGGGCTCGCTGGAGCTGGGCGCGCTGCTCGGGCGCGGTGCGTCCCACCAGCCGCCCTCGTTTGCGATCCAAGCCCGGTCTTGTGAGCTTTTCAGCGCGCCCTGTTACTGCGCGCCTGGCCAGCGCGCTGCCCTGCTGCCGCCACAGCGGCGCCCAGCATGCCGCCCCGCCCGGCAGGCGCTGCGGCAGGCGCCGCGGGAGGCGCAGAGGAGCAGAGCAGGCCGTGCGCGGCGCTGACGGCAGAGCTGACGCGCGGCAGGCAGCTTCGGCAAGGTGTACAAGGGGCGCTGGAAGGGCGCGTTAGTCGCGGTCAAGGTCATCGAGCACAACGAGGACGTGGCCAGCCGGCTGGAGGGCCTGCGCGAGTCGGTGCTGTCCGCCAACATCCAGCACCCCAATGTGGTGCGGCGCCCGCGGCCGCCCTGCCCGTAGGCGCCGCAGCGGCCTCGTGCACCTCCATAGCAGCCACTGTCTCAGGAAAGCAACACAGGATATATGCACCCAAGAATATGCGCACAGGAAATATGCACACAAGGGCGGACACCTGACTGGCGAGCGGCGGCGGGGCGCGCAGCTGAGCACGTACAAGGTGCTGCGGCGCAACGCGCATGGCGAGGCGCTCTCGCCCAGCAGCCGCGGCGCCAACCAGGCGCCGCGCGACGAGCCCGGCCACGCACCCCACAGCGAGCACGGCCCCGAGGCCTGCTTCGAGGACGCGCAGGAGACGCTGATGCTCAGCGAGTTCTGCGACCGCGGTGCGCCCGAGGGAGCGCTCGAGATCGCCGCCCTCCTGTGAGGAGCGGCTTCCATCTCCTGCCTGGAGAGCCTGCCTTGCGGTCAGATACGCTTGTCCGGTGAAAGTATATGAGAGCCCCAGCCTCGGGAGTGCATGTAAGCTGCTCCCAAGCAGGGCCATTGCACGTGCCGCTGACGGGCCTGGCGTGCACGTGCGCAGGCAACCTGGACCGCGCAATCTCAGCGGGCCGCTTTAAGAACCCGGACGGCACGCCCAACATGGTGCGCGCCTCGCGCGCCCCGGAGCACCGCCCGCTCGTGAGCGCGGGCGCGGGTGCTTGCTGGGCGGGCGTCGCTTGCTTGTCGCCTGCCCGACCAAGTTTGAGCAGGGCACCCAAAAGCGGCCCGCCCGATGCGAGCGCTGCGGGGGCCGCGCAGGTCACCGTCTGCCGCTGCCTGATCGACATCGCCAACGGCATGGACTACCTGCACTCCCTGGGCGTGCTGCATGCGGGTGCGCGCTGGCACTGCATGCCCCACCTCACTCTGTCTGCGTACACTCTGTCGAGCTGCAACCCCCTTGTTGCTTGCGCATGCAAGCAGGCGCTTCGCATGCAGCTCAGCAGCGCGTGGTGCGCAGATCTCAAGGGCGGCAACGTCCTGCTCAAGTCCACATCCATCCACGACGACCCGCGCGGATTCATATGCAAGGCGCGCTCGGCACACAGCCCCTGCCTGAAGGGATGCCGCGCACTGGGGCGTGGGGTGCTGCTGCGGACATGTCACCGCACTCTGCCGTGTTCCTGCTGAGCGCATGTACACACGTCGAGGCTCCCAAACATAGCCCCGGCATGCGTTGCAGGAGCTGAGCCGCAAAGTGATGCGCAGGTGGGCGACTTTGGGCTCAGCCGCGTGCTAGAGACCAACTCCACGCACGTGTCCACCAACTCGTACGGCACGGTCGCCTACATGCCGGCCGAGATGCTCAAGGACGGCCGCATGACCAAGGCCGTGGACGTATACTCCTTCGCCATCATTATGGTGGAGCTGTTCGCCGGCGACATGGTCTACCGCGGCATGAGCAGCAGCCAGGCGCGCGCGCGCGCGCGCCGCAGACCCCGCTGACACGGCAGGCCCTGCATGGGCATGAGCGAGGCAGTGTGTGGCGCACTGCCAGCAGGGCATGCGAGCAGGTAGAGCCCACGAGGCACGCAGGTTAGGGTTTTCTGCCACACACACGAATGAATGGTGAAAGAGTTACATCCATGTATCAGCCGACTGCACCTGTAGGCCGACCTGCTCACATGCGCTGAGCTGGCGCGGGCGCGCGCAGGTCTTCTTCAGGGTGATACAGGGCAAGCGGCCTGCCGTCCCGGACTGCATGCCGCAGGGCTTCCGCGACCTGCTGCTCGCCTGCTGGGTGCGCTGCCGCGCCTGCCCCCGCGCCCCGCTGCTGCGCAACCCTGAGAAGAGGCGCACACCCACACGCTGCTCTCAGATCACTAGCAATGCCCTGCATGCATTGATCCGGAGCAGCGCCCCGCCCTGCACACGCATCCGCTACATTTCCCTACGCGCTGGGCGCCTCCTGCTTGGACAGTGGTGGGGGGATGCTCACGCTGCCGCGCCCTGGCCACAGGACGAGAACCCCGCCAACCGGCCGCCGTTCGAGGACATCGTGCGCTGGCTGCGCAAGCTGTACTACTCCCGGGACGGCACAGGCCGCGACAACCGCCGCAGTCTGGACCTCAACCCCTGGGCCGCTTAGGAGCGCGCTTAGCGCGGCCGACACAGCAAACCGATGACTCGAGTGCGCTTCACATCTGGTCCCCTCACCAATGGAGGGGACCAGGGTGCCGCTCAACCTTTCCTCGAGCACTTACGCTGCACCCAGCGTTCATACATAAGGCACATGTCCCTGCTCAGGCCGCAGGGCATGGTATCGCGCAAGCAGTACAGCAAGCAGTACAGCAAGGCCATGCTTTTTGGCCGCACAGGTAGACTGCAGAATTCGTCAGCGCATACTTCACTGCACTCTTTCTTACGGCGCATGTAGCGCCGTGATGTTGAGGGGAACAGGCGAGGCAAGTGACTGAGATGTATAAAACACGCAGAAATCAGCCACAGAGGTGGCAGCTGGACTGGGAGTGTGTTGCAACAGGGGTGTTAAGCTTGGAGTGCCGGGTAGGTCGTGGGGGAGTTGACTTCATGCGCTATGCATCACAGGGCTCTGCTGACGGGCTGGCATTTGCAGCTCAGGGTAGCCTAGATGCATGACTGGCGGGCTACAGCAGCAAGTCTTGGGGTGCGTGTGCATGCTGCGACTCTGGGAACTATATGCACGACAGTCATTGCTATGGGTCCAGTCTGGGATCCATGCACATGACCGGATAGGTGCCACCCGTTCCCAGCGTCGTGCAGACAGGGCATACGCCTCCAGACCTGGTGTCAAATGGCGATAGCCTTTGTGCCAGGATCGCCGTTGTTAAGGTGCCGAGTGGCTGTTGAGCCAGATCGAGCACCGTGGTTTTGCGGTACGGAATTTTTGAGTGCACCTCAAGTGCATCTGCCAGGAATTACGGGTTTTCAGACTTTTTGAGGTCAATGAATTTACAACAATTTTGAATGCCAGCACTCGAGCTCGCTGGGGCTTTTTCGAGTTGTCTGGCATTGGCTGCATTGCATCTGCCTGTGATCCAGCACTGAGGAATGCTGCACCAGTTGCCATGTCCATGCCATCAGGCTCCGAGCAGCTGCTTGGGTTTGATGCGCGTGCGGCATACTCTGTGTGAGACCGTGCCCGCATCTGCCCTCTGAAACTTATGAGTCCAAACATGCGGGCGCTAGATGACGTCTACTGCGTGGCCCGTTTGCATGCCTTGAATCTGCGTGACATGGACGCGAGGCTGGTGTGCATGCACTGCGAATAAGCTCAGTCAGTGATGCGAGGAACAGTCGATGATGCGTTGAACACTGGCTATGTAAGCTGCGCACTGCACATGCTCTGTCGCCTTCATGCTGCAGGGCGCATCTTACATGTAAATGAGATGCGCGCAGCGCTTGCTCGCCACAAAACTTTGATAACTACACTGCGGACTCTCAGCATGCGGCAGAGCTCAGTGTGGCGCCCATGGCAGCAGCACGCTCCTCCACATCGCCCTGACCAGTGGTCTCGGGTGAGGCAGCGCAACCTAGGGGCGCCCTAGCTGTCGCTGCACACCCTCTTCTTCTGCTTCTTTCCCCTGCCCTGCGTCGGGCTCCCCGCGCCCTGCTCCAGCCTTACCTCCGGTGCGCCGCCCGGCTCGCCGCCAGCTGCGCCGCCGTCCGAGTCTCTCCTCTTCTTCTTTTTCCTCCTCTCTTTCACGGCCGAGCCCGCCCGCGAGCTCGGCGCCGCGGCGGCCGGCGCGCCGGTGCCCGCCTCCCGCAGCGCAGGCGACACGGTGCTGATGGGCGCGCCCGTCGCCGGGTCGTGCAGCACGGGGCCGAACGCGCGCTCGCGCGCCGCGGCCAGCACCTCCGCTTCGCTCACGCCGGCGTCGGCCGCGAGCGCCGCGATGGCCTCGCCGCCGGTGCTGTGCATGACCGCGCCGTCGGTGCTAGCGGCGGCTGCCGCCTCGAAGGCCTCCTCGGCGACCAGCGTCACGCGCCGCGCCACCGCGGCGGCCGGGCGGCCGGCGCTGACGGCAAAGTGCTTGCGCGCGAGCTCGGGCGCCTCCTGCACGATGCGGTACCGCAGTCCTGCGCGCCCGACGCGGCGCAGGGCTTCGCGCAGGGCCGGCCACGGCGCCGGCGGGCCCCGCTCACCACCAAGCACTCTGATATCTCTAGAGAGCGCGGTCAGCTGCGCGGTCCGCAGGCTTGACAGCACCGTGACAGCAACGCCACAGAGCATGGGAGGAGGTCAGGAGAGCAGGTGAGGGCGGTGCGCAGGCCGCGCTCGCACCGTACTCGTCGGTGCAGCGGCCCAGCACGTCGCCGTCCTCGCCGTCCGCGCCCTGTGGCTCAAGGTCCCACTCGTGGAAGCGGTCGTAATCCCACTGCGCACCACACAGGGCGGCTCAGCCCGGCGGCCTGGTAGAGCGGTGCACCGCTCGCAAGCGCCAAGACTCATGTCGACCTCAGCAGGGCTCTCAGCCACGGCTGCTTGCTGCACCGTGATGGCGGTGTGTTGGCCATCGGCATGGCGGGCTCCGGCAAGGGCACGGCGTGCCACGCTGCAGCAGCTGTGCCGAGGCATGCAGCATGACACCTTGCGACGAGCCCTTGCCTCTGAGCAGGGGCCGCACACTAAAGGGCATCTGCAGCAGCCACAGCTCATGCGTGGCGGGGTTGAGCTCCGAGCAGTCCAGCGCGGGCGGCGCAACCACGCGCTCGAAGCCGGAGCCGGGGTTGAACCTGCAGGGCAGCCCTTCAGCTCGCGCTACGACCAGTCATGCCAAAAGCTTTGGCACAGTGTGCTTGCAGCTTGACTATGCGGGCTGGGCGCACGGTGGTCTGGCGGCGTCTGGCTCTATGTATGCGGGCGTGACGATCATGTCGAGCACCTCAGAGTCCACAGGCACGACGATGGGCACAAGGCGCGGCTCAGGTCCCTCTTCCCCAACGCCAGGGACTGCTCGGCCGGCTTTGCCCTTTTCGGGCGTTTTCCTGGCCGTTTTGCCGGCCGCCTCTGCAGTGGCGCTCATCACTGCAAGCTGCGACTGCCTAGTGGTGTCCACCTGCTGTTGGAGCGCCTGCTTTATTTGTGAACACAAGAGTGGCCCTGGAAGTGTATAGGCATGTGAATGGTACATCTCCGGCATTCCTACACAGCTGTGTCAAAGAGGCCTCACTGCAGTGGCCTCTTTGATTCACTTGTCCGACAGGTATGGTACTGGGCCAGGCTTGCTGCACAGAGGGCTCGCTTACAGCAGCTGAGACAGAACACACATGCAGCTCATGCTCTCAGCGCGCCGCAGAGCATCCATTTGACGTGCATGCACCAGAGCTCCATGCATCAGCACACGCGCGCAGTCGCTCGCAACGTGGGACTCGCCACTATGCAGCCCCACCATGGGCCGTCCGCGCGCTCGGCCGCCCGTGGTCGGCCGCCTGCGAGCCCGCCCGCGGCCGCCCGCGCGCGCCCGCAGTGCCCTGCCGGGCTCCTAGTCGCTGGGCCGCCTGCAGAAGCCCAGACGCACGCCCTCCAGCGCCGCGCTGGACGCGCTGTCTGTGAGCGCGACGCCCACGCCCCGCCACGGGCCCCCGGGCTGCCCCCGCTCCCCGGAGCGCGCCGCAGGCCGCCCGGAGTAATAAAGCCGCCAGCGCCCGTCTGCGCGCGGGCACCCGCCCCGGGTCTGCTGAGAGAGCAACCACGCTCCATATCCTTACCTTTGGGAGCCGGCCGAGAGCAGTGCCGAGCGCCGCAAGCGCCCTGTTGCGCCGGAGCACAGCGCGATCTACAGCTATGCACGTGCCGCCTGTCGGGGCGCAGGCCATTGCGCGCGCGGGCCGCGCACCGGCCATGGGCACCGCGCAGGGCGCGCCGACGCCGCCCGCGTCCCAGGCGCCGGGCGCGCCCGCGGCCAGCACGGGCGCCGGCAGGCGCGCCCAGCCGCGCAGGCCGTCGCGCGAGACGGCCGCGCCAATGGAGCGCGCGCCATCCTCGGCGACCGCCTCATAGAACATCACGTACCTGCGCCGCACGACGCCTCTTGCTTACTGGCGCGTCCCGCTCCAGGCCGGGCCCGACGCTCTGCTCAGCAGAAAGCCGCCTTGCAGCAGCGCCCCAATGTGACAGCAGGTCCGTGGCGCGCGTCGTGCGCACGGCCCGCGCACCGCCGCGAGCTGAAGTCGCGCACGACGTGCCGCGCGGCCGCGCCGCGCGCGTCGAATGCGGCGCCGTCGCCGCCGCCTGCGAACACCGGCCCGCGCTTGGCCCACTTGAAGCCGTCCGCGGAGGTGGCCACGCCGACCGTCCACCGCCCGGCCGCCGCGTCGAAGGAGTGGTAGTACATGCGCATGTCGCGCGGCCCCACCGCCACGACCTGTGCAGCATGGGCGCGGACGCATGTCGGTGCCCCGCGCCTGTCGGCGACGGAGGCGTTTGGGTGGCGCAACAGACATCAGGCGACCGGTCCGCCCAGCTCGCCCCGCATGCTCACTCTGAGCACGCTGGGCTCGCCAGGCACGCTGTGCGGTGCAGAGGTGGGGCGCGCGGCGGCAGCAGGCCGCCGCCCCGGCCGCAGTGTCAGGCCGGCTCGCCCGGCGTGCTGGGATCTGAGAGAACGAGAAGCGGGGCGTGTGCCCGGCCGCATCACCTGCGGCGCGCCGACAAACGCGGCGTCCCACTCGCCCGGCTCGCCCGCGTCCAGCACGGCGCCCGTGTGGTGCTCCGCCTCGATGCGTGCCCAGTTGCGCCCGTCCTGGCTCATGGCCAGGCCCACGCGCGCCCTGGCCCCCTAGCACGCCGCTCAGGGTCCGCGCCGCCCTTCAGCAGGTCGGCAACATCGTCAACCAGCCCGGTCATCACCGCAGGGCGGCCTCCTTGCAGGCGAGCCGGCCGGGAGCCCCGGCAGCCTGGGCAGCGAGGGCCTCTCAAGAGCCGCGCCCTCTCAGACATAGCCGCTGCATGCCCGTCGTTGGGCTGGTACAGCGCCGCAGGAGGTGGCGTGTACAGGAGGGCTGCGAGCGCAGGCGGACCAGGCGCCAGCAGTCAGCGGGCGGCGCACCGCAGCCCCTCCGCGGGCGCGCCAGCCTCCAGGCCCGGCAGCCCGGCCGGCGCGGTCGCCTCCTCGAAACATGCGCCCTCGTAGAACATCCAGTACACGCCCCCGCTCGACTGCACGGCGTCGCTGGAGAAGATCTGCGCGCGCGCGCGCGTCACGCCCCTGGCAGCGCACCGCAGGCGCAGTGCATGGCCCACGCGCATCACAACTCCCCATGGCCCCCTGCCGCCCCCCAGCCACATGCAGGCAGGGCCGTCTGCGTGAGCGGGGCGGCGGTCAGGCGGAGGTACATGCAGGAACGCCCGGAGGCCGCCAGCACGCCTGCTGCGCAGCGCAACAGCACTTACGCCGGCGCAGGGCGCAGGGCGCAGACTCGGCCAGCGCGGGGCCCAGCGCGCGCCTGCACATCCGAGACGGCCAGGTGCCGCGTGTCATGCCACCACCAGTCGGCGTTGGGCGCAAGCACGCGGCCGACGTCCGCGTCTTTCTCCGCGCCGCGTGCGCCCGCCACGTCGCCCGCGCCGCGCGCCCAGCGCAGGCCGTCGCGCGACGTGGCCACGCCTGCGGGCCGCTGCGACCTTCGGGCCGTCTGGAGTGGGCCGTCCGGAGTGGAGCAAGCAGCTGACCGTTTGCTCACACCGGAAGGCGACCGCAGTGCAACACATTACACACGCAGGACACGGCGCAGCGGCTGCCGGAGCCAACTGGAGCCCCACAAGGCGCGCCGATCGAGCCTGCCGCTGGCGTGGTGGCGTCCAGGCCGGGGCAGCCAGCGCTGCGGCCGCTGTACCACATGAACCAGCGCTCCTCGTTGTCCCCGACGTAGCAGCGCACCTGCGCGAGGCGGCTGCGCTCAGGCCGCGCTGGAGGCCCGCGGCGCGCCCGCTCAAGGCTGCAGCAGCGCTGAGCCCGCCTCCTGCACATGCCTTCCCTTTGCTCCTGCAAGCCCGTCGGGTGGGCACAGTCGGGAAGCACCGCATGCTGGCCGCGGCGACCAGCTCGCTCAGCACAGCACAGCCAATCGAGCAGTCCCTAGCCGCGAGCAGCACACTAACAGGGAAGTGCATCCGGCTGCAGGTGTGCCGGAGCGCACAACCGGGTTGCCGACGCAGGCGTCGTCCCAGGCGCCGGGCTCGCCCAGGCTGAACACGAGCCCGGCGGTGTCCTCAGCCGCGGGCGCCTGCAGCACTCCGACGCCCCCCGCCGGCGTTGCGCCGTTCGCCGATGCCTGGGCGACGCACCCCTGCCAAAGGGGGGCCGGGGCGCTCAGCGCCGGCATGCAACGCGCTCGTGCACACCGTGCAGGCACACCACGCAGTGGGACAAGCAGTGAGCTCACTCTGGTGCAGAGCGCTACTCTCCTCCTAGTCGGACGACACACCCCGGCCCTGGCCAGGGCCGGCACACTGGCATGCTCGTGTGGCAAGACTCGCCCGGAGCAGCAAGCGGGTGCGCTTCGCGCGCACGCTGTGAGCCCGCCTTGCGCCTGCATCCGAGCTCGTTACTGGAACTCAGCAGTGCTTGCTGCTGATCAAGTGCTTGCACTGCTGGTAAGACCCTGGTGTGACCCTTGGCCCACGGGATCCATCCACACAGGGAGGGAAGGCGAAGAAGACGGATTCGGCGGCCTCCGGCTTAGTCTGACGAGGGCCGGCGATCGTGACGAGGAGGAGCGCTTACGGATACGTCGCAGCGCCAGCTACTGGTCCACACGCGCACATCGGCAAAGGTGCGCGCCAATGCTGCCGTCCCGCCTGTCGCTGAGCGGCGTTGCCAGCGCGGGCAGCGTGTGGCCGCCGCCGGGGTGGGCGCCTGACGGCCCGCTGCGCCTGCTGCAGATGAAGAAGGAGCCATGGAGCGACCAGGGCACAGAGATGGCAAAGCAGGGGCCCACCAACGGCTCCGACCACTACACCGCCCGGGCGCCAGACGACTTTGACCACCATGACAAGCTGGACAGTGTGTACAACCTCCCGGTCACCGCCGACAGGACCGCAAAGTGGTGCGTCACCCGATGCTGCGCCCCAGGTTATTGCCTGCATGCGCCCCACGACCGTACGCTGCGCCCGGCACGCCCTACTCGTCCTTGGCAGCAGATGCGTGGCAACTGACAGCCGTCCGGCACACTCCCGCTTGAGGAGGCGCGACATTGAACCAAGGGCAAGCGAGGCCGTCGCCCATGACTCACAACTTGCTTGGCTGCTGCGCAGGTACTACAGCGCGTTCCACAACGTCACCGCTATGGCGCGCACCCCGCTCGCTGTTGCTTGGGGACAGCATGAGATGGGCAGTACTAGGAGAGCTGGTTGCCTGTTCTGCGGGCGCTGCAAGTGCTGCAAGCCCTGCTGGTTGAAGGCGGCAGCCCTGCCAGCACGCTGTGGGCGCACGGGGAGGTACTGCAGCGCGCCGCAGAAACAAGGAAACCAGCAAAGGCCAAGGCCGTGTAACTGCTGTGCGCAAGGTTACACGTTCCTAGCACGCCTGCACTCCCTGAGCCCGCTTTGCACGCCCGGGGGCCGTCACTCTCACGCATGGGCGCCGCATTGCGGGTACTGCGGCACGCTGGGCTAGGCGTGCGCGCGCGCGCGTTTACGCCGGGGTGCGTGCGCACGGGGGCGTCACGGCACAGGTGCTCGCTCCCCGGGCGCCGCTCAGGCAAACGCGTGCGCGCGCGCGCAGGTGGGCGCGGGCGTGCTCGGCCTGCCATACGCGTTCAAGTACCTGCAGTGGCCGGGCGGGATGGTCACGATCATCCTGAGCTACATCATCTCGCTGTACACGCTGTGGCAGCTGTGCGTCCTGCACGAAGACCGCGGCAAGCGCTTCAACAGGCGCGTTCCCCCTCAGGCCACGCCCGCCCCGCCCCTGGCTGCGCCTGCCGCCTCTGCCGGTCACGGCGGGCGTGAGGGCGGCTGCTGCTGGCACTTGGTAGCCCCTCGCCTGCAGACAGGGCTGCTCGACAACAACGAAGAGCAGGCTGTCTCTGACCGCCGAGCAGCCCAGGCGCCTGCTTCCCCCACTGGGTTAGGCGTCGGTGTGTCCTGGCAGGCCGCATCAGACGCGGCCACCAAGTGGGCTTTGTGCAGTTGGCAATTCAATCGGCTCGGTGCCAGGGCTGCGCCGCGAGCACAGCGCCCGCGCCCGGCAGGTACCACGAGCTTGGCAGCCACGCATTCGGGCAGCGGCGCGGCTGGTGGATCATCACCATCCCGCAGCTGGTGGTTATGGTCGGCCTGAGCATCACGTGCGCCCGCCCGCCTGTTCAGGCTCCTGGTCCATCGCTGTCGGCCGCTGCTGTGTGCCCCTGGGCATCACGCGCGCCCGCCCGCCTGCCAGGCTCCTTGGTCCGTCGCAACCCGGCGCCCCTGCTTCTGTCTCCTTACGCCTGGCTTGGAGTCCTGGCTGCCAGGCGGCGGCAGCGGGGCTGCATCGCGCGAGCTGCCTGCTGTGCGCTCGCGCTGCGCCCGTGGCAGCACGCGCGGCGCGTCCATGCTGCTCTACGACGCGGACCTGCCTCGGCGCGCGCCTCCCAGGCCGGTCTCAGGCCGGCCCCAACCCTATCCTGGCGCCCACGAGGAGCGTGAGCCGCGGTTGGCGCCGCGCGCACGCAGGTACACCGTGACGGGCGGGCGCAGCATGCACTACGTGTGGGACCAGCTGGCGTGCTGCGAGACGTGCACCGGCTGCCGCCCGTTCGGCCTCTCCGCGTGGATCGTGGTGTTTGCGGCCGCGCAGCTCGTGCTCACGCAGGCGCGGCGGCTCGCCCCCCCGGCCGCGCGCGCTCAGGCCGCGGCGGGGGCTGCGCTGCACCGGATTGCTGCTCGTCCTTGCAGCATGCGTTGTCTGGGAACGGCCGGGCGCGCCTCGCAGCAGGCCCTGGTCTGTACGCGCATGTTGCAGGTGGGCGCGGCGCTGACGCGGCCGGCGCGCGCGCGCGCAGTGCCCCAACTTCAACTCGCTGACGATGGTGTCGCTGTCGGCGGCCGTGATGTCGCTCGCCTACTCCAGCATCGCGTTCGGCGCCAGCCTGGACGCTGGGCTGCACTACACCGACCGCTCCAAGGTCGACTACACGCTCAACCGCGCGTCGGCCTTCGACGGCATCTTCGGCTGCTTCAACGCGCTTGGCACCGTCGCGTTCGCGTACGGCGGGCACAACGTGGTGTTGGAGATTCAGGCCACGCTGCCGCACCCGCCCTCCACCGTGCGGCCCATGATGAAGGGCGTGCTGTTCGCGTACGTCATCGTGCTCTGGTGCTACTTCTCCGTCTCGGTGCGCCGCGGCCCCCTGCGTGGGCACAGCCCGACACGCGGCACGGCCTGATTTGCTTGCCTTTGCCATGGTTGGTGCAGTGCGAAGTCCTACTTGAGCCAGCGGCTGCGAGTGCACGACTAAGGCAAATGATGTGCTGGACTTTTCATGGCGTCTCTCTGGGAGTGCTGATCAGGAGCCATAGTGCTGTTTGTCATCACTTCAGGCACTGCACGTCCAGCCGCACACGTTGCACCGCGCTGAGCGGCGTCTGCTGCGGGCGGCGGCAGATTGCGGGGTACTGGGCGTTTGGCTACGACGTCGGCGACAACATCCTGCAGACTGTCGGCAAGCCCAAGTGGCTCATCGTGATGGCCAACCTCATGGTGGTGCGGGCCCGCCCCTGCCGGTGCAACGTGCTGGGAGCACTGGGGCGCCGAGCGTCCTGCATGCCGGGTCGGCGAGAGACGCAGAGCTCCGGTTGCGAGCTGCGGCAGAGAGCAACGACAGAGCAGTCGAAAGGTCCAAGGCCAGGTGCTCGACGCGCGGCGGCATTGTGCTGACCCAGACAGCGCGCGCCGCGGCAGGTGATTCACGTGATCGGGTCCTTCCAGGTGTACACGATGCCGGTGCGCCTCACTGCACATGCGCCCTGCTCAGCCGCGGCCTCTGCGCCGCGCCCCTGTCCCGATTGTGCACACAGGAGCGCGCCCCGGCTCCAGGAGTACAAAGACGTCCCACGCATGCGCACTGTAGCAGCCCTGCACCGGGCGCGGCCGAGCAGCCAGTGGGCAAGCCCTTGCGCGATCTCAGCCCCTACTCTATACCTACGCCGTGCGCGCGCGCGGCACGGCAGGTGCTGGACATGATCGAGCACGGCTTCGCCAAGCGCGGCATCAACCTGACCACGCTGCCCGCACGCCTGCTGTACCGCTCCGCGTATGTGGTCCTCATCTCCTTCGTCGCTTGCACCATCCCCTTCTTCGGGGTGCGCGGCGGCCACCCCCCGGCCAGGCTGGCCTGCGCAGGGCATGTGCAGAGCTGGGACGCCCACGGCCCCCCCGCGTTTTGCAGCCCACTGAGCTCTCTGTGGCTGCGATGTGGCTGCGAAGAGCTCCCGGTGCAGCTCTGTGTCTGTCTGGTTGCCTTGGTCTCCACACCTCGACAGTGCGTCGAGGCGCCGCTGGGTGCTAAGCTCGCTGTCTGAGTCGCTGGGCGCGCGCGGCAGTCGCTCATGGGCTTCATCGGCGCGTTCGGCACCGGGCCGACCACATTCTGGCTGCCCGCCGGTGCGGCCCTGGGTGGCTGCTGGGGTGTCGGCCCCGCCCGGGGCCAGGCCTAGGCTGCAGATGAGAAGACCCTCTCTAACGCCAGAATCAGCCTGCCCGCTTATCGACAGGCACCCTCATGGTTTGCTGCAACCCGCATGTCTCTGTAAGCGATGGGGATGATAGCGATAATTGGCCTCTGCTCGTCAGCTGGGACCCTGCCTTTGTTGCGCAAGCGCCGCGCCTGCCGCCGCGCCCCACCAGTGGCCCACCGATCGGGGCCGGCCGTGCGTCGCCGCAGTGATCTACCTCGTGCTGCGGAAACCCGGCGTGGGCAACGTGCACTTCTGGGCGTCCTGGATCTGCATCATCCTGGGCGTCGCCGTCACCATCCTCGGCTCTATCGGCGGGTGCGCGCCGCCCAGCGTGCAAGCGGCAGCCGCGCTCGCCTGCAGTGCTGCTCGCCGCGACTTTGCGGCGCCGCCAGCGACGACGCAGGGCTTCTTGGGCAGGGGTGGAGCCTGGCTCATCTCGCCCGCATGGCTTGGGCATGCATACGCCTTGGGCACACGAGCGGCATGGTCTTGCATCTGCCGCCATCTGACCCCGTGTGAGTGATGCTCACTCGTGGGCATTGCGCGGCCTGTGCGGTGGCCGCGGGCCTGACGCGGCCATGCGGGGCGGGGCGGCCGCGTGCAGGCTGGTGGACATCATCGAGAGCGCCTCTACATACAAGTTCTACCAGTGAGCGCGCGTGACGCACGGAGGAGGCCCGCTCGGCGGCTTCGGGCCCGCCTACACCAGAGCTGCCCAGCCCGTGGGGCCGCCGGCGGCGCGCCGCGCCCGCTCGCGCCGCGCTCTTCGGAGCGGGGCCGCTCGGGGTGTTGCTCACCGGTCCGCAGGGCTTGGGGCGGCAGGGGATAGGTTAGCTGCTACCAGGAGCCCCACCATGACCCTAACACATGCGTACGCGGTCCGGGCGTGCCCCCGATGGCCTGCCACCGCCTCGCTGCTAGGCGCCATGAGCGTGCCGATACATATGTGCGGCCCTGGACGCGGCCCGCCGTGGCAGGCCCGGGGTCGCGCCTGAAGCGCCTGCACCTGTAGGTTGGGGACAGGCAGCTGCGTAAGCGCTGTGGCGTGAGCGCACCCTGCCGTGTGCCAAAGAGCAGTGTTATTTATTGCAGGACGTGCACTGTCGCCATCCTGGCTGCGGCTGAGTCCTTAGCTTGAAAACATATCGTTTTCCGTCCTTGGCTAAGAAAACCGGTGGTCTTGCGGATCAGCGACCCTGGGCTGGGCTCACCATGTCGTGCAGAGCTCTGTACAGTGTAGGTGTGATTTTCAGTATTGTTGTGTGAGGCGCACTTGTACGCTGGGGCTCGTTTGAGGCCCGCGCTGGTCAGGACGTCAGCCTTGTCCAATATCTGCACGGTATGGTGTAGCCTCTCCTGGAGGCAGGCTGGGTGCTGCGGGTGCGGAGCGCGGGCACCTGTGTTGCGTGCGGGGGTGTGGTGCATGAACGGTTACGGAGGTGGCCTTTGGATTCAGTTCATGTATCATGTAAACAGCACCTCTCTGCTCCTTCCTGCCAGGCCAGACAGGCCTCTGTCGCAAGTGAATGCTGGGCGCTGCCAGCCCGCTCTGGACGCCGGTGCGCTCGCCGCAGCGGACATGCTCCCTACCACCTACACGCCTCAGGTCCAGTCCAACGCTGCCAGCAGAGCTGCAGGAGAGACAGAAGAAGGCAAAGCGGAGCACCATGGCTGGTCCGCCTGACAGAGGTCGTGCACATAGGCTGCGACCTTGATGATACGCACCGCATGCGTACCAGCTGTGGCAACAAAGCCCGGTGAACACGCTCTGGCGCCCAGGCTGCATGAGGCTGGCCTTGATTGGCGACATACACGGTCACTGGGAAGAGCATGAGGACGCTGCGGCGCTGGCATGGCTGGGCGCGGACCTGGCCATCTTCTTGGGAGACGTGGGCGAGGAGGACGTGCACCTGGTCCGCCAGATAGCTGCGCTCCCGACGCCAAAGGCTGTCATCCTTGGTGCGGCCGCTGCCTCTTGCACACGCTCGCTCTGCTGCTACCTGCGCTGCAGCGCAAGCGCCTCTCTGAAGCTGTGCGCCTGGCAGGGAACCACGACGCCTGGTGTGCCATCCCTGCTGTGCGCTGTCCCAGCCCCGGGCCTCCGCACGCCTGCCCGCCGTCCGCTCCGCTGCCGCCGCGCCCACCCCCGCAACGCCCCCCCGCGGCCGCAGGTACTCGCTCACGGCGCGCAGCCACGAGCGCTGGCGGCGCGGGGCGGCCACCCAGCCCCAGCGCGACCCTGGCGGGGCCGCCGAGGCTGCCTCCGGAGGCGCCGCCGCAGCCGCGGGGGACCCGGACGACTCCTGCTACGCAGGCGTGCGCGCGCAGCTGCGGCTGCTGGGGCCCGCGCACGTCGGCTATGGCTCGCTGCGCACGGAAACCAGGGCAAGCGTGCAGCTCAGCGTCGTCGGCGCGCGCCCGTTCTCCAAGGCGCGCGCCCCCGCTGGCAGGCGTGGGGTACGCATGTGCACACCTGTCCGCATGCAGCCTCCACAGGCATGGTGCCAGGGCAGGGTAGGGCACGCAACCCTGCCGCTCCCGCAGCAGCATGTCCTGCCGGCCCGCTTGGCAGTCCGTGCGCTGTCGGTCATCGGCAGTCACCAACGGCCCATGCTGGCAGCGCAAGCTCGGCCACAGTACTGGGTCGTGCATGCATGCGCCTCCAGAACATGCGGCTGTCAATATCACAACATAGCGCATGCCGCTTGCCACTGGCGCATCGTGGATGTACGAGCCGACGAGTTGGCGGCCTCACATGCCCGGCGGCGTGCACGAGCGCGCAGGGCGGCAGCAATGCGCGGTGGCGGGACGTCGACGAGTTCTACCGCACCATGTATCAGGCGCGCGCCTGGGGCCCGGGCTCCGGCAGCTCACGCGCGCGGCGCCCTGTGCGTGCAGGCGCGCACAACGGCGCCTGCACGCGCCGCGGCAAAACCGAGAGCGGAAAAGTGACAGGAGCTTGCCAGCGCGGCCTGCGAGCGCGCACCCGCCGCGCGCAGCCAGGCAGCCAGGCGGCGGGCCTCGCCGGGTGCGGCGCGCCCGCGGGAGAGCCCGGCGCTGCGCCGCGCAGGTGCGCAGCCCCGCGGAGTCGGCGGCGCGCATCGCGGCGGAGGCGCTCGCGCAGCCGGCGGACGCGGCGCTGGTGCTGGCCGCGCACAATGGCCCGGCCGGCCTCGGCGGCCGCCGGCACAGCATCTGCGGCGCGGACTTCCTGGCGCAGGAGGCGCGCGCCCCGCGCGCCCGACGCGCGCTGGTCCAACAGAGCCTGCACCACAGCGTCCTCTGCGGCGCCGCACCTGCCGCGCACTGGCGCAGAGCAGGGCGCTTGCACACCGATTTGCTTGGCTCCCTGCTGGCACGCGCGGTCACAGCACTCAGGCTCAGCGCAAGGTTGCGGGGGGGTCGCTAGGGCTTGCATTGCAAGCCATGCATGCTGTCGAGCGCGTGCCGGCGCCGCTCCCGGCACGCCAGCGCGCGCACGGCAGGTCGATGGCGCGGCCGGGTCTCACAAGGGGGTTTGGCTGCCGGCCAGGGCGACCACGGCGATGAGGACCTAGCGGCGGCGCTGCGGCTGCTGGCGGAGAATGGTCGGCATGTGGCGCTCGTGGTCTTTGGTGCGCGCTGGGCTCGTGCGGATCAGCCGCCTGGGCCTGATGCTGCAGCGGTGCCTTTGGGTGCGTGCGTTGGCAACCGGCGGCATGCCCTGACGCAAGCGATGCGCGGGCGCAGGCCACATGCACCAGGGCCTGAAGGGCAGCGGCCAGCGCAACATGGTGGCTGTAGACGCGGCGACTGGCACCGTGCACATTAACGCGGCGGTGGTGCCGCGCGTGCGCGGCGCGCTGCTCGCGCCGCCGCCGGGCGCCGCGCCGCTGGACGCGTGGGGCGAGACTGCCAGCCCCAACCCCGCGGACGCGCCGCCCGGCGCGCCGCGCGGACCGCGTGTGCGCGCGCGGCACTTTGTCACCGTGGAGCTGCGCGGCGGGGCGGCCGTCTGCGCGAGCAACGTCTGGCTCGCACGCGCGGACGCGGCGCCCGGCGCGCAGGAGGCCGGCGCAGCACAGGCTGAGGGCTTGAGCTCCGAGAGTCCGGAGGGCGGCGGCGCACACGGCTGGCGCGTCGTGCGCAAGGAGGCGCTCTTGCGCTCGGCGGCCAGCAGCGACCCGGGCCGCCTAGTGCGCCGGGCGTGGCAGGGGTCTGCGCGCGAGTGGCAGCCCACCGTGTCGCCCGCGCCCCCCGCACAGGCAGCTTGACCTGCCGGCGCGCCCAGGGCGGTGCATGCATGGCTGCCATGGGCGTGTGCTGCGGGCGCGCGCCAGCAGCGTTGGCGTGTCGCCGGCGCCCTCAGGCTTTTGCGCTCGAGCGCCCGGCAGCCTTCTGTCCCAGTGTGACAGGCTGCATGAAGACGTCTGCCTGCACTGGTGAGGCGTGTAAAACTTAATCTGTGGGCAGGCGTCTGTGTGCGCGTTGCGCATGCTCTTGAGCTGCACCTTGTCACATATGTACATACGTAGCAGAAGTGAGGCGAGCACCCCTGGCAGCAGAAAAGCCCAAAATGGAAGCAGGTACCACGCGCCCTCAAATCCGCTAAAGCCGCCTAGCAACAAGTCCGTCAGACCCCTCTACCTCACCGGGACTGGGCGGAGCATGGTCGCGCTTGCTCATGCGGTCTCAGGATCCGCTGTTCTCCCTCCTGCCGGTGGCCAGCCCCGCTCGCCCCCGCTACTGAGCTGGTAAGAAAGAAAAGAGCCTGAGCTCCCAGGTGCGGGCGCCGCAAGCGCCGGCACCGCACCCCGCCCGCCCACAGGCGAGCGGGCTGCGACGGGGTAGTCGAGGGGTGGTGACATGCGGCCCGGCCCTGGCAGCGCGCATGGCGAAACAACATGGCATGCGCACAGCCTGACCTGCTGGCAGGTTCTGCAGGCGCGCCGACCCACCACTCGACCACCCCTGCTTTGCAACGACCATCTACCCTGCGCCCCTGCAACCGCGCTCGTCCGGACGCCACTACGGTGCCCTGGCATACTCGCTTCCTGGCGTGCGATGAGCGCTTTCACAGGAACTCACAGCCGGGCAGCGCCGAACCGCGGCGCACAGCAGCAACATGTGCAGCGGGCATGTCTGAGGTCGCAGCGCATGCGCCAAGGCGCACTTGCTTAGGACCCGGGGGCTGCCCCGGCGGCCGCAGGCCAGACCCGAAAACCTGAGGCAGGGTGGGCGGGCGCGTCACGGCAGGCTCGCGTGCGAGAGGCTGAGCTTGGGGTGCGGCGCGAGCCCGCCGCCGCCCGCCTTGATGAGCAGCGCGGTGTTGGAGTCGGCGAGCGCAGCGCCGTTGGTCTTCTCCGCGTGCACCAGCCGCTCCAGGCGCCGCTGGCAGCCCGCGCAGACGAGCAGGAACAGCGCGCACATGCCGAACATGGCCGCCAGCGGGAAGGAGGACACCTGCCGCGCGCATGCCGGCGCGGCGGTCCGTCAGGCGGGCGCACGCGGGCGCAGGCGGCGGGGTGCGCGGGCGGCGCGGGCGCGCGCGCGCTGCGGCTGCTTATTAGCCCGTGGCGGCGCTGCGCCTCGCCCGTCAGCGTGCGCGCCGGCGCGCTGTGCCGGCGGCGCGGCTGCTGCCTGTCGCACCTCTGCACGCAGGTTGCGCGCACTGCCACAAAGGTGTGCTGCTTCTATCCGGCATGCTCACGCGCATGCCGCTGCTGCTCGCCGCGCAGCGGCGCAAACGGCGCGCCACGCACGGCGCGGCACGCGCCGCGACACCCGACGGCGGAGCCTCTAGGGCGCTGCGCGCGCGCGCTTCCTGCGCTTCCGGCGCGCGCGCATCCTGGAGCCTGTTTCAGTGGCCAGGGGGGGGGGGGGGGGGGGGGGGGGGGCGGGGGTG
>JAABUV010002463.1_pt1 | contig 24998 bp, 38 predicted proteins | sample 5559971 | NCBI WGS metagenome assembly JAABUV01 (sample SAMN10711881, study PRJNA513362) | rock metagenome | isolation source: Antarctica rocks | place: Antarctica: Victoria Land, Knobhead nord | collected 2015-12-19
AGCACTCAGCATTCAGCACTCAGCACTCACGTTTGATTCGCATTGCCTGGCGCGGTGGGGCCCAAGCCGCCACCTGCAAGCATGCATTCACGCATTTGGAGAGTGTTATGGTAGGCGCATGCCCTCAATCGGGAGTTTCAATTGGGAATTGAAAGCGGGCGGCGGTATATAACAGGCGCACGCATGTAGTGGGGCCGTATTGCATTGCCTGAACTCATGCGTCGAGCCTGCAGCTGTCTAGCCGTGTTGCCTGTGCGCACACCTCATGTAACGAGCGGTCTTGGCAATGCACATGAGTAAGTACGAAAGGCAGCGTGCCTTTTTCGTGATCCCAGGCACTACGATGAATGTGCGTGACGCAACAAATCAGGGGTGGCACGTGCTCATACTCATGCTCCGCCGCTGCAGCGGCGGCCATGTGCAACCCTGTATAACGTCGGGCATGCACTGCATGCGGCATGCTCGTAGCAGCCGTAGCAGATGGCAGGCAGGACAAGCACTCCAATCAAGTCCTTCGCCTCTTAAAACCTGTGCAAGCAGACTGAGGCTGGTCGGCACGCCGCAGGCGCCAAGCAGGCACCTGCCTTGCATGGTCGGAGGCAGCCGCCCGCAGCTCCTTGGATGTTGACAGCGCTGACGGGTCAGTGCTGCCTGGCGTCGAGTCGGAAGCTCGGCAGGTGTGTCAGCGTCAAGCAGGCGGCGCGGCGTGCGGCAGTTTCCGCATCTGGCGACTGGGAGGTGACTCAGGGAGGCAGCAAGTGCGTTCCCAGCTCAACCCATCCATACTCAGCAGTGCAGTGCTGCAACAAGAGGAGGTGCAGTGCTGTGCGTCTGCGTCTTGCAGAGGAGCCTGCCTGCGGTGGAGCTTGCCGCCGCGCGTCGCGAGTTGCCGTGTGAGAGGCGCGCAACCGGCCTGGCGCAGGACAGCCTGGCTGCGCAGCGACATCAACCTGGTCCTGGTCCACCCGCTCATCCCGCAGAACACGGGGACCACGGCGCGCACCTGCGCGGCGACCGGCGTCGGCCTGCACCTCGTCGGGCCGCTGGGCTTTGAGCTGGATGACCGCAAGCTCAAGCGCGCCGGCCTGGACTACTGGGACTTTGTCACCGTCCAGGTGCACGCAGACTGGGAGGCGCGCCCCGGGCCGCCCCCGCTCGCCTGCTGCTCTTTCCTCTCACGCAGGGCTGCCGCAACAGTACTTCGTTCGGGCCCACGACCGCGTCGCCGCACGTCTTCAGTACGCCCGGGTGCTGCAGGCCTTTGCGGCATTCTTGCGCGAGCAGCCGCAGCCGCGGCGCCTGGTCGGCTTCAGCAAGAAGGGCGCCTCGCACTACGCGGCGCCCGGTGCGCGGCCGCTGCATTGCGTTGTGGGCTGCTCGCCCGCCACAGCGCGGCGCGCCCGAACGCCGGGCGACGCGCGACGTGCGCGTGCGCTGCAGGCGCGTACAAGCCGGGCGACTGGCTGCTGTTCGGCGCGGAGACGACCGGGCTGCCACCGGAGGCGCGCGCGCTCGCCCCACCTGCTCTCTGCCGCACCGCTCTGGCGGCGTTCTGCGACTCCGGTGCCGTGCTGGCAGAGCCTGCTCTGGGAGCCCTGACCTGCATGCGCCGGCGCATGCGCGCCGCATGCGCCCACGCCATGCGCCCCGTGTGGCCAGCTGGTCGGGGTGCCGCCGGCAGGCCGTGGCAGCCTGCCAGGCGAGCGGGGGCGTGCGGAGGATACCCATCGACGAGCGCCATGTGCGCTCGCTCAACCTGAGTGTCGCGGCGGGCATCGGCCTGTTTGAGGCGCTGCGGCAGCTGGACGGGCCGCATGGCTGACGGCGGGCGCGGGCGGGAGGGCCAGCATGTGCGTGCAAGCAGGGCTGTAGGGCATGTGCGGTCTGAGCAGGATGCCGGGCAGCGCATGGCAGCGCAGGCAGCACTTTTGACAGCCGCATGTGCACGGGACGCACTGAGCACTGCCGATGTTGCATGTGGAACACAACACAGCGCTCACAGACACATTCCTAGTTTGTTCAAAAAGCACAACAGCGTAGCAAGATGTCAACGAGCGGTTGTGCAAGAGGCGAACTCAGCTCTCAGCAGCTGGCACAGAAGCAGGAGAGTTCTAACACAAGTGTTGAACCAAAACACAGAGTCCTGGACCATGCCAGACACAATACCTACTTTGCAACCTCATGTGCGGACCCGGCGCGCTCTAGCAGCCTACACGCGCGCTCCCAGGCTCAGCAGCCCCGCAAAGCCCAGCTTCACGGCGCCTGCGAGGCCCTCCTCGGCCGTCAGCTGCTGCAGCGCCGCCATGCCGTTGAGACCCACGTCCGCCACGAGGTTGGGCACCTGCGCACAGGCAGACGGGGGGGTCAGTGAGCGACCGTGCGCCCGGCAGAACAACCTGCAGAGGGTGCCCTGGCGGCCACACGATCGCCACAGGCATCGACGCAGCGCCTGGTGGGCACAGGAGAGGCACACAGCTTGGACAGTGGCGGGACCTGCAGTGCGCGCTCCAGTCTCCTCCCCGGGCACAGCAGAGGGAGCCGGGCTTTGCGGGAAGACGCAGATGTGAAACAGCGCCTGGCTTCCTCACACTGCCGTCCTCGCCCGCGCCGCCGCGCAGCCAGGCAAGCGCAGTCGCTGCCGGGAGCGGAGCAACCCCGGCCTGCAGGCGGCTGAGCGGCCCCGGCCTGCAGGCGGCGCGCGCCTTGACCGAGGCGTCCAGCGCGCGTGGCTCGTCGCGCAGCCGGCGCACCAGCGCGCGCAGCGCCTCCGCACGCGCGCCGCCGCCGCCGCCCACGCCGCCGCCGCCGCCGCCGCCCGCCGCGCGCTCGTGCAGCTCGCGCAGCTGCCCGTTGAACTGGTCCTCCAGCGCCTCCGCGACCCCGCCTGCGACGGCGCACTCCAGAATCGCGCCAGGCCGGCGTCCGCCCGGCCGCATACCGCATGAGCCCAGGGTGCCTCCACGGCGGTGCGCTGCAAACCCGCGTGACCTGGCTGCGTTCGTTGATTGCCAGCTTGCTCCCTGCACGTGCTGCCACTGGTGATGTGTCCACTGTAGTGCACACCAATTCAATGAACAACGCCATGGGCGACGCCCATGCGTTCTGCCTCTCTAGGCACTGACACGTCAAATGCCCAGTAAATACCGCGCATACCAGTGCTTCCCAGGCGCCGGCTGCACGGGCCGGAGGCGCACTGGTGATGGCGGCGCCGTAGCGCCCCGGCAGCGCGGCCGCCGCGGCGCCCAGCGCCCAGCCCGCGGCGCCCGCCAGCGGCGCGGCCAGCGGCGGCCGCGCGCGCAGCCGCGGCGCCATCGCGCGCGCCTCCGCCGCCAAAGCCTCCTCCCGCTCCTGCTGTGCGACGCCCGCTCGCTGAGGGTCCACCTGAGAAAAGTTGTTGCAAGAGAGGGCAGGTAGACCCCTTGAATGAACTGCACGCAGCGCTTGCAGGCTCGCGTGCTCTATACCACCCTGCCAGGTGCAGCGCATACTTCACGCTCAGCTCCAAACGAGCACAGTGAGGCGCCTTGTTCTGCCCGCGACGCTAATGCAAGAGTGTAGGCAGCCACGTGAAGGGCTCCAAGTACGATTGCGGCTGGGTTCTGCCATATGGATGAGGCACACCCTTTGGCAGGCTGCCACACCACCGAGCTTGGACCAGGGGCACAGGGAGCTCGCTGGGCTGCCGAGGCAGCGCGCCTGGAAGAAGCGCAGGTCAGGCCGCCGGCCGGAGCACGCGGCCATCCCCGCAAACAGCTGCGCCGCCGCGGCGCCCGCGGCCAGGTCGGCGCGCAGGATCCGGCTCAGGGCGGCGTCGCGCCCCGCCCAGCCATCCTCGCCGCCGCCGCCGCCGCCGCCGGCTCCGCCCGGGTCCCGCAGGCCTGCGCCCTGCTCCGCGGCGTCGCACGCCGCCCAGCCGTCCGGCAGACTGCCAGCGCCCGTTCTGCCCCCAGCCAAGGGCGCCGCGCCTGCACACTGCCCCGGCCCCCCGCCCTCCTCCTCCGTCCTACGGTCTCCCACGTCCTGCAGCCCTGAGTCAGGGAGGGCAGCGGTCTGCTCCGCATCCGTCCCTGCCGAGCCGCTTGGCGCGCCCGCCTCGCCGTTGTTGGTGGGGGCGCGCACGCCGCTGCCGGCGCCCCCCGCGCCCGCCGCACACGCCACGGCAGGCGCGCGGCTCCAAGCCTGACACGACACGGCCCGGTCCAGCGTCCGCCTCAGCCCCAGCGTGCCCCGCAGCCCGGCCATGGCCGTGTCGAGGCGCCCGCTGGTGGCAGCCACAGGGGCGGCTCCAGATGCCCTCAAGACAGCGGAAGCGCCCTGATGTCTTTTGATGATGGTGTCCTCGCTCTTTCCACTCTGACTTGGGGGCCAACTTGGGGGCCAATACGGGTTAGGGTTAGGGTTAGGGTCCCCGCAGCGGCCGCTCGCGCCTCCACGCGTGTCTCGAAATGCATATGAATTAATGCATATGAATTAAACCGAACAGCCGAGCGCGCAACATTCATTGCGAGCCGAGCATCCCTGACCTCTTCTGTCATTGCAAACACAGTCACACATAATGCAGTCGGCTATGCTGCTGTCGGGCAAGGTCGCGCTTGCCGGCGTGCGCGCCCAGGGCAGCGCGCGCCCTGCTGCTCCCGCTAAGCCACTGCTTGCCAGGCGCCGGCCAGCGGGCATCGTGCGGGCCGAGCAGGCGTGCACCTGCCTGCAGCGTGGCGTGTGATTATGCCAGACGTTGCTTTGTGGGCGCGCGGTGTGAGCTCTTGCTGACTGCGTAATTATCTTCAGCATACTGCTTGCCCCATCTGCTGCTGCTTGCACCCCTGTAGCAGGTTTGCCAGGAGCGGCAGCTTGGTGCTAAGCCCGATTCCGGTGAAGTACACACGATTATGTAACTGTAGTTGCATGCGCTGCAGTATCAGCTGGCAGCTTGCAGGCTTGAAAGGCGTGCTGGACTGCAGGAGGGCGGGACGGGCCTGCAGGAGCGCGAGCCAGAGATCGTGCAGCAGGAGGAGCGCCTGAAGACCCAGGCGCGAGCCTGGCTGCTTATGTATGTCACGACCTGCTTGCTCCAAAGGCATTTCCACAGTTGCAGAGAGAGCTGCACGACATTGTCTGCCAAGCACTATGTGCGGTATCACCAGCATCACCAGCGGTCTCTTGTTATCGGATGGTGCTGCACGAGGCTGCTGGCTGACATAGGGCTTACACAGATGGAGAACCTGAGCCCAGAGGAGCAGAAGAGCCTGTCGCAGCTCTACATGTTCCTGGTCCAGAACCCGAAGCATGGCATCACCGTCCGCTCTTGGGCGGACGTGCAACTGCTGTGGACGCAGTACCAGACGCTGATCTGGCGCCCGGCCGAGCTGCTGAACGGTGTGCAGCTACAGGGAGCTTATTGCTCATGTCTCCACAAGCTCAAGCAGGCATGATAGCCGCGTGCTAAGGGTTTAACACTTTTGTAACAGGGCGCATGGCGATGGTGGGCTTCAGTGCGGCAATCATCAATGAGGTGAGTGTGGAGTGGCTGCGGACCTGCTGTCTTAACAGCTTTGAAAAACAGGACGACCAGCTTGTTGAGACGGAGCGTTGTTTGCAGGCCATCACGGGCCAGACGCTGTGGCGCCAGCTTGCTGCTGCCCCGTTCGCGTACCTGGTGGCGTACTCGTTGGTCGTCGTGGGCGCCCTGCTGAACCGGTGCGTCACTTTCTCATATGCTTGACAATGGCAGATTGACTGCGCTGCTGCATGCTGCAATTATGTTACAGTGCATCCTGGTGCCAGCAAATGTTAATTAAAGTGCTTATGGCGCTGCGACATGGTTGTCATGATAAGCAAGGCGCATGCCGTGCAGGGCGGCCGGCGAGCCCAACGAGGGCGTCACGGTCGGGCCCATCAAGTTTTCGCGCACGGCCGAGCTGGTCAACGCGCGCGGGGCCATGCTTGGCTATGCCATCCTGGCATACGTTGAGCGGCAGCAGGAGATGCGCCGCTTCGCGGCCGCCCTGTTTGAGCAGCTGCAGCACGCGCAGTTGCCAGGCGTTAACGCATGATTGCAGAGCTGCATGAATGCATGGTGGCAGCATGTAGTAAAGCGGATGCTAGTTTCAGACAATGTTTTGTGTGTCCGGTGAAGTACTGTTAGGTGCAGGATAGGTCTGCTACCAGTCTGCTGAGGGAGTTGGCGAATTTAGGTTGCCCTATGGTATCAGGTTGCCTGTGAACGTGGATGGTGTTGTAATGATGTACAGTGTACCCTTCAACACTGCTGTCACCTGACTGTTGCTACTGCCATCAGACACACACAAAATGAACAGCTGAGCATTTTTTAAAAAAAGTCAATTCAAAGTAATCAAATAGAACATCGCCCTAGGTTGCTCGAAAGTTTTTGCCCCAACTCTCTTTTAAGAAGCCAGGCTGGAAGCTCCCTTCCTCTCCATCAGGCCAAAAGCCTGCTTGTGCGTACTGAACTTGCGCTCCTGCACAGGGGCACGAGCACTCCCTGCTCAATGCTGTGGCACTGAGCTGCCTCCTTGACGTGCCAAGGCACACGTTGCTGGTTATCGCCTTGGCCACGAGGGGCAGAGGCGGCGCTCTTCCTCGCGGGCGGCTTGCCGCACTGCATGGCCGCCGACGCGGGCCTGGCGTCGCTGGTGGACAGTGAGCCGCCGTTGCATGACGTTCCCAGAGACTTGAAGCTTTCAACGTTGCTGACACACGTATGCGTGGCGCAGCAACAATATCCGTCATCACCAATGACGGGCGCAACATCGTGGTGCGTGAGTGCGCAACCCTCCCTGACGTCTGCGCACTCACCGGCTCTGCTCAACCAGCAAACGCGCGCGCAGGGGATCCTGCGCGGCTACGACCAGGCGACCAACCTGATCCTGGACGAGTGCCATGAGCGCGTCTACTCGAGCAAGGTGCGCGCTGTGCTGTGCAGGCATGCACGCCGTCGCTGCAGAAAACCAGACTGAGCGCGCCTGCCGGCGCACGCAGTCCGGCGTGGACCAGGTCGTGCTCGGCGGGCTGCACGTCGTGCGCGGCGACAACATGTGCGGCCCCCCTCCCCACCGCGGCCGCTCGGCACGCTTGGCGCCTGCGGGCGCTTGAGAGGGCGTAGGCGCTGTCGCAAATGGCGCCGTTAGCTTGTCTTGGCAGGGCGCTCACGGTGGTTGGTACATTGCAGCGCGGTGGTGGGGGAGCTGGACGACGACCTGGACCAGCAGCTCAACCTGAGCCAGATACGCGCCGCGCCGCTCAAGGCGGTGCAGCACTAGCCGCGCCCGCGGCGCGCAGCGCCGCGCGGCCTGGGGGGCAGGCCCTCAGCCGCAGGCCGCAAACGGCCCAGCGCGCGGCGCCGGGCACGGCACAGCGCGCCTGCTTTCCAATGAATGAGAACGACCTAGCTGCGCGTGGGGTGGCACTGCCACCCAGCCAGCCACCGCATCTGTGTGTCCAATTAGACCCCATTACAGACGTGGACTGCCTACTTAGCCAGTCTGTGGTCCGGTTGCGCTCTTGCGCCCTGTGGTAAAACCCCAACTACCTGGGAACAGACGGAGCACTGTGCGATCCTGAAAGGCATTCACTGGACACAAATTTCTACCACGTCAGCGAGGCAGTGCGTGGCGTTCAGGTGCACGCGCTGATCAGGCCCGGCGCCCCTACACGCCCATGGCGTAGCGCATGATGCGCTGCTTCACGGCGGGCGCCGCGTTGAGCGCGTCCAGGCCGACGCCGCGCAGGCTGCTCAGCAGGCCCTCCTGGGGCTCGAATATGCGCTTGAGCCCGTCCAGCGCGGCCATCATCGCGGTGTTGGCCGCCTGCCGCGGCGCCTGGTACGCGCCCTGCGCGCGCGGGCGCCGAGCTCGGCGCGCTGCTCTGAGCGCTGCTGCCGCCGCATGCTGCACCTCTCACCACACGGACAAAATCGCGCGCCGCGAGGGACGGAGCAGGGTGCAAAGCGCGCTCTCGACTGAGGCAAGGCGCCAGGTGTCCGCCGCTCTGCTGAAGCGCGGCGCATGCCGGTGGGCAATGCGCCGGGGCCAGGGCAGGGCCAGAGGCATCTCTGCATCTTGCCTCCAGCAGCGCCTCGTCGCCCAGGCCCCGCCCGGCGGCGCGCGCCCGCGCCCGCACGCCCTGAAACCCTGTCAGGGCTGGGGTGCGCGCCTCCAGCAGCGCCTCGTCGCCCAGGTCCTGCCCGGTGGCGACCGCCTGCGCCAGCGCGTCCGCCAGCGCGGCCGCATCCGCGAGGCCCAGGTTGACGCCTTGGCCGGCAAGTGGGTGCACCGCGTGCGCCGCGTCGCCCACCAGCGCCAGGCGCGCGCGCACGTACCTGCCGGCCCCGCAGGCTGCTCGGCCGAGCCTGCTGCACCGCGGCGACCGCCGCCAGCTGCAACCGCCTGGCAGCGCTGCCCTGGACCAGGTGGCTGTGTAAAAAGAGACGAACGTCAGGGCCCGCGCGTGGCAGAGCCAGCAATGGTGTTTGAAGGCTGTGGCAAGGCGGCCAGACGACAGCTTGGGCGAGGCTGCGGCCGCGTCGGGCGCGCCTGCCGGACGCGCGCAGCGCCAGCGGGAACGACTTGGGCCCGGGGCCGCTGGCGGCGTGCACGATGGGCGGGCGCTGGAACTCGGACGCCGCAGCGGCCGGCAGCCACGGGTTGCGCGTGGGCGCAGGGCCGCCCTGCAGCGCCTGCGCAGCCGGAGCGCCCGCTGAGCGTGCTGGCCCCTGCCCTGAGATTCTGTGTGGAGGTGGTGTCAGCATGCCAGACCTGCGCATGAAGCAGGCACCGCTGACATGTTGCGCCCAACATGCCAGACCTGCGCTTGATGCTGGCACCGCTTGCAATGTCGCGCCCAACGGGGGTCAGCCAACGCCGGTCAGCAAGTCAGTTGCCGCGCGCGAGCGGCGCACCGCGTTCACAGCGTCTGCAAAGGCCTCGGGCGCTGCTGCCTCCAGCTCCGCCGCGTGCCGCGGGGTGGTCGTCCACACGACGTTGGCGTACCCGTTGCGCACCTGGCGTGCAGTGCACATCAGCAGCATGTCCGTGCGCGCAAAGCGCTTGTCGCGCCCAAGCGCCCCTCTCGCTCATCGCAACGACTTGCACTAGCGCAGGACAGTCGCCTCAGGGACGAGATGACGTCGGGCAACCAAGCAAGCGCCGCTGTGTGCCATGGCGGCCATGGCGGCATACGTGTGGATGAAGCTAAGAGAGGGTGTTTGCCATGCTCATGACGATGCGCTCTGCACAGAAAGGCTCGGGGGTGCAGCGGACGGGGCGCGGCGCCCAGGGCCGGGCGAGGCTGTAGGCGGTGCGTATGCCGCTACCTTGGGGCGCAGCAATGCGCTAGCGTGCAGCTCCAGGGCAAGGGCTCTCCACGTGCAGGAGGGGGAGGGGCGGCAGGAGCGCAGCGGCTCCAGGCGCAGCGGCGGGGCCGCACGGGGAGCAGCGCCAGGGGCCCGTCGGGCAGGAAGCGCTGCCAGGCGCACGCGCCGGACACCTCGGGGCGCACGGTGGCCACCAAGCCGCGCTGCCCGTACGCCCACCCGAACGTGCGCAGGTCTGCCGCGCGCAGCGCAGCACTCGGGAGTCACATGGCAAGCCAGTGCTTGCGCACATGAACCGCCGTGCAACCGCAGCACATGCGCTGTGGTTTGCGAGCATGCAGAAGCTACCGCTTCAGGGAGGTGCATGCTGCGGCAGCGTTTGAAGGCGGCAATGCGCGATGCGTCATGCATGCTTGTGCTTTTCCCACTGGCCTGTGTCCCGGCCTGCCCCTGTGTCAAGAGGCAGCCGTTCGTCGCCCACGGCAGCATCAACAAGCAGGCCGGCAACTTGTGCGGCAAGCTGCTGGGCCACAACTGCAAGGCACATCACTTGCGTACACCCCGCCCGGGGCCCCGGCTGCCCTCTGGGCGCGCGCCTGCAAGCTGGCGCACATACGAGCGCGGCCCGTCGGCGCCCACCACGAGCCGCGCGCGCAGCCGCCGCCCGCACGCCAGGCCCAGCTCGGCCAGCGCCGCCGGCGCGGCGCCGTCGCCGCCTGCGCCGGCTGCCGGGTCAGCACAGGCGGCCTGGCAGCGGGAGGTCTGGACGTGCCGCGGCAGCCCTGCGCCATGCCTGCAACCGGGTGACGATGCGGAGCTGCCAGGCGAGCTGGCCTGCCAGGCGGAGAAGCAAGTACGACACATAGCAGCCTGCTGCACTGGAGCTGCCAGTGGAGCTGTGCAAACAGCGCATGCGATTCAGGCCGGGCGGTCACCACGCTGCAGCTCAGAGAAGGGCGCCGGCAGCTGCAGGCTCTCCAGCTGCGCCTGCCAAGGCACAGAGAGCTAATGTCAGCGGGCCGTACTGCTGCAGCGGAGCACTAGCAATATAGCTGCGTCCTTGAGCAGCTTGATATGCTGCTCATGGACGGCAAACAGGCGCACCGGCCAGAGCAGCTCGGTGCTAGAGCCCGGCCGGCGCAGCTGGTGCAGCAGGGCAGCCTGCAGCACATCGTTCTCGGCCACATGGCCCATCGCAACTTCGCCGGCTCCGTCCGCGCTGTAGCGCACGCACCCGCTGCCGCTGCTGTCCCACACCTGCCGCGGCGGCGGCAGCTCTCTTGCAAGTAACGCAACATCTTAACATGGGAGGCAAGCTGTTGCGGTGTAAGGCAATATCTCTTGCGAGTAAGGCATGGCCTCTCCAAGTGAGGCACGCCTGGTGCTTGCCAGGCGCCCCTGTTGCACGTGACGCGCGTGACGCTGCAGTGGGCATCGGCGGCGGCAGGCCAGCAGGTTGGACGCACCCGCTGGGGTCTGGCAGTCCCGGTCAGTGAGACAGGAAGGGCGGGGCACAGCGAGCAGGGGCCTGCCTGCATGGTGTCAAAGGCGGCGGAGCGCGGTGGCGCCACGTCCCGCCAGGCGCCGGCCCGCTCCAGGTGGCGCGCGCTGGCCGGCGTGAGCGTGCTCACGCGCTGGCCGGGCACCGGCGGCAGCGGCCCGGACGCCGCAGGCGGCGGCGCGCGGTCCAGCACCTGAGCAGTGCCGGGGGGATGGGCTTTGGTATACAGTACACATGCTGACTGCAACCCACAGTCAGCGGCTTGCGGCTCCCACACGAGGACCGCGCGGCCAGCAGCTCCCGGCTCGGAGAGCCTCACAGCACGCCAGGGTCCAGCAAGCGCTGGCAGCGCTGGCTCGCTGCCGCTGGAAGCTGCCCGCACCAGCACGCGCAGCGCCGCGGTCAGCGGATGGGACAGCAGCAGCGCGCCGAACGCTGCGCCGACCATCCCGCCGCCGACGACGACCACGTCGTACACGTCAGTACCAGACGCCGCTGCCGCCGCGCACGCCGCGCGGCGCAAGTGCAGGCTGGTCTTCATGCTGAGACGCGTGAAAAACAAGCACCTGCAGTGAGAAACATGCATGATGCCAGCACGTGCGACCGGCGTTGCCTGTGCCTGACCACGGTAGTCAGGACAAAGCTCGATGTCAACGATTATGGTGCTAGCTGAGCAGGACGTGCACAGGTGTGAGAGCCTTGTCACGAATAAACAGCGTGCCAGGGAGGGCTGCTCACCACGCAAAGTGACCACTCGCTTGCGTCTGTGACTACGCAACAACCTCCTGTGTCCCTAAGCACGCGCTAGTTCACAAGATGTGCACAGAGTGCCTAGGCCGCAGCCTGCAAAACACTCAAGTGCAGTGCAGCCACTCAGGAGCTTCTTAGGAGCGGGCCTAGCTGTGTATGCTCTCCGGAGGATTGGTTTTGCAGCCTACTCCAAGATATCACTTGAGAGGCCCCAAAAGTGGGACATCAGGCAGGCGTCAGAGCCACAGTGGTCCTGAGACAGTTGGACGGAGAGTACGTCTTGGTGTCTGATGGCTTGGTTGTAAGGACGATCATCTTGGCGTCCCTTGGCCTCGCCTTACGGGGAAGCTGGGGCTGTGATGCAGCGCCCTACATTTGCGCACACGTCGGCATCCCCCGGGCTCGCTGACAGCCTCCCTGCCCGCCTGCCACAGCCTTTTGTGCGTTGCCAGCGTGCGCGGAGAGCATGGGGCACCCTCAGGCGGCGGGAACGCGCTGCAGCAGACTGCCGAGCTGCAGGCGTCCTGGGAAGGCAAATACACGCCGGCAGTGCTAGGTGTCGGCGGGCGGTCGTCTGCGCTGCGCCTGCCCAGGTACGCCGACGCCACGAAGCGTACCGTGACCTGGCTTCTTTTGGTGCATGCAAGCCTGACTCAGTCTTGCCGCCGCAGGCACCTGACCGCCTGCAGACGCCGGAGGGCCTGGTCCATGCCAAAGCCGAGCTGCTGCAGCTCATCACAGCCTGTGTGAAGCACAAGGGCATCTTTGGAACCAAGGTGCGTCGAGCAGGCCCCCGCTGCCACGCGAGACGCACAGGAGGGTCACTAGTGCCGCCGCTGTTGCGCACCACCGCCGCCTCACAGAGGCGTCTGCGCCGGGCTCCTGCCGTCGAGCCAGGCGCACAGGGGTGCCGCGCGCGTGCTGCCGCTGCGGCGCGCAAGCCGGGGCGCGGCGAGTGCGCTGAGCTGCGCCCCAGGCGGCAGATCGGGCGCGGCTGTTGCAGTTGGTCGAGCAACTGGAGGCCGATAGCCCGCTGCCGGAGCCCGCGCGCCGCCTGGACCTGCTGGCGGGCAGCTGGCGCGTGCTCTTCAGCACCGTCACCGTGACGGTGCGTGCGGCGGGCGGGTGGCGGGTGGCCCGGGCGCTGTGCGGCTGCGCCCCGTGGCTGTGACTGCGCTGCACGTGGGTAGGTTATACCGTATCGGTGGGATTGCGACGCACCCGCAATCCTTAGCTGTTCAAAAAATGTGTGGGTTGCACAGCAATGCGCCTGTGCAGGCAGGTGCGCTGTGCTGTTGCTCCTGGTGCTGTGAAGCGCTTGGGCGTGCGGCGCGGCGGTGCGGTGCAGCGTGCGAGCAAGTGAGCAAACAATGTACCGTGGCATTAGAAGTTGCCATGCAGCTACGAGCGGGCGGTGCCCGCTAACAAGTGTTAATATGCAATGGATGGCTCGCTTGTTATGGCACGCTCCAGCTGGTAGCCGCAGCTGCAGGCGGCGCCCGGCGCCCTACATGCGGCGCCACACACCCGGCACCCCACAGCCACCCTGCCCCGCGTCCCAAGCAGAGCCGCTGCGGGCAGGGCTCGCGGCGCGTGAAGCTGGGCCTGCGCGACTTCGTGAGCCTGGGCGACTTTGTGCAGCGCATCTGCGACGAGCGGCGCGTGGCGGTGGGCGCCCACGCCTGCACAAGCAGCCAGCGGCTTGGGGCGCCAATGCCTGACCTGCAGCGGTGGGACCCTTCGCGTGGACCCAGCCGGCCGGATGCAGGCACTGCTACCTTTTCTGCAGCCGCCAAACATGCATATGCCGTAGATTACAAATCCGCTATGGAGTACAGGTTTACTGAGCACGCGCGGCAGGGTACTCCGCACCCATGCCCGTTGAACTCATTGGGTGCACGCGCAGCCGGATAGCCAGGCCCGCGCCGGCGCCCGACCGGCGGCCCGCCGCGCAGCGCAGGTGAATGAGGTTGGCTTCAGCTTCACGGCCTTCCGCATGATCCGCGGCATGTTCACGGTGGAGGCCACGTTCGAGCCGGTGTCGCCGCGGCGCGTGGCCATCCGCTTTGCGCGCGCCACCCTGGTGCCGGAGCAGCTGCAGAAGCTGTTTGAGGTGCCGCCCGCCAGCCTCCGGCATCCTGCTTCGCATGTACTCGGGTCATTGGCGGCAGTCGCGCCGGCGCGTGCTCGCAAGCGGTGCATTGCGTACTTATATCAGCGTGTCCCCTGTCACCCATGTCCGTAAACACTTTGGTCGCGCTGTGATGTTGAGGGGCTGGGTGACAGTTGGGTGCGCTGAGAGGCGGGTCGGCCTGCAGGCCAACTATGAGCTGCTGCTCTCCATCTTCAACCCCGAGGGCTGGCTGGACACAACGTACGTGGACGACCAGCACCGCATCGGCCGCGACGACAAGGGCAACGTCTTTGTGCTGGAGCGCTGCTAACCACCGCATTTGCCGTGCTGGAATAGCGCACCAGGCACTTTTGCACACCACCCTGTTAGGCGTCACTACTGAGTCACTGAATTTCATAAATTCCGTTTTAGCCGTGAGGAGTACTCTGGTTGAAGCATACATGACTTGGAAGTCATGTACGACATCTGCCACAGGCTAGAGTTCCCTTTAAGGCGGGAATCTTGTGTAAGCAAGCCGACAGCTTGCGCCCACTGAGCCCGCCTCCGCCCGCCACGTCGGCGCTCACCACAGGCTGGCCAGCGTCACACGGCGCAGCAGGTAGAACGCGTACGCGCCCTGGCTGCGCGAGGCGTAGACCGCCGGCGCGCCGCCCGCGCTCGCGTCCGCGGCGCCCGCCTCCGCCCAGCCGGGCGGGCGGCCCGCCGACAGGAACAGGCGCAGCGCGGCCGGCGGCGGCGCGCGGCGGCTCATGCTGGCATCCGGCCGCATAATGTCGAACACCTGCGCGGCGGCGGCCGGCTGCGCGCTGGGGGCACGGGCGGTGAGGCGCCCGGGCGCGCGCCAGGACAAGCCACCGGACCCGCATGCAGCAACGTAGCATCCGGCGCTGCACAGCCCCACCGCTTCTGCCAAACGGCCTTCGGCCTCCGCGGATTTGAAATACAAACGCGCGCGCCCGCAAGAGCACACAGGGCCCGTCAGGCACCGAATCATGCGACCTCCAAGGTCATGGCTACCGCGCAGCCTTGACGCATGTGGGGCAATGCATACGCCGTGTGGGCATCTGCCCGCCAGGGCCGAAGCCCCTCGCTGCGGCGGCCGCGGCGCGCACCGCAGGGGCCGCCTGCATGTCCGCCGGGCGCGCGAGGGCGGGGAAGGGCCGCAGCCGCGGCGCGCGCGCGGGGAGGCTCGCGTCCCGCGCGTCCTCCGCCGTCAGCACGCCGCACCTGCGGCGCGCGCCGGGCTCAGGGAAGAGCTGCACGCCCGCGGGGCACACTGCGCCGCCGTGTTGGGATAAGGACGACAGCACGCCAGTCGGCTGCGTGCATGCCCGCCAGCCAAGTTGCTGACCCAAGCTTGGTGTGCGGCTGCTTTTGCGTGCTTGGGCACGTGTTTAAATGTCCTTTCCGGCGCGCCCGAACACGGCGCGATGGGCTTGCAGCGCGGGGGGAGGGCGAGGCCGCACCGGGGCAGCCCGTCCAGGCCGTCAGCCGAGCTGCCGCCGCGGCTGCCGGCCGCGCTGCTGCCGTGCGCTGGCGGCCACCAGCCGCGCCACCGCGCCTGCGCGCAGACAGGGCGTGCTGCATGTGCGCCCCGGCAGCCACATCAAGCTGCCCGACGCTCGCGCATGGAAGCAGCAGCCGCGCTCTCGGCAAGCACGCAGGCGCAGTGCTCCCGCCCGCGTCTGCTGCTCACCTCGCGTCCTGCGCCGGCGGGTGCCAGCTGCGGCTCGCCGCCAGCGTGCGCCCTTTCATGCAGAGCCCTCTCAGGCGGCAGGTCCGGCGCGTCCAGGCGGGCGGCCGGCGGTCTGCGCCGGCTCGCGGCCCTGGCCGCGGCCTCTTCCCTGACCCTGCCGTCTGCCCGCGCGCCGGCCGCGGTCCGGTCCGCGCCGCCCCAGGGCCAGCCGGCCCACAGCTCCGCTGGGTCCAGCTCGGGCGCCAGCACCCAGAGCGCGGGGTGCCTGCGCAGCGCAGTCCTACGTTGGAAGCGCCATCCTACATTGGAAAAACCCCTGATGAAAGTGCAGTGGAACACGGAAACCAATAAGCGAATGCACATTGACAGTGTGTGAATGTGCAAGGCACCGCTTTGTGATTTTTAGAGAAAGTCGTAGCGCATGATTGAGATCAGCTGCAAAAGTTAGGGACAGAAGAGTTCTGGGGTGTGATGCGGCCGGCTGGTGGCACATGGACACATGCCCAGGGCCTCAAACGGACAAGGGCGTGAGACGCGGCCAGCTGATGCACATGGGCACACGCCCAGGGCTCAAACAGACAGGGGCGCAACACGCGCGGGCGCGGACCTGCAGGCGACCGTGCCGGCGCGCCGCAGATGGCTGTACACCAGGTACTGGTCCAGCGTGACACCCGTGCTCATCTGGCGCGCAGCGCGCGCGCTTGAGCGCGTCTGTGGTGCCCATCACAGACGCATGCGCGCTCCCCAATCAGGCCCGTGACACAGTGCGGCCGTGTGCGCGATCCAGCGCAAACAGGCAACACCTGGGGCCGCGGGCACTGGCGCACCGGTGGCGGCGTCGAACACTGCACCCTCACGCGCACAGGGATACCACCACCATGCCTGGCCACCCAATTGTGCCGCCACAACTCAGCTGCTGCTGCTGGTGCGCCTCCATAGCTCGCAGTCCCCAGGACCAGAGGCAACAGGCCTCTTGCAATGAGCAAGACGCTCAGTGCGCAAGTCAGTGTCGCCAGCGGTATCGCACACCACAGGCCCCCGCCTTGGACACGCAGTGCTCGGCACATGCACACGTGGCTGCTTTGCGTTGCGCACCAGGAGCCGGTACGCCTCCTGCAGCGACAGCAGCCGCATCCCGGCCTCGCCGTCCTCGACTAGCAGCAGCAGGCTGGCGCGGTCGAACAGGTACCTGACCGCCGCCGCGCAGCTGCTTACACTCTACCTGCTGTGTGTGCGCTTCTGCATCTAAATGCTGTGCACGGAAGCGGTGCGCACACGGCCTCCTCGACCTGGAGGTGCAGCTTGCTCCGGTAGATGAAGCCTGCACCGCCGCACCTGTCAATGCCTGCCTGTGCCTGGTGCAATGCTGTAGCATGCTTGCTGCTGTGTGCGCACCCATGCGCTGCAGCAGGTTGCCCCGCTGGCAGATGACCTCGGCCGCGCGCAGCGCGGGTCTCCACACGGCTGCTGATGTGTCGCGCCTGCCGCCGCGCTCACAGGCTGAAACACTGCAGACGCAGGCTAGCGAGACAGCGTGCGGTTGACACGGCAGGGAGCGAGCGGCAAGGTGTGTTGCAGCCAACCACGCGCTGAACTGCCACTTACACAATGCACGGCGTGGCCCAGAGCTTCTCCAGCGTGTCCAAGTTGAGCTGCAGGTCCTCCGTCAAGTCATCTGCGTCGTCCGGGTCGCCCTCCAGCTCCCGCTTGCTGCCGCGCTTCATAATGTTTGCAGGCGCCATACAGGCGCTTCTGGTGCAGTGTTGCACGGTCCTGATATGCAGCAGGCAGACCAAGCGCGCTTACATAAGCACGTTGCCTCGTTCAGGCTGCTCGGTCTGCGCAACTAGGACTTGAGCCGTCGCCCTAACAAAACCCCCCCCTCTTGTACTGTTGCAACGGCTGTGTGCGGGGCGCTGCTCGGGACGCAGCGACTGGCCGTCGATCTGCATGAGCGCACGTGGAACGGACTCTTGGGAAACAACGCGTCCCGGCTCGTGTTCTATATATCACGATGTCGAGGCCAGGGAGAAGGGCAGCGCCTGAGCAGCCCAGCGAAGAGGAGGATAGCGAGGAGGATTACAGCGACACTGGATCGGAGGATGACACTGGCTCCACGAGCGAGGAGGGTGAGGCACTTTGACTTCACATGCGCACAGCACACCGCATGCAGAAGGTGCCAGTGCTGGAACGGGTTGGTGGGTGGGCTCGAGTGCCACAACGGTGATGCACAGTGACTCGGTTCTGCAAAGGCGCATGTCAAGAAAGTCACCGGTCACATAAAGCCTCTGCGCTTGCTGCGCTGCCCAAGCGCCACTGCGCGGGCCGCAGGCGGCAGCCGCAGCGCAACGCCCGCGCAGCGGCCCGCGCCCTCTGCGCCGCCCCGGCCCCCGCCCCGGCTGGGCCCGCCGCCGGGCGCGCGGCCGGCGACCGCGCCGCAGCCCGCGGCGCTGCGCCCGCCGGACACAGCGCGACTGATGCAGCGCGACGACCGCGCCGGCAGCGCCGTGAGCGTCTACAGCGAGCCCGACTCGGCCTCCAGCTCCCGGCAGGACTCGCTGGTCGGCAGCCTGACGCCGGCGGCAACGCGGCGCCTGTCAGGGCTCAGGCAGCTGCATGCCCAGGTCCCCCCCCCTGCCACTGCTCACGTGCATAGTGCAGCTGCACACACTGTGAACGGATCACTGGACACTGGACTCGCCGGCTGTGACGTCGCAGCGCTCGATAGGAACCCGGCTGCTACATTGCTACAGCTCTGCCCATGCCGGGCTCGCACTGTGCTGCCTCAGGCCGGTCCCGACTTTTGCTATGCAGAGGCCCCCATGTTGCTGGTGTGCAAGACAAAGCGCGCACCACAACGCCATACGGGCGCACTGCTTCCCGGCCGCCCTTGCTGACGGCGTCTATGAATGGGGCCGCTGGCGCGCCAGGAGCTGGCAGCGCAGCGCGCCTCGGCGGCGGCGCCGCGGCCGCCGCGGCGGCCGCCAGGCGGCAGCAAGCGCAGCAAGGAGCAGCGCACAACCGACACCTTCCGCCGAGCGCGCTCGCGGCTGCAGGCCATCCTGGTGCGCGCGCGCGCCTGCGCGCCCTGCGCAGCGTGGCACGCCTGCTGGCGCGCCCAGCCCGCTGCTGCCATTGCAGCGTCCGCGCCAGAGGCGCGACCAAGGTGGTAGCGCCGCTGGCGGCAACCGACGGCGTGCCCGGCAGGAGTCGGAGAGCGCGGAGCTCTTCTCGCGCAAGAGCTGCTGGCGGGACACCTGGCGCAGCCTGGGCGAGGGCTGGCGCGTGGCCAGCCAGGTCTTCAGCCTCTGGAAGACCGCCATCCAGACGATTGAGGGCAGGCACGGTGCGCGCGCGCCCGCCCGCGGCGCCGCAGGCAGCGTGCGGAGCGCCGGGCGCTCACGCCGAAAGCGAGCGGTCGTGTGTCACTCGCCGCTGCCGCGCGTGAGCCGCCGCCGGCTGCCGGGGTGTGGAGACGCGCCGGTCTGCGTGCGCGGCGCTCGAAGCGAGCGAGCGGCACGGGCGGCGAGCCGCGCGGCGCGCGCGCGCAGGGTCCAACGTGTCGCTGACGCTCTACTTCCTGCGCTTTGCGCTGGCGCTGAACGTGGCGCTGAGCCTGGCGTGGCTGGCGTGCACGGTGGTGCCGTTCATGATCTGGCCGCCGCGCCTGTTCTCCTGGGCGATCTTCCACGACTACCTCCCGCTGCAGCTGCTGCAGGGCTACGGCCTGCACGACACGTTCCTGCTGTACGGTGCGCGACGGGGCATAGGGTTGAGCATCAGGGTCAGGGCCGTGCATGCTGAGGCGCCCGGGTTGCCGGCGACTCGACGGGCAGGTCGCGGAACGCATCGATCGCCGCCCGGGCAGCACGGCGCTCACGGCGCTCCATACACATGCGCTTGCAAGCATGCAGTTTGAGTGTGAGACGCCTGTGCTGTCCTGCCGCGTCACAGCATGCGACCGAACTGCGCCCCAGGCGACAGCCGCGACGCCGCGGCCGCACGACACGCGCGACGCGCGGGCGCCCGCGCAGGCGGCTACAACTACGTGCTGCACGAGGCCGCCTTCCCGGTCGACCTGACCTTCCCGCTCGCGGTCTGCGCGACCTTCTTCGTCAGCCTCCTGGTCCTGCTCTACGTCATCCACCACCGCCTGCAGGCGCGCACGCGCACGCACTTTTCCAGCCTCCAGGAAGGGAGGTGAGACAAATTCACACATTCCTTACCTCCAGGTGGCGACCAGCTCGTCCGTGCGGGAACGCATGACGGGCTGGCCGGCGTCCTGGGGGTCAGCAGCGGTGCGCCGGGCGCTGTGCCGCCGTCCAGGCGCCGAGCGCGCCGCGGCGGGCGCGCGCGGCAGGGCGTGGGCGACAGCGCGTTCGTGGGCCAGAACCAGCTGTTCCCATTCTCCACGGTCGTGTTCACATCCTGGGACTTCCACCTGACCGACGTGGCAGCCTCGCGCAACCTGCGCAGCTCCATCCGCAACCAGCTCAAGGAGATGGTCAACGACGCCGCGCTGGACGATGTGGTGCACTCGCTGCGCGCGCGCGCGCTGTCTGCGCTGGGCAAGGCGCGCGCCCGCGCGCGCGCGCAGCCCATGCGCGGCCGCGCGACGGCTGGCCGGCCGCGGCGCGGCGTGAGGCGCCACGGGGCCCTGCGACGCGCGCGCGCCGGGCGCGCAGGCGGTGGGCATCGCGATCGCGTGGCCGGCGCTGCTGGGCACCGCCGCAAACCCTACCGACCCTAGCCAACGGGCGCGCAGGCCTCGAGCATCCTGATCGCGTGGCCGGCGCTGTTGGCCACGACCGCCTACCCTACCCGACGCTAGCCGCCGGGCGCGCAGGCCGCGGGCATCCTGATCGCGTGGCCGGCGCTGCTGGGCGCAACCGGCGTGGCGACGTACGAGATCGTGACGCACCAGGAGGCCATCAGCCGCGTCCTCGGCTTTGCTTTTGCCAGCACGCTCGCGCTGTCGGCGGTCAACATTGCGGCCTCCAACCTGGTCTACCTGGCCGTGGCGGCTGAGAACTGGCACCCCAAGCTGCGCACCAACGTGCGCGGCGCCTGGCCCGGGACGGCAGCCGTAGCCTCCTGGTGTCGCTGCCGCCTGTGAGCTGCCCGGGCTCAGCATGCCAGTCCAGGGCGCAGGGACAGCGCCCTCAGAATGCCGGCGGCTGCATGCGCGTGGCCTCTCCTGGCCTCTAGCTCGTTGCATGCTTCCAGGAGCGCCCGCCTTTGCTGCGACGCAACTGAGCGGAGCAAACCCGACCCTTCGCAAATCGCGATCCGCAGACGGGGCCACGGCAACAGGCGGCCCAGCCGGCCTCTGGGGCCGGACGCCGTGCGCTGCCCCCACCGGCATGCTCGCGCGCGCGCGCCAGATCGCATCCATGAAGCTGATCAGCATCAAGGGCATCTACGTGGCCACGCTGGTGTACCAGCTGTACCGCATCCAGGTCGCGCCCTCCGCGCCCGGCCTGGCCGCCAGCCAGGCCGCCGGCCGCCTGCAGGTGCACGCCCCGCTGGCGCTGCGCATGCTGCAGAGGACCGGCCGGGTCACGCGCCATGGGTGCTCAGAAGCAGCCTTAGCGGGGCGGCCAGCAAGGCGAGGACGCCTGCCATCTTGGCGCCGTTCTTACCGGGGCTCGAGAGCACATCGCAGCCGGATGTCAATGTTCCGTGCAGGCCGTACTCCTCGGCAGAGCAGTGCTTGTGCGCTGCACCCTGATTCCGCGCGCGCTGCTGACCAGCGCGCGCGCGCGCGCGCCAGGCCTGCAACCTGCAGCTGGCCACCGCCGCGGCGGACGCCTCGTGCGCGCGCGGCGCGCAGTGCTGCACCAGCGCCTGCGCCGCCAGCGAGGGCGTGCCGGCGCTGCAGGCGCGCCGCGGCCGCATGCATGCTCCCGTGCTGTGATAGCGCGGGAGCATGCTTGCAGCCCTGCATGCGCACCGTCACAGTCGAATATGATGACTGGCAGTGGATGGGCTGACGACTATCAAAGGCTGAGCAGCGCTGAGTCGCCGGGTCCGGTGCGACAGCCACGAGGTAGCTGTAGCCGCGCGCGTGTGCACGAGGCCGTCAGCGACCACTGTCTCTGGGTCTCCTGCATCGCATGGCGGAGTTGCACGCGCGCTCCGCTTGCGCGCGACGCGCGCCCCGGGCGCGGCAGGGCCTGTGCGTGCCGCCCTGCCCGGAGGTCACCATCGGCCTGTACCTGTATCGCCTCATCCTGACCAACTGCGCCAGCATCAACCTCGTGGACATCCTGGTCACGGGCGTGCGCAAGCTCATTCGCCGGCCCGCCATCTACGATGCCCCATCGGTGCCGCCCCTCACCCGTCCAGGCCCACCACCCCCTGCCCATGAGCAGCCGTTGCTCGGGTCAGCCGTCTACCACCGATACTGACTCAGAGCATGCACAAATGCATGGTGAGGGCAGTCCTGCGTGCTCTGTGCCCCTCGCTGGCAGCAGCCTCTGAGGCCTGCGCCTGCCGCCGCCGGTGTCAGCGGGACGCACGGTCGGCCGCGGCATGCGCGGCGCGCTCACGCTAGCCTCAGCGCGCCGTGCCGTCCGGCGCGCGCACAGCGTAGCGGGTGGTCGCCGGCCCCGGGGCGCGCTCCCGGCGTGCGCCGTGCCGCGAGCGCACGCCAGGAGTGCCAGGATGGATCTGTGCGTTTGGTTCCTTATATTTAGGGTTGTCTACGGTAGGGGTAGGGGCAGGGGTAGGGCACAGGGGCAGGGGTAGGGCAGAGGTAGGGGTAGGGGTAGGGGTAGGGGTAGGGGTATATATATGCGCCGCGCACCGCGAATGCGGCGCGCCGTGCGCAGGCGATCGTGACCGTTGTGGAGAACCAGGCGCTGGTGTGGCTGGGCGCGCTGTACTCGCCGCTGCTGCCGCTATTCGGCGCTATATGCAACGTGGTCACGTTCTACACCAAGCTGCTGCTCGCGCTCGTGGCGTACGAGCCGCCGCACGAGCGCTACTCCGTGTCGCGCACGTCCATCATGGCCTACTCGCTCATGCTGGGTGCCCCTCCCACTCCGTCCGCCCAGCGTGCATACCCCGTTCAGGCAGGCAGACTAGGGTGCGCGTCACACACGCTATCCTTTCTCATCGTAGGGGAACACTGTGCTTGCGGCCGCACGGGCCCAGCTGCATCAGCAGGCAGAGGCCGGCTCAGGCTGCCTGTGCTGTCGCCCTCATGCCCGCTCTGCATGGTCTCTGCAGCACTTCGTGACTGCGCATCAGGCGCAGCCCTGCCGCTGTGTGGGAGTGCTGGATGCGCCTGGACTCACTGCCACAGCTGCAATGCCCGGTCCTGCGTGCACGTTTCGGACGCGCGCTGAGAGGCCGGCTGCTGCGCGCGCGGGCAGCGGGCCTGCTCGCCTGCAGCGTGCCGATCGTGTTCGGGCTGCAGCTCCAGCGCGCGCGCTGCGGGCCGCACCAGGGCAGCAGCATGGTGCAGGCGATTACCAGCGCCGCGGCCGCCGGCCCCTCGTGCGCGGGCCCGGACCCATGCCGGGTGCTCGCTGTTGCCTGTGGGTGCGTGTGGGTGCGTGTGATCCTGCAACATAGCTGGTTGACCAAGTCCGCTGTGCAGCCACTGACCAAGTGCATGCGCGCGTGGGCGGGCAGCGTGCTGCTGAGCATCCTGATGTGGCTGGTCAGCCCGGTCGTGCTGGGCTGCCTGGCGGTGCTGCTGGCCTTCTGGCTGATCGTGGCGCAGGGCCAGCGCGCGCGCTTCCGCCGCGAGAAGTCCAAGCTGCGCAGCGAGTTCGACTCCTACCGCCGCGAGATGCAGGCCAAGGCGCGCCCGCGCCCCGCCCCCGGCGCCCGAACCCCGCTGCGCCGCACATATATACCCTCCGCATAACCCTAATGGCCCTGTGCCTGTGCAAGCCCTGTTCAAGCAGGCCAGCTCTCCGCGGCTTGCGTTGCAGCAGTGTCTAGCGCCGCCCCTCCGTGCAGGACAGTCCGGTCTGTGCAGCGCGCGTGCGTGCCATGACCTGGGTCCCTGCAGTGTGTGAGCACAGCCAACCTGCGTGCGCATGCATGTGACGCTGGCACGCGCGGCGCGGGCGGCGCTCTGGCGCGCCGGGCGGCGCGAGGAGCGCGTGCAGCCCCGCTGCGCGGCCTGCGCGGCGCTGCTGGCGGGCCTGGCAGCGCTCCCACCAGCGGCGCCTGGAAGGGCAGCGAAGCGGAGGGCGCGCGTTAGCGCTCACGTCAGCGGTAAGCCTAATACTAATCTGCGCAGGTGGTGCTGGCGCGGCGCGGCAAGGGCGGCGACTTTGGCGTGCTGAGCCGCGCAAACACGGAGCTCATCCCCGCCGCGCGGCCCGAGCCCGCGCTGCCGCCGGGCCTGGCTGCGCTTGCGCTGCAGGCCGCGCCATCGCAGGGCATGGTCAGCGCGCTGCTGCAGCTGCACCCGTACGCTGCGCGCGCGCTGGCGGCCGGGCCGGCGCTGCCGCACGCCGCGGCGCATGCGGCGGGCGCGGCGAGCCGGCTGGGACCGGCGCGCTTCTAGGGCGGGCAACCGCGCGCATGGGCGGCCCTGACTGTTCTGCCAGGTGGACGCGCTGCTGCGGCCCGCACGCGCGCCAAGGGCGCGCAGAGGCTGGCCGCTGGGTCGCTTGCCCTGCCAGACCATCGGGCCCGCATGCACATGCCTCCAGCATCTGTTCCAGCCGTGGTATCAGCATGACTTGCCTCTATGGTCCTGCGTATTTTTGAGCCCCGCGTCTGGTGTGTTGACATGGGTGACAGACCTTGCATGCTGTCCACGCTGGGCGGCACGTGGTTGAGGTTGAGCGGCTCTCACTTGCAATGCATGCAATATGACTATTGCCTCGTAATTATAAACAGAGTAGCATGCAGCTCAGCAGCGTTTGCAGAGCTAAACTTGGGACCATGTCTACATTTCACGACGGGTTGCCTCAAATCTAGTAAACAGGGCCTATGCAGTAGTCAGACTGTCTGCCGCAGTCACCCAGCCAGCCCCAGCCTTCACAAGCTTGCGGAGTCGACGCGTCAAGCATACCCTGGGGACTGCTGCCAACGCGCGCTCCTGCACATCGCAAACACTCGCGCACGGCCTCCGACTCGCCCGGCACGGCTCTCCAGACACCCAGAACACTCACTCAGCACCCCAGCGTCAGAGCTTATCAAACCAGCGGAAAGCCCTCAGTGTGCTGCTTCATACTTCGGGCACGGGGCAGCATGCGGGGTAACGAGACAAAAACCTAACAGCACGCAACCTACGACTGCTTGTTGAGGATGCCGCTGACAAAGCTGTTGGACGCGTCCTGGTTGAACGGCACGCCGCTCTCCTTCTTCAGCAGGCACGCGGAGAAGGGCAGGTTCTCGCCGCAGCCGCCCGACGCGTCGCAGTACACCCAGACATTGCACTGCGCGCGCGGCGCCCCAGGCCTCAGCGTGGCATGTCGGAGCATGCTGGCTGTGCGCGTGCAGCATGCCGTATCGCATCACAGCTGCACAAGCGCACTGCCCTTGTGCGGGTCGCAGGTGGCGGGAAGCAATGCAGCATCACAGCATGCACCGGCGCACGGACACGTCACTCACGGTG
>JAABUV010002464.1_pt1 | contig 24988 bp, 26 predicted proteins | sample 5559971 | NCBI WGS metagenome assembly JAABUV01 (sample SAMN10711881, study PRJNA513362) | rock metagenome | isolation source: Antarctica rocks | place: Antarctica: Victoria Land, Knobhead nord | collected 2015-12-19
GTCCGCCGTCAGACCTTCAGTCATGTGAGCCGAAACCCCATGCCTGCAAGCGGAAGCGGTGCACGGTCGCCACTGGCACACACCCGCGCAAGGGGTCAGCTACTCGGCGCGAAAATCGGCGCTAAGGCGTCACCGCCGCTGCTCAGCTCAGCCCGTCGTCGAGTACGTGGTGGCCCAGGGCCACCAGCGGATCGAGTGCACCCACCAGCCCTGCCCCGGTCCGCGCATCGGCCGCACCCGCGGTCGCTCTGGCCACCACCCCGGCGAGCACCACGGCCAGCTTGAACGCCCCGAAGCCGACGTAGAACTGCACCTGCTCCCGCAGCTGGTCGGGGTCGAGGCCCCGCCGCTCGGCGTAACGCGCGACCACCTGGGTGCGGGTGGGGAAGCCGGGGACGCTGCTCGCGCTCTGCAGGTACTGTGCGTCACTCCACACCGGCTCCTCGTGAGCCTGATGCCAGTAGACGAGCAGCAGACCCAGGTCGGCGAGCGGGTCACCGAGGGTCGACATCTCCCAATCCAGCACCGCCCGCACCCGCGTCGGCGAGGCCCGGTCGAACAGCAGGTTCTCCAACCGGTAGTCGCCATGCACCACCGAGCCGCCCGACGGGTCGGGCACGGTCGCGGCGAGGCGCTCGGCGAGCCTGCTCAGCTCTGGGCGGGTGGTGTCGGTGGCGGTGCCGCCGGCCGAGCCGGGGAGTGACTCCGCGGACGCGAAACCCGCGCGCCACGTCTCCCACTGCGTTCCCCAGCGGCGTACCTGCCTGGCCATGAAGCCTGCCGGCTTGCCGAAATCGCCCAGCCCCACCGACCGCGGGTGCACCGCGTGCAGCTCGGCCAGCACGTCCACCATCGCGGTGCCTGCCGCCCACCGCTCCGCTTCGGTGGTCACCCAGGACTGGTCGGGACGTCCGGGAGGAACGACGCCGTCGACGAACTCCATGACGTAGAACGGGGCGCCCAACACCGCGGGATCAACCTCGCCGGCCAACACCCTGGGTACGGGCACGGTGGTGTGCTCCAGTGCGGTGAGTACCCGCTGTTCGCGGCCCATGTCGTGCGCAGTGGCAGCAACCGAACCCAGCGGCGGGCGGCGGAGAACCACCGAGCCGGCCGCGCAGCTCACCAGGAAGGTGAGGTTGGACCGGCCGTCGCCAACGGGGGCCAGTTGGCACTCGCGCCAGGCCGGCTCGTCGAGGCGTCCAGCGAGCCACGGTCCGACGAGCGCGGGTGGTGCACCGGCGGCCACGGTGTCGACAGTCGAGGCCGCCGGCGGGACGGGCTCGGCTGGTCGGTCGGGTTGCGGGGCTGACGTCACGTGCTGGCTCACCGGCGCACCGTACAACCGGGTCGGGGTTACCGCGTGTCTCGTACATGCACGCGCCACCACGGTGGGCTATCGTCCAGCGGCCTCCCGCGCTCGTGAGCTTCTCACCGGCACGACAGAACCTGAGGTGCATGTCACATCGACGATCGCGCGCCGCCGGGCACAACGACACCCCGTCGCACGTTGTGCAGCCGCACAGAGGCGAGCAGACCAGGACGACAGCAGACCAGCACCGCCGCAGAGATCGCACACCAGCGACAGCACGCGCAGGACAGGGGTAGGCAGATGGCACAGGACTACGACGCACCACGGCGCACGGAATCCGACGAGGTCTCCGAGGATTCCCTCGAGGAGCTGAAGGCGCGGCGCAGCGAGGCGCAGTCCTCCGCGGTCGACGTGGACGAGATCGACACAGCAGAGTCGTTCGAACTGCCGGGGGCCGACCTCTCTGGCGAGGAACTGTCGGTGCGCGTCGTGCCGAAGCAGCCCGACGAGTTCACCTGCTCGAGCTGCTTTCTGGTGCACCACCGCAGCCGGTACGCCGGCGAGCGCAAGGGCATGGCGATCTGCCGCGACTGCGCAGCCTGAGGGCTCCGGTCGGGCAAGGGCGCAGCTTCAGCGCTGCTGCGTCGCCCCGCCGGCCCGCAGCGCAGCCAGCAACGCCGCCGGGCGCCTCGTGCTCACCAGCCAGTACGGCGTGGGGTCCGCGGGATCGGCCAACACGACCAGCACCATCGTGGGAACCCACGAGCGGTGCTGCACAAACGCCGCCGGGTCGAGTTGGCGGCCGAGCGCCGCCCGTTTCGCCGTCGCAGGCACCTCGGCCACCCGGGAGATGACCGCCAGCGGCAGGTGCGCCTGCCCCACCCGCAGCTCGCCGCCGGTCACCTGCACGCGCAGCCCACCCAGGTGCAGCAACGCCCACATCGTGAGCGGGACCGTGAGCAAGTACGGCAACCAGGCCTTCACCCCGGGGCTGCCCAGGTGGACCTCGGCGGCCAGGATCGAGGTCGCGGCGAGCCCGACCACCCACCACCACAACGGCACGCCGAGGCGTTCGTCGTGGGTGGGGGTGTCCGTGGTCGGGGCCCCGGCAGGTGCCTGCCCGCGGCCCAGCGGAACAGCGGGCTCTGCCATGACGTGCAGAGTAGTCTCGCCCGTCGTGCTCCCACCTTCACCCGACGTCGGGCCTGCACCCACCCAGCTCGCCGTCCCCCTCGTGGTGCTCGACGCCGAACTCGGGGTCCCGCAACGAGCCAGGGACGGTGACGCGGGGGTCGATCTCCGCGCGCGCAGCGACCTCGTCCTGGAGCCCGGTGCGCGCGCGGTGGTGGCGACCGGGGTGGCACTGGCGCTGCCGGCGGGGTTCGTCGGGCTGGTCCATCCGCGTTCCGGGCTCGCCGCCCGTACCGGGCTGACCGTGCTCAACGCGCCTGGGACGATCGACTCCGGGTATCGCGGCGAGATCACGGTCTGCTTGATCAACCACGATCCCGGTGCGCCCGTCCGGGTGCGGCGAGGTGACCGCATCGCCCAGCTGATCGTGCAGCGGGTGGAGCAGGTGCGCTTCGTGGCGGCGGCGGTGTTACCGGGTTCGGAGCGGGGCGAGCGGGGATACGGATCCAGCGGTGGCCACGCCAGCCTCGTCGGCGGCGGGGGATGGGGAGGTCGGTGAGGATGTTCGGACGGCGGAGCAAGAACGGGAGCCCGCCAGCACCTGAGCCGTTGCTCGACGACGAGGTAGCGGTCGACGAGCCGATCGCGGATGGGCCGCTCGAACACGGCCCGTGGGACAGCAGCGAGGTCGACGAGGTGGCCGAAGGGGAGCCCGACGGCTTGTTGGACCTCGGCTCGGTGCGGATACCCATCGTCGAGGGCAGCCAGATCCAGGTCGAGATGGAGGACTCCGGGGTGCTGCGTTCGGTGCACCTGATCACCGAGGACGGACGGATCACGGTCGCCGCGTTCGCCGCCCCGCGCAGCGCCGGGCTGTGGCGCGAGGTCGCCGCCGAACTCGCCCAAGGGCTACGCGCCGACCAGGCGCAGGTCACCGTGGGCGAGGGGCCGTGGGGACGCGAGGTGCTGGGGGTGAGCCCAACGGGCGCCATGCGCTTTCTCGGTGCCGACGGGCCGCGTTGGATGGTGCGCTGTGTGGCGGCCGGCCCGCCGTCGACGGCGGACGCGCTGCTGGAGACCGCGCGCGAGGTGCTGCGCGACACCGTGGTGGTGCGCGGTGACGAGCCGCTGCCCGTGCGCACCGCGCTGCCGGTGACGTTGCCCGAGGTGCTGGCCCAGCAGCTGGAGGCCGCCCGTCAGCAGGCCGCCGCCCAGTTGGCTACTGAGGCGGATCAGCGGCCGCCAGCACCGGCCTGACCACCCGCGTGCCGTCACTGCGCGCGGTGCGCGCCGCCACTGCGCCCGGTGTTTGACACCCGAACTCGCCACAGAGCTACGCTGGACGGCGCACCGACCGGATAACTCCGGCCACCCCACCGTGTCCAGGAGCCCTTCATGGCCAGCACCGCCGCCGGCTACCTCCGTCGCCTCGCCCGACGGATCACCACCGACGTGGACACCCTCGATGCCCGCGAGATGTCGGAGTCGGCCGCGACGGCGGGGGCGAAGCGGGCGTGCGACTGCTCCCGGGGTGAGGAGGTCACCGTGCTCGGACGGCTGCGCACCGTGGAGGTGCGCCCGCAGGCCGCGGCGGCCACCCTGGAGGCGGAGCTGTTCGACGGCACCGAGGGCGTGATGCTGGTGTGGATCGGGCGTCGGCGCATCCCCGGCATCGAACCTGGTCGCACCGTGCGCGTGCGCGGTCGCCTGGCTGAGCGCGATGGGCAGAAGGTGCTCTACAACCCGGAGTACGAGCTGCAGTGCACCCCGTGAGCTGTTGCGCACCGCTGTGGATGCACCGGTGAGCACGGCGGAAGGCGCCACGCAGCAGCGTCGCCCCACCGTGCTCGACCAACTCGGCGGGGTCACCGGGCTCGTGTCGTCGTCGGTGCCCGTGCTGGTGTTCGTCCTGGTCAACACCGTTGTCGGGCTCACCCCCGGTATCTGGGCGGCGCTGGGGGCGGCTGCGGCAATCACCATCTGGCGCCTGGCCCGCAGAGAGGCGCTGCAGCCCGCCGTCTCCGGGGTGTTCGGCGTGGCGGTGGCCGCCTACCTGGCCTACCGGACCGGCTCCGCCAAGGGCTTCTTCCTCTTCGGGATCTGGACCAGCGTGGCGTACGGTGGAGTGTTCCTGCTCTCCGTGCTGGTGCGGTGGCCGCTGGTGGGGGTCGCCTGGTCGGTGCTCAACGGGCACGGCTGGGCCTGGCGCCGCAGCCGGGCGGCCGTGCGGGCATACGACGTGGCCACGCTGGCGTGGGCGGTGGTGTTCGGCGCGCGGTTCGCGGTCCAGTACTGGCTGTACAGCAGCGACCAGACGGGTTGGCTGGCCGCGGCCCGGATCGGTATGGGCTGGCCCCTCACCGGGGCCGCGCTGCTGCTGACGGTCTGGGTGGTGCGCCGCGGCGACGGGGCGGCTGCCGCGGCGGAGGCCAGCTCGGCGAGGGTCGAGGCGGCGGGGGTCGAGGCGGCGGGGGTCGAGGCCGTCGCGGGGGCCGACCCGCAGGACAGCACCACCCGGGACGGCGCCGAGCTACCGCCGCGGGTCTAGCAACCCGATCGCGGTGCGGATCTCGTCCTCCACGTCGGCTGCCGCCACGAACAGCAGCTCGTCGCCCGGCTCCAGCGAGTCGTCGGGCTGGGGCACGATCACCCGCCCGCCACGGATCACGGTCACCAGGGCGGCATCGCGCGGTAGCGCGACCGAGCCCACCGCCCGCCCGGCCAGCTCGGTGTCCGGTGGCAGCGTCACCTCGACCAGGTTCGCCTGGCCCTGCCGGAACGTCATCAGCCGTACCAGCTCGCCCACCGACACCGCCTCCTCCACAAGGGCGGCGAGCATGCGCGGGGTGGACACGGCCACGTCGACACCCCACGACGAGGTGTAGAGCCACTCGTTGCGGGGGTCGTTGACCCTGGCCACCACCCGGCGCACCGCGAACTCGGTCTTGGCCAGCAGGCTCACCACGAGGTTGACCTTGTCGTCGCCGGTGGCGGCGATCATCACGTCGCTGTTGTGCAGTCCGGCCTCCTCCAACGAGGCCAGCTCGCAGGCGTCGGCGTTCACCCACTCGGCTGCGGGGACGGCGTCACCGTCGATGTGCGCCAGGTTGCGCTCGATCAACATCACCTCGTGGTCGTTGTCGAGCAGCTCCCTGGCGATCGAGCGCCCCACGGCACCTGCGCCGGCGATCGTCACCCTCATCCCCGATGGTCCTTTCCTGAACTCGTCAACCCGGCGTCCGTCACTCGGTGGGAGGCGGCTGCGCGGCCAGCGCCTTGGCCTCGGCGACCGTGCCGGACACGGCAGCCACGTACACCTGGTCATCGGCCTGCACGGCGGTGTGGCGGTCGGGCAGCACGCCGTTGCCGAAGCGGACGATGAACGCCACCCGGGCGCTGACGGTCTCCTCCAGCTCGGTCACCCGGTGGCCCGCCCACTCCTCGTGCAGGTCCAGCGCCACCACGGCCACCGTGCCCGAGGGATCACGCCACGCCAGGGCGCTGCTGTCGGCGAGCAGGGTGCGCAGGAAGCGGTCGGTGGTCCACGGCACGGTCGCGACGGTGGGTATTCCCAGCCGCTCGTACACCTTGGCCCGGCCCGCGTCGTAGATCCGGGCCACCACGTGTTCCACGCCGAAGTTCTCCCTGGCCACCCGGGCGGAGATGATGTTGGAGTTGTCGCCGCTGGACACCGCGGCGAAGGCACCCGCGCGTTCGATGCCCGCGGCCGTCAGCACCTCCCGGTCGAAGCCCATGCCCGCGACCTGGTGCCCGGAGAAGTCGGCCCCCAGCCGGCGAAACGACGCGGGGTCCCGATCGATGACGGCCACCTCGTGGCCCAGCCGCTCCAGGCTCGCGGCCAGCGACGACCCGACCCGACCGCACCCCATGATGACCACGTGCACTGAGCAGACCTCCCACCGACATCGACTGGCTGAACAGACGCTACCGCCTCGCCCGGTGGGCTTACGTCCGCGCACCGAGCCGGTACGCCTACGCTCCGACCTCGTGGCCAGTGCTTCCAGACCCAAGCTCTCCAGCGTGACCAAGCGCCTGCTCCTCGGGCGGCCCTTCCGCAGCGACAGCCTGGGCCACACGTTGCTGCCGAAGCGGATCGCGTTGCCGGTGTTCGCCTCCGACGCGATGTCGTCGGTCGCCTACGCGCCGCAGGAGATCTTCCTGGTGCTGTCGGTGGCGGGGCTGTCCGCGGTGGCGCTGACCCCCTGGATCGGGCTCGGCGTCGCCCTCGTCATGGGCGTCGTCGTGGCCAGCTATCGGCAGAACGTGCACGCCTACCCCTCCGGTGGAGGGGACTACGAGGTGGTGACCACGAACCTGGGACCGTCGGCCGGGCTCACGGTCGGGGCGGCCCTGCTGGTGGACTACGTGCTCACCGTGGCCGTCTCGATCTCGGCCGCCGCGGAGAACATCGGCTCGGCGGTACCGTTCATCGCCCAGCACAAGGTGGTGTTCGCGGTGACGTCCATTGTGCTGCTCACCGCGGCCAACCTGCGCGGCATCCGGGAGTCCGGCACGGCGTTCGCAATTCCCACCTACGCCTTCATGGTGGGCATGATGGTGATGCTCGGCTGGGGGCTGGTGCAGGTGTTCGTCCTGGGCCGCGATCTCCAGGCGGAGTCGTCGGGCTTCGACCTGCAGGCCGAGGATCCGCACCTCATCGGCGTCGCCTTCGTGTTCCTCGTGGCCAGGGCATTCTCCTCCGGGTGTGCGGCGCTCACCGGGGTCGAGGCGATCAGCAACGGGGTACCCGCCTTCCGCAAGCCCAAATCACGCAACGCCGCGACCACGCTCATGCTCCTAGGCGTGGTCGCGGTCACCCTGTTCATGGGGATCATCGTGCTGGCCAGGGCGCTGGGGGTGCGGTACGCCGAAGACCCGGTGCGGCAGCTGATCGGCGCGCCCGCCGGATACCAGCAGAAGACCCTGGTGGCGCAGCTCGCCGAGGCGGTGTTCCGCGGGTTCCCCGCCGGCTTCTACTTCGTCGCGGCGGTGACGGCGCTGATCCTCGTGCTCGCCGCCAACACCGCGTTCAACGGGTTCCCGGTGCTCGGCTCGATCCTCGCCCAGGACCGGTTCCTGCCCCGCCAGCTGCACACCCGGGGCGACCGGCTGGCGTTCAGCAACGGCATCCTGTTCCTCTCCGGCGGCGCCATCGCCTTCGTAGTGGCCTTCGGAGCCCAGGTCACCCTGCTCATCCAGCTCTACACGTCGGCGTCTTCGTCTCCTTCACCCTCAGCCAGACGGGGATGGTGCGGCACTGGACGCAACTGCTGCGTACCGAGACCGACCCCGCCGCCCGCGCGCGCATGGGCCGTTCCCGGGTGGTCAACGGCGTCGGCCTCGGCATGACGGGCACGGTGCTGGTCATCGTGCTGGTCACCAAGTTCCTGGCCGGTGCCTGGATCGCCATCGTGGCTATGACGGCGATCTTCGTGCTCATGCGGCTGATCAGGAAGCACTACGACACGGTGGCCGCCGAACTCGAGGCGTACGAGTGGGACGGGGTGCTGCCCAGCCGAAACCACACCATTGTGCTGGTGTCCAAGATCCACCCGACGCTGCGGGCGCTCGCCTACGCGCGGGTCGGCCGGCCGGATGTGTTGGAGGCGGTGACGGTCAACGTCGACGACGCCGACACCCGGGCGCTGGTGCGGGCGTGGGAGCAGCGGGAGATCCCGGTGCCCCTGAAGGTGGTCGAGTCGCCGTACCGGGAGATCACCAAACCGGTGCTGGACTACGTCAAGCGGGTGCGCAGGGAGTCCCCTCGCGACATCGTCACCGTGTTCATCCCCGAGTACGTCGTGGGCCGCTGGTGGGAGCAACTGCTGCACAACCAGAGTGCGCTGCGGCTGAAGAGCAGGCTGTTGTTCCAGCCGGGGGTGATGGTCACCAGCGTGCCCTGGCAGCTCAGCTCCTCGCATTCGGTGGACACCGGTGAACGCGCCGGACTGGCGCCCGGCGCATTCCGGCGCGGGTTCGACAACGACCGCGGTGGACGGTGAGCGATCGGCTCGACCCGACGGGCGAGCTCGACTGGACGGGCAGGGAGCTGGACCTCGAGCTGGGTGCGGTGGGTCACGGCGGTTTCTGCGTGGCCAGGTACGACGGCCGGGTCGTCTTCGTCCGGCACGGGCTGCCTGGCGAGCGGGTACGTGCGGCGGTCACCGAGGATCGGGGTGGCTCCTTCTGCCGGGCCGACGCGGTGGACGTGCTCACCGCCTCCGCCGACCGGGTGGTGCCGCCGTGCCCCGTAGCTGGTCCGGGTGGGTGTGGGGGTTGCGACTTCCAGCACGCGACGCTGCCTGCCCAACGGCGGCTGAAGGCCGAGGTGGTGGCCGAGCAGCTGCGGCGCCTCGGCGGCCTCGACCTGACCGGGGACGACGTGCTGGTGGAGGAGCTGGCTGGCGCGGTGGACGGACTGGGTTGGCGCACTCGGCTGCGCCTGGCCGTGGGACCCGACGGCCGCGCCGGACTGCACCTGCACCGCAGCGGCACCGTGCTGGCGCTGGCCGACTGCCCGCAGGCTGTGCCTGGCGCGCTGGCCGGGGTGGGCGAGCGGAGGTGGACCCCGGGCTCCGAAGTGGCGGTGGTGGTCGACGCGAATGCGGTGCAGCACGTGGTGGAGCTGGTGGGGGTGCCGCACGCAGCCGGCCGCAAGCCCCCCCGACGAGGCAGCAAGCCCCGCACCCGTCCCCGCGTGGTTGTGGGGTCCGGTCGGGCCAGCGAGCGAGCCGCCGGGCGCCAGTGGGAGGTGTTGGCCACCGGGTTCTGGCAGGGTCACGTCGGGGCGGCGGAGGTGTTCAGCGCGGTCGTGGCGGAGTGGGCCGCCGCACCGGAGGGTGGCACCGCGTGGGACCTGTACGGCGGGGTGGGGCTGTTCGCCGCCGTGCTGGCCGCGGGAGTGGGTGCGGGTGGCCGGGTGGTGTCGGTGGAGTCGTCCAAGCTCGCGGTGGCTGACGGCGCCGCGACGTTGACCGACCTGCCGCAGGTGACGCTGGTGGCCGGCACGGTGGAGGCCGAGCTGGGGACGCTGCCGCTTCCGGTGGATGTCGTGGTGCTCGACCCGCCGCGCAGCGGGGCGGGTCGCGTGGTGGTGGAGGCGATCGCCGCGGCCGGGCCAGCGCGGGTGGTGTACGTGGCGTGCGACCCGGCGGCCTTGGCGCGGGACGTGGCCCTGTTCGCCGCGCGGGGTTACCAGCTCGCCGCGCTGCGGGCGTTCGACGCGTTTCCGATGACCCACCACGTAGAGTGCATCGCGCTGTTCACCACGGTGGGCTGAGCGGGTGGGCTGAGCGGGTGGGCAAGGCGCCGAGCCATCCAGCCGACACGCCGGCCAGCGACACACGCCGGCGGCCAGCGACACACGCCGGCGGCCAGCGACACGCGGCGGCCGAGCCCCTGCCCATCAGCCGCATCGGCATCGGCTCCGTAGACTCGACGGCAACCCCCACCGGAAGGTCGTGACGAAAAGTTGTCGCTGCTGCAGAGCGTGTCGTCACCCGCCGACCTGCGCCGCCTCGACCACGCCGAGCTCGAGCAGCTGGCGCAGGAGATCCGCGAGTTCCTCGTGCGCAAGGTGTCGGCCACCGGTGGCCACCTCGGCCCAAACCTCGGTGTGGTGGAGCTGACCCTCGCGTTGCACCGGGTGTTCGACTCGCCGTCCGACGCGCTGATCTTCGACACTGGGCACCAGGCGTACGTACACAAGTTGGTCACCGGTCGGCAGGCGGGCTTCGATGCGCTGCGTACCAAGGGTGGGCTGTCGGGTTACCCGAGCCGCGCTGAGAGCGAGCACGACTGGGTCGAGTCCAGCCACGCGTCGGCGTCGCTGTCCTACGCCGACGGCCTCGCCAAGGCCTTCCAGCTGCGCGGCCAACGTCGGCATGTGGTGGCGGTTGTCGGCGACGGCGCGCTCACCGGCGGCATGTGCTGGGAGGCGCTGAACAACATCGCCGCGGGTGCGCACCGCCCGGTGGTGATCGTCGTGAACGACAACGGGCGGTCGTACTCACCCACCATTGGTGGGCTCGCCACCCATCTATCCTCACTGCGGCTGCAGCCCAGCTACGAGCGGGCCCTGGCCGCCGGCCGCGGCACCGTGCAGCGGGTGCCGCTCGTCGGTCAGGCCATGTTCACCATGCTGCACGGGCTCAAGGCTGGACTCAAGGACGCGGTGAGCCCCCAGGTGATGTTCTCCGACCTGGGGATCAAGTACCTGGGGCCGGTGGACGGTCACGACCAGGTCGCGATCGAGGCCGCGCTGCGCCGGGCGAAGGCGTTCGGTGGCCCAGTGATCGTGCACGCCGTCACCCGCAAGGGGATGGGGTATGCGCCGGCGGAGAACCACGAGGCCGACCAGATGCACTCCACGGGGGTGATCGACCCGCTGACCGGGCTTGCCCTCGCCGCGACCAAGCCCAGCTGGACCTCGGTGTTCGGTGCGGAACTCGTGGCGCTGGGGGCGCAGCGGGAGGACCTGGTGGCCATCACCGCGGCCATGCCCGGCCCCACCGGTCTGGCGGCCTTCGCCGAGGCCTACCCACGACGCTGCTTCGACGTGGGTATCGCCGAGCAGCACGCGCTCACCTCGGCCGCTGGGCTCGCCCTCGGGGGACTCCACCCGGTGGTGGCGGTGTACTCGACCTTCCTCAACCGCGCCTTCGACCAGTTGATGATGGACGTCGCCCTGCTCCGTCAGCCCGTCACCGTCGTCCTCGACCGCGCGGGGATCACGGGCCCCGACGGGGCGAGCCACCACGGCATGTGGGACCTGTCGCTGCTGGGCATCGTTCCCGGTATCCGGGTGGCCGCCCCCCGGGACGCGGTCACGCTGCGGGAGGAACTGGGTGAGGCCGTCGCCGTCGCCGACGGCCCCACCGTGCTGCGCTTTCCCACCGGCGCGGTAGTGGACCGCGTGGCTGCCGAACAGCGGTTGCCTGCGGGGTCCGATGTGCTGCGCCGGCCGTCGGGCAGCGAGGCGCCGGACGTGCTGCTGCTCTCCCTCGGCGCGTTCGCCCCCCTGGCGCTGCAGACGGCGCAGCGGCTCGCCCAGCAGGGCATCGGGGTCACCGTGCTGGACCCGCGGTGGGTGCTCCCGGTGAACGACGACGTGGTCGAGTTGGCCGAGCAGCACCGGTTGGTGCTCACCCTCGAAGACGGGGGGGTGAACGGGGGAGTGGGTTCCGCGGTCTCGGCCGCACTGCGGGGGCGCGGCATCGACGTTCCGTGCCGTGACCTCGGTGTGCCGCAGCAGTTCCTGGACCACGCCACCCGCGCCGAGGTGCTCACCGACCTGGGGCTCACTGCACAGGACCTGGCCAGACGGATCACCGGCTGGGTCGCCGCAATGGCCCCCGACGAGCTGACTGCGACCGACCCAGGCGGCCAACGGAAGGCGGACAGTCGCCCGGCGGAGGGGGTGGAGCACCCGAAGGGCCGCTGAGGCCGGGATCGCCGAGCGTCCCCACCGCTGAGGCGGGAATTTCCGACCCGCGCCCACCGCGCCGTCCGGCCGACATCCGTACCCTGGAGTCCGTGCGGGTACTGGTGGTGGAGGACGAGGAAGCGCTGGCCGACGCCGTCGCGCGCGGGCTGCGGCGTGAGGGCATGGCCGTGGACGTGGCGTTCGACGGAGACGCCGGTCACGAGAAGGCCAGCATCACGCGTTACGACGTGGTGGTGCTCGACCGTGACCTGCCCGGCATGAGCGGTGACCAGCTGTGCCGGGAGATCACCGGTGCCGACGAGCTGTGCCGAGTCCTCATGCTCACCGCCAGCGGCAGCGTCGCCGACAAGGTCGCCGGGCTCTCGTTGGGCGCCGACGACTACCTGACCAAGCCGTTCGAGTTTCCCGAACTGGTGGCCAGGGTGCGCACGCTCGGCCGCCGGGCCACCCCGGCCACGCCGCCCACCATGGTCGCCGGTGAGGTGGAACTCGACCCCGGCCGCCGGGTCGTGTCCCGCGCCGGCAGCCGGGTGGAGCTGACCCGCAAGGAGTTCGGCGTGCTGGAAGTGCTCATGGCCGCGGGTGGCACCGTGGTGAGCAGCGAGGAGCTGCTCGAACGGGTGTGGGACGAGAACGCCGACCCCTTCACCACCACGGTGCGGGTCACGGTGATGACGCTGCGCAAGAAGCTCGGTGAGCCCGGGGTGATCGAGACCGTGGTCGGGTCCGGCTACCGGGTGCCCGCCGCCAGCTGAGCACGTCGGTGCCAGCGCTCGGGCTGCGGCTGCGGCTCACCGTCCTGGCCACCGGTGTCGTGGCGCTGGCTGGAGCCCTGCTGCTGCTGCTCGGATGGCTGCTGGCCGGCCAGCTCGCGACCGCGGTCCCTGCGCTTCCCGGCGCCCCCGTGGTGGTGGACGGCGTGGTCACCGACGGGGGCGTGCTGGCGGACACCGTCCAGCGGCAGGCCCAGTCGGCCGTGCTCAGCCGGGGTGCGGTGGCCTACCCATTGGTGGTGGCGGCGGCGGCGTTGCTCAGCTGGGTGCTGGCCGGGCGCACGCTGCGTCCGCTGCAGCAGGTCACCGCGACGGCGCGGCGACTGTCCCAGGAGAGCCTGGACGAGCGGATCCGGCTGCCGGGTCCGCGCGATGAGGTGTGGGAGCTCGCCGAGACGTTCGACGCGATGCTCGACCGGCTGCAGCTGGCCTTCGACGCCCAGCAGCGCTTCGTTGCCGACGCCAGCCATGAGCTGCGCACCCCCCTGACCGTGATGCGCACCGAGGTGGACGTCACCCTGGCCGACCCGGACGCCGACGTCGCCGAACTGCGCCGCATGGGAGCGGTACTCCGCAGCGCCACCGACCGGGCCGAAGCGATGGTCGCCGGCCTGCTCGTGGTGGCCCGCAGCAGCGCCACCGGGCTGGACGTGCAGGAACCGGTGGACGTGGCGACGCTGGTACCCGCCGCACTGGACTCCGTGCGCGAGGAAGTTGTCCTGCGGCGGCTGCGGGTGACCTACGAGCTGGCATCGCAACCGACCACCGGTGACCCGGCATTGTTGGAGCGGGTGGTGGGCAACCTGGTGGAGAACGCGGTGCGGCACAACGTGGACGACGGGTGGGTGCATCTGCGCACCGGTACCGACGGGCTGGTGGTGAGTTCGTCGGGGCCCGTGGTGGATGCCGGCGCCGTGGCGGAGCTGTTCGAGCCCTTCCGCCGGGGCGGGGCCGCCCGCACCGCGCACCGCGGGTCGGGACTTGGCCTGGCCATCGTGCGCGCTGTGGTCGGTGCGCACGCCGGCACCGTCGCCGCTGAGCCGGTGGCCGGTGGTGGACTGGCCGTGACCGTCACCCTGCCGGATCACAGATAGCGGGGGGTGTCGTCGGCGGCGTCACGGATGGTGTGGGGATCGTCGGCGCCACCCCCAGCGCCGCGGTGAGTTCGGCGACCAGCAACTCCCGCTGCCACGGGCGGGCACCGCCGCCCTCGAGTTCGCGGTCCACGGCCTCGGCGTCCAGCGGCTGCGGCGGGGTCCAGCAGATCCGCCGCAGCAGGTCGGGTAGCAGGAGGTTCTCCACCGGCAGGCGGTGGGTGTCGCTGAGCCGGGCGAGCAGGGTGCGGGCGGCGGTGAGCCGGGCGTGGGCTGCGGGGTCGCGGTCGGCCCACCGGCTCACGGGCGGCGGGCCGTCGTGCGGCGCAGCGGACGGCGGCAGGGCGCCCTCGGGCAGCTCGCGGGCGCGCTGCAGTGCGCCGAGCCAGATGCGGGCCTGCCGCCGCTGCATGCGGCCGCCGAACACCGGGAGTGCGGTGAGTGCGGTGACGTCAGCCGGGTCTACGCGGGCGGCTTCGGCGATGGCGGAGTCCGGCAGCACCCGGCCGGGGGCGATGTCGCGGCTGGAGGCCAGCTCGTCGCGCGTGCGCCACAGCTCACGAACCGCGGCCAGTTGCCGGGGCCGAGGCAACGAGTGGAGACCAGACGTGCGCCGCCACCGGTCCGGCTTGGGCGCCGGCGTCGGCGCCACCCGGACGTGCTCGAACTCTTGGCGCGCCCACTCCGTCTTGCCCTGCGCGGCCAACTCGGTCACCAGGACCGCGCGCAGCTCGAGCAGCACTTCCACATCGAGTGCGGCGTACACCAGCCAGTCCGCCGGCAGCGGACGCGTCGACCAGTCGGCCGCACCGTGCCCCTTCTGTAGGCCGAGGCCCAACACGCTCTGCACCATTGCGGCCAAACCCACCCGCTCGAAGCCCAACAGCCGCCCGGCCAACTCCGTGTCGAACAGCGACGTGGGGTTCAGGCCCAGCTCGGCCAGACACGTCAGGTCCTGACTGGCCGCGTGCAGGACCCACTGCGGGCCGGTGAGAGCCGCGGCCAGCGGCGCCATCGCAGCTGCGGTCGGAATGGGGTCGACGAGGAACGTGCCGGCGCCAGCCCGCCGCAGCTGGACCAGGTACGCACGGGGGGAGTAGCGGAAGCCGCTGGCCCGCTCGGCGTCGATGGCGATGGGCCCGCGGCCGGCCGCCAACTCTGCTGCGGCGACGGCGAGACCCGCCGGGGTCGTCACCAGCTCGGGTACCCCGTCGACAGGCACCAACAGTGGTGTGGTGGTCGGCTGCTCCGCGTCGGGTCCTGGCACGAGCTGACCTTACGGGCAGTGCGCGCGCACCCACGTTCAGTCGATGACCCCGGCTCGCATGGTCAGGGTGATCATCTGCGCGCGGTCGCCGGTCGCGAGCTTGCGGCTGATGCGGGAGAGGTGGCTCTTGACCGTGAGGGCCGACAGCGCGAGGCGCGCACCGACCTCCTTGTTCGACTGCCCGTGCGCCACCAGCCGCAACACCTGCACCTCGCGTCTGGACAACTCCTTGATCAGACCGTCAGCTCCGCGCACCCGGGAGGCCCTCGACTCGCTGTCACGCAAGCGGTTCTCGGAGTCGATCGACGTGCGGTGCAGCCGGCCGACAGCGCCCTGGGGTGTCTTCACCAGGTATCCCCTGGCGCCGCGCCGGAAGGCGGCGTCGACCACGGCGGTGTCCGTGGCCGACGCCAGCACCACCACTCGCCGCCAACCAAGGTTGCCTAGATCGGTGAGCAGCGGTAACGCCATGCCGTCGGGCAGGTCAAGGTCGACCACCGCCAGCTCGCACGGTCCCCAGGTCCGGGCGCAGATCAACGCCTCGCCGGCGCTTCCCGCCTCGTGCAGCGGCTCCGCGCCCAGCCGCACCAGCTGAGCAACCAGCGCCTCGCGCACCCGAGGTGCGTGCGCCACGACCATGGCACCGATGGCGGCCAACTCTGGTTCGGAGGGGGGATCCGGGACGTAACGCTCCATCGCGGGGGCCGTGAGGGCGGTTTCCGCAGTCGCGTCCTGCTGCAGCGTCACGGTCGGCCGGGCCTCGCGCGGGTGTGGCGCTCAGGGACGGTCGGGCTGGTGATCACCGTGCTGACCTCCTGCTCCTGGCTTCGGTTAGCGCAGAATAGACCCAGGTCGGGCGCCGGCGCGAAGTTCAGCCTTCCGGGCGCCTGGCCAGCGGGCTCACCCCGGTTGGGGTCAGGCCCGCAGCCTGGGCGAGCAGGGCGCAGAACGCGTCCCCGTTGGCGGTGAGGTCGGGGGCGTCCGCTCCGGCCGCCAACACCGTCCAGGACGCCCGCAGCTCCACCTGGTGGGCGCGGGTCGGTCCGGCGATATCACCGAAGCGAACCGAGGACGTGGCGGTGACGGTGCCCCCGACCGCGGTGGTGGTCGCGCCGCTGTCGGCCAGGGCGTCGATCAGCCAGCTCCACGCCACCTCCGGCAACAGCGCGTCTGCGGCCAGGGACTCCTCGACCTCGGCCTGCACGTAGGCGACCAGCCGCAGGGTTCCGTCCCACGCCTCGTGACCCTCGGGGTCGTGCAGCAGGATCAGCCGTCCGAATGCCGTGGGCCCACCCGCGGTCACTTCCGCTCCCAACGCATAGGTGTACGGCGCGAGTTTTTGCGGGGGCCGAATGGGGCCCAGGGCGATCTCTGGTCGTGGGGTCACGGCGGACAGCCCGTCGACAGCCCGGCGGAAGTCCTCGGGTGTGCTGGAAGGCTGCGTGGCGGTCACACCGGCGGACCCTAGCCGTGGCCGGCGCCGCTGGACGGCAGGCGCGCCGCTGCTGGACGCGCGGGGAGTGAGGCAGGATGGGTGGCGAGATGAGCACACCGGACAACTCTGCCTCCGCTGGGGCCGCGCCGGGGCCGCGCAGGCACCTGCCCGAGGCGCCGCTGCTGGTCGCGGCCAGTGGCGGAGTGCCCAGCCACCCACCTGTGTGGTTCATGCGCCAGGCCGGCCGCTCGCTGCCGGAGTACCGGGCTGCGCGCGCGGGCACGGCGATGCTCGAGGCCTGTTTCACCCCCGACCTGGTCACCGAGGTGACCCTGCAGCCGGTGCGCAGGCACGGAGTGGACGCGGCCATCCTGTTCAGCGACATCGTGGTCCCGCTCAAGGCCGCGGGCATCGACCTCGACATCGTGGCTGGCACGGGGCCGGTGGTGGCGAACCCGGTGCGCACGACCGCGGACGTCGCTGCCCTGCCGCAGCTGTCCCGCGAGCAGGTCGATGCCGTCGCGCAGGCCGTGCGCAGCCTCGTCGCCGAGCTGGGCGACGTGCCGTTGATCGGCTTCGCCGGTGCGCCCTTCACGCTGGCCTCCTACCTGGTGGAGGGCGGCCCCAGCCGCAACCACGAGCGCACCAAGGCGCTCATGCATTCCGACCCGGTGACCTGGCACGCGCTGCTCGCCCACCTCGCCTGCACCACGACGACGTTCCTGCAGGCGCAGCTCGACGCGGGAGTCGACGCGGTGCAGCTCTTCGACTCCTGGGCCGGGGCGCTGTCACTGGCCGACTACCGCGAGTTCGTGCTGCCGCACTCCGCGCGGGTCCTCTCCGCTGTCGCCGCCGCGGGGGTGCCGCGCATCCACTTCGGGGTGGGCACCGGGGAGCTGCTCGGCGCCATGGGGGAAGCCGGCGCTGACGTGGTGGGCGTGGACTGGCGGGTTCCGCTGGACGTGGCCGCGCGGCGGGTGGGTCCTGGTCGGGCGCTGCAGGGCAACCTCGACCCGGCTGTGCTGTTCGCGGGGCGGGAGGCGGTGCACCGTGAGGTGGCGCGGATCCTCACCCAGGGCCGCACCGCGGTGCGCGAGCACGGCACGCTCGGACACCTCGTGAACCTCGGTCACGGGGTGCTGCCGGACACCGACCCTGACATGCTCACCTATGTCGTGGAGCTGGTGCACGGCTCGTGACCGCGTCCATCGCCGTGGTGGGCGGGGGGATCTCCGGGCTCGCTGCCGCGCACCGGCTGCGGACACTGCTCGGTCCCACGGCGCACGTCACGGTGCTGGAGCGGGGCGAGCAGGTCGGTGGGGTGCTGCGCACCGTGGAGCTGGCCGGCACCGCCTACGACGTGGGGGCCGAGGCGTTCGCGGTCCGGCGCCCCGAGGTGCCCGCGCTGCTCGCCGAGCTGGGTTTGACGGAGGAGCTGGTGCACCCGGGGCCCGCCAAGCCGGCGCTGCTGGTCGGCGGCCGGGTGCGTCCGCTGCCCCCGCACACCGTGCTGGGGGTGCCCTCGACCGGGCAATCGTTGGCCGGGGTGGTGTCGGAGGAGGCCTTGGTTCAGGTGTCCACGGAGGGATCCCGGCCGTGGCGGTGGGAGCCGGGCGCCGACCCCAACGTGGGGGAACTCGTGCGCGCGCGGCTGGGCGGGGAGGTGGTGGCGCGCTCGGTGGACCCGTTGTTGGGCGGGGTGTATTCGGGCTCGGCCGACTCGCTGGGTGTGCGGGCGGCGCTGCCCACCCTGACGGCCGCGCTCGATGCCGGTGCGCCAGGGCTGCTGGCCGCGGCCGGGGCGGCGCTGCCCACCCCGAGTCCCGGTGTCGCGGTGTTCGGCGCGCTGCGCAGCGGTTACGCGGTGCTGCTGGACGCCCTCGCCGCCGCTGCCACCATCCGGCTGCGGGCCACCGTGACCGCGCTGCGGCGCAGCGGCACTGGGTGGGTGCTGACGGTGAACGGGATGGCGGAGCCCTACGACTGCGTGGTGCTCGCCGTCCCGGCGCCCGCGCTGCGCAGGCTGCTCGCCGACGTGGCACCTCCGGCGGCGACGGCGCTGGCCGAGGTGCACGTGGCGTCGGTGGCCGTTGTTGCGCTGGCCTACCACCACCTGCCCGAGCTGCCGGCCACCTCCGGGTTGCTCGTAGCCACGGGGGAGGCACTGCACGCCAAGGCCTTCACCCATTCCAGCCGCAAGTGGCCGCAGCTGAGGTCGGGCCCGGTGTTGCTGCGGGCCTCCCTCGGACGCTTCGGCTCCACCGGGGTGCTGCAGTGCGACGACGGCGAGCTGGTGGCCAGGGTGCGGTCCGATCTGGCCGCCGTGCACGGGGTCAGCGCCACCCCCATCGACGTGGTGGTGCAGCGCTGGGGCGGCGGGCTGCCGCAGTACGCCCCTGGGCACGGGGGGCGGGTGCGTCGGCTGTTGGATGTGGTCGAGGAGCTGGCCGGGCTGGAGGTCGCCGGGTCGCTGCTGCACGGGGTGGGGGTGCCCGCGTGCATCGGCACGGGGTGGGCGGCGGCGCGTGGTGTCGCAGCGCACCTGGCGCGGACCGACACGCAGCGGGCCGCGGTGGCACCATGAGGGCATGGAACGCCTCGACTACGCAGCGCTGAACTCCACCGTCGTCTACACCATGTTCTCCGTGTTCCAGGCCCAGCCCGGGGTGCTCGGCAGCGACCGTGGTGCTGCGGGCGGCGAGGCCGCAGAGTTCGTGGAGCGGTTACCGGACAAGGGTGTCACCGTGCGGGGCACCTACGACCTGGCCGGGATGCGCGCCGACGCGGACTGGATGATCTGGACGCACGCCGAGACCGTCGAGCAACTGCAGTCGGCGTATTCCGCCCTGCGTCGCGACACCGCGCTGGGTCGGGCCAGCACACCCGTGTGGAGCAATGTGGCCCTGCACCGGCCAGCGGAGTTCAACAAGAGCCACCTCCCGGCGTTCGTCGCGGGGGAGCGCCCAGGCGCGTACCTGTGCCTGTATCCCTTCGTCCGGTCGATCGAGTGGTACCTGCTGCCCGACTCCGAGCGGCGCCAGATGCTGGCCGACCACGGCAAGGCCGCCCGGGGTTTCGCCGACGTGCGGGCCAACACCGTGCCGTCGTTCGCCCTCGGTGACTACGAGTGGCTGCTGGCGTTCGAGGCGCCGGAGCTGCACCGCATCGTCGACCTCATGCGTGAGCTGCGGGCCACCGAGGCACGCAGACACGTGCGCCAAGAGGTGCCGTTCTTCACCGGGCCCAGGGTGCCCGTGACCGAACTGGTGGCCGCCCTGCCCTGAGCGGGATGCGCGAGGTGGCTCAGTCCGCGGCGGGGACCAGCCGCAGCGAGATCGAGTTGATGCAGTAGCGCTGGTCGGTGGGGGTCTCGTACCCCTCGCCTTCGAACACGTGGCCCAGATGGCTGTGGCAGGTGGCGCAGACGACCTCGACGCGGCGCATGCCCATCGAGCGGTCCTCGTGCAGGATGACGGCATCGCCGGCCAGGGGCGAGAAGAACGACGGCCACCCGCAGTGCGACTCGAACTTGGTGTCGCTGCGAAACAGCTCGGCGCCGCAGGCCCGGCACTCGTACACCCCGGTGGTCGCGGTGTCGGTGTACTCGCCGGCGAAGGCCGGCTCGGTGCCTGCCTTGCGCAGTACGGCGAACTCCTTCGGCGTGAGGAGCTCGCGCCATTCCTGCTCGGAGCGCACGACGGCGGGGGTGGAACCGGTCACTGGGGTCATGCCACCACGCTAATACGCCATCGGCTCGCCGTCATGGTGGCGCCGCCGGCCGTCAGCGCTCCGTCACCGGGGCTCACAGGAAGGTGGTGAGCATGAACCCGAGGGCATTCCACACCGCGACCAGCACCCCGACGAGCATGAGCCCCACCACGGTCACGGCCGCAGCCCGCCGCAGCCCGGCCGCGCGATTGACCGAGTCGGCGAAGTCACCCACGTCGGCCAGGTAGCCCTCTACGGTGAAACCAGGTCGCTGGCGCTCCACCCGGTCGAGGTGCGCCGCGAACGCCTGCGCCTCCGGGTCGTCGGGGTCGAGCCCGACGAGGTCGTCGGCGAAGCGACCCGGGGGCAGCCGTGGCTGCTCCGGCTCCTCACCGGCGGAATGACGGTCATCCAGGCGCACAGTCCCACGGTAGCCCGGTTCATGGCGGGCACAGCGTGCCGGGCGTCGGCAACGAGCCGTCGGCGACGTAGCCGATCACCACCGTGAGCGCGCACGGTGAGTTGGCCAGCACCGGATGCCCCGAACCCTGGCGGCGCAGCACGCCCGTCCCGGCGCCGGCCTGCTCCAGGGCCTGTTCCGTCGCCGTCGCGGCGTCGGGCCCGAGGACCGGGTCGATCGTCGAACCCACCACGAGCACCGGTGGGAGGCCCGCCAGACCGGTGAGCGCGGGGGCGGCGGGCGGCGTCGGCCACGACTGGCACACGAGCAGTCGGATGGCCGCGTCGGCACCGAACAGCGGGCTTTCCTGCGCCCACCGCGGGAGCAGGTCGCGCACCTGTCCGGCGGTCGGGCGCAACGCCGCATCGCTGCAGTTGGCCACCAGCTCGCTGTCCACCCGACCGACGTCGCCACCCTGCGGGGAGCGGCCCGTCGCGGCGTCGGCCAGGGCCTGCAGCCTGCTGGCGTCACCGCCCCGCGCGTCGGCCAGCGCCTGCCCCAGCCCGGCCGAACCGCCACTCGCGGGCGACAGCAGCGCCTGGCGCACGGCAATCAGCACCGCCCCCGCCGAGACCCGGCGACCTGCTGCCGCCGGGAGCCCACCGGAGGAGCGGGCCTGCTGCTGCAGGCCAAGGACGGTCTGGCGCGGGTCGGCCACCGGGCACCCGGCGGCGGCGCAGGCCACCGCGAATGCATCGAATGCCGCCTCGGCGCCTCGGGCCTGTGCGTGCGCGGTGCTGACCTGGTCGGAGCCGGGCAGCAGCGGGGAGTCGAGGATCAGCCGGGAGACGCGTTGCGGGTGTCGCAGGGCGTCGCGCAGCGCCACGGCACCACCACCACCACCGGAGCCAAGCACGGCGAGGGTGTCCACTCCCAGTACCCGCCGCAGGGCGTCCACGTCGTCCGCGGCGTGCGCGCCGTCGAAGGCTCCCTCGGCGGGGCTGAGAGCATCGGTGCAGCTCACCGCCGCGTCCCGGCCCAGCCGCACGGCGGCGGCCTGCGGGTCGCCCTGCGTGGTGTCACCGGGGTCCAGGTCGATCAGGGCGTTTCGTCGTGGCGCGCTGAGGCAGGTGATCGGGCTGGAGGTGGCGCTGCCGCGTCGGTCCAAGGCCAACACCGGGCGGCTGGCGACGAGCGCGGACCCGGGTCCGACGGCCAGTTGGGCCAGCGCGGTGGTGGCGGGTCCGTCGGCTCCGGACACCAGCACCAGCGGAGCGGTGTTGGTGGGCGTCTGCGGCAGCCGCGCGCGGAGCACGCCCAGGCTGACCGCGCCCGTGAGCGCGACGTCGATCCTGGTGCGCACCTGAGCACACTCCAGCATCAGCCCGGCGGGACCGCCGGACAGCCCCAGCCGGGTCAGCGTGGTCGCCGTGCAGTCGGTCCAGACGAGGTTGGCGGTGGGTGCCTGCAGCGGGGGTGGTGTGGGGGTGGTGGGCCTGGGTGCGGTCTTGGCGGCGGTGGGGGCGAGCCGGGGATCGACCATGGCCAGCGGTGGGCGGGTCGACGGCCCCGCGCCGCAACCGGCGAGCACGGCTGCGGCGGTGAGCGCCGCGGCCAGCAGCACCGGGGATCGTCGGGTCACGGCGCGCAGCATCGCAGAGTGCCGGTGAGGAGCCAGTGACGTGCCCAGTCGAGGTCGCGGTACGGGGGTCGATCAGTCGACGCGCCCGGGTAGCAGGCCGAGGCGCACCAGGCGCCGGTGCACCACCCTGCGCACGGGGGCCACCACCATTCGTATGCCGCGCGGCGCCGCCACGAACACGACCTCGTGCGCGGAGGGGTCGGAGCTAAGCGGGGGCAGGCCGCGGTAGGCGCGCAGGGCGGCCGCGAACTCGGCGGGGTCACCACCGTGGTCGGGATGGGCGGCCCGCAGCTGGGCCCGCAGCTGGGTTCGTTCTGCGGAGTGCTCCGCCATGCTTGTGTGGGCTCCTCGCCGTCGGACACAACAGCGGGGCGGCGGCCGGGACCCCCGACGAGAGCCCGGCCGTCGTTCCCGCACGGTACTGAGCCCCACACTGCCACGGCCGTCCCGGTCCGTCACCCGAACGGACCAACACGACCGGTCAGGGTCGGCGGACCCACCTGGTCATCAGGGCACCGTCGGAGGCGGCGAGCACGTGCGCCGCCCGCAGCCGTAGTTCCGCTGCGGTGGCCGTGCGTGCGATCCGCCCCGCTTCACCGCCCACCGCCAGTGGCGCGGTCGTCACGCACAGCTCGTCGACCACCTCGGCCGCGAGCAGGTCACCGAACAGGCCGGGCCCGCCCTCGCAGAGCACCCGCACCAGCCCACGCCGGGCCAGCGCGTCGAGCGCCGCGGTCGGGTCGACCCGCTCCTCGCCGACCACCAGCACCGTGGCCCCCGCCTGTTCCAGCGTGCGCGTGCGGCCCGGATCGGCGTCCTCGGTGGTGAGCACGACGGGGGCCACGGCGGTGTCGGTGAACAGCGCCGACCCCGGGTGGAGCCGCGCGCGCGCCGTCACCACCGCGATGGGCGGCACGTCCGCTTGGCCGCGTGCGCGGCGCGTCGCCCGGCGACGCTCCGACGTGCGGACGCCGCGGTAACCCTCCTCGCGCACCGTGCCCGCACCCACGAGCACCACATCGGCAAGCTCGCGAAGCAGCCCGAACACCTGCTTGTCGCTGGGGGAGGACAGCCCGTCGGAGCGGCCGTCGACGCTCACCGCACCGTCGACGCTGGACACGAAGCTCACCCGCACCCAGGGTCGCTCGCACACCGCGGGATACGCGTACAGCTGCCGCAGTTCGTCCTCGGTCAGTTCGGCCTGTCGCGGGTCATGTCCTAGGTGGTGCACGGCTGTGATCAGAGCACGTCGCTACTCTGGGCGCATGCCTGGCCGGCTCGTCGACCGCAGCCCGGTCCTGGCGCCGGAGCAGCTGGTCGCGGAGCTGGTTCCGCCCCCGACGTTCGACGACGTGCGCTTCGCGACCTTCCGACCGGACCCGGCCGAGCCCAGCCAGGCGGCAGCGGTGACGGCAGGGGAGCAGTTCGCCGGTCGCATCGCCCGCGGCGGGGTGTCCCGTCGGGGACTGTTCGGGCGCCGGGCTCCCCGGCGTGGAGGCGGGCTGTACTTCGATGGTGGATTCGGGGTGGGCAAGACCCACCTGCTCGCGGCGTTGTGGCACGCGGTGGAGGGTCCCAAGTCCTACGGCACCTTCGTGGAGCTGACGAACCTGGTTGGGGTGCTGGGCTACCGCGCGGCGGTGGGGCAGCTGTCGACGCACCGGCTGCTCTGCATCGACGAGTTCGAGCTGGACGACCCCGGGGACACGACGGTATGTCAGGGCTGCTCGGTGAGCTCACCGGCGCCGGGGTGAGCGTGGCCGCCACGTCGAACACCCTGCCGGACAAGCTGGGTGAGGACCGCTTTGCCGCGGCGGACTTCCTGCGCGAGATCCAGGCGTTGGCCGCCCGGTTCGAGGTGCATCGCATCGACGGCCCCGACTTCCGCCACCGCGACTCACCGCCCGCCCCGGACCCGCTCGGCGACGACGAGCTCGCCGCGCACGCCGCGGCGGTCCCCGGCTCCACGCTGGACGACTTCACCGCCCTCTGCGCACACCTGTCCACCCTGCACCCCTCGCGTTACGGTGCCCTCGTGCGGGGAGTGCCCGCCGTGCACCTGCGCGACGTGCGCCCGGCCGATGACCAGAGCACCGCGTTGCGGCTGGTGGTGTTCGCCGATCGGCTCTACGACTGCGGGGTACCGGTGGTGGTGTCCGGCGCACCCGTGGACGCCCTGTTCAGCGCCGAGATGCTGGCCGATGGTTACCGCAAGAAGTACCTGCGAGCCACCTCGCGCCTGGTGGCGCTGTCCCGGCTGCAGCGAGCCCAGGCCGCCTGAACGGGTTTGACGGCTCCGGCGCGATCGGCGACCGGCACGCGCCGGCAAACACCCCGGGCATCCGCCATGTCGCAATCGCAGTAGGCGACATCGACGCCGTCGTCGCCAGCTTGCGAGCCCGCGGCGCGGAGCTCGTTGGCGAGGTGGAGCGCTACGAAGACAGCTATCGGCTCTGCTACGTCCGCGGCCCGGAGGGGATCATCGTCGAGCTGGCGGAGCAGATCGTCTAGGGCTCCGACCCGGCCGCCAACCGCCTCGCCAGCGTCAGTGGTCGTCCCGGGCAGTATCGTCACTCGAGCATCGAACGTCGAATAATCCGTACGGATTGCCGTACTATGGATGCATGGCCAAGGTAAGAGCTTGTGATGAATTAACGTCGTTTTTAGGGTGTGGGGCATTACGGTTGTGCTATGGCGGAGCTGGCGGAGTCGGTGGGGCGGCGATACGCGGTGCTGCGTCCGTGTTTGTCGGAGTTTCAG
>JAABUV010002465.1_pt1 | contig 24984 bp, 21 predicted proteins | sample 5559971 | NCBI WGS metagenome assembly JAABUV01 (sample SAMN10711881, study PRJNA513362) | rock metagenome | isolation source: Antarctica rocks | place: Antarctica: Victoria Land, Knobhead nord | collected 2015-12-19
GGCGACCCTGAGCTACGCCCCTCCTTCGATCACGTCGAGGAATCCATCGACCGCTGGATTGACCAGGCCAAACTCGTCGCGTAAACTTGACTCATTCGCACCACGTTTGCCTGTATTAGGAGTCTAGGGCTCATGACTGTTGACACCCTTGGAAAGATCCCGCGGGCGAATTCCAGCAGCCCTCCGCTTATGCGGTCCGTGACCCATCTCAGGCTATAAGCGACGAGGGAAGCGGGTCGCCGAATCGCGTTAATTTGGGCATTTTGGCTGTTCCCATGAATTCGCCCGCAGGGTCTTGGAAAGGCGACCTTTAGCATCATGCGGCGGGGCCGCCGCGAGGGGCGCGGCGTCGGGAGGGTGTACAGGGCGGGGAGGGGAGAGGACGGGCGATGACGGTCTCGTCCCCGATCCCTGCCCATCGGGGTCATCGCGCGGCACGAGCGACGAGGGGTGCACAGCCCGGCTGGGGACCGCAGGCGGGGACAACGTGCGACACGGCGCCGCGCGTCCGCGAGCGCCTGTATCGGCCATTAATGCGACAAGGAACCCTTACTTGTGGTATAAATGGGGCTGCCGACGGATCGGCGCGGCCAGGAGGACGCCCTATTATCAATAGATCGCGCGCATCCGCCGCCGAAAGGAACAGCCGCGCCATGTCCTTCGTCCCAACACCGGCCGCCGAGACAGCGGCGCTACGCCGCGCGCGACCGCTACGCGCGGCCGTCGCGCGCGGCGGCGTCGCCCTGGCGCTCGTCTTCCTCCTCGCGGCCCACGCCGTCGGGTCGCCGCGTTTCGGTCACGCCGCCGATCCCGGCTACGACTGGCCGCAGTTCGACGGCAATCCCCAACACAGCGGGGACAACACGCGGGAAACAGCGCTCACCGCGGGCAACGTCGGCGGCCTGGCGTTGCTGCGCCGCGTCTCCCTGCCCAGTACGGAAGACGGCGCGCCCGTCTACCTCAGCGGGGTGACGACCGCCACCGGCACGCAGGACCTGCTCTTCCTCACCACCGGCGACGGCCACATCCTCGCGCTCGATGCCCACACGCTGGCGCCGGTGTGGTCGCACCAGTACGGCCCCGGCGCGTGCCGCATCAACACCGGCCCCGCCGTCTGTTACACCACCTCATCGCCGGCCGTCGACCCGAACAGGCAGTACGTCTACAGCTACGGCCTCGACGGCTACGTCCACAAGTACGCCGTCGGGAGCGGCGCCGAGATCACGGGCGGCGGCTGGCCCGAGCGCGCGACCACTAACAGCCTATCCGGAAAGTGCCTAAACACGCGCTCAGCGGCTGCATAAGCCTCTCTAACGATTTTCCGGATAGGCTGTAAGGGCTTCAACGAGAAAGAATCATCGGCCCTCGCCATCGCCACGGCCCGAGACGGCACGAGCTATCTGTATGTAGCGGCGGCCGGCTACCCCGGCGACAACGGCGACTACCAGGGCCACATCACGACGGTCGACCTGGCCGACGGCGTGCAGCGCGTGTTCAACGCCACCTGCAGCGACCAGGCCGTGCACTTCGTCGAGCGGCCTGGCTCGCCCGACTGCCCCCAGGTGCAGACGGCGGTGTGGGGGCGTCCCGGCGTGGTCTACGACCCCGACACCGATAAGATTTATTTCTCCACGGGCAACGGCCCCTTCGACGCCAACGCGGCGGGCGCGCCCAACCACGACTGGGGCGACAGCGTCCTGGCGCTGTCCCCCGACGGCATGGGCGCGGACGGCGGCCCGCTCGACAGCTACACGCCGGGCGACTACCAGTCGCTGCGCGACAACGACCAGGACATCGGGAGCACGTCGCCGGCCATCCTGCCCGCCCCGGCCAGCAGCGCGGTACAACACCTGGGGTTGCAGTCGGGCAAGGACAGCGCGTTGCGGCTGCTCAACCTGGACAACCTGAGCGGGCACGGCGGGCCGGGGCACACCGACGGCCAGGTCGGCCAGGTTATCCCCGTGCCCCAGGGCGGCGCGGTGTTGCCCACGCCCGCCGTCTGGGTCAACCCGGGCGACGGCTCGACGTGGGTGTTCGTGGCGAGCTACAACGGCCTCTCCGCCCTCCAGCTCACCGTCGATAGTAGCGGGACACCTAGTCTGCGGGCGCGCTGGACGAACGGCGACGGCGGGACCTCGCCCATCGTCGCCAACAACGTGCTGTACGACGCGTCCTACGGCGCGCTCAAGGCGCTCGACCCCACGACCGGCGCCGTGCTCTGGCAGGACACGACGATCGGGCCCATCCACTGGGAGAGCCCCATCGTCGCCGACGGCGCCGTCTACCTCACCGACGGCAACACCGCTAGCGGCGGCTCGCTGAGCGAATACGCGCTGCCCGCCAGCCCGACCAGCACGCCCGCCCCGCCCACGGCCACCCCCATCCCGCCCACGGCCATCTCGCCCCCCATCCCGCCCACGGCCACGGGCGCCGGCACGCCGTCCACACCGCCGCCCACAGCCACGGCCATCTCGCCCCCCATCCCGCCCACGGCCACCCCGGCCCCGCCCCCGACCGGCGTCGGCATCCCGATCCCGGCTCCGACCGGTACCCCGACGCATACAGCGCCCCCTATCGCCGTACGACCAACCGCAACGATCACCACAAGGACTCCGCCCACGGTGACGCCGCCGACGATAGCTCCACGACGCCCGCATCTCCCCCCGCCCGCGCACCTCACGCTCACGGTCAGCTTGCATCTCGCCCACGGCGCCCTTACAGGCGACAGTTCCCTCACGGTGGCGACGCGCACACGTCCGCGCACGATGGCTAGGATTACCCTCACGCTCACCCATCCAACGCGCGGGTGGACCGGTCAGGGGCACAAACGTCATGTCGTCGCCATCACCCAGTCGCTCTATCGAACAGCAGCCCTCGCGCGGGCCAACAGCAAGGGGCGGCTAAGCGCGACCATCCACTTCGGGTATAATCCGACGCACACCGTGCAGGGGACCCTCACCATCGTCGTGCATATGGCCAGTGGGACCGCGACGAGGGCGACTCGTGTAACGGTTGTCCACCATACTCCACCCCGGCCACATCCAATGAAGGGTGGGCTGGCGCGCTGATCGCATAACGGCGTGGCCCCAGACGGCGCCAACCGCCGGCCCCTACACCGCGGGTTCATCGGGCGGGGCGAACATCTATCGTGTGACCATGTCTCAAAGCAACCCATGGACGCCCATGCGCCACACCGCCGGGATCGCGACGCGGCAACCGAACCCGGTGACGGTGTGGCGCATGCGCCCTCGCCCGCGCGTGGGCTGGGCCACATGACACGATACTGTTGGTAAATGGGCTTTTGACCCGCTTTGTATGCGGGGCCTACGCCTGACTCCATGTCGGCTATCCGTTAGAATAGGCTTCGCGAAAGGATTTACCAACAGTATCGTGTCATGTGGCTCAGTCCAGAGGGTCAGGAAGAGCAGAAAGCCGACGTAGGCAACGGCATGGACGACGTGACCAAACGGAAAGCTGTAGTAGTGGGCGATATGGTTAAGCACCTGCACGCCGTAGTCGGCGGGGCGCGGGCGGCGGATCACCTCGGCCAGAAGATAGTTCGAGCCATCGGCGATGCCAACCATTGCCAGGGCTAATGCCAGGGCTAACAGCGCCGCGCTGACGCGTCACGTCGGACGTTCATGGTGCCGTGTTGAGTCGGCAGGCGCGCACAAGCCTCCACGCCTATCTGACAATTGCCCATGACATTTTCGTAGCCCTCTTTTTGCCACTTTCTCATGATCCACCGTCCCGCTGCCCGCGTATTATGAGCATCCGGCGACAGAGCGCGATCGCCTCCTGCCGCACCGCCATCCTCCCGGCGGGGCAGGGGACAGCGGCCGCCACGCGCGCCGGAGGAAAGAGAGATTTGCCATGGCAGCCCAATCTACCAACAGAGACCCGGAAACGGACACAAGCGACACGGCGGCCATCCTCAGTTCGCGCCGGTCAATCCTCAAGAACGCGGCCATCGCGGGCTTGGCCGTCACCGGCACCGGCGTGCTCACGGGCAAAGCGGCGCACGCCGCCGCGACGGCCGACGACCGGCCAAGCTTCGACCCGACGGCCGATCACGCGATCTTCACCGTCGCGCGCACCGCGGAGCAATTGGCGATCACGTTCTACACCAACGGCGTCAAGAACGCGGCCACGCTCGGCATCACGGGCGACAATCTGGTGTACCTCAAGGCCGCGCTGATCGAGGAGCAGATCCACCAGATCTTCTTCAGGACGCACGGCGGCGCGTCGCTGGCCGCGACCTTCAGCTTCCCCGACCCTAAGACGTTCACCGATCTGCAGACGTTCATCGCCACCCAGCAAACGCTGGAAGGGGCCTTCGACTCGGCCTTCCTGGCCGCGGTCAAGGAGTTCGCACAGCTGGGCGAGCCGCGCCACGCGCAGATCGCCGCGCAGATCGCGATGGTCGAATCCGAGCACCGCGTCCTGGGCCGCGTCATCGCGGGCCTGAGTCCCGCCGACAACTGGACCTACGCCCCCGTGCTGGTCCACAAGGTCGCCGATGCCCCCGGCGTGCTGGCAGGGGCTGGCTTCCTGAGCCCGAAGGACGGCAATAGCTACACCTACGAAGAGGTCACCTTCACCGATCCGACCAACGACCCGCTCGGCTTGAGCGCGATCGCCGCGAATATCATGTACAAAGACGTGCCCTACACCGTCTCGAATGACCTCATCATCCAGGGCGATTAGCGGGCAGGGTGAGTAGCCGGCTTTCCCATCCTCGACGACCACGCTAGGCGGGTGAGACGGGACCGGCGAGCGGCGAGCGACGGCCGGGCATGGCGGATGATAGGGAGGACTCATCCGCCACGCCCGGCCGCCCGTTTTAGCCCCCTCTCACGACTTTGTCGCGCCTTGCCCCACCCCAATGCCGCGGGGCTCGTGTATCGTTAGCACGTAGATGTCCAGGGACCACGGGCGCTCTTTGCCCGTCACGAGTCGCGCCGCGATAACCTCCTCGGCCGGCGAGGACGAGGCGCCGTCACTTGCGCAGGTCGTACCCCGCGAGGTGGAGGAACGAGCCGCCCTCTTGCCCATTTGAGATACCCGGCTGGAAGGTGGAGGTCAGTGGACACCCTTCAAGGCGTCTTCCATCAGAATGGTCTGGGCGCTGACCGTATAGGGCTGTAGCGAAACGCCGCCGGTGAGGCCGCCGTCGTGGCCGCGGTTCCACACGGCGAGGGCCAGCGTGTTGCGGCCGCGCTCGCGTAGCAGCCCGGCCGGGAGGTAGAAGGTGTGCTGCGGCCCGGCCTGCTCCCAGTACTGACCGACGAGCAGCCCGTTGAGCCAGATCAGCGCCTTGTCCGAGGCGTGCGGGATGGTCAGCCCCAGCGGCGCGTCGACGCTCGCCGGCAGGTTGAGGCTGAACGACGTGCGGTACCAGCCGAGGCCTTGCAGGCGTAGACCGCGCGCGGACCAGTCGTCCGGCGTCGTCACAACCGGCCATGCCGCGTCGTCGAAGCCCGCGCGGTACCAGCCGTTGCGCTCGCCGTAGAGCCCGCTGGCGTTGAGGGGCGTCGCCCCATTGCCGCCGCGCAGCTTCCAGGCGATGGCGGGGGCGACGAAGCCGGCGCCGAGGCCGACCAGCCGCGCCGAGAGGATACCCATGGGCGAGCGCACGAGTTGCCCGTTGGCGAACCCGATGTTGTGGCCGAGGCTCTCCACGAGGACGGCGATGGTGTTGCGCGCGCCGACCTTGACCGTGCCCGGCGCGATGGGGAAGGTCAACCCGTCGGCGTAGGTCGCGTTGGTGGGGAACTGCCCCGCCACGGCCAGCTCGTCCGTGGCGTCCTTGCGGTCGTTGGCGAGCGACGAGCTGCCCAAGTAGCGCCCGTTGAGCCACACACTGTAGCTGTGGCGGGCGAACAGGCGCACGCCGTTCTCGGCCCCCGTGCCGGTGAACGTACCACGATACCACACGAAGCCGTAGTGGTACCCGTAGTCGTCGGCCAGCAGCGTGTCGGTCGGCGGCACGTTGGGGTTGCTGGTCGCGCGCTCCGTCGCGGGCGTCCATGCCGCGTCGTCGAACAGGGGCTGGGATTCCGGGCTCTCGGGCATGAAGCGCCAACGCGTCAGCGCGGGCAGGCGCAACGCCGGCGCCGGGCCCGTCAGGGTGGAGAGGATCGCGCCGGTCGACACGTCGTAGCCGATGGCGCGTTGCCGTACCAACGCCGTCCCCGTCTTGGTCCCTGATGGGCTGTCGACGATGGCGAAGGCGTCCGCCCGCGGCGCGGCCACATCGGCGTGCACGATCCCGCCGGACCCGACGACGGCCGGCGTCGCGAGCCCACGCGCCGTCCACACGCGCAACGGCGTGGCCGCTCCTGGGGGCAGTTGTACCTGTAGCGCGCCGCCCCGTGCCGTCACCATAGACGGGCCGTCGACGAGCGCCGGTCCCGTCGCGGTCGTGGTCCGCCATAGGCGCGCCGCTCCGTCCGGCCCCGTCAGCAGCAGCGTGAGCCGGTGGCCCCCACTGGTGAGCGCGACGTAACGCGCGCCCTCGGCATGGCGGTAGCGCAGCAGCAGTTCGCGGCGGCCGGCGTCGTAGCGCGCCGTGACGCCGGCGTCGAGGCGGGTGATGGTGGGCGCCCGGTCGAAGGAGAGCGCGGTCTCGCCGGCCGTGCCGGGCGCGCCGTAGAGGACGGCTACCTCGGCGCCGCCGATGGTCATGTGCGTGAGCGGCCGGCTCGTCGAGTAGCGCAGATAGAAGGGGCCCAGATGGTAGCGCGCCACCAGTAGCTGTAGTGAATGTGGCGGCAGCGCAATGCTCTCCCCCGGACCCAGCGGCATGGCGCCGGAGCCATCGGGTAGGCGCAGGGTCAACGACGTCGCGCTGCTGTGCGTGGGGTCGGTGTTGCGTAGCACGATCAGCTGGGCGCCGCGTTGCGGCCCGTCGACCGTCTGGCGTGCGGCGTAGAGCAGGCGCGGGTTCGAGGCCGTCACGGACGCCGTCCGCTCCGTCGCGCCCAGCAGGTCGCCGAAGGCGTCGACGAACATGCCGGTACGCTTGAGCGCGGCGTAGGCGGGGCCGGGCGCGCCCCACTCGTGGATGGGCGCCGCGTAGTCGTAGGAGGTCGCCGTATTGGGTCCACCCAGGTAACCCCACGAGGTCCCTCCCGCCGCCATATAGATGGAGACCAACGTGGCGCCCTGGCCCAGCGCCGAGCCATCGAGCACCTCGGAGAACGCCGGGCCGAGCGTGGCGGCGAGCTGCCCGTACGACTGCTGTCCCCAGCCCGTGAAGTAGCCGCCCTGTAGCTCGGCCACGGCGACCGGCGCATTGGACACCCCGGCGGCGCGCATACGTTGCTCCAGGCTGTCGATAGCGACGAAGGCCGTCTTGTTCCACAGGGGCGTACACAGGTTCGTGCACGGGTAGTCGTCCTCGGCCGGGATGTCGACGATGGGCTGCCCGTCATCCCCCGGCGTACGCCAGGCCCCGGCGGCCACGCAACAGGCGTTGTTGTTGGAGATCAAGGGGACCGTGACGCCGGCGCGGCGGGCCAGGTCATGCAGGTCGCGCATGTAGTGCGCGCTGCCGCACGACGGGTTGTATTCGTTCTCGATCTGCAGCGCGACGACCGTGCCGCGTCCGCGCGTGAACTGCCGCGCGGCGATGATGGGCAGGACGTGGTGGTACCAGTCGGTGTAGGCCGCCGCGTAGGCGGGCGAGTAGGCGCCGACGCCGCAGTAGCCGTGGCCGCTGTCGGCGCGCAGATCGGGCGCGCGCGCCAGGAGCCAGCCGGGCAGGTTGGAGGCGTTGGACTCGGCGTCGTAGACCGGGCCAGGGCGGGCGATGACGTAGAGCCCGGCCGCCGCCGCGTCGTCGAGGAAGCGGCCGAGGTCGCGGATGCCGGAAAAGTCGAACACGCCGGGCGCCGGCGCGTGGTACTGCCAACTCACCCCAACGGAAACAGTGTTGAGGCCCGCGGCGCGCATCTCGGCGAGGACGACCGGCCAGCGCTCGGGCGACGGCGTGCGCCAGAATTGATACTCGCCACCGAACAGCATGACGCGCCGGTTGTCCAGCAGCAGGCTGTAGCGGTCGTAGCGCACAGTATGTGTGACGACCGCCGGCGGGCGCGCCATGGGATGCGGTACAGACGGCGCGAGGGGCGCCACGGTGTAGCCGGCGCGCGGCGTAAGGAGCAGGAGGAACGGCAGGAGCGCGACGGTGAGTAGGAGGGCGGGGAGGACGACACGGCCCGCGCCGGATGAAGGGGGGCGCCTTCGTCCCTGTTGTCCGTGGCGTGCGGCCGCGCGCATCGTCGACGACATGCGATCCTTTCGTGCTCTACATCAAGGGCCATTGTAGCACGAGACAGGCGTGCGGGCCACGGTCGTGTGGATATACCCCCGTACGTTGAATAAGGGTGTAGTCAAACGGCCTCGTCACGCGTCTTTAATAGAGGGGCAAGGTAGACCGTGGCGCGAGGTACGGAAACTGCATGTCCTTGAAAGTGCCGGCATCACGCGGCACGGATAGCTCGTATCTCGTTACGTACAGGTCGGGGACGGCGCCGGGAATGTGGTGGTACACTAATGATGCGCCACATGTAGCGCCGATGTGTCCCACTGCCGCGACAGATCCTCTTTATATATTTGTAGATGATGACGTAGAAACAGAGCAACGGTTAGTTAGCAGGACGATACGAACTATGAAAGCACAGCGAGCGGTTGTTGGAGTCGTCGGAGCGGTTGTCGTCTGCGTGGGCGCGGGCGTGCTCCTCTCGCACGCGGGGCTCGGCGGCGGGGTACTCGTGGCGCGAGGACAGGAACGCCCGCGCGTGGAGCAATCGCGGTCGGTACAGCAGGCGAGATCGTCGCAAGCGCCGCGGGCGCGCGCGATCGCGCCGGTCCACGCATCCATCCCCCTACGCGCCCCCACTATCCCCCTACGCGCCCCTAACGCCCCGCTGGCGCTGCGTCAGCTTGGCGGGCTCGATCCGGCCCTGCGGAGCCTCGCGCCGGGCGCCTGGACTAACGCGCGCGACGTCACCCTGCTCGTCCCGCTGTCCAGCCCAGCCGGCGCCGCGCGTCTACAGCCGCAGGTCGAGGTGCGGCCGGCCGGCCAGCCCTTCACGGGACATCCCACGGCTAGCGGCGCCGCCGTGACGTATAGCGGCGGCGCGCCACTACTTGGCAAGGTGACCATCACGGGCTTGCGCGACGGCTTGAGCTACCATTGGCAGGCACGGGTCTACGATCCACGCGGCGCCGCCTCGCGCTGGATCGCGCTCTCGCCCGTGGCGCTGCGCGTCCACCTCGCGGCGCCGGCCGCTCCGGCGCTGACGCTCGCGACGCCCGCGCAACCGGGTAACTGGGTCGCCACGCGCCGATTGACCTTGCGCTGGTCGCCGCCGGCCGATGCGAGCGGCATCCGGGGCTATTCATACACGCTCGCGCGCGGCGCCGCATACAACCCGCTAACACGTTGGCGCACATGGTCGCCGGGCGTCACGGTCCAAGCCAAAGGGACGGGGCTGTGGTATTTCTCGGTGCGCGCCCTCGACAATGCTCATTCTTGGGGACCGCCGTCGCGCATCCCGATCCACATCGACACCACGACGCCGCGCCTGCGCGCGCTCTCCGTCCCGAGCGGGGCCGTTAACCCAAGCCGTACGCGCTCACTCGTGCGGGTGCAACTGACCGCGGAGTCCGCCGTGACGGTCGACGTGTTGACGACCAAGGGGCGGGTGCTGCGCTCGATCTTAACCAGCTCGCATCAGCCCGGATACGTCCTGCACGTCAATTGGGACGGCAAGGACGCGCAAGGCACGACCGCGGTCAATGGACGCTACCTCCTGCGTATCACGGCGGTCAACCGCGCCGGCGTGCGCTGGAGCGTCACGCGCCCGCTACAGGTCCTGAGCAGCGCCCCTGACTTCACGAACGACGGGTTCACGCAACCAGGCGTGAACAACCCATATAACGATGTGTTGGATGGCCCTGAGCAGATCACGGTGACGCTTGACGCGCCCGGCCGCGTGAGCATCGCAGCGGTCCACGACAACGTGGTGCGCCGCACCTGGAGTTTCCCAAGCGTACAGACGGGCGAAACCATCACCGCGACGTGGGACCACGCCGCGTCGCTGCCGTTGGGGACGTACGCGTTCAGCGCTACGGTAACCGACGCGGCGGGCAACACGCGCACGACGGGTGTGGGCTCGCTTCAACTCGACCTGCGTCGCATCGTCATCTCGCTCAAGCAACAGAAGATGTGGGCGCTTGACGGCGACAAGGTACTGCTCTCGACACTGGTGACGACTGGAGGCCCGGAACTCCCGACACCTACAGGCAATTACGAGATCATCGACCGCATGTCGCCCTTCACGTTCCACTCGCCCTTCCCGCTGGGGTCGCCGTTCTGGTACGCCGACTCCCCGACCACCTTCGCGCTGCTTTTCCAGGTCAATGGCTACTTCATCCACGACGCCCCGTGGCGTAGCTACTTCGGCCCCGGCAGCAATGTTGTCGACGGCACGCCCGGCTCCAACACGACCGGCACGCACGGCTGCGTGAACACACCATACACCGCCATGACATGGTTGTACAACTGGGCCACAATGTATACGCCCGTGCAGGTGCGCCAGGACGTCGCTTTATAGTCGATGGGCGATAGGCGATAGGCGATAGGCGATAGGCGATAGTCGATAGGAGTGTAACAATCGACGGGCCATATGTTACACAGACTCTACTACAAAGACGCGCGAACTAGCATGACTAGCCCGCGCGTCTTACCATCGACTATCGACTATCGACTGATCAGATTTCGCCGTGAACGTGGTCGGGGCCGCTGACGGGTAGGCCACAGACGTCACAGCGTGGGCGGCCCGCGGCGACGGACTTCTCGATGCTGGCGGCCAGCGTGTACAACTGCATGCGCGGCAGGCGGCACGAGAAGGTGTGCGGGCCGGTCTCATCGACCTCCCAATCGTGGGCGTAGAGCATAAACTCGCCCGTCTCGGCGTCGTGCCCAAGCTCGAAGCGGTCGGCGTGAAACGACAGCGTCACGCGGATCAATGGGGCCGGACCCGGTACTTCGGGGAGCCCGCGCAGGCGATTACTCTGCTCCCTATTGACATTGAGCATGTGGCGAGCGGCGATAGCCAGGCGCGCCAGGTGCTCTTTCTCGGTCCAGACGATCGCCGTGCCCGCGTCATTCTCCGCCAACAAGCGAAAGGTCCGCTTACCCGGCTTGCCGATCGCCTCCGCCTCCAGCCGCCGGACCGCGCGGAATTCATAGCTCACGACGGCCACGGGCGCGACTCCCTCCCGGACGCTGCTCTCCATCGACATATAGTAGTCTCCCTCAACAATATTTCACTATCTGTAGGATAGCACAGCAGTTGTTATGTCCAATTGCCCGTAAGCGGTTCCAGGACGCCCACGAGGGGAGCCCCCACGGCGCCACGCTGTGTCGTGTTGGGGTAGCCATCACGGATAGCATGGGGGTCCCCTTGTGGGCGCCCTACATGATGGCCCCCTGAGGTACTACCCGCGCTAGCCCATCTGTGCTATCGTTGAGGCGTACACAGCCCCCTTGTGTTCGATTGGAAGGATTTCGCTCTCCATGGACCGCGCCTTCTTCTACGCCGTCGTCGTGGGCGGTACCTACGCGCTGTGTATGCTCTTCTTGCTTGACAACCAGCCCATCGCCATCCTCGCCGGTATCCTCGCCGGCGCCCTCGCCTTGCTGCGCGGGATAGTCGTGCTGCGTTAGTTAAATGAAGTAAAATCAAGTCAGAGGCCAACACGACCTGCTCCATGCGCGGAGCAGCGTCGTTGGGAGCGCATGAACGTTTTGGTCCGGTTCTTGCAGACGACAGCTAATCGTCGGGGGCCGTGGGCTAACGACTTGGTAAGGGGGCCCGGATATGAGTAGGGAGAGACCGAGGGACAACTGGGATATCGATGTGCCGGTGGCGCGCGTGGGCGACCTCGTGCTGATGCGCGGGGATTCCGAAGGGTCGGCGCGGCTCTCGCGCGCCCTGCGCGACGCACACGCGACTGGCCCGCGCGATGAGCAGCAATTACCCGGTAAGCAAGCCGGCTTACTCGCTTTTCTGATGCGCCACCACCGGCACATCGTCAGCAAGTCGCGCCTGATCGAGGCTGTCTGGGGGCCGGAGGGCGCCGCGCCAAGTGTCCTCGATGTCCACATGACGCGTCTGCGCCATGCCCTCCAGCGCCTCGACGCCTCCGGCGCGTGGGTCCACATCGAAACGCGGCGCGGCATGGGCTATGCGCTGCACGTCGAGGAGGGCGAGGGGCGATAGGCGAGGGGCGAGGGGCGAGAGTAATACGACGGTATCGCCATGGGTCTTAATCAATACTCTACGCGTGTAATGCTGGCGGCTTACCATCGACCGTCGCCCGTCGCCCGTCGCCCGTCGCCTGTCGCCTAAATATCCTCTATTTGCCAATCGATAGGGCTTTTGCCCGCGTCACGCAAGGCGTTGTTGATGGTGGAGAACGGCCGGCTGCCGAAGAATCCCGCGTGGGCGGAGAGCGGCGACGGATGAGCGGACTCGATGATGGTGTGGCGTCCTGTGTCGATCAGGGCGCGCTTCTTCCGCGCGAAGGCGCCCCACAGCACGAAGACGACCGGGTCTTCCCTGGCGGCGACCGCGCGGATGACGCTGTCCGTGAAGGTCTCCCAGCCCTTGCCACAGTGCGAGGCGGGGCTGTGCGCGCGCACGGTGAGGACGCTGTTGAGCAGCAGCACGCCCCGCGCGGCCCAGGGCGCGAGGTCGCCGTTGTTGGGGACGCGGCAGCCCAGGTCGTCGCGCAGCTCTTTGAAGATATTGACCAACGAGGGCGGAGGCTTGACGCCCGGCCGCACCGAGAAGGCCAGCCCATGCGCCTGCCCCGCGTCGTGATAGGGATCCTGCCCCAGGATCAAGACTCGCGTGTCTGCGTAGGGCGTGAGTTGGAGCGCGTTGAAGACGTCCGGTTCGGGCGGGTACACAGTATGCGCCCGGCGTTCGGCGGTCAGGAAGTCATGCAGTGTGTGGTAGTAGGGTTTAGTCAGCTCATCCCCGACGATGGGCCGCCATGACTTGGGTACTGTATCTGTTCCGTGCCGCGAGACCTGGGATTGTGACATAATTGCTCCTTCATAGGTGAGGGTGCAAGCGGTGTGTGGCACATGATGTGCACCCCTTAGCCGCTGTATCACACGATAACGATAATAGTGTAGGGGAAAAGAGCCATGAGCAACCGCGACCAGCGCGACACCAGTAAAGAGCCCGTGACCGATGAAACGGCGACGCGCGACATCGGCGGTGCCTTTGGCGGGAGCGCCGGCCCAATGGAAAGTAAGGAGGAGCACGAGGAATTCGAGGACCAGTCGGGCTTGACCAAGGTGCAAAACAGGGCCAACGCCCTCTCGCGTCCTCCGACCAACGTGCGGGGCGGCCCCAGCGAGCCGCTGACGTACAGCCCCGACGCGGGGACGGGCATGCAGGGCGCGCCTATGTCCCAAACCGACGCGCGGGATACGACGACGGCCACTACCGATACGCGCCGGGTAGCGCGCGACGAGGATCAGGATATGGGCCGCGACCACGCCGTCGACCCCACGCTGGAGCGCACGGCCGGTCGCGACAATTTGCCCGCGCGCGGTTCCTCGGAGGAGAGTGACGCTTTTTAGCTAACGACCATTAACCTGACGTTCGTGCGCGCGCAGCACGCGGTCGACGACGAGCGCGAAGGCGTCCCAGGAGAACCTGTTGCGCCACGGCGGCTCGGTCCCGTAGTAGGGCAGCGAGGGGTTGGTCTGTAGGTACTCGTGCAGCACTACGCCATAGCGGAACTCCAGGGCCAGGCGCGCTTGCAGGCGGGCGAGGGCGCCCGGCATGCCGTGCAGCCCCGCCGCTCCGATGGTGAGGGCGTCGTAGAGCAGCCAGGACGCGCCGTTCTGGTAGTCGCCGGGGATGCCGAATTTCGCGGAGGGTGCGAGCCCCGCGCCGTCCGCATCGTCGGCGCCCGGCATGACGACGACGCGGAAGCCGGGTCCGAATGGGCTGAGGTGGCGCACGGTACTCAGGACCATCTTGTCGGACAGCATGGGGTAGTTGAACAACCACTTGGAGAGGAACTCGCCGGTCAAGGCGCTGGCGTCGCTGGCCGGGAGGTCCTTGCTGACGGTGAGGTAGCCTCGATGCGGGTTGAACATACCGCGATAGGCGTTTTCCGCCTTCGCGATAGAGTGCGGCGGCAGCCGCAGGCCAAGGTATTTGGCGCAGCGCAGGGCGACGGCGAATAACCCTTGGTTGTAAGAGAGGGTGTCCGGGGCCTGCAGGCGATAGGCGTCCCACCAACTGGCGTACGTCCCCGCGGGAGATATGAATCGCCCGTTGTGGCTGCGCCGCAGTAGATAGGCCAGGGCGCGCTGGAGGAAGCGCGACGGCGGCGTGACATGGTAGAGCGTATGGTTGCGCCAGGCCCAGATCAGCATCAGGGCGGCCGATTCGTCGTCGTGATAGCGCGGGTAGCGATAGGCGTTGATAAACCAGGTTGGTGGTTCGCCGTCGGCGCGCTCGTGGGCGGCGAACCTGTCCAGCACGTAGGTGGAGAAGCGGCGGTCGTCCATAGCCAGGGCTACCCAGAACGAGTCGCGTAGGTAGGGATTATAGTACGCGGGGCTGGGGTAGACGACGGTTTGGCGGCGGACGTAGTTGCGGCGCAGCGTCTTGGCGACGGCAAAGCGCAGTTGCTGTTCCGAGATAGAGAGGCGAGCCATACCGGCGCCGGTCGTGTCGCCGCGCCGCGCGCCGGTGTAGACGCGCGCGCGTGGCGCCGCGCCACTATGGAGCGGCGATTTCGAGGCCGTCCTTGTTGTAGGAGCGGCGCCAAGCATGAGGAGCAGGCACGCCGTGACACAGCACAGCGCGCGTCCATGGCGCCGGGTACGGGTACGTGTTGGTCGCAGTGTCTTTAACCCTCCAGCCCGCGCTATATATACAGGTCTAACTCCGCTTGTTGGTTCGGTAAGGGGGCTATACCGCACGCTGATGATAGTATCCGCTACGAGAGCTTGGCGCAACAAGAGACCTGTCCACCTGGCTCACGCGACGGTCGCGCGGCGTAGGCCGGCGGCGTGTGCGACAATACAGACTATAACGTATCCGTCGCGTTGGGGTGTAGAGCCTGACGCATTGGTTAAGGACGTCCATGACGCTATGACGACGCTCACTATCTATTACGACTATACCGACCCTTGGAGTTATATCGCGGTGTTCCGGGCCGATTGGTTGCGCGCACAGGTTCCCGATCTGGAGGCGCATTGGTGGCCCTTCGAGGTGCGGCCCGAGTTGCCGCCGCGCGGCGCGCGTCCCCAGAACCCCGCGTTCCTACGCCGCAAGCATCAATACGACATTGACGAGTTGACACGCGAGCTTGGTATTGAGATCCATGTGCCCTACGACCGCGTCACCAACTCGCGCCTGTCGCTGGCGGGCAGCCTCTTCGCGCGCGACGCCGCGCGCGCGCGGCAGCCTGGCCGGCCCACATACAATGGGCAGGATGAGGACGTCGACGTATTCGACGCGTACCACCGCGCCATCTTCCGGGGCTTCTTCGAGCAGCAGCGCGACATCGGGTCGCTCGATACCGTTGTCGCCATTGGGGGAGAGAGTGGCCTTGACGAGGACGCGCTGCGCGTCGCGTTGGAGGAGCGCCGCTACGAGGATGAGGTGGCGCGGCTGCGCGCCGAGGCCGAAGAGCTCGGCGTTATGGCCGTCCCGACCTTCGTCGCTAACAATCAGGGCGCCGTCGGCATCGTCGCCAAGGAGCGGCTGCTACGCGTTGTCACCACCTCGTCGCCGCCGGTGGTCATGCCCGACGCCGACGCGCTGTAGTCAACGGCCTGGAGCCTGCGACTGCGGTCGCATGGCAAACCACGGACACTGTGGTGTCAGGGCGGGCCAACCGACCGCAGTCGGCGCAAGTCTGCCATCGGGGTTCCCACCGCAGTGGGGAGGCAGTCGCAGGCGTATGGAGATGAGATATGGAGCAGCAACGATTGGCCGGTCAGGTCGCCTTGGTGACCGGCGGGGGACGTGGCGTGGGGCGCTCCGTCTGCCTGGCGTTGGCGCGCGAGGGCGCGCGCGTCGCCCCCTTTTCGCGGCGCGCCGACGAGGTCGCCGCGACCGTGGACATGGCGCGGGCGCTGGGCGGCGAGGGTCTGACCCTCTCCGGCGATGTCGGCGACTATGCCGCTGTCGAGGCCGAGGTCGCCACGCTGCTGCGTCTGTGGGGGCGGCTCGACATCGTCGTCAACAACGCCGGTACGGTCACCCCGATCGAGCGCTTGTGGGAGGCCGACCCAGCAGCGTGGCAGCGCAACATCACGACCAACCTCGTCGGCGCGTTCAACGTCTGCCGCGCCACGCTGCCACACATGCGGGAGCGCGGCGGCGGCTGTATCGTCAACGTGTCGAGCGGGGCCGCCCGCGGCCCTGTCGCGGGGTGGAGCGCCTACTGCGCCGCCAAGGCCGGCCTGGACCATCTGACGCGCGTGCTGATCGCCGAGGTCGGAGACCAGGGTGTGCGCGTCAACGTCGTCTATCCCGGCGTCATCGATACGCGCATGCAGGCGGAGATACGCGACGCTGGCGAAAAGAGCTTCGGACGCGAGAACCTGGCGCGTTTCCGGGGCTACAAAGAGCAGGGCGTGCTGCGCGCTCCCGAGGAGCCAGCCGCGCTGATCGCCTGGGTCGCGGCGAGCCCCGACGTGCGCGGAGAGTTCCTGAGCATCGACGACCCCGCCACGATGCAACGCGCCGGTTTGCCGCCGGGCACGCTGCGCGGCTAGATCTCTACTTATGCTTCGCCCATCATGAGGCCCTCGATGCTGTGCGCCTGGACGATTGGCTCCAGCGTATCCACCACGCGGCAGGTCAAGTGCTGGCGTAACGACTCCGGCAGCGTCTCGTAATAGGCGCGGCTGAACTGCAGGTCGTGCCGCTCCGCGTTGATCGCCCCCGGCGCGTCCACCCCCAGCACCAGCGCGGGACGCCGCTTGTCCGACTGGTTCGCCGTGCCCCGGTGGATGGTGAGCGCCGACCGCGCCGAGATGTCGCCCATCCGGGGCATCTTTCGCTGTGCGCGCTCGTCGTAGCGCCCGTAGAGGGTCTTGGGCGGGAACATGCCGTGCTCGAACGCGCTTGGGTCGTCCCACTGCGTGCCGGGCGCAACCTCGAACGGACCCATGTCCTCGTACACATCGACGGTGGTGAGGTTGAACGCCAGCGAGTTCAGGCGGCGGCCTATCAAGGTGTCATCGGGCGCCGGGAAGTCGCGGTGCCAGGGCTGATCGACCGCGCCGGGTAGCGGCACGTCGAAGCCGATCTCCACGATCTTGTACGCGGGGCCGAGCACGGCCGCGCTGACGGCGACGACCCAGGGGTGGGTGGCGAGGTCGACGAAACCGCGGATCTCTTCGGGATGGATCTCGACGTAGTAGCGTTTGGGGCCGCGGCCGACGGCGCCGCCGGGTCGCGCGAGAGCGTCCCGGAAGAGGGCGTCGATGTCGTCGCCGAGCGCTTGCGCCCACGCGCGGTCGAAGGCCCCTTTGAGGCCGATGATGCCGTCGCCGTAGAGGCCGCCCATGATGGCGGCTGTGTCGAACCGCGCGGCTTGTGCCGGCGGAGTCGTGGTCATGGTGGTCATGCCGCTACCCTCCTTCCTTGGTTCTGATGAAACGCGCCCGCCGCGCGCTGGACCGTCCAATGCGCGCTGCGTCACGCCCGCCGGCGTCATACCGGCTCGCCGCGCGGCGGGCTAGACGGCCTCGATGGTGCTGGTCAGCCCGTACGTCTGTTCAAAGCGTTCGCGATAATATTCGGCCTGCTCTTTCGGACAGATGGCGGCGATGCCCTGGCCCGTCGTGTCGACGAGCGTGGCGATCTCCCATCCGTCGGCGAGGCTTTTGCCAGGTACCGTGCGATGCACCGCGACGGCCACCTCCAGATAGGTGTGGATCGGGTCGTCGTGGATGATGACATGGTACGGCCGCAACGCCTTGGCCCGGACGCGCTCATCGAGCGCGGGATCTTGCGTCACCGCGGACATCATAACCTCCTCTGGGACATTCGACGCGTCCTCGTATTCTAGCATAGCCCATCTCCGTGGATGGAGCGCATGGGGCCAAAGGCCGGAGGGCGTGTCATGCGCGCGTTGGGCGCAAAGGTCACATGTTGCCGTCATCAGGCCTCACGCAAGGGGCGGAAGAACGCGCGCAGGTCCTCGACCAGAAGGGCGGGTTCTTCCATCGCGGCGAAATGGCCGCCGCGCGGCATCTCCGTCCAGCGCTCCACGCGCAGGCTGCGCTCTGCCCACTCGCGCGGCGGGAGCGCCAAATCCTTGGGGAAGATGGCCACGCCGGCCGGGACCTCGATGCGTTGCTCCGGCGCCAGCGGCGGGATGCCCCTGTTCTCGTAGTACAGGCGCACCGAGGAGGTGATCGTCTCGGTCACCCAGTAGATCATGATCGTGGTGAGCAACTCGTCCTTGCTGAACTGCCGCTCCACGTCGCCGCCGCAGTCGCTCCACGCGCGGAACTTCTCCACGATCCACGCGGCCAGGCCGACCGGCGAGTCGGTAAGCCCGTAGGCGAGTGTCTGCGGCTTGGTTGATTGCAGCATCATGTAGGCGCCCTCGCGCGCGGACCAGTCCCGGACGGCGTCCAGGTAGCGCCGCTCGGCGGCGGAGAGGTCGGGCCGATCGGCCGTGGGATAGCCGACGTCGGTGAGGTGCATGCCGACGACTAGGTCGGGGTGCGCCAGCGCCAGCCGCCGCGTGACCGGGCTGCCGAGGTCCCCACCCGCGGCGGCGAAGCGCCGGTAGCCGAGCGTGTCGGCCATCAGCCGTGCCCACAACGCGGCGATGCGCTGTCCGTTCATGCCGCGCTCGCGCGGACGATCCGAGAAGCCGAACCCCGGCAGCGACGGCACAACCACGTCGAACGCGTCGGCGGGGTCGCCGCCGTACCGCGCCGGGTCGGTGAGGAGCGGGACGATCTTGAGCATCTGGGCGAACGAACTGGGCCAGCCGTGCGTGATGATGAGCGGCAGCGGGTGCGGCCCCCGCCCGCGCTCGTGGACGAAGTGGACGCCGACGCCGTCGACATTGGCGCGGTACTGGGCGTATTGGTTGAGCGTGGCCTCCTGCGCGCGCCAGTCGAAGCCGTCACGCCAGTAGGCCACCAGGCCCTTCAGATAGGTCAGGTTCGTGCCGTAGTCCCAGCCCGCGTCGTCGACCTCGTCCGGCCAGCGCGTGGCGGTAAGCCGCCGGCGCAAGTCGGCAAGCACGTCGTCGGCCACCTCAATCGTAAATGGTTGAATATCCATGATCATCTCCCGTCCGCTACGACACCGCTGTCTATTTATAGTGGTGTTATACCAGCGTCGTGCCCAAAATGCAACCATCTATCGTGTATACTGGTGTCGTGAGAGATACCGATGAGGATCGCGCCGGCATGGCGACCCCTCCCACGCTGACCCGTGTCGAGGACTTCCTCAACACCCTCGATGAGCGGCGTTTCGCACGGCACGGCCAGCGACACGCGGGCGGGGACATGCTGGCGACGGAGGCGGATCTGGCCGCGTGGCTGGCGGGGCATGGCCTGCTGCAGCTGGGCGAACAGGTGGACGGCGAGAGCTTCGCGCTGGCCCTGGCGCTGCGGCGCGCCCTCCGCGCGGCGCTCGCGGCCAGGGCTGGCCATGAGACTGACCCCGGCGCGCGCGCCGTCCTCCCGTCGCTCCCCCTGCGGCTTGCTGTCGACCAGGGGGGTGGGGCCGCGCTCCTGCCGGCAGAGGATGGCGCGCGCGGGGCCATCGCCGCCCTGGCGGCGGCAGTCGCCGTGGCCGCGGCGGGGGGCGCATGGTCGCGGCTGAAGATGTGCGGCCACGGCGACTGCCGCTGGGTCTTCTACGACGGCTCGCGCAACGGGCGCGGTCGTTGGTGCACGATGGACGTCTGCGGCAATAGGGCCAAGACCCGCGCCTACCGCCAGCGACACGCTGTCCAGCCCGGATCATGAGTGCACGGAACTCTCGCAGGTGAGGCGGGATCGCCGACATCGCGTAGCGGCCATGGTCGGGCATGAGCGCGTTTCCCTGGACGCGCGGCGAGGAGCGTGTACGTGAGCTTCGGCGACCCACTACTGTGGGCACGCTAAACGAGAAACGACGCGCCTGTGTGTGCCATGGAGCAACAAACGGCTCCGCGAAACGTTGGGCCGGTGGTGAGTTCCGCTGGGGCGGGGATCGCGCCGGACGCACAGCCGGCCGCACAGAACGTATGCTATGGTAACAGGAATGAGCGGCCAGGGACGCCCCCATGCCGTGACGCCGCGTTGTCCGCGCGCGGGTCGCGCCCGAAGAACAGGGCGATCAACACGGTCGCCAGCGCCTGGCAGGCGATGGCCACGCCGAAAGCAAGCCTGAAGCCGCCGCGCGCCTGTAAGACGCCGCTGAGCCAGGGACCCAGGCTGAACCCGATGTTCCACGTCATCTGGTACAGACTCCCCAGCAGGGCGCGTTGCGCCCCCGTCGCGCGCGCCATGGCGAACGACGCGTACAGCGGCTCGGTCATGGTGCGCGCGCTGCCCTGCGCATAGAGGGCCACGACGGCCACGGGCAGCAGCGGCGCATAGGAGACCAGGCCGAGCAACGGGACGCTCGCGGCGAGCAACCCGAGCAAGGCGCGGGTGTGCCCCACGCGCGCGGCGACCGCCGGGGCGGCCAGCGTGGCGACGGCGGCGACGACGTTGCTCAGGGCGAAGATCACGCCCAGCCCGCCGGGCGCGACGTGGTAGCGCACGCTGAAGAACAGCGGCAGGAACAGGACCATCGCGCCCAGCGCCAGCGCCAGCAAGACGTCGGGCACGAGCAGCCGCGCGAAGAGCGCGAGATCCACGACACGTCGCGCCGCCCCGCGCGCCGCGGCGTCCGTCGCGCCGCCCCGCGCCCGCAGCCCGACGAAGGGGAGGGTGCTCGCGCCGAGCGCGGCCGCGACGAGCCAGAGGGCCACGCGCAGGGGGGGCCGCGGCCGCGGCCGGCTGCCCCAGCGCGCGCCCCGCCAGCTCCGGGACGGCCCCACCGAGCGCGGAGCTGGCGGCGGCCATGGTCCACAGGAGGAACGACTGCACGGCGAACACGCGCACCCGCGCCTCCGGGGCGGTGTCGTCGGTCAGCGCGGGGGCCGTCGCCGCCCAGTACGGCCTCGCCGCGGCGCCGATCACCGCCGCGACCGCCAGCAGCGGGGCGGGGGCGCGCAGGGTCGTGAGCAGCAGCAGGGCCAGGGCGTGCAGCGCGCCCGCCACCAGCAGGACGGGCTGCCGTCCCGCGCGCACCAGCAGGAGGCCGACCGGGAGGCTTGAAACGAGGGACGACAGGGCGGCCACGGTGCTGAACAGGCCGATGTAGTCGGCGCGGAAACCAAGCGCGCGGAGGTACAGAGCGAACGTCAGGTCGTAGATCCCGATGACCAGGCCCATGCCGGCCGTCGCGGCGAGGAACAGGCGCGCGTCGCGGACGCCGCCACGTAGGGGCGACGCCAGAGACCTCACAGCGCGGCGTCCGCGACGCCGCGCGGCCGCGGCAGCCGCCGGCGCGCCGCGCGCTGGTAGGCGCGGCGGGGCACAAGCAGGCGGGGACACGCCCCCGCGCATCCCAGGACCGGTGACGGGACGGCCTGGTTAGGACACGAGGCCATGGCCTGCGACGCGTCTGACTAATGCCGTTGTGACGGGCACGGCGCGCCGCGCGCCCATGAAACCCCCACTGATCGCCATATGTCCCCCCGGCGGCGCTGCCCCCACGCGTCCTCTCGCCTCCATGATAGCATCATTATAGGTGGGTCAGCGTCGTGATGTGCGGGGTCGCGTCATACGGGCCGCGACCGCACTATTTGTCAGGGGAGGGTGTGCCGGGGGTGTGACCGGTGGACGTAGTCGGCTACGATAGCGACAGCCGGATCATAGCGATCGAGGTCGTCGAATGTGCCAAATTCAGTCTTCGCCAGCAGCATCCGTGTCGCCGCTCGGACAAGGAACTGATCGAAGTGTGGGATGTGGGCGAAGTGGGCCAGCGCCGAGGGGTCGGCGTTGTACGGGCCGAACCAGAAGGCGGCGACAGCGGCCGCGAAACCAGCTGGCCGCCAGTAGGGCGCGATGTCGATGATCGCCGGCGCGAGGCCGGGCGCCACCAGGATGTTGCCTGGATTGAGGTCGCCGTGGATCACTTGGTCCCGCGTGTCATGAATGGGGCGTCGGACCGCTGCGAGGCGTGCTAGGAGTGCGGCGATGCGCGGATGGGACACGGTGGGCGGTCCATCCCAGGCCCCAAGGTCGGCGCGCCCGAAAGGGTTATCGCTCGCGCGTAAGCTCGCAATACGGGGAGCGCCGGCCAGGGCGGCGTGAAACGCGTCGATGGCCGGCACAACCTGGGCAAGGTCGTCCCGCGTCGCCGGCCGCCCCTCTAAAAACGTCCACGCGCTCCACTCGCCGGCCGCTAGCCACCCGCCCTGCCGCGTCCGGATCGGCCGCGCCACGCGGAAGCCTGTCTCCTCTATGCCCGCGAACAGGTCGGCGGTCCAGCCGGCGGCGGCGTCATCGGTCTCGCGGCGGAGCACGACATCGCCCGCGCGGTACGTCCGCCCTTCCCCACCGGGCAAGCGCACAACAGGGCGGTCGACGTCGAACGCGCGCGCGACGGATTCGTCCAGAAGGACGGTCTGGCCGTCATGTTCAGCGTGGTGGGTCATACTCCTAATGGTAGCGCATCTAGAGTATGCTACGGGCACGACCATTCAACCTGCCCTTATGCACATAACGACTTCGGCCTGGGAAAGGAGATTATTCATGCCCGTGTTGACAGCCGAGTTAGTCGCCGACATGGCGCTACCACGCGAGATCGACCTGTCGCCGGATGGGGTCCGTCTCGCCTACGCCTTGGTACCGAGCGGCAAACGCGAGGAGCACGCGACCGCGACGCTATGGGTGGCGATGGTCGACGGCGCGCAGCCGCCACGGCCGTTCACCGCCGGGACGACCAACGATCGACGCCCGCGCTGGTCGCCGGATGGGGCGCGCCTTGCCTTCCTGTCCGACCGAGCCGCGCATGGGGTGGATGCGCTCTATACGATGCCTTCCGACGGCGGTGAGGCGCGGGCGGTGGTCCCTGGCGTGGACACGCGCAAGCGGGCGGTGGAGGATTTCGCGTGGTCGCCGGGCGGGGGTCAGATCGCCTTCACCAGCGCCGACGAGCCTGACGAGGAGGACGAGCGGCGCGAGAAAGAACGCGACGACGCCGATGTCTATGGCGAGCGATGGCCCTACGCGCGCCTCCGCCTGGTATCGCTCGCTTCGGGCGAGGTCACCATGCTCGCGGCGGGCGACCGGCATGTGGCCCTATTCGCGTGGTCGCCCGACGGGAGCGCGCTCTCCTATGTCACGCAGCAAGTTCCGGGCATCGGAGGCATGGAACGCGAGTTGACGCTCTGGCGGGTCTCGGTGGCTGGCGGCGATCCGCGCGAGGTGTGCCGCTTCCCGGCCTGGATCGACGCCCTCGCCTGGCCCGGCGGTGGCGACACGTTGCTGTTCATGGCCTCCGTCGCCGGGACGAGCCAGTCGTCCTACGCCATATTCGCCGTCCCGTCGCGCGGCGGCGAGCCGGCACGCATCGCCTGCGGCGAGGACACTTGCGCGGGCGCCCTCGTCCAGCCGCGCGGGAGCAGTAAGGCGGCCGTGTTGGTGGGCGAGGGACTGGAAACGCGCGTGTGCCTGCTCGACCCCGCGAGCGGGGCCCTCGAGCAGCTTTACCCCACAACCGAGGCGGATCGGACGAGCGACCTGGGCGACATCTGCGTCGGCGCGGGAACGGACGGCGTCGTCGTCGCCATGGCGCGCGGCGCCGGGGGATTGCCCGTGGAGGTGTGGGCCGGGGGCACGGGCAGGGCGGGGGCGCGGCAGCTCTCGGGGCGCCACACGGCCCTCGACGGGATCGCCTGGGGGCCGCAAGAGCCGTTCCTCTGGACGGTGCCCGATGGCTGGAGTATGGACGGGCTCGTGGTGACACCGCCCGACGGCGCCAATCACTCGCTCCCAACGGTGGTCCTCGTGCACGGGGGGCCGTACGGGCGGTGGGGGCAGGGTTTCAACCTCGGGTGGGCATCGTGGGCGCAGTGGCTGGCATTGGACGGTTACGCGGTTCTGCTGCCAAACCCGCGCGGTGGCTACGGCCATGGGGAGTCCTTCGCGGCGGCCGTGCGCGGCGATGTAGGAGGGTCCGATTTTGGCGACATCATGGCGATGGTCGACGCGGCGATCGCGCGCGGCATCGCCGACCCCGGCCGGCTAGGCATCGGGGGATGGAGCCAGGGTGGCTACATGGCGGCACGGGCGGTGACGCGGACACGCCGCTTCAAGGCGGCCATCATGGGCGCGGGCGTGAGCGACTGGGGCACGATGTCCATGACCAGCGACCTGCCATGCTTCGAGAGCTATATCGCCGGGGGGCGCGCCGTGGGATGGGCCGGAGCGACGGCGGCCGATCGAGTTAAGCCCGATCTACGCGGCGCGCGGCGTGACGACGCCGGTGCTCATCCTGCATGGCGAGAAGGACGAGCGCGTCCCGCTCAACCAGGCCATCGGCTTCCACCGCGCGTTGCGGTCGGCCGGCGTCCCGGTCGAGCTCGTCATCTACCCGCGCGAACCACACGGCATCGCCGAGCGCAATCATCAGATCGATGTCTTGCGCCGCGTGCGGGCCTGGTACGACCGCTGGCTCAAACCGTAATGCGCTTGTTGTTGCCGTCGTGGGGTTAAGCTACCTAGCAGCTTGTCGGAGAGAACGACGCTGCGGCTTGCGCGACAGGGTGCCGCTGTGCGGATGAGGCGCACTGTCTGCGGCGGCGCGTGATTGATGCACGGCCATAGGCAGGACACGACTGCGGATA
>JAABUV010002466.1_pt1 | contig 24982 bp, 37 predicted proteins | sample 5559971 | NCBI WGS metagenome assembly JAABUV01 (sample SAMN10711881, study PRJNA513362) | rock metagenome | isolation source: Antarctica rocks | place: Antarctica: Victoria Land, Knobhead nord | collected 2015-12-19
CGTGTGGCTGCGGTGCGGCGCCCTCCCGCGGCCGCGCCGCACGCCGCCCCTTGCACGCCTCCAGCGCTGGGCGCAACGAGTGCGCACCAATGAGCGCATTACTGCCACTACTCTGCCCCAGCGGGCTCTCGCACGCCCATGGCAACGCTGCTCCAGCCCGCGCCGCGCTGCCTTAGGCCCTCCACCTCTGCTTGCCTGAGCAGGACGACTGCGACCTCTCACTCTCACTGTGACTGACGCGCTCGCCTGCAAGCTAATGTTGTGTCGCATGTGCGCAGGCTGGGCGCGGTCCCCTTGCAGCGCGTGCGGGTGGAGCCCGCGGCGGCCGCGCGCGCAGGCGCGGTGGGCGCCTGCCTCGCGCCCGTCTACACGCTGCGCGCCAGCCTGCGCCCCTGGCTCAGGCGCGGCCCGGCGGGGCGTGGGGCGCCGCCCGGGACCCTGCCTGGCGTGTGAAGACCGATACGCTGTGGCCGCCTGCTTGCTGAAAGCGTGTGCTGTGTGCCCGCAGACACCGGACGGGCCGTCTGCCACGACTCAGCATGATTGCGCATGTGCTGGGCGGTCAGGGGTCAGGGTCGCGTGTGGTAGGGCTTTTACCTTATTGTTGCGCGCCAGGCACAACGCGGCCATGGGCGTGACGGGCTTCCACGCGTACCATGCGTCGGTACGGCGCGAGGCGCTCGCCGCGCAGACGCTCGGCGTGTTCGCGTCGGCGGACCTGGCATCCAACCTCACGCTCTTCGCGTTCGAGGTGGGCGCCTCATGACACCGACTTTGCTCAGGCACAGCGCGGCGCTCTGCACTGACATGGGACATCTTGTGCAATTTAAGCAAGTACACAAAAAAAGCTCTGCAGGGGCATGCCCACATGTTCCTTCCAGGCAGTCTGTCCTTGTGCAGACCCGGCTCGCGGCGTGCAGGGCCTGCACTGGTACAGCTACGCGCCGCCCCGCCGGCGCTGGTACCTGAGCCAGAGCACAATGATGAACGAGTGCCTGTACCGGCAGCGCCATGCCTACGACTACCTCCTCTTCATGGACGCCGACGAGTTCCTGGTGGTGCGCGGCGGCTCCTGCAAGTTTGGCTGGTGTATTTGGGAGAGGGTTCGTGATTAGCACAGGAGCTGCTGCTCAGCCGCATGCGTGGAATTGATAAAAGCACAAGCTTGTGCTGTGCATTGATGTGCGGCCCGCCGGTCCGGCATGGAGTAGCGCGCCTCTTCTTGCATGCTGAGCAGCAGAGCTGAGGATGGAGTACATGAGAGCGAAGGAAGCGAGCGTATACAGAACTGCAGAAGCTCACCAGGCAAATCCTGAGCAAGTTACTTTTTTGTCGCTAAGTGTGTAGCTGAGGGTGGGGCGGAGTTGCTCTTGAGCCGCCTGAATGCGCGCTTCACCACGCTGCAGAGTTATGATCAGAATGCATGTGCATTGTCCAGGAGACGCACACGAGAGGTGAGGCAAGGGCCAACGCATAATCCCCGCCGGTGCAGGTCCGCGACGTGGCGCGGCACCCGGCGCGCGACCTGCCCGCGCTCCTGGCGCGCGCGCTGCCGCCGGACAGCCCCGCGGCCAGCGTGCAGATCCAGACGGTCAATTACCCGCTGCAGGCGCGCCGCCCGCTCGGTTCCCGCCTCGGCCGATGCGCCGCGTCGCAGCGCCTGCTGGCCCTGCCCTGCTGTGACGACCCGCTCGTCGCCTCTGATGCCTGCACAGTGCGTCACATCCTGTCCACCCGCTAAAGGCATTGCAGGCCGCGGGGCCTTCGGCGCGTGCACAGGGCATGACGCACTGATGCATAAGATGCAGCACACACACAACGGCGCATTGCTGGTTCAGATGTATATTGAGCCACACACGCAGTGCCAGGCCGACGCACACTCACCAGCCCATCAATGGTTTTAAAAGTGAATTTGCCACATTCGCAGTGCCAGGCGGACGCCCACTTTGTGGACGCGCCGGTCGGCGCGGAGCAGGCGCTGCCGGCGGCGGGCGCGCACCGGTACACCACGCGCGGCAGCGTCGGCTGGGCCGCGGGGCCCAAGTCGGCGGTGCGGCCGCGCGCGGCGCACCACGTGCTCGTCAACCTGGTCGCGCCGGAGGCGGGGTTTGAGCCCTACCGCGCGCTCAAGGTGCAGGAGGTGCTCATCAAGCAGGCGCGGGGCCCCCTTCACACTCTCCTCCAGCTGGCTGCGCCATAGGGCACGCGGCGCAAAGCCTGGGCGGTGGCGGTCATGCGACATGTGGAGCCGAAGTTGTGAACACCAGTCTTAATCGCATGCAGGGTGCTGGCTGTTTTGGCCGTGTCAGGTATGTCCAGACGCCCTGGCGCTTCAACAAGGCGTGCACAGTACAGCACGCTCTGTTGCCATCATGACATTGCCAAAATCACACCTGACGCACTTTGTGATATTCGCGCAGGTGCACTTCCAGAGTTGGGGCCGCGACTTTGACTGCGTGAACAAGACCTTTGACGACCGGGAGGCACTTGTCGCCGATGCTGTGCGGCGCTAGTCAGTGACCTCAGTGCTTCCAACATAGTGGCAGCTGCGGTGTGTGTTTTGATCGCTGTACAGCTTGCGCAGGTCGCGCGCAAGTGCGTTTGGCGTAGCTGCGCAGTGGTTCACTGGTGCAGTGTTACTTTTGTAACACAGAGTGAAGTGCTCGCTATGCACGCTCTGACATGGCTAGAGCAGAAAACGCGACACACCTCTTGTCTTGGTGTGTCCGGATCCGGACGAGTCCTTTCGTCGACGAGCCAGCCCTTCCACGGCTGGCGCCACCACAAGCACAGTCTGCTGACTGGCATGCTGCTTGCAGAATACAAGCAATGAGCTGTCGCGGTCTCGACTGTTCCCGCGGAGTGGCGCAAAGCATGTAGCTGTCAAGAGCAAGTTTGTAAGTCGAGCTAAGAGTCTTGCGTGGCACAGGCGATCTCCATGCGCGCCATGCGTACCGAGGCACCGATCCATACCTGGTGACATCCCTTCGTTCAGTGCCTTGCAAAAAGTGCTCAACGCATACGCACACACGCTCGCACAATGCAGCGCATCCTAGCCTCACCAGCTTCAGCCAGGCCCGCTGCGGCTTCGCAGGCACGGGCGCTGCCGGCGCGCGCACCCGCACGGCCGGCACCAGCGGCTCAGCCGGGGCCTGCGCCTGCCTGGGCGCGCCTGCAGACCGCAGGCGCGGCGGTCGCGCTATCCGCGGCGCTGGCGCTGGGCGGCGCGCCGGGGGCGCTGGCCGACCTCAACAAGTACGAGGCGGCCGCGGGCGGCGAGTTTGGCAACGGCACTGCGCTGCAGTATGGCGAGGCGCGCCCCGCCGCACAGGTCCCGAGCACTGGCCCTGGCAACGTTTCTGCATATCACGTAGCAGGAGGTACTGGTTGCGCGTCTCTGCAGAGTATTTACAGACACAGTGATGCTTCTGCCAGTGAAGTCAGACACATGCGCTGTCGGGCAGCCTTTTTAACTGTATCAGGCCGCGCAGGCCAGCATCGCAGGCAAGGACTTCCACGATCAGGTGTGCTGCAATGGCTGCTCTCGCACCACTGTCGCGTCTGGCAGGCCTGCTCACCTCTTGCACGCCATGCCCGTGGCACTTTGTCATGCGAATCCCTGACAGCGCCGTCACATGTGCAGGACCTGCGCCGGTCCAACTTCACGGCAGCCGACTGCCGGCTGTGCAACTTCAAGAACACCAACCTGCAGGGCAGCTACTTCATCAAGTCGGTCGTGCCCAGCGCCAACTTTGAGGTGAGCCCCCTGCCCATGCAGGGCTGTGCTGTCTGAGCAGGCAGCTGCGCCTGAAGGCCATGTCAGACGCCGTTGCGTGTGCGCTGGCGCTGACCCTCGAGGGTCGCTGACTCTCGGCGCGCCGCAGAACGCCAACCTAAGCGACGTGCTGATGGACCGCGCCGTGCTGAACGAGGCCAACCTGCGGAATGCGAACCTGCAGCGCACCATCTTCACGCGGTGCTGCCTGCCTCCATGTAGTCTTGGTGCACGCATGAGGCGGCTGTGGAGGCTGCGCGTGCGCATAAACACTGAGCAGCTTGACAAACGCATGCGGGGTGTGAAGCTTGCTCTGCTGACATGTGGTGGGGTATGCTGGAATGCGCCTACCCATGTTCATCTGCATGCACTGGCCTGTACGCACCTCGACAGCTGCAGCAGCGCGTGCAGGCCGGTGCCATTGACCACTCTTGGGCACGGCCAGCAAGCGCAGATTCCGCCTTTTCCATAAAGCACCTGCGCGCACAGGAGCGACTTGGGCGGGGCTGACATCCACGGCGCCGACTTCACCAACGCACTGCTGGACAAGACGCAGCAGATTGTGCGCCCGCGATGCGAGGCTTACCCTACCCTACTGCTGCGCTGGCTGGGCCTGCCCAATCAGCGCCGTGATCTGCATTGTGGAGGCGCTGCTCTGTCCGCTGTCTGTGCGTCTGCAGGGACTTTGCATGCTCCCCCGCGCGCTCGCACCATCCTGCGATGGCAGAGTGCTGTTCGCGCACCGCTCTCACCTCACGTCAGCAGGGCCCCGGCGTGTGTGCTGCTACGACCCTGCGCGAGCACGCAGCGTGCCAGCAGGGTGACGCGCGGCGCCGCGCGCAGGTGTTAGGGTGTAGGGTTCATGAAGCTATCATAGTTCACGACGCTGCGCGCATGTGTTAGGATATAGGGTTCACAGCGCTAGCATAGTTGGGGTATAGGGTTCACGACGCTGCGCGGCGCAGGCGCTGTGCCGCTACGCGGACGGCACCAACAGCGTCACGGGCGAGGACACGCGCAAGAGCCTGGGCTGCGGCAGCCGGCGGCGCTTCCGCGAGGCCTCGCCCAGCAACCCCGAGGGGCCGCAGGCGCGCCCCGCGCGCCGCGCTGTGCCGCACCACACACTCCTGCGTGCGCGTGAAGGCGTTTCGAGCGTTGGCTCGGGATCGCATGGAATGGCGGCTATGCCGGGCAGCACCTCGCCACAGCCTGGTCTGTGGCCAGCGACGCGCTCGTGGCAGCGCTGCCGCGCTGCGCGTCGAGCGGACCAGGGCTGCTCAAGAACAGCAAAGCACAAGTGACCGTCTGTGCCTGCTCAACGGCCATCCTCACGTGCATCCGCAGTCGCATTGCTGAGTGCGGGGGCATATGACCCATCTCACGGGCTCCTCGCCTGGCCGCCAGGTGGCCACCGAGGACAAGGAGGCGTTTGTCAAGTCGATGCCCATTTACAGGCAGTGAGGGTGCATGAACGTGTGCGCTGTTTGGAGACCAGATGTTGAGCCTTGGCTCTTACAGTGCCGGGTGCTGAGGCAGTCTGCGCGCAAGCGTTGGCTGCGCCTAGGGGTGTCTGAGCGTGTCGCTATGTGGGCGCATGTGTGCTTGCCCCACATGGGTCACATCATGCGCGGTGGCCGTGGCAGATCGCCACTTGAAGATCCACGAGGCTAGAGAGCAAAGAGCTTGAGTGTTGACACACATGCCAGAATGAACTCAGGAGGAGGGGGCACGACCTACACGACAATTTGCATCTATCCCGGCAAAGCAAGCTGCAGCAAGGCACATGCCGCATGGAGTCTATGGGCCCTGTCAGGGCCCAGCAGCGGCTGCACGCACTCATGTGAGGTCGTGGGGCACGTCCAAGAGCCTGGCCTCGCAGGCTTGCAAGCAGAAGCATGCGCTGCGAGCAAGCGTGCAAGAAAAGTTAAATCGAACAGAGCAGGTGTCCACACGCACGTCCTCACAGCCGAGAGCGCCCTGCGATTGCCCGGCAGACCAGCAGTGCCACCGCATAGGCGCCACGACCCGCCCTGCCGGGCGAACGCACAGCACAAAAACCACATCTGATTTACAAGCCTGTAAGCACACAGCGCGCACGCGCAGCGTGCCACGTCTGAGTTTCTCTCCAGGCAGCAGCCGCCGCTGCCATGCCACACCACCCCCGTCCGCATGAAAGGTCCGCACGGGGTGCATCTGCGGCGCGTAGGGGCCGCGCGCAGGCCGCGAACCGGCGCGCAGGCCGCGGCACCCGGCGCGCTAGCAGATGTCGCCGTACGCCCAGGGGTGCTCCTCCAGGTACTGCGCGGCCGCCGCGCGCAGGCCCACGTTGCGCACCACCTGCCCCGGCTGGCAGGGCTCCTTGGTGATCGGGTCCCAGTGGCCCACCTGCGCGGCGCATTAAAGCTGGGTCGCACGGCGCGCCTCTGCAGTAACGCTCGGTGCACAGCTCTGTGCACAGCCGCGCTGCAGGTTGCGCGGCCGGTCTCCCCAGGGTGACGCACTCAGCGCATGCGCGCATGAGTGTGCTCGGGTGGCGGCCCCTGGGGCGCGCGCGCCCTGCAGCCGCCAGCCGCCAGTGTTGCGGCGCGCACAGCAGTCCGCAGCGCGCGGCGCGTAGCAGGGCCGCCGGCCCGGGCGGCGCGCGGCAGGCGCGGGCCCGCCGGGCAGCCGGGGCCGCCCGGGGCTCCGCAAGGCGGGCAGTGCGCGCCCGCGCACCTTGGCCAGGTGCTCATGCAGCGCGCTCTCCTCGTAGCTCAGCCCGGAGGGCAGGATGACGGGTTCCCGGAACACCTGCGCCGGGCGCTAGGGTATGGGGTACTGACCTGAATAGGGGCATGTTGTCGATGCCGCGCCGCCCCGCAGCGGACCCTCCCGGGACATGGACGCAGGGCATGGACGCGCAGGAGGGTCTGCGCGACCCGCGCCCCGCCGCGGTGGCACAGACGGCTGCTGCGGAACTGCCGCGGAGAAATGACACACGCTGTGAGCCCCGCTCTCCCGCTGGACAGCGGCGCCGCGGCGCCCGCGCGAGCGGCCCCAGACTACCATGCCCCAGGCCCTGGACTACCCTAGACTTCCCTGCACCCAGGCGCCGCGCACCTCCATGGTCAGCGGGCAGGTGAGCGCATTGGCGGCCTCGCCGCCGCGGTCGCCCGCGGCCGCGCGCTGCAGCAGCGCCGCAAGCGACTCGCCCTCGGCCGCGTGCGCGCGCGCCAGCGCCCCCCGCGCCTCCTCGCCCTGCACAGCACGCCGTCAGCGCGCGGCGCACCTGCCCTCCTGGAGCCCAAGGCTGCTGAGATAAGCTGTTGTTGCAACCTCTGCCGCGGACAGCGCGGATGCACAGCACATGCTCTGGGTGCCAGAGCCGGGCGGCCAGGGTGCCAGGCAGGCCGCGCCTGGCTCCCCGCCAGCTCGCCCGCCTGCTGCCGCAGCAGCGCGCCGCGCAGCCGCTCGCCCAGCACGGTCTGCTCCGCCGCGCGCGCCGCCGCCTCCTGCTGGTGCTTCTTGTACCTGCGCCGCCCCCGCCGCGCAGGCGCTGAGCGCGCCGGCACACGGTTTTATTGCAGCTGCGCCGCGCCCGCCGTGCTGGCGCTAAGCTTGTTGGCGCGCGGGTTACTTGTACCTGCTCCGCTCCCGCCACGCTGGCGCTGAGCGCGCCGGCGCACAGGTGAGGGTCACTTGTGAGGCGCCTGCACGTGACGCACGGGCGGGCCAGCGCGGGCCGGCGGGGCGGAGTCCTGGGCGCGCGGGCACAGGCTGCGCCAAGCGTCACACCTTCTGACCGCTCAGGGACGCTGACCCGCGCTTTCGCTCTGTGTGTGACGCAACTGGCGCCTCGCCCGGACGGGGCGGTGGGGCTTGCACTCTGCCCAGCCGTACGGCAAGGGGAGGCGGGCTGCTCAGGCCCGGGGCGTACTTGGCCTTTGCCAGCTCCCGCCATATCTGCTCTTTGATGGCGTCCCCAGACTGCCTGGCCAGCTCCAGCGCCTGGGAGGCACGCCCGCAGTTTGTTCGCACAACACTTGCCGCAGATCTCACGCAACTCACACAGACCTGGGCGCACAACTGCTGCAGCGAGAACGTGGCAGACACGCACACAGGCTTTGCCCGCACGCTCACCGACCGCGTCAGTCACTGACCGCGTGCACTGCGCGACCGCGCGCGCGCCTTGCTCAGGTGCGAGATGGCGCTGTCCAGGCTGCCCTGCGCGCGGAGCGCCTGCCCCAGGAAGTAGTGCGCCTGCGCGCGCAGCAGGCCTGCCTGGGCGCCCGCCTGGTACGGCGCAAAAGGCTCCTCAGGGACGGCAGCGCCTTACAGTCACGGCGTGCACAACGCAGAACCTGGGCAGCGCCTTGTGGCACTTGCAGTTTGACGCGCGCGCTGGCGCACTGGTGCAGACCCTGCTACGGGCTGGGCGAGACCGCGCGCCTTGAGGTACTGCGGGTCGGCCTTGAGCGCGATCCGGCAGTCCTCCGCCGCGCGCTCCCACTCGCCCTTGCGCGTGAGGCTGAGTGCGCGGTTCACGCGCAGCACGGGCAGCTGCGGCGCCAGCAGCAGCGCCTCCGTGTAGCGCTGCGGCGGGCAGGCAGCACGCGTCAGGGCTCAACTAGTAAACGGTAGCCTCGCCAGACTGTCTGCTGGCTCTGATTGACACTCAACTATCTGCTTGCTCCGACGCGCTCTTCATGTTGTGCTAGGCTAACACTGCTAGCTCCGTCGGGGCGCCAGTGACAGTCGCGCGCGCCTCTATTGCCGCGGCGTGCTTGCCCCGCCTGAAAGCAAAGTTGCCGTCCTGGCGCAGGCGCTCCACGGCCGCCAGCACCTCCGGCGTGAGCTTGGCGGGCTCTGCGGCCATAGCTGGCGCCGCTTCTGGCAGCTTTGAGCGCAGGCTGCGGCTCCTGCGACCACTACACGGCCTCGAGTTTGACCCGCCCATCGCCGCCCATCAAGCTGTCCACTCGCTTGTGCATAGGAAAGGCCGCTTTGTGTAGTTAACTGCTTGCGACAGCGCACGTGCCGGGAAGGGGGTCAAGAAGGGCTGCACTGAGCGAGTAGCCACAGTTTGCTGATACACGATTGCAGCTTATCCATTCACTGAGCGCCGCTAGGAACAACGTGCCCGGCAGTGACTCACTCACCACAGCCCCAGCACGGCTGCCTGATGCTGTAGCTTGCGGGTGACTCCACCCGTCGCAGCCCGTGCTCTGGCGAGCAGCAGAGTGCCCTGCCTGCGCCGCGGCTCGCCCCCATGGGCAAGCCGGCCGTGGCGCTCGACACCGGCTTCGTCGCGCTGCCCGTGACCCTGCGCCAGGGCGCCGCCACGCGGCGCAAGCACCTGTTCCTGCGCGCGCACCGCGCCGCGGCGCCGCCCGCCACCGCCGGCGCGCAGCAGGCCGCGCCGCCGCTGGGCGAGCGCGCCCTGTTCGTCGCCGGCCTGCCGTTCCTGAACGCCGAGCTGGACGCGGCTGTCGCGCGGCTGTTCGGCGCTTTCGGCAGCGTGGAGCGCGTCGCCGTGCACGCCGAGCAGGCGCGCACGGCGCCCTGCTGCCCGCTGTGCTGCACTGGAGATACAGGGCCGACCGAGGCACTCTTTTGAGGCATCAGCGTCAAAGCGGTGTGCGAGCGTGAGCGCTGCTCTGTCCGCGTGCTCCTGCGCCGAGACGGAACAGTCGGCGGGCTGCCGCGAGCGCTGGCCGGCGCGCGCAGACCTCCGCCATCGTGGTGTTCGACAAGGCGGCCGCGGCGGCCAAGGCGCTGCGCGCGGCCGCCGACGGCAAGGGCCTGGAGCTGGAGCTGCCGGAGCCGGACCAGCCCTACGGCCTGAAGGGTACCTACCCTACCCTATACCCCTGCCCCTGCTCAGCGCGCGCCCGTGTCTGCCCACCCGCTGTGTGTCCAGCAGCTGCTGCTCCTCGGCTGCCAACCCCGCGCACTGCGGGCGCGCTGCGCCGATCGCGCGCGGGCGCCTGGCGGGCCCAGCAGTGCCGCGTGCACTCCCGTCGCGCCAGGCGCCGCTGGCAGCGTACTGCACGCTTCGCCTGGTGGCAGCCCGAGCGTCGCACTCAGGAGCGCGCGGCCCCGCGCGCAGCGTGGGTGGAGGCGCACAAGGCGCTGTTCCCCGGCAACGCGGTGCTGAGGCAGCAGGTGCGTGCTGTGAGCGCCACCATGCGCAGTCGCGCGGTCAAGCGAGGCCTGTGAGCGCTGCAGCCTGGCGTAGCAGTATTGCATGGACGTCAGGAGCGGCTGCCAAGGGTGCCTCTGCTGCGGGCTCTGCTCCGCCCAGTGGCCGCGCCGTGTGCGAGCGGCGGCGTTGCTCGCCGTGCCAAGCGCGCCAAGGCATGAGGGAGGGCGTGCGCCGGACGCGCAGCTGGACGAGTGGACCGAGGCGTTTGAGGCGGACGAGGAGCGGCGGAAAGAGGGGGCGGCCGCGGCCGCCGCCGGGGACGGCTGGACGGTCGTCGCGCGGAAGGGGGTGCAGCCCCAGCCCGCACCGTGCTTGTGTTCCTTGCTGCTGGGCATTAACCCGTGATCATGATGGTGGAGGCGCTGTTGAGGTTGCGGGCGGCTGGACACTCACCGTGCTGGTGGCGATGTGGCCTGATCCGCTCACTCGCTTTGCATCTCGGCCGGTTCCTGATATAACAATACCCATCATCTGGTGGTGTCTCCAAGTATAGCGCACCGGCTTTGCTGCTGCTGCTTGCTTCGTCTTGCTTGCAGAGCAGATTGCAAGGCAACTTGCCTTGCAAGTGGGCTGCTCAGGCAGCCGCCGGATGTTGCGCAGGGCCGGCGGAAGACAACAGACGGCGGTGGCATCTCCGTCGGCAGCGTGGCGCCGGCGGTGGCGCGCGCCCGGGCGGACGCGGTGAAGGCACGCAGCCCTCCCCCCATGCGCCTGCTCTTGCCTCGCGCCTGCTCGCTTGCCTCGCTGACTGCCGCACTGTCTCTCTGGTCAGTTAATGAGCAAAACGACAGGCATGAGCCCGCAGCCTGGCGCCAGCAGCGCGCTATAACGCCTGCGAGCGCGCCTTGCGGGAGGCCGCTGGCAGCGAGGGGTTGGGGTGGGGCGGGGCATGCGCAGGCACATGCGCGAGAGACCTGAGATAGGGTTGATCCTGAGAAAGGTTCGGCCGCGCTGCAGGACCAGACGCATGCAGACTTTTACCGCTTCCAGCAGCGCGACCGCCGGCGGACAGGTGCGCGCCTTGTCCTACCCTAACCCTACCCCCGTCCCCGCAGGCGGCGCGCTCCTGGCTTGCCAGGCGCCCGCACGCGCCTGGCTGCATGCGCTCTGCGCGCTCGTGTGGCTATAGTTCTGCGGGGCATGTGCTTGAATTTCGGCGACCGAGCAGTGCATGCTGGCGCTGAGGTGCCGCGCTGCGGCGCAGACCTGTCCGAGCTGAGGCAGAAATTTGCCGAGGACAAGCGGAAGATCGCGGAGCTGAAGGCTGCCAGGCGCTTCAAGCCGTACTAGCGGCGCTGCGCCGCGCCGGCTGCCGTGTACCACTTGCATAGCCCTGCTTTGGGCGCATGAAGGTCGAGGGACATTACCGAGACGCATGGTGTTGGGTTGCGGGAGTGTGGCTGTAACTTTCGGCCTCGTGGGGCAGAGCGTTTGATTTTATCACCATCTGAGCCGAGTCACGGAAGTACTTGAAGCCGCAATCACTGCCGACATACGGTTACACTGTCAGGCAGAGGTGACAGTCCTGTGCAGGACAGCACGTGCCCTGCTGCGGTGCTTCACACACCTGTTCGCTGACGACCCGCCTACCTACAAGTTTGTGCCACCTGAACAGCCCTAATGCGGAACCATCAGAGGCGGGCACGGCGCGCGGCGCCGCGCCGCTCTTCGACCCTGCTCAAAAGGGCGTGCGGCTCGGAACAGCCGCCAACAATGAAATAGGCTGCAAAGGAGCCAGTGCAAGCAAATGCCCATCGCTGCCGGCAAAATCATGCCTAGTCTACAGCAGGTGCCTACCCAGGCCTTGCGGCGCAGGGGACGACACTGCGAAAATCGGCAACAATTGGCAACCCGCGCGTCCCGCACCCGCGCAGCAAACCCAGTATACACGCTCGCCCAAGGGAGAGAGTTCACGGTCGAGCGGCCGGCTGCGCACGGGCGCACGCGCAGCCAGGCCTGTTCCATGCATGCCAGCCAGTTTCTGGGGTGGTACAAAGCACGGCCCGAGCGACGAGCAGCGGTGTCGCAGCCGCCGGGCGCGCTGTAGCGGTGCTGTCACGGCCGGCAGGAGCAAATGGGGACAGAGAGTGGGGAGGCTGGGGAACCAAAATAGCCGTGCGCACTGCTTGTCGCAAGCGTGCGCACAACAAAACCACGAGCGCTCGGCGCCCGGCGAGGCGGCGCGAGGCACGCAAAACTCTGCTGAAACCAGCGCGGCGCAGACCCCAGGCGGCGCCTGACCAGCACCGCAGGCATGCAGCGGCGGCGCCGGCAGCGGCTGACTGTGGCAGGGCCGCAGCACAGCAGCCCAACGACGCCTGCACGCAAGCCGTGCATGGCCTGCGCCGGTGGGCGCGCTTACGCCGCTACCGCCGCTGCAGCCCCCTGCGCGCGCAGCATAATTTTACATTTCCTGCAGCTCCGATCAGATTGAAAGCAGGCGCAAATCTGCCGCTTGTGTCGAGCAGGCTGCGGTTGTGCTGGCGCCGCACCCGGCCGCGCAGCTCGTGCACGGTCGCGCGGAACTCCGCCACGAAGGGCGGCAGCACGCGGCGCGCGCGCCGCAGCCACGCCAGCTCCTCCGCCGTCGCGGCGGCCGCCGGGCGCTGCAGGCGGCCGATCAGCGGCTTGAGGTGCTGCCGGCTCAGCCGCGCCACCTTGCGCACCTGCGCCACAGGCGCACACCACGCTGTGGCATCACACTCTCGTGCACCCTCGACTCTGGCGCTCTAAACACGTCACCTGGAGCTCACGCGCTGTTTAGTTGGAAACCAGTCCAGCTGGAAAGACACAGGCACTCTGCAAGATACGCCAACGCAGCACTCTGCCTCTTCGCAAAAGCCAAAAAAAAAGCAGAACCAGGATGTGAAACAGAAACACACGTGAACACACACGCGTCGCGGCGCCGCGGACCTTGGCGTCGTCAGGGTGGCGGGCCACGAGCGCGCATGCAAGCGCGTCCATGTCCAGCACCTCGCGCCAGCACGCCAGGCGCAGCTCCTCCAGGATGGCTGCAGACTCTGTGCAGCAGGGCAATGCAGCTGCTGTCAGACGTTGGAAAGGGGACACCAAGAGCAGGGCGGTGGCGGCTGGAGTCAGTCATATTAGCGGCCAGCTCAGCACCCCTGGCCTGCTCCGCGGGTCCTGCCGGTGTCAGACGCACAGGGACCAGCGCCCCAGCCTAGCACGCGGAAGTAAGCAGGGACAAGGCCAAGCAGGGACAGCGGCTTGGCTAGTGCGATCAGGCCACACCCAGCTTGTGCTCGCCGCCGCGCCGCTCACACCCCGCGCTGCTATAGCGAGCAAGCTCCAAGGTCGTGCGCACCGCTTCTGACGTCCGTGAGACCGCAAGCCTCTCCGCAGCGCGTCTTGGTGGCCCCCATGTTTGCGCCCAGTGTTGCAGGATCCTGCCCGGAGTCGGCAGTCAACTGAGTTACTATGCTACACGGTGTTCAAAGGTGCGACTAGCATGTTTTGCTGCGCTAGAATAAGCGAACGGCACTCAGTTCAAAGGTCGGAGGATGGCGCCAACTCCCGGGAACAGGGCATAGCACAAAATTCGGAGCAGCCACCCCGGCTCCTGCCAAGAAGACAAGAAACCAGGTCGCACCTAAGACGTCTCTCAAGACGTCCCGGCCTGGGGCAGAGGGTCACCTGTGCGGTCACGAACAACAACCCCTGACTCCAGCACGCAATTTGACAACAGGATGTTCAGGCAGCCGTGCAGTGTGGCTGAAGGCTGGGTGCACCGACCGCTTGACCCTCCATCCGGGCAAGAAAAAGCGTGGGAAAACTGGTTGGAAAACCCTCCGAGAGCGGGTGTGCTCTCTCGCTTTGAAATCGCATATCCTCCGAGTCGTTGCTGTGTGTCCTCTCAGCTGACGAGCCCGTTCACCAGCAGCCATGGTCGCGCTACAGGCAGTCAGCCCCACGCAGCGTGCATTCTCTGGTGCCAACACGGGCCCCGCGCCGCGCGCTGCGCGTATCACGCCCAGGGCGTCTGCAGCGGCCGGGCCAAGCAGCGTCGACAGAAGGTGCCTGGCACTGCCGTGATCGCATTGTTGCAATGCCCGGTCGCGCACAGTCGCGTGCATACAGTACTTGCTCGGCGTCAGTGTTTGGAGGTGCGCGCAGGCTGGCATTGGGCCTGCTGGGCACTGTGCCCCTGGTCCTCGGTGTGCCTGCGGCGAGCGCGCGCGATGTGCGAGAGGCGCTTAGAGCGTGCGTGCGCGTTGACAAGATCCCCGCACAGTTGCTGCTATGCATAGGTTCTGTCTGGACAGCACGGGTCGAGCCCAGTCCTGACTGCCGTGGCACCGCATGTGCAACAGAACGAACCACATAAACGCTTGCTGACTGCCGGAGCACCGCGCGGGCAGGAAGGAGGCGCGCATGCGCGCACTGAAGGAAGCGTCCGACAAGACGCGGAAGACCGGGCAGTCGGAGCAGGCGTTCAGCGACTCGGAGTACGCTGTGAGGTGCGCAAAGCGGCGCTGCATTTGCAAGTAAAGTTGCAACTGTAGGCCGCCTCCGCCCGCACTCGCAGTAAGCTGACACCACCTGACAGCTGATGCAAGCGCCGGGGCGCGTAGTGAGGACAAGAGCCCCAACATTCACACGCGCCAGGTGCTTGTTGGGTCCCCCTCACTTTTTCTTCGTTCATGTACGACAAAGCGGCGAAGTGGCTGCATAAGTACCCAAAAGGTGTCTTGTACTCCCAGTGACTTGTCCGGCTGCTCCCTTGGCAACCATCCACACTGGGTGCCTCCTCACACGTGCTGCGCGCAAGTTTTCCGGTTGGCCTTGCAACAAAAGCTACAGTCACCTCACGCAGCATGCGTGCGCAGGAGGAGGGGGTGCGCACGAGCAAATCGTGAGCGGGACTGAATTTAGCTTGACTTCGGGAGACTGAAATTGTTTTGGATGCATGAGAGAGGAAGAGTCACAGAGGCACAATGCTGGTTGACTTGATGCACAGCAAGGGATGATTGCTAGCGCATATGGCTTGCGAGCTTGCGCACATTGTAAACGCGCTTCACAGAGCGTTGCGCCTTGGACCACAGTAGCACAGCATGGTATGCTTGCTCAATTTTTCACAACGCTCACCACTGTCCTGGATATGCACCCAGGGAGGGATGACATGGTCTTGAAACGCACATCTCCATGTCCATGGAGTCCATGGAGGCAGGTTCATAGGCTGGCAGATCACCAAACTTTGGGGATGGTCTCCCTTCAATGCCAGGGGTGCTTGTAACAAGTTGTAAGGGCTGGAGCTAGCTTGCCATCTCATCACAGCCAAGGCCGTGCCATATTTGCATTAATGTAAATTGACTTGCCTGGACTTGCCCGGGAGCCTGTTTCACATCGCAAACGCACGCTCAGCTAGTCGTGTTGATTCCCAAAAAGCAGCCGGTCGTGCTCGCCTTGTGGTGGCAAAGACAAAAGCGCAATGCTGTGGCGCGCAACACGCAGAAGCTTTCGGCGGGCTTGGCGTGCGCCGGTCTGCTGCACCAGCCAAGCAGGTGCTTTTGTGCGTTATATGCAGCACAGGCGGAGGAAACTGATGGTCTTGTCGACGTGTGACTGGAAGCTGGGTAGCTTGATTATATCTGGCGCTCTCTCTTTATTCTTGACAGGCTGCTCTCTCGTGCTCTACAGGCCGTGATGCGAGGCCGGCTCTCGTGGCGCTGGCGCCTGGCTGGAGCGCCGGAGACGAGGGCGCTGCAACCAGCTGGCCGGCGCTGCTGCCTGCAGCGGCCGCAGCTGTCGCTGCTGCGGCCGCGTGCGCTGGGCCGGCGCACTGTGAGGCCTCAGAGGTAGGAGCCTGGCCAGTGCGCGCGCTCAAGGCAGCTGACACTCACTGTATAAGCTTGAAACGCCCCAGGTAGCGTCAGAGGCAGTGCTGCCACTGTGCGAGGGTGAGAGAGCCGCACCAGCGGACGCAGCCGCGCCGGGCACGGCTGCGCCGGCCGGCCTCGTGACGCGCCGCGCGCCCCGCGCGCCCCGCAGGACCCGGCGGCAGCGCTCACGGATGCGCGCGCGCGCCTGGCCAAGGTGTGGGCCGACCTGGACGAGGACGCGCACCGCCGCGAGGCCGCGCTGCCCTTCCGCCTGCCCGGCCCCGGGCACGCCCCGGCCCTCACTGGGCGCTGTGCTGCACCTGTGTGCGCCGCCTGCGCCTGCGCGCGGCAGTATGCTACACATCGCCAGACGGCATAGCCGCACGAGCACTGTCAGGCGTTGAGAGCCAAGCACCGACCCTCGCGCCCTGCCACGCTAATCTGAAGCAGGGTGGATGCGCATGGCAGCGAGACAGACCTTGGCAGGCGGGCACCTCCCACGCAACAGGGCAAACACCGGCGCGCTGGCGCTGATCAGGGCGTTGCGCAGGGTGGCCGCGCCGGCGGTGCGGTGGGACGACGGGCGGCTGTCGGTGCGCTTCCCGCTGCGGCGCGGCGCCGACGTCGCGGCCGTGCTCGGCGAGCTGACTGCGCAGCTGGGCGGCGGCGCGGCGGCCGAAGGCAGCGGCGGCGGCTGCAGTGTCAAGGTGCAAGCTGTACTGTTGTACTGTTCCCATGTGCGGGTGGAGAGCAGACGTGCACGAAGGTATATATAAAGCACCTGTGGATAAATATGCCTGCATGTACCCAGGTGTCATGGTAACCATCGGCAGGCAGCCGTGCAGCGCTGCAGGTGCAATAGCACAGGGCGCCATCTGAAATACCCAAGTACTGTTACGGCGCGCTGATGGTGGTGCATGCACTCCGGGCACGGCAGGCATGCATGCACAGTCATGAGGACGTGTGAAGCGGCGTGGGTGAGGACTAGCGCCACGCCCCGGGGACAGGTGGCGGAGGGCGGTGGCGTGCGCGTGCTGCGCATCGAGCCGCGCGGCGGGCGCGCGGGCGGCCTGAGCGCGCAGGCGCGGCCGCCCCCCTGCGCAGCTGCGATCATCTGAAAAGAGGGGGAGACAAGCTGACATCCTGAGGTCGGCTTAGCTCCCGGGTGTCCAGACTCCAGGCAGCCAGTGTTCATCGGGAGCACGAGCACTGCATGCGAACCAGATCACTGTGGGGCGCCAGCGTGCTGGCATGTCCGGTGCAGCCGGCGCGCCTGTGCGCGCCGCCAAGCGCGCGCGCCCACGTCCGCAGGTGTACCTGCCGGCCGCGCCCTCGGCGTCGGCCCCCGAGGTGGAGCTGCTCAAGGAGGGCCGCCTGGACGATGCGGACGTGGCGCGCATCGCAGCGGTCATGCGCGCCGCGTGCCTGCCACCGCAGGCGCCGCCCCCGCCGCCCCCGCCACGCGCCGCTGCGAGCTGCCCCATTGCCCGCGCGCGCGCTCTGCAGGCACACTCGTGTCGTGCTGCTCGGGGCGCGACGCGCGGGGCGCCCGCGCGCTGCAGGACGCGCGGGCGAAGGCCACTGGGACGCGCCGCGTGGTCCGCATGACGCAGGACGCGGACGGCAACATGCGCGTGGAGTCCAGCGAGCACGACCTCGAGGACGAGCTGGACTGGTTCGCGCAGGCGCGCGTAGGGTCTAGGTGTGCGCAGGGGCGAGCCGCATGAGCTGTGCAGGGCGGGACGGGCAGCCGGGCAGAGGTGCCATTTGAGCCGGTGTGCGCAGGCGCGGGTGCTGCAGAGCGGGGGCGCAGTGCCGGAACGACGTTCGGTGGGCACGCAAACGGTGGAACAGCGGGCGGGCACCCAAACGGTGAGCCTGCGGGTAGGCACGCGCAAGGGTGAGTCAGCGGGTGGGCACTCGGACAGTGAGACACTCCTGCAAGAGGCTGCGCGGGGCGCGCGCAGCAGCTGGAGGGCGCCTTCAAGGAGGGCGAGGCCGCCCTGAACTCCATGCTGCCCGGCCTGGCCGCGGACCTGCTGCGCAGCATGCCGGGCGAGCTGCGCCGGCTGCTGCCGCGCTTCCCGCCGCTGGGGGGCGCATGGTGCGCGGCTAGGGTAGGGCAAGGTGTGCTGGTGCATACAACCGCCATCGCTGCCTCCCCCTGCCCCATGAAGCGGCTGCGCCTGCAGACCCGCCCGGCCTGCCTGCCGCCCGGCTCGCCGCGCCTCGTGCTTGTGCCGCCGCGCCGCCCGCGCGCCACCGCCCTCACCCCCCAACTGCTTTGCCTTCGCCGTACCTTGCTCGGCGGCGCGGATGCGAGGTGTTGCGTGCCGGGCAGGGAGGCGCCCGGCGCCGAGGAGGCCCCCGGCGCGGACCGGCTCGCGGAGCTCGGCCCAGGCCCGGAGGCGAGCGAGGGCGCCCGGCGCCTCCGTGAGCCGCCCGGCGCGGACGGCGCGAGCCCGGAGCGCGCGTACGGCCTGCGCAAGGGGCTGGCGGAGGACGGCGCCGCGCGCGCCGCCGACGGCGCCCGGCGCTTCCGCGAGCTGCTCGGCGAGGAGGAGGACTCTGGCAGCGGCGGCGGCCGCTTTGGCGGCGACGGCGGCTACGCCGCAGGCGCGCGGTCCGCCTCTGTCATGCCCCGCGCCGGCTGCTCTCCTGGGGCGCGGCCGGGCGCCGTCACGTGGCAGCTGCAGGCCGCTGCGGCGTGAAGGGGTGCTATGCGCGGGCTGCCGCTCCAGGTGCTGGGACGCTGCCGCACCCCGGCGTGTTCTGCTGTGCGCAAGGAGCGCGCGTCACGCAGGCCCCGAGCCGCGCAACCAACAAAATCTATATGAAATAAGAAGCTTAGGAGGCTCATGCAGTTGGGAGGCTCACGAAAGCCTGTCAATGTGCGCTGCTGTGGCGCTCCGGCAGGCCCATACTGCGAGCTGCCGCGCGCGCGCGAGGAGCGCGGCGCGCGCGGCGCGCGCGGCGGCGGCCCGGACCTGCCAGCGTCCGCGGAGCGTGGCGCAGAGGCGGCGCGCGCCGCGCGCCAGCTGGAGCGTCTAGGCGCGGCAGTGCACTGGCCGGGCACGGGCGAGGCGATGGACTGGGGCGAACTGGCGGGCGCGGCCCCGCCGCGTCCCGCGCCAGCGCGGTCCCGCGCTGACGGGCTGCGGGGCGCGGATGCATGCAGCCGGCGGGCCGCGGCTCGAGCTGTAGCTGCCAAGGGTGCACATGGGTCTGCGCGCCGTCAGCAGGCTGTGAGGGGCAGCAGCGCACGACGGGAGCCCTGGCGGCCGCAGCCGAGGGTTTTATCCGGGCATTTGCGCCGTCGGCAGGATACGAGGAGCAGAGGCACGCAGTGGGAGCCCTGGCAAGCGCAGCCAGGGGTATCACCCAGGCATATGCACCATTGGCAGGCTGTGAGGGGCAGGGGCGCGCGGCGGGAGCCCTGGCGAGTGCAGCCAAGGGTGTCACCCGGGCCTGTGCGCCCAACCCTACTTATTCTAACCTACCGTACATATGGTCTGCGTGCGGCCGGCAGGCTATGAGGAGCGCGCCATGGAGGACACGCTGCTGCAGAAGCGCGCGATGGAGGACACGCTGCTGCTCGCGCTGCGGCACCCGGAGGTGTACGCGGACATCGCGCACCCTACCCTACCCTAACCTACCTTACATATGGTCTGCGTGCGACCGGCAGGCTATGAGGAGCAGAAGCGCGCGATGGAGGACACGCTGCTGCTCGCGCTGCGGCACCCGGAGGTGTACGCGGACATCGCGCGCGGCACGCGAGCGCGCTACGCCAGCAACCGCCCGCGCGCCATCCTCTTTGAGGGCCCGCCGGGCTGCGGGAAGACCACCAGCGCCCGGCGCGCGGCGCCCGCACCCTGATCGTCCCCGAGTGCCCCGCGTCGTCCCCAGATGCTGTGTGACCTCTCAGTTGATGCCGTGGATAAAAGATGAAGTAGTAAATTTTTTCAGTCTGGGCGGAGGGCAGCATGAGCCGCCAGCCGGGCCGCGGAATCGCACCTGGTGCCAACAGTCCGCATGTCTGCAACACGGCAGCACTGTGGTGTTTGCAGGAGTCTTAACGTGTAAAATCTGCGCAGGGTCATCGCCAACCAGGCCGCCGTGCCACTGGTCTATGTGCCACTCGAAGCGGTGGCCAGCAAGTGGTATGGTGCGGACGGCCTCCTTGGCCTCTGTCCACTGCTCTATCCTTTCCTACGCCCTGTCCCTACCCTATACCTAAAAGCAGGCGGGTGTTGCCGCTGCAAACCAGTGAAAGTTTGTGTGGAGCAGTCCCGCGCCCCGTGCAATGAGAAGTACAGAAGCCTGGCCGTGAGGCAAAGTACCCCACCCTGGCAGTCTGCAAGTGGAGCCGCACAAGCGACCTGACCAAGAGCTTTCAACGGGCGACCGAGGAGCCCGGGGGGCAGTGCACCGTAAGCAAGGCGGCGGGGGCTGCGAGCAATGCCAGCGCGCGCCGCGCGCAGGCGAGAGCGAGGGCAACCTGGCCAAGATCTTCAAGGCGGCCGAGGAGCTGGGCGGCGCGATCGTGTTTTTGGACGAGATCGACTCGCTCGCCACCGAGCGCGGGCGCGCGCGCCGCCGCAGCGGCAGGGCGGGGATGACAGAGGCTGTGCAACCTGTCAGCCCCGACTGTGTCAACTGCCTTTCTTATTAGTATTATTATAAGCCCAAGCGGGGCATGTCATGTTGGGCGAGCGGGCATGCCCTGGTGTCATTAAGAGCAGCTGCACCGGTATAAGGGTTCTTGAATGAATTGATTTCCTAAAGGCGTCCTTCAGGAAGTTCCGTGGCACCCAAGAAAAGTGCAGCTGCGCGGTTGCCTGCGCAACTCGCCCACCTTGCGTGTTGCAGCAGCATGCGTGCAGAGAGGGCTGCCTGTGCAGGGTGTGCGCGCCCCCGGTCTCATGCTGCCGTGCGCCGCCCGCGCAGCGGTGACATGAATGAGGCCACGCGGCGGCTCTTGGGCGTGCTGCTGCGCCAGATGGACGGCTTTGCATCCGCCAACAACCGCAGCGTCGTCATCGGCGCAACCAACCGCCGCCAGGCGCGCCTGCGCCCGCCCGCACGCGGCCCCCTCACCCGGCGACCTCCGTGTCACCGGAGCGAGGCCAGGCGGGCGCACTCCCGCCTCGGTGCCTGGGTGCTGTACCAGCTTTACATTCCGGTTTATGCCTGGGCGTGAGAACGAGAGTGCGACCGTTGTGCAGCGCTGTGCGGCAAGCAGAGCCGTGCCCCGTCGGGCGCCGCGGCGGCGCGCCGTCAGCGCAGCCCCTCCGGCCATGCCACGCAAACATGACCCTGCCGAGCGCGTCAGCGCGCGCGTGGCCTGCCAGTCCGGCGCGCAGGGTTTGCTGGGACGGCAAGCCGCGTCCCGCCCGCGCGCAGGACCTAGACCCGGCGCTGCTGTCGCGCTTCGACGCGGCCATCTCGTTCGGCCTGCCTAGCGAGGCGTGCCGCGGCCAGATCCTGCGCCAGTACGCGCGCCACCTGCCGGAGGCGGACGTCGCCGGCCTGGCGGCCGGCGCAGCGGGCATGTCCGGCCGCGACCTGCGCGATGTGGCCGAGCAGGCCGAGCGGCGCTGGGCGTCCAAGGCGCGCGCCCAGCCCGCGCGCCTGCACGAGCAGGGCATTTGGGTTTTATACCATACCCTAATCAACCCTACCCTGTTTCCGGCATCAAGCGCCCAGAGCGCCCAAGGCCCGCGCTTGCCCCGGGCGCGTGCGCGGCTGCGCGCCTATGGGCCTGCGCCGCGCATGCCGCCGGCATCAAGGGGCCGTTGTCCTACATGGTGGCAGGCAGACGGCCGCGGTCCCGGGGGGTAGGGTTATCCCAAATGGGAAGGCTGCTGCGCGCCGCAGATCATACGCGGCGAGGTGCCGAAGGGCCAGCTGCCCAGCCTGGACGAGTACCGCGAAGCGCTCGCGCGGCGCGCGGCCGAGCGCCAGCTGCCCAGCCCCTTCCCGGTCGGCGTCTGAGGGCGGGCGGCGCTGTGGGGCTGGGCCGCGTGCTGCCGCCCGCCCACGCCTGGAAAATGAGCTCGGGGGCGGCGTGCCGCAGGCCCTTGCGCCCAGCGCAGGCCGTGCAAGGCAGCGCAGGGATTGGAGCTGGTTGGGCGTCGGATGTGCGTTGGATGTGCTGACCACCTACGATTTTGGACACAGGGGAGCACGCACTCGCTTCCTCTTGTAAGCTACTTCTGACCTGTGATTGTCATTGTGCTCAAGTATGTCAGTGTGTGCTGCGGTTGCAGCTTGTGTGCAGGCTACATGTATGCCTTGCTATGCCGTGCTAGTGCAGGCCAGCTGAGATGTTGTGAGCGGCCCGAGTGTGTTGACGTACCTAGACCTGTAGCAATCCTGGTGAAAAGCTGCAACAGCATTCGCGTTGACAAGCGTGTCCCTGAAGGCCCGCTTGCACACGCCGGCAATGGTGCTGCCCACTATAGTCGGGGTTCAATGCTGTTCAACGACAGGTTCTGCGACAGGGAGTTTTCAAAAAGTTCTGGCAAACATGGGAACATGCTCCCGAACCCCGCCGCGCCCCACTCCCCTCACGTCTTGAGCGCGGCCTTCTTTTCCCTGTCTGCGATCCGCGCCGGCTCCTTCTTCGTGGTCCTGAACCGCCCGCGGCCCTCCTCGCCGCCCGTGGTTACCTGCCGCGCGCGCACAGCGCTCGCGTCAGCATGCACGCTTTGCACTGCAAAAGTTGCATTGCAAAATTTTGCAAGCGCCGTGCCCGGCGGGGGCACACCCTCCACGTGCACACCTAGGGCATTGCAAAATCGGGGTGCGCGCGCCGCGCGCCGCCACACAACACGCCGGCCAACGACAGGAACCCTGCATCACTCCAGTCCCTGAAAGGCGACACCCGCCCGCAGCCTCCAGCACGTCTGGCGCACACACCCGCCGCTTCTTGGACGCGACTGCTGCACGATGCAAACTGTTCAGCACGCGCGGCGCGTCACGCGCCCATGCGCATGCCCGGGCTGGCACACGCAGTGGACACAAGCACGCCGGGGCACCGCGTGTCTGCGAGTGCTCGTGACCACACCCCATTGGGCGCCTGCCGTGCGTGCACGGCGCCGCCCGCATGCACGCCGAGCAGAGTGGGCGGCAGCGCAGGCCGGGCGCGCCTTCTTCTTCACGATCTGTACCACGTCCTCGTCCTCCAGCTGGTGGCTGAGCCCGCACCTGCCGCCCCGCCAGTGGCGGGTCAGCCGCAGGCGGCCGCCGGCGCGGAGCGCGCGGGGGCTCGCCCAGGCCGCTCCGCATGGGCGGGCAAAGCTCTGCCGCACAGCAGACCCCGAGCCTGCTACCAGAGCTACCGTGCTGAATTGGGCTAGGATAGTGCCGAAGCAATCGGACCTCTGGTCGGCGCGCCGCATGCCACGCTCTGCGCAGGGCGCCGCGGGGTTAGGAGGTGGGCAAGGAGGGCCGGCGCGCGCCGCTGCGGGTAGTGCTTGGAGGAGGTGCCCCAGACGAGCGCGTACAGGAAGTCCGCGGCCAGCGTCTTGTGGATCTGGCCGCACAGCGACTCCACCTTGGTGCCGCCGCGGTCCGCCGACAGCACCACCGGGTCGGCAAAGTCGGGCTTGCCGCCCACCTGCGCGCGCCGCCCGCCACGCTCGGGTAAGGAAGTGGGTGAGGAACCCGCGGTCCTTCTGGGCGTGCGCTGGGACCGCGTGTGCATGCAGGGCTCACGCGCGCGAGCCGTGCAGAGAGTCACATGCCGTCCAGCACAAGCGCCCGGCCCCCGCGGCCGCGGCCGCTGCCCGGGGGGCGCGCCCGCTTGGTGTACACGCGCACGAGCGCCATGGATGTCCACATGCGCTCCAGCAGGCCGTCCATGTTGAGGTTCTGGAATGCGCTGCAGGGCAGCGAGTAGGGCATGCGCGCGATCGCGTCCACCTGCCGCGCGCGCACGTCATGCTTCACATGGGACCCACTCGCCGCGCGGCAGCGAGTCGGGCGTGTTTGCAGTCGCGTCGACGTCTGCCGCACATCGCTCCAGGGCCGTGCGGGGAGCCCGTCCTGTGCCGAATGGCGTCTTGGCCGTGCAGTGCACCAATGGACTAGGCGTGGCCCAGACTCCAGCCAGAGAGGTCCGGCCAGAAAGGTGGAGGGCGACACCAGAATGCAGCGACCAGCTTCTATGCCGCCAGCGCTGAAGATATCTGCAGGGGCCTGCACACAAGTTACCTAAAGCTAAGACACCTGCATATCCCCGGCTGCAGCCCTCGACAAGGCAGGGCAGGGGCAGTGCGCTTGCAGCGGAGGAGGCGCGGCCGCGGCGCGCCTCCTCAATGGAGCACACATCGATCTTGTTGTACACGTACAGGCAGCGGATGTAGCGGCGGTTGCCCTCGATCACGTCAATCAGGTCGTCCATGTCGGCGTCCTCCCGGAACAGCACATCCGCGTTGTGCAGCTTGTACTCCTGCGCGGCGCGGCGCGGCGCGGCTGGCAGGGGTAGGGTTGGGGCAGGTGTTCCCCTAGTCCCTCACCTGTCATGCGAGGCCGCTCGGCCCCTGCCAGCCCAGGCCAGGATGCGGCTTCAGCCGCCAGTTCTCAGCGGCCAGCCCCGCTTCCGTTATGGACTCTGTTCAGGGCACGGCGCTGAGGCGGCAGGTTGGACCGTGCCGACGCCCCTCCTGCGCTCGAGCGGGCTCCTGGCGCCCGCGCGACACGCCACCTGCCGCAGGAGGGCTGCGCGGAGGACCGCCTGAGCGCACGCCTTTCACTACACGAAGAACAGCACTGCCAGCCCGTGCCACAGCCCGCGCGACGGGCACCCTATCCCTACCCTAATCAGGGCAGCGGGCGTGCGCGCGCCTGCAGGATGCGGTGGCACAGCTTCTCGTCCATGCGCGTGAGCGGCAGCGTGGCACTGAAGCTGATGCCGCCCGTCTTCTTCTTTTTGAAGTAGATGGAGGGCGGGCGCCGGTTCAGGCGCACGCCGACCGCCTCCAGCTCGGCCGTCAGGATCTCGCGGTGCCCGTGCGGCTTGCTGGCGTCCAGCACCATCAGCAGCAGGTCCGCCGACTTGCACACGGCGATCACCTGCCGGCCGCGCCCTGCGCGCCGGCGCCGCGCCCCCTGGTTTAGGGTTGAGGGTACGGGGTATTGTTTGCTGGAACGCGCTTGGCGGCTGCCGCCGGGTGCCCC
>JAABUV010002467.1_pt1 | contig 24961 bp, 44 predicted proteins | sample 5559971 | NCBI WGS metagenome assembly JAABUV01 (sample SAMN10711881, study PRJNA513362) | rock metagenome | isolation source: Antarctica rocks | place: Antarctica: Victoria Land, Knobhead nord | collected 2015-12-19
GGCGCGCCGCGACGCCCGCGTTCCCAGCTGGCCGCTGCCGGCCCAGGAACGCCACCGAGCGACGCCGCCAACGGCATCGGCCGGACAGCGCGTACGTCGACAATGGAAAATCACGTCCAGGTGGGCCCAAGGCCTTGGCACGCAGGTACCACAGGCACGTCGCAGACACCGCAGACGCGCTACGCGACCTCCTGATATGGCTGCGAGACGCCTGTGGCGAACAGGCGCGCTGCACGGGGCATGGGGCACGGGCAGCGCGGCTGTTCGCCAAGGCGTCTCGCAGCCATGTCAGGAGGTGGCGCAGCTTGTCCGTGGTGTCTCCGACGTGCTTGTGATGCCTCTGTGCCCAGGCCTTGGGCACCGCCCACAGGTCATCCCAGGCCATGTTAACGTACGCGCCGTCCGGCCGCATGCTGCCGGCGCCGTCGCTCGGTGCCGTTCCTGGGCCGAGGGCGGCCAGATTGGATGCGCGGGCGTTGCGGTGCGGCGGCACCAGCATCACGACCGCGGCAGCACCCACGCCGGGCGTGGCTGGGTGTGCGGCCGCGGCGAGGTCGTGTCCCCGCGCGGTCGCAAAAGGCGCAGGCTGTGGCTCGGCTGCTGCGCCGTGTCTACCGGGCGCCGATGCAGCCGCTGCCCCTTGTGCCAATGCGTTCGCGGGGGCGGAGACGGCCACCGGGGTGGCTCACGCCCAGCTTGAGGCCGCATACACGCTCTGTGCAAATGTGCGACTCTCTGCGGTTTGTGTGATCGCATGCGCTATACATGCTCTTATTTTGCACATATGATGCGGCAGCTCAGTCTGTGCAAATTGTATGTGCGCATGAAGCTAAGCCACCTAGCATGCTCTGCTTGCACCACAAAAATGCTGAGCTTGACTTGTCCATGACAAGCAAGCTACCTGCAACATGCTCTGCATCGCACCACCAGCGGCACTTGGGCAGCATGGTGATTCATGACCAGACCTGCGCATTGCCTGCCATGTAGCTTGTCTGACTCAGGAGTTTTAGAGCTGGTTTGCAGCAGACCCACTTTGCACAGGCCTGCCGTTGTATGGCCTCAAGATATCTAGTTAAGTGCATTGTCCCTCTCCGTAATTGAGACCAGAGCTGTATGCGCCGTCGCTTCTGTGCATAAGAGCCGGCGCCTGATCTTTGTGTCGAGTGTTGTTACATGCTGTTCACTGAACAGTGTTCAGGCACCCCATGCTCAATGCGAGACTGCATGGGTCATTACCAGCTACCTGATTCAGTGAGCACACCAGCATCGCGGCACACATGGCAGTCCTCGTCCAATATCGCCGGCAACCTCTTCAGGCCACCAATGTTGCAAGTACTGCGCAAAGCTACCGGACAGATGGAGCAGTTCTGTGCCGTACTCAACACAACCTGGACATGCTGAATATAGCAATGTCATCTGCGTTGCAGCCTTACGTCGAGCAACTCTGTGGCGGGCTGGCCACCGGCTTTCCAACAATGCAGCACGACGTGCTTTTCACCTGATGCAGTGCCGGCGCCGGCCGTACGGCCCAGCATTGATGTGCGCGCACCCAGCCAGCCCGGCTGCATCCGCGCTCCGCAACGGCTGGATGCCCTGACGCGCGCCGCGGCCGCCGCCTGCCGACCGCCGCCCCCCATCACTCCCGTGCTGCCCGGGCCCCGCGGTCGCGCGCCAGCTCGGCGTTGATGTGCGCGCTCTCGCTCGCGCCCAGCCCGACCGTGGCCGCGCTGCCTGGGCCCAGCCCGATCGCGCTGGTGGCCGCATTCTGGAGCGCGGCCGCCGCCGCCGCGCGCACACCGCAAGGCTGCTCGCCGCCGCCGCCGCGCGCCGCGTCGGCGCCCGCGGCGCCCGCGCGCAGGAAGGCGCTGGGCGGCAGCGCACTGCCGTTTGACTCGGCCGCCGCCCCGCCGTCCGCACGTGCGGCGCAACCAGCGCCCGCACCCAGCTCTGGCCGCGCGCCCTGCCGGGACGCCGCGCGCGGCGCGGCGTCCACGGCGGGCGCTGGCGTGATGCTGGGGCTTGCGCCAGGGTCGTCTGCGCCAGGGCCCTGCAAGCCAAGGGCGCTGCGCAGCACGGCGGCCAGCCGCGCCATGCCGAGCGTGAGGTCGGCGGGGGACGCAGACGCGTAGGACACCCGTACGTACGGGCACGGCCGGCCCGCCGCGGGGCCCTGGCAGTGCGTGATGCTGCCTGCGCGGCGCAGCCAGCGTGCCGCGCTCGGTGTGCGCGCCTTGCAAGGCCTCGAGCACGTGGGGGACGCATGTGCAGGCATGCCCGCCCGGCCTTGGGCACTGGGCATTTTGCCTGCGGTGCACAGCGAGCACGCCGCCACATTTCTTCGGCTGTGTTGAGTGCATGAATCCGAGGTGATAGGCATACTGGCACAAACGCATATGTGAGGCTCTGATCAAATACCATGGCGACGCGGGGCGCATGCGGCACACGGGCAGTCAAGTGCGACTTACGAGGGCTGGGATGAGCAACCTGACTCACCCTACAGCCCTACCTACACCCTAGCTCAGGGCCGCAGATGGTAAGGTAGGTTAGGGGTAGGGCCAAGTTTAGCACCCGGCACGACGACCACCTTCTCCGCTTGCAGGCGCTCAAGGATGGCGTCCGCGCAGGCCACGCCGTGCAGGCGCAGCCACAGGAACATGCCCGCGGCCGGCGGTGTCCAGCTGGCCAGGCCGCCAAGGTGCTCCTGCGGGACAGGTTTTGGTTGCGATCGGGCTTGCATGAGCCAGGCAGCATGTCAGGATCCGGCCGGGTCGAGCACCATTAGCATGCCGCGTGCCGTCATTTGTAACACCGCGCAACCCATCCTTACTTGGCCCGGCCGGTTCAGCGGGCCGTGCTTGATCGCACTTGGAGAGTCGTGGACAGTGCGCATGCCGCCCAAGGCACAGCTTGCAGTGGTCCCTGCACCAGCGAGACTCCTCCGGGGCCGTCACACCAGGCTCCACGCTGGCAAGGAGGCCACTGGCCCAGCGGGGGCCGCCGCACACCTGCGCCGCCGCCTGCAGGGCGGCTGCGCGCGCGGCGTACTCCTGCTGCATCGCCCGCACGTGCGCCTCAAAGCCCGCCTCGCCCCAGTGGCGCAGTAGCTCCGCTGCCGTCACCTGCCGCGCAGCAGGCAGGGCACGCCTTTCTCGTGAATTTGCAGTTGCTGTACAAGCAGTACAAGGGATGCATGCTTGGTGAGTTGTTGCTTATGTGTGCTGGCCTGGCGGGCTTGCAAGGGACCTGGGCATGGCGACAGCTCTGTCTCTGTCGCTGCTCTCTGTCGTGACCGCAGCACCCTGTGCTTGCCGTGCCCGCCGCACGAGCCAGCGTCTGAAGCGGCCAGGCGCCAGGCGCGGTGCATATTGAGGGCCTTGGGTGGCCGCGGGCCCCCCGCGCTCTCTACCCGTCTCACTGCTAGTGACGGGTAACAATTGTCGGCGCAGCCCCGGCAGCGCAAGGACACACTTTGCACCATCACTGCAGGGAGGGGGATTGGTGCGGCGCCGGCGCGCCTGCGTGAAGGAGCAGGCGCCGAGCGAGATGCCGTGCAGGTAGTATACCAGCTTCTGGATGACGGCCGGCGCGGCCGTCACCCAGCCCAGCCGCAGGCCCGGCGCCACCGCCTGCGCGCGCCGCAGGCTTTAAGGGTCAGCCAACCAACCCTAAACCTGCACCTGTCAGTGCCGAGATGTCTCGGCCCAATCTGCCAACAGCCTGCCCTCAAACACGACCCTTCACCTTGCGCCTGGGTCGGGGCCTGCCCGGTTCCACACATGTTGTAAACCCCAGGCATGCGGCCAGGGCGCGCCGCGCCTTTGAAAAGCTGTCCAGGCGGATGACGCGGCCGTCGGCATCCAGCGACAGGTAAGACTCGCCCAGGCCGCGCAGCCCGCGCGGCGCGCCGCCGCCGGGCGCAAACTGCAGGTAGAAGTAGGGGTCGTCCTCCAGGATGAGCACGCCATGCCGGCGGCACAGCGCGTAGATCTCCCGCCGCCGCGCGACCGGCGTCACCGCGCCTGGGCGCCGCCCACGACAGCACATTGAGTTGTCACGTCAAAGGCCGCGGGTTCGATGGCTGCCGTCCTCAAAATTTCATCCACACGCCCGCCTGCCAGACGCACGGCCTGGCAGCAGCAGCGCGCGCGGCGCCAGGCACAAAGGCGCGCGCGGTGTCCGGCCGCCGGCCAGGCCGGCCGCGCGCGCGCACCGGTGGGGTTCTGCCCGACCGGCACGGTGTACAGCAGCCGCGGCGGCCGCTCGCCGCGCGCGGCAAAGCCCTCCAGGGTCTCCTGCAGCGCCCCGGGCAGCATGCCCTGCCCGTCCATCGCCACCGGCACCGTGCGCAGGCCCGCCGGCTGCACCAGCGACTCGGCGATGTGCGGGTATGTGTGCTGCTCGCACAGCAGCGCGTCGCCCTTGTCCAGGAACAGCCGCAGCACCATCTGCGCAACGCGCAGCACGCAATGTCGCCCAACCCCACACGCCGCGCAGTGCTCAGGTTCGCGGTCAGCCCGTTTGCGACTCGGCGGCATCCGTTCATGCTCCAAGCGCAGGCGGGGCAGTCGCCCAGCAACAGGGCTACCACATACAGCAGTTTGCAGCGAGCACAACGCACCGAGCCTGCACCCCTTCTCATGTCATGCTCAGGCTTTAGCAGGTCAACCTGTGTGCGTGCAAATGCTGCTAAGGGTAGAATGACCCCACCTAGACGCACAAGACGCCCCAATCTAGCAGCAGCGCTGCACCGCCTGCGGCGCAAGCAGTAGTAGCCTTCACAGTGCCGCCTGCCTCACCCGCACCGCTTCGCATCCTCAACAGCAATTTGATGCACGGGGAGCTGCGCGCAGCGCTGCCGGCCTGGCACGGCGGGGCAGAGGGCGCACGTCGATGGTCTGGTTGTTGCCGTTGGTCACCATCACGTCGTGGTCGCCCGGCGGCGCATGCATCCGCCACGTGTGCGTCCTCACCCAGTCGTGCAGCGGCCCATAGCCCTTGAGCGTGAAGCTGTACTGCTGCGCCGCCGCCATCTGCACCCAAGGCAGCCGCAGTCGCCTCAAGCTGGCGCCTGCCCCATCAACACATTGCTATTGCCACATGGTTCCTTGGTTCCCTCCACGTTTGCGAACACCGCGTGCCTGACCGGGCTCAAGAGCACGCTTGTGAAGCCTGTGCGCAGCCCTGCACACTGTCAGCGCTCAACTTTCTCACACCTCCTCTATTCAAAATTCTTCGAGCCTAGCATGCCTGTGGCGCGCTCAGCTTGTCGTTGCTGTCCAAAATGAGCAGGACAGGGCCGAGGCAGCGTCTGCCGACTCAGCTGGTGGAGTCAGCAGCGGGAACACACACGGCACAGTGGAACTGGTGTCAGAGGCTCTCACAGCACCCGGTACTCTGCAAAGCTTGAGGTGGGTACTGCGGTGTGAACACAGCCAAGCCCGGTCTTGCTAGATGCATTGAGAAGCTGAAAGTGCAGCGCAGCTGTGAGTCACAGCTGGTGACACTTTGAACAGCTGCAAACAAATGGCTGCGGAGGTCAAGTGAATGCGTTTGTTACTGGTGTGCGCTTTGTACAGCTCTAGACGCACCTTGGCCGGGTCGTCAATGACAAGGCGTGTCCCGTCGCGAAGAGTCAGCGCCATCTCAGTGATAGGGAACGCGGAGGCCGGCGGCAGCCCGCCGTGAAGGCCTATGACGCCCTCCTTGCCAGCGAACGAGGTCACCAGCACGCGCAAGCGCGCCATCTTGCGCGCGCGCCCCTCCTCGCTGAACAGCTCGCTGTGGTCGACTTGCACTGCACCCTCAGGCTCCGCTCGCGGCCGCTTGCTGGTCTGTGCAGGCGGTTCTCCGGCTGCCGCAGGCGCCACCTCACGCACTGCAGGGCCGCCTGTAGTCCCTCGCATGTCGGCAAGCGCTGGGGGCATCGGTGGGACCTACCACACGGCTGTCTCCCAGTAATATAAATGTAGTGATGCGCTTACCAACCTGACATCACAATCCTCTTTTCTGTCTCTGCCTCCAGCACCACTCAAAGGCATGGGTCCTGCAAAAGACCTGGGGAAGCATTGAAGTATACAGTTACAGCATCACGCAGGATCGAAGCGACACTCATGCATGCGTTGTGTCACGGTACAGCCAGACTTTACTAACAACATACAACCCGAAAGTCATGCATTCAGTTTGCTGACCCTGCACAGCCCCCGCCCTCAAGCCAGCACCTACATCACGGACGACCCACAGCACCCACTGCACTCCACTCGCGCATCGCTCATCTTCAATAAGCTCAAGCAGCAAGGTGGCGACCCGCGCTTTTGCCTGACCCGGCTACCGCTCGTGTCGCCTACTTTGCTTGACAAGAACCAGAGCCAATGGGCGACCAAGAGTGTAAGCAAGTCCTGCTCTGCAAGGCTGCCATCAGCACCTGCACTGCAGCCTCCTCCACCGTTGCGGCACCCTGAGAAGAGGATTGCGCTGCGGCAAGGGAGCAAGCAGCGGCGGCTGTGCAGCCGCGAAGCATGTGCTCCCCGGCCTCCGAGCCCTGGCTCCTTGTCGGCCTATTCTGGCAAAGACCCTAGTTAGGTCAGATGATAGAGTGGCGGGCATGCAGCCCCCTAGAGGGCAGTCGCCGCCTGCGCCTGCACGTCCGCCTCCGGCACCCACGTGCCATGGAAGCCGTACGGCACGCGCTGCGGCAGCGGCACGCGCGCCAGCGGCTCCGGCGCCATCGTGCGCGCGTCCAGCACGACCAGCTCCGACTCGCCGCTCGCCTCGTCGTGCACGTAGGTGAGCAGGTAGCCGTTGTCCTCGCCTGCGCCGCGCGGCGCGCCCCGCTCGGGCCGCGCATGCCGGGGGCCCGCCAGCCGCGCCTGCTGCTGCCGCCAGGGTGCTCATGAGCTCGCAGCGGCCCCAAGCGGCGCCCCGGCTGTGCGCCGCCTGCAGCTTGGCCAGCGGCACAAGGCCAGCAGCCCCAGCTCGCGGGCGACAGGCTGCCGCAACATAGGCGCGCTCGCCGCCGCGGCGCACTGCTATACCGATGCCCGCGTACAGCATGGAAGCACACCTGTGGAGATGACCTGTCCATGAGCGGGATGCATGTTTGGCAGTGGGCGCAACGCTGGAGCGCACCCTGCGGGCCCGTGGCCGCCGGCACGAAGACGCACTCGCCGCCCAGGCGCGCGCCGCCGTGGCTGATCATGCCCGCCTCGGCCGGGCGGCCCGCGGCGGCCGCCTCCAGGTCCAGCTTCACGACGCCGGTGAACGCGCCGGTCGTACGGCGCGGGTTCATGACCGCGGCGTACACGAAGCGCGTGCGGTGGCCTGGCGCACATGTGACAACAATCTGATGTGTCCCAGAAATGCGGACGATATGGGGGCAAGCAATGTGGGCAGGGGCGACATGCTCACCGAGCGCACCAGGCGGCTAGCTCTGCAGCGGGCATGCACTCTATGACGCGCACCGCAGGGGCCATGCGCCCTGCAATGTACACCGCTGCACGCTAGCAACACCCCGCGCATGTAGACACACTAAGATGGAAAGGCTGGCATGTGTGTACACATGATGCGCCTTCGACGCATTAAGTCAGCCTGCAGCACGCTGTTACACGAGACGCTGACAACATCGCGCGCTTCTAACCAGCAGCGTAAACACCGCCGCTGCCCGCGCGCCGCTGCGAGGCCGCCGGCGCGCCTGTGAGACGCTCGTCCACGCGCGGGAACTCGCACATGACGTCGCTGACCTTGCGCGACGTGGCGCCGCCGGTCGCCATGTCGAACGTCAGCTCGTACAGCCGCGGGTGCGCCGAGTCGGGCAAATCCCCGTTCTCCATGTCCATGGTGAACTGCGCGGCCCCGTCGCGCGCCGGTCAGCTGACAGAGCGCACGTCCTCACACGCATGCATTGCACTGACGGGCAGGTCTCCTGTTTCCATGGTCATGGTGACCTGCGCGAAGCCGCGCCGGCCATGCGCCGGTCCGCTCAGAGAGCGCTTGGCTTCACACGCACGCTTTTGCACCAACGCTTCTGCTGCTTTTGCACCAACGCTCCTTCAAAGGCCTCTGTTCACACCGCTCTACTGCCCGGGCAAGCTCAGGAGCAGTGCCCGCTCTACTGCCCGGGCAAGCTCAGGAGCGATGCCCGCAACCGCCGCACACCGCCTTGCCTGCAGAGGCAGAACCCAGGGTCACAGGCAGCACGGCATGCGCCGAGCGCCTGCCGCGGCCAGGGCTGCGCGAGCGGGCGGGCGCACATCGGTGAAGCAGCAGGCAAAGAGCTTGACGGTGTGCTCGCCCTCCTGCCACGCATTGGCCACATGGAAGATCATCACAGGCGGCAGCTCGAACCAGCGGACCTGCGCGGCACACAGCGCGCATCTGTCGCGCCTCCTGCCCAGCCAGCTTGCTCGCAGCTTTTGCGTCCAGCCCTTCTTACTTGCATACACAATTTGGTATACGCCCTGTCTGTATCAACCTGCTGGGCTGCGGCTTGCTGCCGCAGCACGCGCGAGAACGCAGTGCCAGGTCGCAGAGCTGGGAGCTGGACCCTTGCACTGGTGGTCACCAGCCACGAATTCCCTCTGCACGCATGCTTCCGCCCCCGGTTAAGGTTTAGCACCATGCGCCGAGCGCGCACCTCCTTCCCGGACTGGGGCCGCTTGGGCAGGACGCCGAAGCGCGCCGGGCGGGAGGGGTCGTACACGAGCGGCAGCGTGTTGCGCTTCACCATCTCCTGCGGCCGCACTCCCCGTTGTGCAGTGCGATCCGCACTCCTCACTCCGCACAGCGGCCGCACTCCTCCCATGCGCACTGCGGCCCGCACTCCCCACATGCGCACAGCAGCCAGCAGCGCAGGCATATAGGTCGTATTGTCAAGCCCTACCCTACCTCTGACTCTTCAAACCTGACACATTTCTGGGCTTTGCATACACACGACCTCTGCGCGCCCGCAGATCCGGGTCGCAGCACAGCACAGGCTCGACTTGCACTCAAGGGAGCATTGCTCTATACAAGACCCGGGGAAGAGGGACACGCCTGCGGCCGGAATACCAGCGGCGTGTCCACCAGGATGGCGTAGTCCTCCGTGATCGCAAAGTCGTGCATCATCACGGCCTGGCGGCCCGCACGCACCCCAGCATGTCACGGCCGAACTCGACATATGTGCCGACACGGGTTGTGCGATGCGGTGTTTCGCTGCTCACATGAAGAGTGTGTGTACATGCAGACTGCTCCAGCATCAACTGCAGGCAGCGCAAAAGGTCTGGCGATGACCCTCGTGCTCAGTCGCTCGACCGCTAACGTATGTAAAAGAAACAATTGCTACGACCACACCGCCCGACGACAACAAACTCGCTTGAACCGTTTGTGCACTGCGCGGAACTAGTGCTTCAAGCCAGCTGTTTATGTAAGTAGCGCATGAGCCAGATATGCGTCGAGAGCGGCCTGGCAACGCGCCGCACCTCGGCGCTGTGGACACCTGGTGCACCGGCTGCATCACTCCAGCCCATGTTCAGACACTTGTTTCTTCTGTGGGTTCGCAGGCGATGGCCGCGCTGGACGACCGCATGCACTACCTGGACTGCGGCAAGGCCTTCATCAATGCTGACGGCGCTGGCGTCAACGCATCGATGCTGCCCGGCGACGCGCTGCACCCCAATGCTGCGGGGTACCGCGCGCTCGCGGCGTGCTTGGACCCTACCCTGCGCCAGGTCTTTGCCGCGCGCGACGCGGCCGCGCCCAGCGAGCCCAGGAGGGTGCTCAGCGACGTGGATGACTCGTATACGCGCACGTGTGATCACGTCGACACGACGTCGGCCGAGGCGCGAGCGTTCGCGGCCCGGGTGGCGGCCGCCGCCGCGCCGGCCGCGCAGGCCGCCACGGCAGGGTAGCGAGCGGCATCCCCCAGCGAGCGGCGAGCGGCATCCCCCAGGCGCGCTGGGCTGAGGCTGCCCTGCGTAACCGGCAAAAGCGCGCGTGCTGCATGTCGTTCTGCGTGCTGCACGCGTGTCCTCGGCTGCACGCTGCGTTCTTGTTGTCCTACTGGCCGGCAGCGAAGGCTGCTTTTGCCCGGGGTCAGCAGTACATGCAGCGCTACTAAGCTACGTTTTGTTGGAGGGAGAGCCCCTGCGCTGTCGTACCATTGCAGTGCAACTTGCAGCTTGCAGTGCAGGCGTCATGCCAAAGAGCTCAGCTATTGCTTTTCTTGGCGGTGCTGTAGGGTAGGGTGCTGTCAAGTGGGACCGCACTTTGCTGGCCATCAAGCACACGGTGTCTTGAGCTCTGTAACACACGCCCGGCAGCACAGAAATAGTCAGCACACGTTTGGCATCTGATAGCTTGCGTGGTGCTTGCACAATCAACATCCAAACCACTGCTGCTCCGTGCACAGAGTACGAGCCAATGCGCTGATGGCACAACAGTCCTGGCGCTTTCTCTCGTGGCTCAATCCTATGGCAACACGGCCTCAGGGCTCGCCGCCCATGCTGCAGCCAGGTGCGGCCTGTGGAGGTGACTGATGGCAGCCCCCCTTGCCTTACGTCTGAGAGCGACCTGTCTGTTGGCACTGCTGGCTTGCTGTAAGCTGATGAAAGCATGCTGTTTCTGAAGCTTGCATGACCACCATTTTGGAATATGGAATATGTGTGTTCCATACCAGCGCGAAACTTTGGTGTCGGGGCTGCTCAGGGCGCGCTGCAAGGGCTCAGGCAGGCCACAATGCGCTTGAGCCAGGCTTATCACTGATGCCCTACCAGCTCACAAAGGTGCAGCTCTGGCGGCGCGGTGCTGCTCTATACCACCTGTTTTCTTGACGCCCTCCATCACTGCTGTACTATGTCTGGAAGCACATTCTAAAGCACTGGCTGAGGATGTGCAAAGGCTGAGGATGTGTGCCGTTCGCGTGCAGACCATCCACTTCATCCGCCATGCTGAGGGCTTCCACAACATCGGCTGGGAGCAGAATGACGATGCCCACCTGACGAGCAGGGGCTGGCAGCAGGCTGCCGCGCTGCGGCGCCACGTGTCCAGCCTTGCGCTGCCCCTCAACGTGCAGGCCTGCCCCGGCCTGGAGCTGCAGCACTAGCAAGTCGAATATCTTGAAGGGCAACTTAGTGGCTGTCCAATCCTGGTTGCTCATAATATACAGTAGTGGTTGTCAGCCCCTGTCTGTGCACTCTCTGGCTGCTGCCGCACAAGCGCGCTGCAGTGGCCAGCGTCCGCGCGCCACGAGCAAAGCCGCCAGACAGGCAAGAGCAGGCAGCGGCGCTTGGGGTGCATTCGCGTAGCCCTGTCGCGCGCTCAGGTGATATTGCAGTCGGCAGGCAGGGTAGGTTCCTTACCCTAGACCCATCTGTCTGACACACACAACACTTTGCGCGCACAGGTGGTCATCGTCTCGCCGCTGCAGCGCACGCTGGAGACCGCCGCAGGCGTGTTTGGCGGCGCGGCGTGTGGCGAGAGCGCGGACGGCGGCATGCTCATGCGCGGCCAGGGCGGCGCGCCCAATGAGCGCACCGCGCACGAGCCGGTCGCGCTGCCGCCGGGCGGGCCGCCGTTTGTGGCGTGCGAGCAGTGCCGCGAGCGCGTGGGTGCGTCCAGAGAGGCTCAGGCGGGCCTGGGTGTGAGCACACATTCCTGCAACTGCTGACATGCATGCCGTAGTTGCCGGCGGCGGCGGCGCTCACGTGCAACTGCGCACTGGTGCAAAGGCACCTGCAGCTCAACACACTGCAGCTATCGGGAGAGGCGGGACATTTGCGCCGGATGTGTTAGAGCCTACTGCAATGCACCGGAGCGTGCAGGCGTCTTCAGCTGTCCTAGCTGGATCGACACAGGTACCCGCAGGAAGCGCACATGCCAGGCGTCTGCCGGAAGATTTTATAAAAAAAAGTGTCACAGCACGGGAACCCCTGTCTGCCTGCGCCAGTGCGAAGACTGACGCTGGGCGAGCCCTGCGGCAGGGTCCAACAGGTGCGACCGGCGGCGGCCGCTGTCGGTCACGCGCAAGCAGTTCCCGGGCGTCGACTTTGGGCTGGTGGAGACCGACGAGGACGAGTGGTGGGAGCGCGAGCATGCCCTGCCGCAGGTCCGCCCCCCCCGCCGCCGGCCCTCGCGGCGTGCTTGGCGCATGCGCCTGCTGGCAACAGCGTGGGGCTGTGCTGCTGCGCCTGCGGCAGCATGTGCCGCAACTCGGGGCGGGCTCTGACAGGCACTCGGGTCAGCTTGGGGCATTGTTATCCACCTGGCCATGCCATGGACGCGGTAAGTCTGCTGGGACTGCATGGATTGCTGCTTGCTGAACGCGGCCGTCTGCGTGCGCACCAGCCCGCCGTGCGGCAGCGCGACGCCCGCCCCGCTCGCTCGTGACGCTGCAAGCAGGCGTGGCGCACCACGCTTGCGCGTCCGCCCCGCCCGCTCATGTAGCTGCGGCCATGGCGTGCCGCGCTCGTAAGCAGTGGATGCGCGGGGCCCTCACTGCGCCCGCGCACCTGCTGACGCTTGCGGCAGCTCAAGCCCTGGGTGCCGCGCGCAGACCAGCGGCTGCTACGCCGTGGGCGAGAGCGAAGCGATGTGCGCCGAGCGCGGCGTGCGCTTCATAAAGTGGCTCATGTCGAGGTGCGCCGGTGCTCCTGCACTGTCGTCGCGTCTGTGTTTCAGACACCATGGTAAACGTCGCGGATGTGGTGCACTTCAGGTGGGTTGCTTTGTTCTGTGTTGCCTCCAGTGTAAAGGACATGGCCGCATGCAGCAGGGAGGGGGGCAAAGTGCATGCTTCCTCGCAGCATATGTGGTGGCCTGAATGCTAAGCAAAAGCACCTCTGTGTTCTATAGGGTGGCTATCTCATGTCTGCGGTCATGGATGTCCATCACATGGCCAACACGCTGACATGTAGCACGGGCAGTCAAAAGCGCTTGGTTGAGCATGTGCAGTGTGGCTCCCGTCAGGCCGGAGCAGCGCATCGCGGTCGTGTCGCACGCGGGCTTCATCCGGCACACGCTGAGCGCGTTCGCGCGCGGCCTGTCGGGCGCGGCCGCGGAGGCGCTGGAGCGCGAGTTCCTGAACTGCGAGCTGCGCACAGTGGTGCGCGGCTGGCGCCAAGTTTTTTCCAATTTGTTTGCGCCGGCTCCAGGTGGCCCGTCTTCCCGTCTCCAATGCTACTGGACTGTGAAGCAGGCTGCATGTGCGCACGGTGCATGTGCGCCACTAGGCACGGCCGCTGCGCACGGCGCTTGCTAGCATGCAGGGCGCACTCGCGCGGACGATCTGCCAGGCTGCACCTCCATCTCAGCACAGGAGAAGAGCGTACTGTTAATGTCCACAGGCGCTCTTGGCTCGCTCTGCCACGGCTCCGCAAGGCCGCTGCCATGCTTCAAGCAGGTCAGCACAGCGCAGTGCATGTGTGCACGTGTCGACAGCTCCTATTTGTCGTGATGCTGCACTTGCAAGTGTGGAAGGGCTGGTGCGCAGGTTCTGAGTGACGCGGACGCGGGCACAAGCGTGGATGCGACATGGTTTCAGGGGGGCCTGGCGGCAGTGGCGCAGGAGGCTCCCGCCGCGGCGGCTGGAGCGCGCGCCTAGGGGGGCCTGGCTTGCTGTTGCACGGCGGGGCTCACCAACTAACGCATAACGGGAGGTGTGACGCTTACAGAGCATATGTCGGTCAAGCTGCGCGAGCTGCTGTATATGTCTCCCCAGAAATCTTTTAGCAGGATTTGCAATCGGTGCTGCAGTGCAGCTGCGAGACTGAGCTGGCGGCGGTAGCCCGGTTCTGAGACAGCGGCGCGATAGCAACATCCATCAGTACAAGCTGCTAAACATGCTCCTGCTGTCATGCAAGCAACACATTATGGTTGAGCTGTTCGCTGCCGAAGGGACAGGTCGCCAGGGTGTTCATTCGCCGGCTAATATAGCGCGGGGGATTATGCTTAACCAGAATCATTGTCGCCTGAACGTCTGGTGTGTCATGCCTGGCGTACGGGCAGACAAGCGCAGACACAGGCGTGCGCTTCTCACTGTCTCTGCATGGGAAGCGCCAAAAACAACAACCATTGGTGTGGCAGCACGACTGCTGCGTGTAGCAGCAGCTCTGCGTCTTCTGGCTTGGCCGTAAGCAGCCAAGTTGGCTGATACACGATTGCAAATCATTCATTCTGGCATGTTGACCGCTGGACTCCCATGCTGACATGAGATTTAGTGTTCAGGCATATTACTTCACATCCAACAACTCTGGCCAATGTACCTCCTTGGCAATGCACGAGACAAGCTGTGCCAGACAGGCATCACACACCGCGGTATGAACAGAAGTCCTTGCAGTGAGCGCACAAGACAGAGACGCAGCACGAGTGCGCAGACGCAGGCCAGGTACCAGCGCCGCAGTATTGAACAGGTTGCTGCAGCACAGCGGTGCAGTCACGACCCGGCGCCCATTGTGCTGTCATTAGACATCACCTGCAGGCAGTAGCGCACACGCTGTCAGCTGCGTACGCCTGCCACAGCACGCCCAGGCAACGCGCACTGCGGGCGCGCACGTAGCCCGCGTGGGCCAGCGCCGTCAGCACGGCGCCGCCAAAGATTAGGTCGCGCGTGCCCGGTGAGACCCGGCCCTTCAAACCGATGCGCACTGCACGCCCGCCACACAGGTGTGGGGTGTACGCAAAGGCACACGAAGAGACCAGAAGCTTGTTCTCTTGGGATGGGGGCACTCACGCAGCGGTAGCAGCGGGGCATAAACTAGCGGCACCAGTTTGTTCCAGTCTGGCTTGCGCGGCTGCCTGTGCAGCCATCACTGCTAAGCACTGCACAGGAAAGTGTGCGCAGTGACTCAGAGCCTGCAGCAAGCACACCTCGGCTTGGTCTGCGGGGCAGGCTCTGCCCACGCATCTGTGCCCATGCAGTGCGATCAAAGGCGGTCTCTGGTGGGACCAGGCCGCAACAAGACGGGCCTGGGCGAGGCAGGCTTTGAGCTTAAAGCCGCTGTGTGCTTCACTCCCCTCTGTTTCTGTGACAGCACTCAGGAGCTTGCACAGAGAGGCCTGAAAGTATCGCAGCGCTGCTACCAGAGTACAAGTAGTCTCAGCTGGTTTTGTTCAGAACCCTGCAGCTGTGTCGGATCGCGCTCAAAGGCAAGCTGCGGGGGACGACAAAAGGTGTGCAAAACAGCGCTGAAACCGCTGCTGCTAGCGCTGGGCGCTTTCATAGGGCTGCGTGGTAAGCAGCGCTCCAGCGTGGCTTTGTACTGCGCGCCGCTCTTCAGCGCCGGCAACCGTTGACCACAGAGAGGGCCGCAAGGTGCTTGCTCAGGCTGTTTCTGTATGCGGAGCTGGCAACGAGCTTGCACCACGCACTTTCACTGCGTGCTTTTGTACGTTTGCTGTCCCCTGGAGTGCCGCGCTTGCCACTGGCAGACTGAGCTGCTGCTTCTGTGTTGATTGTAAGCAACGAGTCGGGGACGATACAGATTATCACTGTGCAAATGCAACGGTTGGCTGCGCAGGTGGCAAGGAACCACCCAGAGGGCGGTGGTGGACGCTGCCGTTCTTAACGTCCTGCAGCCGTGCACACAGCCAGCATGTTGGCTGCTGACACGGGAGGTGGGCAGCTGGGAGATGCCTCTGCAGGCTGCTCCCCTGGTTTGGACCATCGTGCGCTCGGCGCGTCCCAACCGCTCCGTTTGCACAGTGCCTGCTTCCGCTAGCTTGTGAGGCGGTCCTCTGCCAGCTTCTGACAGCGCTATCGCAGCGCGTGCCTCGCTATCGCAGATATTTTGTATTACTGCGTGCGCTGATTAATCCTGCGTGTGCGGCAGGCGGCCTTCCCGGGCAGCAGGGGCCGCCCTGCGGCGCGGTGGATCCGCCAGGGTACAGCCAGGCGCCAGGATACGGCCAGGCGCCCATGTTGAGCGCGGCGCGCTCCATGGACCTCGGCATAATGTGCCCGAACAGCGGCGCGGGCACCCGGCGGCGCAGCTTCGCACTGTGCGGAACGATGCCGGTCGAGCAGATCGTCACTGCTGGGGCGCCGGCCGACCCGGCGGCCGCGTCGCCGGCCGCGCCGTCCATGCACGAGCTGCTCTGCCAGCAGGTCGTGCGGCAGCAGGCGCTGGAGCGCCACGTGCAACTGCTGGAGCAGCAGGCGCTGGCGTCGCAGGCGGCGCTGGAGGCCGCGGTCAATGGGCGGTCGCTGTCGCTGCCGGACATGTCGCGCGAGATGCTGCAGGCTGCGCTGCTGGCCGGCGTGGCGCCCTCGGCCTCCAGCATGCCGCACCCGGCGGGCTTCCACGGGCAAGCGCGCGCGCTAATAGGCGAGACCGCCACGCTGCCGGCCGCGCCGGCGGGGCAGCCGATGGGCGAGACAGCGACGCTGGCGGGCGCGGGCGGGTCTGGCGGCGGGTTTTTGGCGGCGCCCGCGCCCGGCCTGCCCAGCATGCAGAGCTCGCCTGTGCTGTCGCCGGCCATCTCGCCGCACACCGGTGCGCGCTGCGCTTTTGAACAGTGTTCCTGCTAGAATGTTTGTATCTGCACGTACTGGAGAGTGCTTGAACATTCTACCGAATATACGCGTGCCGCTCATGTTGACGCGTCCTCGTTGACATGAACGGCTGTCTGCGGGAGCTGCAGATGCTGGTTGTTGTGTGAAAGCAAGTATTACGGGGAAGGACGATGCATGGGAAGGACGATGCTGAAGTCTCGTGCTGCGTTTGCACAGTTTGCCGTGCTGGCTGCGACTGGGCTGCTGTTTCGTGTTCCGCGGCCAGTGGGCGTGTACACAGAGGGAACTTCGCAGCCCTTCTATGGTGCCGTGATTCAGCCGCAGGCCGCGCCTACGCTTTTGCCACTGGCGCCGCAGCAGGCTGCTCTGGGTGCGCAAGGCCCTCCCGGGAGTGCTCGAGGAGCGGACTGCTGGGCTGCGATAATGTCTAGCTCGCCCTGTACGATGAGTACGACACTGCTTCAGTTCAGGCCCTGTGCCACAAGTGCATAATAGAGCTGTGCGTCATGCGATCTTGTCACGGCACTAGGAAAGCCTGGGCACGCGGCCGGCTGCACCGTCGGCAAAGGCGCTTGGGATGCCAAACCAAGGCCAGAGCCAACCAAGGAAGCCGGAGGGCAGGCAAGCAGCGTAGCAGCTGACGACGCCGGCCGGCGGCGTAGGCGCGGCGCACGCGAGCGCTATGCAGCAGGCCGTCGCAGCGTCCCGGGGCGCCGCCGCCGCGCCCGAGCCCGACGCGGCGGCCGCTGCGGCCGCCGCCGCACAGGAGGCCGCCTCGGAGCCTGATGTGGCGCAGGCCGCCAGCTACGCGCGCGCCAGCCCGCAGCTGCAGCGCTACCTGGAGGAGCAGCAGCAGTTTGCCGCGCAGGTGTGTGGCTGCGAGCGTGTTTGCGCATTTTTACACAGAGTGTGCAGTGCTCAAGCGGCAAAAGTGCGCAGAGTGCGGGCGCCTAGTCAAAGTACTGGCTGTGTCAATGCACGGTCGGTTTCAGTGCCGTGTGCGGCGTGGTGAGCGCAGGGCGAGCGGAGTGCCCCCGTGTTGAGTTCGGACGCCTCGCAGGCTGCGGCGGCCGCATATGCGCACACGCACGCGCACAGCCTAGCGCAGACCGGCGACAGCGATGACGGCGGCGTCATCGGCGTCGAGCCGGTGCTCGGGCAGGCGCCCGTCAGCGCGGGCGCCATCGGCGCGCTCGAGCAGGCGCCTCTGCTGCCGGCCGCGCCTGCGAGCGGCCCTGCTGCAGGCGCCGCGCACGGCGCCGATGCGCGCGGCGGGGCGCCTCAGCGCGGTGGGCAGGCGGGCGGCGACGCGCCCGTCGCGCCCGCGCGCCGGGTGCGCGGCGGCAAGGAGGCCGATGATGGGATGGCCGCCGAGCTGGAGCAGGACGGGACCGCGGCAGGAAACCCTGTGTCCGGCACGGGCAAGCCCGCGCGCGGCCGCATGCAGGCCATCGCGGAGGACGCGGCGCCCGGTGAGCCCGGCGAGAAGCAGGCGGCCGCGGCGGCGGCGGCCGACGATGCCGCTGATGCGCCGCGCGATGGTGACGACGCGGCGGGCGGCGGCGCGCGCGACGCCCGCGCACCGGGCGGCGGCAGCGGCGACGCGCGGCCCGAAGCAGAGAAGCAGGACAGGGGTGAGGCGGTGCCTGGCGAGGCGGAGGGGGCCGCGCGGGCTGTTAAGGGCGGCGAGCGCGAGCGCTCGTCCAAGCCCGATGACGACGGTGCCGAGCAGGGCCCAGGCAGCACTGCTGGCAAAGCTGAGGAGCCTGGCGCGCACGGCAGCACGGATGACGCGGAGGACGCGCCTGCGAGCGCCATGGAGGGCGTGCAGCGGGGCCCTGGCGGCAAGGGCAAGGACGGCAGGAACGCACCTGAGGGCGCTGCCAAGGACGGCAGCCCGCCAGCCGCGCCCAGCGGCGAGGGCAAGGATGTGCAGGGCCCGTGCGGCAGGGACGGCCAGGGGCCTGCAGCGCCCGACGAGGCGCGCAGCCGGCAGGGCGGCGCGCCGCCTGGCGTGGCGTGCGACAAGCGCATGACGGCGCCGGTGACGCCGCCTGGCGTGCAGGCGCGGCTCCGCCGGCACTGCGCAAGGGGCCGAGCACCGCGTCACCATGCTGCTTGTGCAACATCTGCAATGCAGTGCAAGAGCGCGCATGCGACGCACTTGTCAAAGCCACGTTTACGCAAGGCCGCCACCCCGCCAAGGGGCTTGGCGGGACTCCGGGGCATGCGCCGCAAGCTGCGCAGACACGGAGTGACAGCTGGCGTCAAGCCGTATGATGTCAGCAAGGTCTGCGTCGGGCGCGCGCAGGTGGGTGGCGGCGAGCCTGAGATGGACGCGCCGGCGGAGGCCATGGTGACGACCACCGAGGTGGCCGCGCGCGACGACATGGACGATCAGTCCGAGGTGCTCCCCCTGGCTGCAGGCGGATAGGTGCTTGCTGGGTGGACTGTGTGAAGCAAGTGTGAGTGCCAGAAGCCTGTTGCGGCCAGCCAGGGCGGCTCGGGGCACACTCTTGCAGGCTCAGTGCGCTGCATGCAAGGTTGCACAGCGTTGAAATGCAGAGCTTGGATGATGTTGCTTGTGTGGCCCCGTTGCCGTGATGTTCAGAGGCAAGAAGCGGTCCTGTCGGGTGGCAGGGTAGAGCGTGTGTTGGCTCGGCGGGGAAGTCCATGCAGGGACGATGGTGGCTGGCAGCAAGAAGCGAAACCATGGGAAACAAGCATGAAGAACGCTGGGGCGCAGGAGGAGGAGGAGGAGGCGCAGCACATGGAGGTGTCGGCGCAGCTGCACGGCGTCTGCATCGGCACCGCCACGGCGCTGGGCAAGCGGCCAGACCAGCAGGTGCGCACGCCGCTTGCGTTTTGGTGCCCTGTCGACGAGGGAGTGCAGGCTGCCAGGAGCTGGTCGCCTGCAGTGTGCAGCAGCAGCGCGCCAGACCGCTCGTGTGTGCATACGCTATCGGGCGCACAAGGCATGAATGTGCAGTACGGTTGTTGAGGTGCAGAGGAGCACATGCTGGCTGACGCGTGCGCATGGCCGTGCGGCACAGGACCGCAGCGTGGTCATCGCAAAGTTCCGCAGCGAATCGGGCGTGTCCGACGACCAGCCGCGCAGCCTGGCCGCAGTGTTCGACGGCCACAAGCGCGCCGAGGCGGCCGTGATCGCCAGCGAGCTGCTGCCCAAGCTGCTGGCAGAGTGCGCTCCGGGCTTGAAGTCATGCCTGGCATGCATTTGGGCGCGCAAGCGCGCTGTTTAACGAGCAGCAGTGAGTTCCGCTGCGGCGGTTGGATTGGAGAGAGTGTCAGATCGTGGAAGAGCAAGGGCTGCGACGCGCTTCGGACCGTTTTCCGTGTCATGCCAGTGCACTGCAACATGTGTCCCTTGACTTGAGTTTCGAGGGGTGTGAGGTGCAGTCAGAAGGCTTCAGAACAGCGGTCCGGCTGACAATTGCGCGCTGCCGGCAGCGACCCAATGGTGTTTGGCGGCTCAAACGGCGCCAACGGCGCGAGCGGCGACAAGGGCGAGGGCGTGGGCCTGGCGCTGCGCTCGGCGTTCATCGCGCTGGACGACGAGATCCTGAAGCAGGCCATTGTGCGCGGCAGCCTCAAGCAGGCACTCATGTTCACACTGCTTCAAGCAGGCCTATTGATCAGTCTGCCTGCAGACGCTGGGCATTTCTTGTGCAGCCACAGCATAAAAAGGTGACAGCACATTGAAGCTGTATTGAGGGCGTGCCTGCGCACCCCGTGCATGGCGATTTTAGGCCCTTATACGTGGGGCTTGCGCGTGCAGGACGGCCCGCTCAAGCCCTGCGACTTTGGTGGCACGACGGCGCTGGTGGCGCTCCGGATCGGCGAGGTGCGTGCACGGTTGCCTTAAGCTCAACCTAATCTACTCCATACTCTGTTGGCCTAAGACTCGCGTTCCTGCATTTGAGGGCAAGTGAGGTTGATGCTGCCCCTTGCTTGTGCCTAGCATCAGAGGCAGTGCAACCTCAGAGCAACATGTAGGCGGGGATCCTAGGTGGCTAACTGGTCGTCCTCGGTGGCATGCAGTAGAGCCGCGAGCTTGCCTGGTGCGAGGCGCGTCACCCCTATCGCTCGGCCGGCGCGCCAGGTGCTATATGTGGCGCACGCCGGGGACTCGCGCGCGGTGCTGGCCAGCGACGGCGAGGCGCTGCGCCTCACCGCGGACCACAAGCCTGACCGCCCGGACGAGTGCGCGCGTGTGTGGGTGCGCCCCTTGCTTCAATGGTTCGTACTTGTCGAAGTGTTGCGCAGTGCTGGGCCATGTGGGCGTGATCCGTTGCGTCACAGCGACGCGCCAGCTCGGAGGAGGCCTGGCGCGGCATGACGCCAGGAAGTCTCTATGTGAAAGATGATGTGATTGCGGTCAAAGACATTTGAACATGAACATTAGGAAGCGCACACATTCAGTGAACGCAGCTGCACACGCACCTGTAGGCAGCGGGTGGGCGCATCATGGAGAGCCGCAACCGCGTCGTCAGCGCGCCCAAGGAGCACGGCAAGCGCGTCACGCTGCTGGCCATGACGCGGTGCGCGCCCAGGACGCCGGCGACCCCAGCTTTCCATCCGGCATGGTGCTTTTGCCATTGGGAGGCTGCTGCGTGAGGGCCGTCGGGTGATCGCGTGATATCGAGCAGCACCTTACCACTGTGCGGGTGCTTGGGTTATGCAGTGTAGATGTGATATTCAGAATAGGGCATTGCGGTAGGTAGGAGGCAGATGGCTAGTCAGGGGCTCAGGGGGGTTGGCACTGCAGGCGAATCCAGTTTTTTACGCAGGAGGGCATGCCTGCGCGTGCAGGGCGCTGGGCAATCTGGAGAAAAGCTGTGTCTCACAGCAGCGCTCTGTGGCGCAGGGCGCTGGGCGACCCCGAGTACAAGCTGAAGGGCGGCTCGTGCGCGGTGATCGCGGCGCCCGAGGTGCGCCGCCTGCGGCTGCGCCCCGGCGACGCGGCCGTCGTCCTCGCGTCCGACGGCCTGTTCGATGTCATGGACGACGGCGAGGTCGTTGACGTCATTGAGCAGGCGCGCTTGGCGACTGAGGAACAGGGGATTACTTTTAGTGGCTCAAAGAGCTGGCAATGCTGGAGTGCTTTTTGAGCTTGCAATTTTCAGGTAGTGGTTTGCCGTGCCAAATGTGATGGCGGGAGCTCATGCAACAGGTGCAACAAGGCACGCTTGCTGCATGTAAGCCGGTAGTATGAGGGCAGTCCTGTGGCACAGGCTGCGGCGGTCGTCTGTGAGCATGCACTGCCTTATGCAAAACTGCCTTGTGCAGGTAGCTGCTGGCATGCTGGGGTGCGCAGTGCGGCCTTGCTTGCTTCCTTGCAGCCCTGCGTTTGAACCTGGGAGCGGACGGCGAGCATGCGTTTGGCAGGGGCAGAACGGGGGGCGCCGTGCGCGCGGCAGGTGCTGTCGTGCCAGTGCGAGAAGGGCCGCAGCGCGATGCGCGCGGCCGCCGAGAGCACGACCAAGGTGTCCGAGGAGCAGGCCACGGCCGCCGCGCAGGCGCTGGTGGACGAGGCCATGGCGCGCAACAGCCGCGACAACACCACCGCCGTGGTCATGCTGCTCTCCTGGGTGTGACACTATCAGGGTCGGGGCATTGCACCACAGGAGAACGACACCGCCGATGCAGTCGTGCTGCTCTCCCGGGTGTGAGGCCTGGCGCTTTTGCGCGGCGCGCGCGGCGCGGGCTGACGCGCCGGCGCCGCTGTAGCTTGCTGGGTGGGGCGGCATGGGCTGCTTATGTTGGGCGTTTGCAAGCTCTTGTGGGAGTGCGCGGCGTCGTTGCAGTGGGAGGGTACCCAAGGCGGATGGCGCTATGCCAAACGCTGTGCCGAGCGGGGTGCGTGATGTGGGAGGTGACAGCGTCCGTGGCCACTTGGAGAGCATTTCAGCGACGGAAAGCGAATTGCGCGAGTTGGCGGGCACTGGGAAGTCCACAGTTACCTGGTTGTCGCAGGGACGTTGATAAAGCATTGGTTCTGGCAGTACGGGAAGCATGACCTTACGCATCACCTGGGGGGTCAGCTTGGCATGCTGAGGATGCGACTGCAGGTTGGGGCTGGCGCGCACATGCGCTATGGAAGTAATTGCCCAACCTTTAGGTGCAACCCCGTTGCACCAGGCTGTGGTGGTTTTGCTGCACAGCTGCAAGTCTGTGGCACAAACTCGCAGCTGTGCAGCAAAACCTCAATAACTGCGAGTTATTGAGGAGACACCAAGTGGCTGGGGTGTGTGCTGCTGGGGCTGGCGCATGCATTGTGGGGCTGCTGCAATGCCGCACAATATTCCTTCTGCTGGCAGTAGTACAGAAGATCTGGTGTATGTCTGGGCTGGGCTGAGAAGCCTGCTGCAGACGGGAGAGAGGCCCGTGCGATGTCGCGGGTCACCCGGCCTGCCCTGGGACGTGCGGCAGTGTTGTACTTCTCTTTTTGGTATGCAATCTTACGAAGGGGAGCCAGAGAGAGTGTGATGGGCTGGCAGGTTGGCTGGTGCATTGGGTTTGCGCGGCAAGCAGGGCTGGGGGTGAGAGGGTGGTACCTCCTGGTGCCCGGTCAGGAACTGTGAGGAGCACGTCAGGACAGGAGCTGTACTGCGCTTCGAGTGCGCGGCGCCCACTTTTGAGCGTAGGTTAGTTGCAGCCCCAGTGCACCACAGCACAGAAAGACTCCAGCGGGGAAAGCGGCAAAGCTCCAGTATTCAGGCCGCGTGTTTATTCTGGCCTGTGTGCAGCACTCTGTTGCCTGGCCAACCGTCCGCTTCAGCCCTGCCAAGGTCCCCAGGGCTAGGTATATATAGATGTCTGTCTGCATATGTCAGTGGAGTGTGCAGATGTGCAGTGTGGCGGTGTATCTGCGGGTGGAAGCTGGTGTTGCAAGTACTTTGAGGCACTCCATGCATCTCACCTTGAGCCAGCGCATGTCACAGTGGGACGTTGCTTCACCTGTGATCCTCTCTTATTCTGCTGCTGCAGGACGTGTGCAACCGATGCAGTGCGCTCGCTATGATATACATAGTGCACGTGACCTTCAAGGCTTGCTACCCAATGAGTCAAACGCCCCTGACCTGCTACCCGATGTGTAGAATGCCGAACCTGTCTTGCTATGCCCATATAATAAATTGTGGCACATGTGCAGAATGTTGATCTTCATGACCAGTGCATATGCACACTGTGCATGGGCTTTTGACAGGGTCCAAGGTTGATGGAGGGCTTGTCAAGCCAGCGCAAGCGCACCGAGTAAAGAGTGTTTTTTAAAAAGCGGCCTACCGTGGTGTGGATGCAGGGCTTATATATCATGGTCGCACGGCTCGCTGGGAGGCCCGCAGACTCCTGACATGCTTCTGCCTTCATTGTCATGTTTGCCTGCACACGTCCTGGCCTGGGCACTGGCGCAGGCCGCCCTGCTGCTTGGCGCAGTCGCAGTCGCGCTGGCGAGGCTCTCCGGCAGCCTCGCTGCCGCAAGAGCCTGCCCAGCAGACGGGCGGGTGCAGAGCAGCGCCGGAGCGCAGCCAGCCGACTGTAGCGTGCGCGCTGACGCCGCAGGCGGCAGCGCCGCATGGCCCTCGACGGCCTGCTTCGGCGAGGAGCCGTGCACAGGCAGCGCAGCGGTGAAGCAGGAGCAGGACTCCGGCAGGGGCACCGCACGTGCCAAGGCAGCGTTCCTGCAGCAGGCAGGGGACGACTACGGGTATGGCGGCGCCATTGACTCGCTGCGCCGAGATAGCCTGGCCCGGCTGCGCGGCCGCGTGTACGTCGACCATGCCGGCGCCGCGCTCTACTGTGAGGACCAGCTCTGCGCCGCCGTGCTGGTGCGCTGCGAGCCCATGACTCGCGCACTTGACTCAGGATGTTTGCAGGCCCGTGCACCTCTGTGTTGAACCTGGCTTCCCGCAAAGCGCGCGCGCGTTCAGCATAGCACAGAGCTACCCTCCCACTGCAACGTGCAAGCCACCAAGGTGCATCGCCAAGCTTCAAGCTCACTAGGCAGACGAGGCTGTTACAGCACAGTTGTACACTGCCTCCCTGCGTCCCTGTGCGCTTGACGGGCGCGGATGGAGGGCACCGTAGCCTGGCGGCTGCGGCCAGCGTCTGCGCCGCTGCAGACGCTAACGGTCCGAGGCCAGTGGGGAGGGGGCCTGTGGCCGTACGCGCGCAGCCGCGCCCGGAGCGGGACCCGGCAGGACGGCCGCACAGCCGAGCGTGCGCGAGGCTGCGCGCAGGCGCTGTGCCGGGACCTGCACGGCAACCCGCACAGCCAGGCTGCCGGCGGCGGCGGCGAGGACGCGGGCGGCGAGGACGCGGGCGGCGACGCGGTCGCGGAGGCGCGCGCGGCGACGCTCGCGCTGTGCAACGCGCCGCCGGAGGACTACGTGTGCGTCTTCACGTCGGGCGCGACAGGTGCCGGCCCCTGTGCACTGCGAGGGCTGGCAGCCTGCCCGGCACCAG